>Ga0209647_1004404_pt1 | contig 10605 bp, 10 predicted proteins | sample GraSoi_2013_60cm_FD_185827 | JGI IMG/M metagenome (GOLD analysis project Ga0209647, IMG submission 185827) | Grasslands soil microbial communities from the Angelo Coastal Reserve, California, USA - Sample 9_17_2013_60cm (SPAdes) (version 2) | ecosystem: Environmental > Terrestrial > Soil >...
TGCGGCTGCGCTATCTCACCATCCTGCAGAGCATCTCCAGTGAACGAACCAACACGATCGTCTTCCCATTTCCCATTGAAATCACCGATCTTTTTCGGCCGCAGCAGCGGAGGGAATAATGCAGGCGCGGTCGAGCAAGCCCGCAAATCGATCATCTCTTGAAGAGCATGAGGAGGACCCCACGTTCGTGCCTGAAACGAAACTTCAAACTGACCCACGACGCACGGCGATGCCGCCTGGCGGAGATCGCCAAGGACATCACAGCAAGTTGCCGAGAATCCGGTGCAGCCGCGCGAGATCAGCCTCGCTCGACAGCCGGTGGTCGCCGTCCTTGACCAGGGTCATGGTGACGTCGGCGCCGGCGAGGCGCTCGGCGAGGCGCAGGCTGGTCGGCCACGGCACATCGGGATCGCGCATTCCATGGATGAGGCGGACCGGGCAGAAGATGGCGAGCGGTGCGCGCAGGAGAAGATGCTCGCGGCCTTCCTCGATCAACCGATGGGTGAGCACATAGCCCGCCGGATCGTACTCGGACGGCACGGTGATCGCGCCGTCGCGCCGCATTGCTTCCCGCTGCGCCGGCGACAGGCGCCGCCAGATCAGATCCTCGGTCGCGTCGGGCGCCGCGGCGATCCCGACCAGCGCCGCGACGCGCGCCGGGCGGGCGAGCGCGGCGAGCAGCATGAGCCAGCCGCCCATGCTCGAGCCGACGAGAACCTGCGGACCCTCGGTCAGGCGATCGAGGACGCCGAGGCAATCATCCCGCCAGCGGCCAATCGTCGCCGCGGCGAAGGCGCCGGACGAGGCGCCGTGGCCGAAATAGTCGAAACGCAGGAAGGCCTGCCCGCGTGCCCGGCAAAAGGCCTCGAGCGCCGTCGCCTTGGTGCCGGTCATGTCGGACATGAAACCGCCGAGGAAGACGATCCCCGGCGACTTTCCGGCGAGCCGGTGGTAAGCGATTGTCGCGCCGTCCTCGCGTGTTACTATTTGCGGCTGTTGGCGAGACTCGCCCGACGGCGTCGCGATCGGATCCATAGTACCATCTGCCATCATGACCGCGACCGAATCAAGCATCCCGGCAATGCCGGCTGAGAGCCGCGCCCCGCGCGTGCTCCAGGTGCTGCCGCGCCTGGTCAGCGGCGGCGTCGAGCGCGGCACCATCGACATTTCCGCCGCGCTCGCCGCCGCCGGCTGGAGTTCCTACGTCGCCTCCGCGGGCGGCAAGATGATGCACGAGCTGACCCGCCACGGCGGCATCCACCTCGCCCTGCCGCTGGCATCGAAGAACCCGCTCGTCATGCGCCGCAATGCCGCCCGGCTCGCCGCGCTGATCAGGGAGCACGGCATCGACATCGTCCACGCGCGCAGCCGTGCGCCGGCCTGGAGCGCCTGGGTGGCGGCGCGGCGCACCGGCCGGCATTTCGTCACCACCTTTCACAACGCCTATGGCGACGGCACGCGTTTGCGCCGCTGGTACAATTCGGTGATGGGGCGCGGCGAGCGCGTGATCGCGATCTCGCATTTCGTCGCCGAGCACGCCGCCGCCGTCTATGGGCTGCCGCCGGAACGGCTGCGCGTCATCCACCGCGGCGTCGACCTCGCCCGCTTCGATCCCCAGCGCGTCTCCGCCGAGCGGCTGATCCAGCTCGCCAAGAAATGGCGTCTGCCCGACGACCGGCCGATCGTCATGCTGCCCGGGAGACTGACACGCTGGAAGGGGCAGCTCGACCTCGTCGCCGCGGTCGCCGCGCTCGGCCGGCGCGACCTGCTCTGCCTCTTCGTCGGTTCGGACGAGGGGCGCCCGGCCTTTCGCCGCGAGCTCGAGCGCACGATCGACGTGCGCGGCCTCGGCGAGGTTTTTCAGCTCGTCGAGGATTGTGACGACATGCCGGCGGCGTTGATGCTCGCCGATGTCGTCGTCTCCGCCTCGAACCGTCCCGAGGGGTTCGGCCGCGTCATCGTCGAGGCGCAGGCAATGGGTCGCCCGGTCATCGCGACCGATCACGGCGGCGCCCGCGAGACCGTGCTGCCCGACGAGACCGGCTGGCTGGTGCCGCCGGGCGATCCGCGCGCCCTCGCCGCGGCGATTGCCGAGGCGCTGGCGCTGACGCCCGACGAACGTGCCGTGCTCGCCGAGCGCGCCATCGCCCATGCGCGCACCCATTTCGATACCGCCCGGATGTGCGCCGAAACCCTCGCCGTCTACCGCGAGATCCTCTTTCCGGTGGAAAAGGCGGGAACGGTCACGCGCGATCCCGCCGCGGCATGAGCGTCGCAATCGCTCGCGCGGCGGCGCAACGCATCCTCGTCATCAAGCTCGGCGCCCTCGGCGATTTCGTTCAGGCGATGGGGCCCGCCGCCGCCATCCGCGCGCATCACGGCGACGCCGCGATCACGCTGCTGACCACCGCCGCCTATGCCGATCTCGCGCGGCGCGCGCCCTATTTCGACGAGGTCTGGGTCGACGAGCGACCGCATCTGTGGGCGCCGCGGGCGCTGCTGGCATTGCGGCGCCGGCTGCGGGGGGCAGGGTTCGCGCGGGTCTACGATCTGCAGACGAGCGACCGGTCGAGCGCCTATTTCCATCTGTTCGGTCCCGGCGCGCGCCCGGAATGGAGCGGCATCGCGCGGCGCGCCTCGCACCCGCACGACAACCCGCACCGCGACCACATGCACACGCTCGACCGCCAGGCCGAGCAGCTCGGCCGCGCCGGCATCGGCGAAGTGAAGCTGCCCGATCTGGCTTGGGCGGCGACCGACATCGCCCGCTTTGCCCTGCCCGAACGCTTCGCCGTTCTGGTCCCCGGCGGTGCGCCGCATCGCCCCGCGAAGCGCTGGCCCGCCGCCTCCTATGGCGAGCTCGCCGCGCATCTCGTCTCCAAGGGGGTGGCTCCCGTCGTCATCGGCGGCCGCGCGGAGGCCGGGCTCGGCGCCGCCATTGCCGCGAGCTGCCCGCGAACCCGCGATCTCGCGGGGCAGACGAGCTTCGGCGACATCGTCGCCCTCGGCCAGCACGCCGTACACGCGGTCGGCAACGATACCGGCCCCATGCACCTCCTCGCTGCCGCCGGCTGCAAGGCGACCGTCTTGTACTCCGCCGCCTCCGATCCGGCGCTGACGGCGCCGCGCGGAACCGGAGTCGTCGTCCTGCGCCGCCCGGATCTGGCCGCTCTGGCGGTCGCGGAGGTTGCCGCGACGCTCGCCATCGGCTAAACCCCGGCGATGCAAGTCACAATTACCCTGCCGGACGGCAGCACCCGCATTTATCCGGCTCCGGTGACCGGCGGCGAGATCGCCGCCTCGATCGGTGCCGGCCTCGCCAAGGCCGCCGTGGTGGTCCGCGTCGACGGCGAGCTCAAGGATCTCACCGCGCCGATCGAGCGGGACGCCAGAATCGCGATCGTCACCCGCGATGTGCCCGAGGCGCTCGAGGTGTTGCGCCACGATGCGGCGCATGTTCTCGCCGAGGCGGCGAAGGAGCTCTATCCCGACGTCCAGGTCACGTTCGGCCCGGCGACCGAGACCGGCTTCTATTACGATTTCGCCCGTGACGCGCCGTTCACCCCCGAGGATCTGGCGAAGCTCGAGGCGCGCATGCGCGAGATCGTCCAGCGCGACGAGAAGATCACGCGCGAGGTATGGTCGCGCGACGAGGCGGTCGCCTTCTTCAAATCGATCGGCGAGAAATACAAGGCCGAATGGATCGGCGAGATCCCGGCCGACGAAGAGATCAGCATCTACAAGCAGGGAAGCTTCGTCGACCTCTGCGTCGGGCCACATCTGCCCTCGACCGGCAAGCTCGGCCAGGCCTTCAAGCTGATGAAGGTCGCCGGCGCCTATTGGCGCGGCGACGCCAAGAACGCGCAGCTCCAGCGCGTCTATGGCACCGCCTGGGCGAACGACAAGGATCTCGCGCGCTACCTGACCATGCTCGAGGAGGCGGAGAAGCGCGACCATCGCCGCCTCGGCCGCGAGCTCGACCTCTTCCACCAGCAGGAAGAGGCGGTCGGCAGCGTCTTCTGGCACCCCAAGGGCTGGACGCTGTGGCGCACCATCGAGAACTACCTGCGCGCCCGGCTCGAGCATGGCGGCTATGTCGAGGTGAAGACGCCGCAGCTCCTCGACCGCGCGCTGTGGGAAGCCTCCGGCCACTGGGAGAAGTTCCGCGAGAACATGTTCATCGCCCAGAGCGCCGACGAGAAGGTCCTCGCGCTGAAGCCGATGAACTGCCCCGGCCATGTGCAGATCTTCCGCCAGGGGCTGAAGAGCTATCGCGACCTGCCGCTTCGCATCGCCGAGTTCGGCTCGTGCCACCGCAACGAGCCATCGGGTGCCTTGCACGGCGTCATGCGGGTGCGCGCCTTCACCCAGGACGACGCGCATATCTTCTGCAGCGAGGAGCAGATCACCGCCGAGAGCATCAAGTTCTGCGACCTGCTGCGCGTCGTCTACAAGGATTTCGGCTTCGAGGATGTGACGGTCAAATTCTCCGACCGTCCGGCGGTGCGCGCCGGCAGCGACGCCGTCTGGGACCGCGCCGAAACGGCGCTGAAGGAGGCGACCGAGGCGGCCGGGCTGCCCTATACGCTGAACCCCGGCGAGGGCGCCTTCTACGGCCCGAAGCTCGAATTCGTGCTGCGCGACGCGATCGGCCGCGATTGGCAATGCGGCACGCTGCAGGTCGATTTCGTGCTGCCCGAGCGGCTCGACGCCAGCTATATCGGCGAGGACGGCCAGCGCCACCGCCCGGTCATGCTGCATCGCGCGATCTTCGGCTCGATGGAGCGCTTCATCGCCATCCTGATCGAGCAATATGCCGGCAAGTTCCCGCTCTGGCTGGCGCCGGTGCAAGCCGTCGTCGCCACCATCACCTCGGAGGCCGACGATTATGCGCGCGAGGTCGCGCGGCTATGCGCTGACGCCGGGCTGCGGGTCGAGCTCGACCTCGCGAACGAGAAGATCAACTACAAGGTACGCGAGCATAGCTTGGCGAAGGTGCCGATCATGCTCGTTGTCGGCAAGCGCGAGGCCGAGGAGCGCAACCTGGCGTTGCGCCGTCTCGGCGGAAAAGAGCAAGAAATTCTTGCACTCGACGACGCCATCGCTAGATTGACTGCGGAGTCCGCGCCCCCCACCGGATGAGGACGAGGAATACGCGCCGGGAAGTGGCAAGCGGCCGCTTCCCGTCGTGCCATATCGAAGTTTTTCAGGAGAACGTAAATAGCCAGGCCACCAATGAATCTCACGCCGACCCGTGAAGGTCCGCGCGTCAACGAAGAAATCGCCGTCCCCAGCGTCCGCCTCGTCGATGAGCAAGGACGCATGGTCGGGGTAGTCACCAGGAACGAAGCACTCACCATGGCCGATCAAGCCGGCCTCGACCTCGTCGAGGTCGCGCCGGGCGCCGATCCGCCGGTCTGCAAGATCCTCGATTACGGCAAGTACAAATACGAGGAGCAGAAAAAGAAGAACGAGGCGCGCAAGAAGCAGAAGGTCATCGAGGTCAAGGAGATCAAGCTGCGCCCCGGCATCGATCAGCACGATTACGACGTCAAGATGCGCAGCATGGTCAGTTTCATCGGCGAAGGCGACAAGGTGAAGGTCACCATGCGCTTCCGCGGCCGCGAGCTGGCGCACCAGGATCTCGGCATGAACGTGCTGATGCGGGTCAAGGACGATCTCGACGCGATCGCCAAGGTCGAGCAGTTCCCGCGCATGGAAGGCCGCCAGATGGTCATGGTGATGTCGCCGAAATAGGCGGCATCGCTGCCGGCCGACGGAGCTTTCGCTAGGCCCAGGTTGCCAGCACGGCGCGCCGCTGCTTGATCTTGGGCGGCGCGGCCACCGCATTGGGCTGCGCCAGCGGCCGGCCGAAATGGTAGCCCTGGGCGTGGGTCAGGCCGAGCAGTTCGAACTCGGCCGCATGCGCCTCCTGCTCCACCTTCTCGGCGATCGTGGCGATGCCGGTCTCGCGGCAGAAGCCGGCGATCGAGCGCAGCAGGAGCGCATCGCGCGGATTGCTCAGCGCGGCGAGGCCGAACGCGCCGTCGATCTTCACGAAGTCGACCTCGAAGCTGCGCAGATAATGAAACGAGTTGGCGCCGGCGCCGAAATCGTCGAGGCAGACCTTGAAGCCGGCCTCGCGCAGCGTCTGCAGGCGCGCATTGACCTCGTCGACCCGCGTGATGACAGCCGATTCGGTAAGCTCGAAGAGAACATGCCGCGCCAGCCCGACGCGCGTCTTGCAGAGGGCGAGCAGCGCGCCGAAGAAGATGCTGCTCTCGAGCGAGCGGCCGGAGATGTTGATGGCGATCGGCGCCGCCGGCGTCGCCTGATCCGCGATCATGGCGATGACCTTGCGGCAGACGGCGAGATCGAAATCGGCGATCAGGCGAACCGCTTCCGCGAAGGCGACGGCGCTGTCCGGCGAGCCGCCGCTGCGAAAGCGGGTCAGCGCTTCGAGGTGATGGACCTCGCGACTGCGCAACGTGACGATCGGCTGGAAGACCAGGTCGAAGGCGCCGTCATTCATCGTCGTGCGCAGGTCGCCGATCCGCGCGACGGCGCTCGCCAGCGCCTTGTTGAGGCCGTCATGCAGGGTCGGCGCCGAGAAATCGTTGGTGTCGCTGTCGGCGAACTGGTTGATGCAATAGATCAGGGCGCGGGCGGCGTCGGCGCCGCTCAAGCCGCTGTGGTCGAGCGCCATCGTCGCGCTGCGCAGCGTGACGCCCTCGCCATTCGGGTCGACCGCCTTGGAGAGCGCCTCGACGGCCTGTTGCAGGCGCGTCGGGTCGAAGGCCGATTTGTGCAGCAAGCCGTAGCGATCGCCGCCGAGCTGCCCGGCCGCCTTGATGTCGGAGGCCGCGTTGTAGAGATAGCGCTCGACGGTCTTGGTCAGGCCCTGCGCGACGTCGTCGGTCAAGCGCGCCTGCAGCGCCGCCAATTCGTCGACGGCGACGAAGGTGAGCTGATAGTCGCCGGTCGGGTCCTCGAGCATGCGGCTTTCCGCCTGACCGGCGAAGTCCTCGCGCGACAGCATCGGCGCGTCGAGCGCGCCCTCCTCCGGCGGCGGCAGGTTGGCGATGGTGAGCGCCAGGAAGATCGAGGCGTTGTTGTTGGGCAGCCGGCAGCCGCCGAGCACCACCGGCGGGCTGCCGTCGCGCGCCAGCCGCACGATGATCGGCAGCAGGCGGCCGCTGCGGTCGAGCGCGGCGATCAGCGCGGCGGCGATGGCACGGTCGCCGGCGGCGATCAGGTCGATGAAGGCGGTGCCGACGAGGTTCTCGCTGCTGCAGCCGTTGAGGTTCTGCGCGGCGCCGGCGACGAAGGCAATCGTTCCCGAGCGCGTGACCTCGATCAGCAGATCGGCGGCGGCGAACGCGAAGCCGACGAAGCGGTCGCGCTGGCTGCGCACCGTGGCGAGCGATGAGTCTCCGGCATCCGCTGACATGGCAGGCCCTGTCCCGAGCGGCCGAACCCTTTCGGTCGCCCTATCGCCTGTTACCACGCCGTGCCCTAACCAACCGTTAACCAGGCGCTCAGATCCGGGTGTCGTAGATCCAGCCCTTGCCGGTCATGCAGTCGTGCCACTTGCCGGGGGCGGCCTGCTGCTCGCACTCGGCGCTATCGCGCTGGAAGGCCGCGTTGTCGGCGCCGTCCTTGCGCCAATGATAATAGCCGCAACCGGCGAGGGTAAGAGCGACCGCCATGACCACAATCCTCCGCAACGCCATTCTCCCCCTCACGGCCGCGCTCGGCGCAACGGCCTGGACACGAGGGCGAGCGTATTGCACCGACGGCCGATGGGCGATAGGAAATCGCTCCCCGCTTCGGCCAGCGCCGGATGTGGCTTAGGACGGATGGCGCTCGAGCGCGGCGCGGTCCCAATGCGCGAGATCGGCGGCGGCGGCGTAGGTACTCTCGAGGAATTCTAGGAGGCGCTTGTCGACCGAATTCTCCTGCCGCACCGAATCATAGGGCAGGATGAATTCGCCGAGCCCCTCGTGCCAGTAGGCGCCGCGCGGCCGCACCGCGGCATCGGCGAAGCCGGGTGGTTGCGGGTAGGCATAGGCGTAGAAGGCGGGTGCCGCGACCGAATCGTCGTCTCCCGGCCAGAACCCACAGCTGCTGACCTCATGTGAATAGGCTTCCCGCATCACCCAATTCGCGAGATGGGGCGCGGTTCCTGGATGAGGGGGAGCGCGCTTTCCCGAGAACCGCGTGACGGCGAGGTCGAAGCTGCCCCAGAAAAAATGCACCGGGCTGACCTTGCCGAGGAAGCGCGCACGGAACAGCGTGAAGACGCGGTCGCACTGGACGAGGATGCGCCAGAAGCGGTTGACGGCGTCCTTGTCGTAGGCGGAATGGACGTGGTCCTGCTCGAAGGGAATGGCTCCCTCGATCTCGACCGGCATCGTCCAGAGCTTCACCGCGATGCCGAGCGAAGCGAGCTGCGCCATCACCTCGCGATGGAATTCCGCGACCGAGCGCGGCTCCAGAGCGAAGCCGGCGGCCCCGCCGTCGCTGCTGACGATGACGAGACGATGGTCGATGAAATCGAAATCGATCTGGAAATCCCTCGTGCCGTATGGCATCGCCGAGGTGGTGAGGCCGCGCGCGGTGACATAGAGCGGCACCTGCCACCAATGATTGACCAGCGGTGCCTGCGCCAGGCGGATCTTCCCGACCACCTGCGTCCACAAATGCAGAGTCGCACGGGTATCGCGCCATGACGCGAGGGGCAGGCTGGGCCAGGAATCGTCACGGTTGATCATCGGAACCTCCCTGTCGATCGCGCCATTGCCGCGATCGGAGCGGCGCGACAGAAATGCACGGCTTCGGCGGCCGGCGCACAATTAATCCGTCATGGCCGTGCTTGTCATTGCTTGTCACGGCCATCCACGCCTTTGTCTGCCCCACCGCAAGACGTGGATGGCCGGGTCTCGGCCTTCGGCCGGCCCGGCCGTGACGATCTGGCGTGACCTTGGGGCCAGTGAAACTCACGCCAGATCGAACAGCAGAAACTCGGCCTCGGTCAGCGCCTCGACGACGATACGCTCCTCGCCCTCGATCGCAGCGCCGTCGCCTTCGCGCATCTCGGTGTCGTTGAGCGCGACGAGACCGCGCGCGACCTGGAGCCAAGCGGCGCGGCCGGCGACCGGCGCGTGCCTCACCGTGGCGCCGCCGTCGAGCCTCGCGGCGTAGATCAGCGCATCCTGCGCGATCGAGACGGCGGCACCGCTTCCCGTCGGGCCAGCGGCGAGGACGAGGCTGCCGCGCCGGTGCTCGCCGCCGAGCGAAGCCTGCTCGTAGCCGGGCGGCGTCCCGCTTCGCTCCGGGATGATCCATAGCTGGAGCAGATGAACGGCCTCGTCGGCGGATGCGTTGTACTCGCTATGCGTGATCCCGCTGCCGGCGCTCATCCGCTGTACCTCGCCCGGGGCGATGACGGAGCCGTTGCCCAGACTGTCCTGGTGCCGCAGCCGCCCCTGCAGGACATAGGTCAGGATTTCCATGTCCTGGTGGCTGTGCGCCGGGAAGCCGGCGCCGGGGATGAGCCGGTCCTCGTTGACGATGCGCAGCGAGCGAAAACCCATATGAAGCGGGTCGCGATAGCCGCCGAAGGAAAAACTGTGCCGGCTGTCGAGCCATCCGGTCTGGGTGCGACCGCGGGTATTGCGGTCACGAAATTCGATCATGCCGCGCCTCTTCGGCTCGCTCCCGCAACGCTTGGGCCTGGGCCCTGCCGCCCGCGACGGCAAGGACCTTCGATGGCCTGGCACGCCTGCGCTCCTTCGCAATCGCCGCCGCGCTCACCCGCGCGAAGCGGATGCCGATGTGTGCCGATCAGGCCGATCCTGCTTAGCCGCCGACGACCTCGAGCTGGACCGCGACATTGCCGCGGGTGGCGTGCGAGTAGGGGCAGATCTTCTCGTGCGCTTCCTTGACCAGCGCCGCGAGCGTCGCTTGCGCCATGCTCTTGTCCTCGATGAGCATCTTGACGGCGAGGCCGAAGCCGCCGCCCTCGCGCGGACCGATCGACACCGCGCAGGTGACCTGCGCTTTCGTCGCGTCCTGCTTCTGCTGCTTGGCGACGAAATCGAGTGCGCCACCGAAACAGGCGGCGTAGCCGGTGGCGAAGAGATGCTCGGGCGTCGTGGTCCCGGGCTTGCCGGGACCGCCCATCGCCTTCGGTACCGACAGGTCGGCCTTGACCGATCCGTCGCTTGCCTCGCTATGTCCATTACGACCACCCACGGCGGTGGCCGTCGCGGTGAAGAGCGGTTTGATCTTGTCCATATCGGCACCCATGCAAAGCTGGGAGGAGCCATTACTCTCCAATCGGCCGTCGCGGACGTCAAGAGCGACGGGCAACCAATGGCCGATGTCCGATATTGCTCACGTGATCCGGTATGGATATCACGCGCTTCCGAATCAGCGATTCTCGCTCACAGCAGCCCGGCGAGCAGGTTGATGCTCAGCGCCAGGATCATCGTGTTGAAGAGGAAGGCGATGATGCCATGGCTGAGCGTCAGGCGGCGCATGATGCGCCCGGTGACCTGGACGTCCGAGACCTGGCAGGTCATGCCGACCACGAAGGAGAAA
>Ga0209647_1004405_pt1 | contig 10605 bp, 11 predicted proteins | sample GraSoi_2013_60cm_FD_185827 | JGI IMG/M metagenome (GOLD analysis project Ga0209647, IMG submission 185827) | Grasslands soil microbial communities from the Angelo Coastal Reserve, California, USA - Sample 9_17_2013_60cm (SPAdes) (version 2) | ecosystem: Environmental > Terrestrial > Soil >...
AAGCCGATGGAAGACGGCTCGGTGGCCGCCGGCCTCTTCAACCGGAGCACCAAGCCGGCTCGCGTGACCCTGCGCTGGGCCGATCTCAAGATCGAGGGCCGGCGGCGGGTCCGCGACCTGTGGCGGCAAAAGGACCTGGGCGTCTTCGACGGTGAGTTCGCGGCCGAGGTCCGGCCGCACGGCGTCGTGATGGTGCAGCTCTTCGCGGAAAAGTAGCCGAGGCGGCCTCCATGCCGCGATCAGGCGCGCGTCCAGGCCTGGATGCGCGCCACCACGCGGTCGCCTTCCTCTTCGTCGAGCATCCGGTCGAGCGCCGGATAGAGGATCTGCTCCTCCTTGAGGTCATGGTCACGCTGGATCTGCCGCAGCTCGGCCCGGCTGAGCTCGATGGGCGCCGCCGGATCGTCGATCTCGCGCTCCATGACGACGAGAAGGACCACGATCGCGCGGTGCTCGGCGCGCATCACGGCCGTGGGGCCGTTCTCTCCGGTGAGCCGGAAGCGCGTCTCGAACTCCGAGAACAGGAGCTGCTCCTCGAAGTCGATGTGGCGCCGCAGGCCGTGCGCGAAGTCGGTGAAGATCGCGCGTGCGAGGGGCAAGGCGCCGCGCGCCCTGGCCTCGAAGGAGGCCACCTCGAGGGCGTCGAGTCGGGCGTGGTCCCAAACCAGGGCCTCGGTGACCTCGCGAGTGGAACCGACGGGCGCGGCCCGCCGTTCCACGTCGACCTGCCACGAGGTGGGTCCTTCACGGACGGGTGACCACTCGAAGGCACCGCGCCGCTCGCGCTGGAGGGCCTCGAGGGCGGTCAATGGGGGCTGGGCACACACGACGCGGACCCGTTGCCCGGGAGCCAGCGAATCGAAAGCGTCCAGCACCATGTCCGGGTAGTTGGGCGGCGTCATCCGCTCGCAATCCAGGACGTCTGCCGTATCCACTCGAGAGCTCATTGGCGGCCTCCTTTCGTCGAGATCCGATTCCACCTGGGCAATCGCCGTGCCACCGGTCACATGAGGAAGACCCCCCTGTTCGCAGCGTCGGCGCGCGATGCGGACCACGCCGCGCCGTACGTTTTGCGCGGCCGTCCCGCATTCACGCGAACCTTGCGCGCGGCGGGCGCTCTTGGCGCGTACGCTCGCGCCGCGGCCCGCGTGCGCGGGAACCCGCGGGGGGCCGTGCACGTATCAATGGACAGAGCGTTCGAAGGGGGTGTGCCCGTGACGAAGTTCCTGCTCTGGCTCGTCCTCCTCATCCTGTGCTGGCCGCTCGCCTTGCTGGCCCTCGTGTTGTACCCGCTGGTGTGGCTGCTCCTCCTCCCCTTCCGGCTGATCGGGATCGCGGTCGAGGGCGTCTTCAGCCTGCTGAGGAGCGTGATCCTGCTGCCCAGCCGGGTCCTCGCCGGGCCGCACCGCACCTGAGGGCCACTCTCCGGAAGCGCCCGGAGGGCCGGCCGCCCACCCCGAGTTAGGGGCGCCCGCGGTGCAGGATCTCGAGCCGTACCTGCTCGAGCAGATCGCGCGCATTGGAGCTCATGATCGACTTCGCGAAGAGCGGGGGGGACGATCGCGGGCGGGCTTCCAGTGTGTACCGGACGCGCACGCCGGCTCCTTCGGGTTCGATCGTCCAGCTCCCGGCGTAGGAATGGAAGCTGCCGCCGCAGACGTCGCGGAACGCGATGCGCACTGGCGCCTGCTCGACGACGTCCAGCACGACGTGCATGGTGCGCGAGAACGGGCCGGCGCGGCCAACCGCCTCCTGCGTGACCAGGAGGCGGCCCGAGGATTCGCGACGAGCCGTACTCGCGCGCATCGAAGACACGAACGACGGAACCCTGTCGTAATCGGTGAGCACTGCCCAGACGATGGCCGCGGGCTCATCGACCGCGAACGAGCCCTCGATGAGGTAGGTCCCCCGCGCACTGGAGACCGACACGCTCGGCGAGTCCAGGACAGGCGCGGCGGCCGGACGGTCTTCGGCGCCAGCCGCGACGGCCATCGACACGGCGAGGGCCACGGCGGCGGCCGCGGCCCAGGCGGTTCGGCTCTTCTTGAAGGTGGTCACCTCTGTGTCCCGCTGACGCCGATGACGATGCGGCTAGAACGTCACCTGGATCATCAGGCGCCCCTCGACCACGCGCTCGCGGGCCGCGGTCCCGACCCCCGGCTTCACGACCGTCGCCTGGTCGGGATGCTCGGTCGCGACGTACGTGCCCAGCTTGTTCTCCTTGAACACGAGCATGTTGGTGTAGATCGGCATGTCCACGACCACCGCGACGTTGGAACGGTAGTGATAGGTGAGCGACGGCGTGTACTCACGGATCGGCTTGTCGTTCTCGAAGAGCGGCGAATGCTGAGCCGTGGTGCTGCCGGTCAAGGTGAACGTGCTGGCCATCCGCGCATCGGGATAGAGGACGGCGTGGCGCAGGGTGGCGTCGAACGCGCCCCTGGAGACTCCCGCTTGCACGCGGCCACCCTTGAGCGTGACCGTTCCGTACGTGTTCGAGAACGTCCCGTAGTTGGCTTCCGCCTCGGCCGTCACGCCGTACGCGCCGAGCGGCGCACGGACCGCGACATCTCCGCCCGCCTGCCATACGCGGCCCTGGACGAACGGGGTCTGCGCCACGAACGGGTTCCAGTTGGGGTTCAGGAGGAGGGACTTGTCCGTCGAGCGGACGTTGAGGACGGTGGAGTGTCCGATGAGGCTGTCCTTCATGTAGAGCGCATTGAAGTAGGCGGCGACGCGGGTGCGATCCGGCCGGACCTCACGCGAGCTGACCGTGTAGACGTCCTCGTCGATCCCGTCGTCGTAGCCCAGCCGCGTGACGAGCATCGGCGAGCCGATCTTCTCCGGCAGGTAGCGCTGGGGAACGTCGCGTCCGCCGCCGGTGAAGACGCCGACGGTGCCCGCGAACTTCCCGTGCTTCTTGCTGAGGGCGGCGCCCACGTCCCGGTTCCACGAGAAGCCGAAGTTCAAGGTGCCGGAGTCCGTGAGACGCTCACGGCCGTAGGGAACCCGGAACTGGCCGAGCTTCACGCGGGTCTCGAACGGGGTGGGCACGTCGAAGCTGAAGTCGAGGAGTCCGAGCCCGACGCCGGGGCTGGCCGCGATGACGTCCTCGCCGCCGTAGGCGAGCTGCACGTCGAACTTCGCGTCGTTGTACTTCCCGGTGAGGCGCAGGCGCGCCTGCTTCATGAAGAGGTACATACGATCGTCGCTGCGGAACGGGTCGTCCACCTTCTGGCCGACGGTCAGCCACTGCATGCGCCCGTTCGCGTTGAGGGTGAACTTGTCGTTCTTGACGACCTCGCCGGCGCGCGCTTGCGCGATCCCGACGAGGGCCATGAGTCCGACCGTAACCACTGTGCGCTTCATGACATCCTCCTTCAGAAACCGTTGTTCTCGAGGACCAGGCGGAAGTCGATGACGACCTGGTCATTGGTCTTGAGCGTGCCGAGGAACATCGAGGGCGGCTTGATCCCGTAGCTGGACATGAGCAGCGCTTTGCTCCCCTCGAGGACGATGCCTTCGGGGCATTCGGAGGCGCGCACGATCATCTCGATGGGCTGACGCTGGCCGGCGACTTCGAGGTCGCCTTCGACACGGAACTCGCTCGGAGTCGCCCCTGTGTCAGCCGAGCGCAGGCGGAAGACGATGTTGGGGTTGGTCGCCGCCTTGAGCGCCTTGTACATGTTCTTGTCGAGGCCGTCCTTCTCGGACTTCATCCCCTCGACGGGGATGGTGAGGACGATGGACTTGACCGCACCCGGGGCGGCCAGGCGCGCGAGCACCGAGTCGCCGGGGGGCAACGTCTCCGCGAGCTCGATGGCGAGCTGCATGCGCGTGGCGGTGCTCGCGAAGTCGTGCATCGTCGACTTGCCCTTCAGCGTGAGACGGCTCGCTTGCGCGAGCGTGATCCGCGAGGCCGTCTCGGGAACGTTGGCGGCGTAGGCCGCGCCCGCGGCGAGGACGGCGTACAGGAGCGTGGCGATCGTCTTGCGGGTCCGTGAGCTCCACATATCTCTGGTCCTCCTGGCCCCCACGTAGAGCAACCTCGGGGCCGCGATCGCGCGGAGAGAGGAAGTGGCGTCGAGCTGGAGCGCGGCACCGCGGAAGCGCCTGCTCATCAATGGCTTTGCGGAGGCGGAGTCGAACGTGGACCACACGGAGGGCTCGCTCGGCATCCCTCGGAGGGGCGCAACGCTTGCGTCGCGCGTCTCGTCTCACGCAAGGACTGCGGGCTACGCATCGGCTGCGTCCGGAGTCGGCGCACTCTCCGCTTCAGTAGGGCCGGCGCAGCCGCTGCGCCGTGGTCGCGGCCCGGCGCAATTCGTTCGCGCGCCTTCTCCCGCCTGGCTCCTAAATCCCTTGTTTCCAGCGGCCAGGCATTGGCGAACAACTTGCGTAGGCGGGTGCTAGCATGACGAAGCCATGGATGATCGCGAAGAACGCGATCGTATGAGGGCGTCCTACGAGGACCGAGTCCGCACGCTCGCCGACACCGTTTTCCAGCGGGAGCGCGAGCTCACCATCCTGGCCCACGTCGCCTCGCGCGTTCACGGCGAGAACGAGGTGCAGGCCATCCTGGACATCGCGCTCGACGAGATCCTCGAGCGGATGGACCTCGAGACGGCGTGGATCTTCATGGGCACCGACGACGAACGGAAGCTCACGCTGGCCGCCTCCCGCGGCGTGTCGCAGCGCTACCTGGAAGAGATCCGGATCGACGGCCTGGGTGAGTGCCTGTGTCCCGAGGTGTTCTGGAGCGGGCATCGCATGCAGGCGCGCAACACGACGCAATGCCCGCGCATGCCCGACATCGTCGAGGGCCTGAGCGCACCCGTCGCCCACGCCTGTATCCCGCTCCGCTTCGACCAGCAGACGCGCGGTGTGCTCAACGTGGCCGCGCGTCCCGGGCAGCTCTTCACCGAGGACGAGCTGCGCTTCCTGGAGACACTCGGCCACCAGATCGGCCTGGCCGTCGAGCGGGCCCGGCACTATCAGGAGCTCCGCGAGGCGCAAGCGCGGAGCCTGCGCAGCGAGAAGATGGCCGTGCTGGGCACGTTTGCCTCCGGACTGGCCCACGAGGTCCGCAACCCCCTCAACTCGATCGCGCTGCAGCTCTCGATCCTCGATCGCCGCATCGGCCGCTGCGAGCCGGCGCTGGGCAAGGAGATGGCCGACTTGTCCGGCGTCATCCGCGAAGAGGTCAAGCGGCTGGACGGCCTGGTGGGCGACTTCCTCCTCTTCTCTCGCGTCGATCGCATCCAGTACCAGTCGGCGGACCTGGAGCAGCTCATCGACGAAGTCGTTCGCCTGCTCCGGCCGGAGGCCCTCGCCGCCGGTGTCGCCATCCAACGCCGGCGCGGCGCCGAGCCGATCCCGCCCGCGCGCATGGACGGCGAGAAGATGAAACAGGTCGTGATGAACCTCGTCCGCAACGCTGTGGAAGCGACGCCGGAGGGAGGGACGGTCACGCTGGAGAGCGGGCTCGTGGACGGCCGCGCCCGCCTGGTCGTGCGCGACACCGGGCCGGGGCTGCCCGCCGGCGTGGACGTCTTCCAGCTCTTCGTGACGACGAAGCCGAAGGGTACGGGGCTGGGGCTTTCCATCGTGCAGCAGATCGTGCTCCAGCACGGCGGCGAGATCGTCGCCGCCAGCGAGCCAGGTCGGGGGGCCTGCTTCACGGTGACCCTGCCCGTCCAGCCGGTCAGTGAGGCGCAGACGGAGGCGCGATCATGAGCACGCACGGACGGATCGTCGTCATCGACGACGAGGTGAACGCGGCGACCGCCCTGGAAACGCTGCTGCGCGAGGACGGCTATGAGGTCTCGCGCGCCCACGACGCGCGTTCCGGCCTCGCGCTGCTGGAGCAGACGGATGCCGACGTCGTGCTCACCGATCTGCGCATGCCCGGCATGGACGGCATCGAGCTGCTGGCCAAGATCAAGGAGATGCGGCCGCAGACGATGGTGCTCCTCATGACCGCCTACGGCACGGTCAAGACCGCGGTCCGGGCCATGAAGATGGGGGCCGAAGACTACCTGGGCAAGCCCATCGACGTCGAAGAGCTCGAGGTCGTCCTGCAGAGGGCCATCGAGAAGAAGCGCCTGCTGGAGGAGACCAAACTCCTGCGCGATCGCCTCACCGACAAGTACGACTTCGACAACCTGGTGGGGCAGAGTCCGGAGATCCTCTCCGTGTTCAAGTCCGTGCGGCAGGTGGCGCCGAGCGCGTCCTCGGTCCTGCTGCTCGGCGAGAGCGGCACGGGCAAGGAGCTGTTCGCGCAGGCCCTCCACGAGAACAGCCCGCGCCGCGGCAAGCCGTTCATCAAGGTGGCCTGCGCCGCCCTGCCCGAGACGTTGTTGGAAAGCGAGCTGTTCGGCCACGAGAAGGGCTCGTTCACGGGCGCGATGTACACGCGCGCCGGCCGCTTCGAGAGCGCGGACGGGGGCACGCTCTTCCTCGACGAGATCGGGGACATCACTCCCACCGTCCAGGTGAAGCTGCTGCGGTTCCTGGAGGAGCACGAGTTCGAGCGGGTGGGCGGCAACCGCACGTTCAAGGTGGACGTGCGCATCGTGGCCGCGACCCACCGCGACCTGCGGAAGAAGATCGCGGACGGCAGCTTCCGTGAGGACCTCTATTACCGGCTCAACGTGATCGAGATCCACATCCCCGCCCTGCGCGAGCGCACGGGCGACGTCGCGCTGCTCGCCCACCACTTCCTGCACCAGTACGCCGCCGCCAACAAGAAGGAGGTGCGCGACTTCTCCGACGACGTGCTGGCCATCCTGCTGCGCCACTCCTGGCCCGGCAACGTGCGGGAGCTGCAGAACGCGATGGAGCGCGCGGTCGTCCTGGCCACGGAGCCCGTGCTCACGCTCGCGCAGTTTCCGACGCTCAGGCGCGCGGAGATGGCCGTGGTGGCCGGCCCGGCGACAGAGCGGAAGTCGACCGGCCCCGCGATTCCGGGGAGCACCCTCGCCGAGATCGAGAAGGAAGCGATCCTCCGCACCCTCGAGGCGGTGGACGGGAGCACGTCCCGCGCGGCCGAACTGCTTCAAATCAGCGCGCGCAAGATCCAGTACAAGCTCAAGGAGTACCAGCAGGATGCGGCGGTCGTGACGCGCACCGCCACCTCCGCGCCAACGCCGCCTCACCCCTGACCATGTCGACCATGCCGCCATCCTCGATTGACTCCGCGCCCGGGATGTCGTCCCATGGGACCGTGCGTGGGCGATTGGATCGACTGACGGCGATGATGCTGGTGGCGCTCCTCGCGGGCAGCCTGGTCCCGTGCCGGACAGGCCTTGCCGCCGCGCGCGACGCGTCCGAGGCGCCGGGCCGCGGCCTGAACGCTCCTTGCGGCCCCGCTTTGGTCGCGGCCGTCCCGGTCGCGCCGGCGGCGATGGCGGTACCGCTCTGCGTCACTGCGCGTACTGCCGTGGCCGTCGATCTGCCGGCCTGCGGGCGGCGGCCGGACCGCATCGTCCGTCCCGCCATCGTCGTGAAGTCCGCGCCAAACGTCCTCCGGATCTAGACCTCTCTCCTCGTCTCCATTCCACCCTCAGCCGTCTTTGGTATCGCGGGCGCAGCCCCGCTTGGAGAGAGAAAGATGAACGCATGGCGTTGGCGCGCCGTCCTCTATGGCTCCTTCCTGACCGCGTGCCTCGTGGTGATCTGGCCTCCGTACACGCGCAACGGGGAGCCGGGCAAGATCAAGCTGGGCCTCGACCTTCGTGGTGGGACGTACCTCGTCCTCCAGGTGATGGGGGACGACGTCCCCGCGGCGGGGAAGCCGCACGTCGCGCCGGACATCGTGAAGGAAGTGATCCGGACGCTGGAGAGGCGGGTGAACCAGCTCGGCGTCGCCGATCCCGTGATCACCGAGTACGTGAACCGGATTGGGCAGAACCTGGTGCGCAACTCCGACGCGCAGGTGCCATTCACGATTAAGGTTATCGATTCTGACGTGGTCAACGCGATGGCGCTGCCCGGCACATCGTGGAGGAAATGGCGCCCACGCGGGAGATGCTCCTCCAGAGCACGCAGGGCATCGTGCCTCCTGCCCTCCAGGTCGTGGAGGGTCAGAGCAACACGCCGGGAGAGAACGTCTTCTACCTCTTGCGTCGTCAAGCGGTCATGACCGGCCGCGACCTGAAGAGGGCGCGTGTCAGTGTGGGCGACCAGGGCGAACCGAACGTCCAGTTCACGCTCAACACAGAAGGAGCGGCGCGGTTCAAGCAGGAGACCGGGCGCAACATTGGCCGCCGGCTGGCCATCGTCCTGGACGAACGGGTGACGTCGGCGCCCGTGATCGAGCAGCCGATCGGCGCGGAAGGGCAGATCCGTGGCCACTTCACCGCCGCCGAGGCCGACGAGCTGGCCAAGGTCCTGCGCGCGGGGGCCCTCCCCGCGAAGATGCGCTACGTGCAAGAGCTGACGGTCGGCGCGTCGCTGGGCCGCGACTCGATCCGGGCGGGCATCTTCGCCTCCGCGGCGGCCCTGCTCTTCGTCACCGTCTTCATGCTCGTCTACTATCGTCTGTCCGGGCTGAACGCCGTGGTGGCCCTGGCCGCCAACCTGCTCATCCTCCTCGCGGCCATGGCCTACGCCGGCGCCACCCTCACCCTGCCCGGCATCGCGGGAGTCATCCTCACCATGGGCGTGGGCGTGGACACGAACGTGCTCGTCTTCGAGCGCATCCGGGAGGAGCTGCGCCACGGCAAGACGATGCGCGCCGCGGTGCTGAGCGGCTTCGACCGCGTGTGGATCACCATCCTCGACACCCATGCCACCGTGCTCATCGCCGCGGCTTTCCTCTTCCAGTTCGGCACCGGGCCCATCAAGGGTTTTGCCGTCACCCTCGTCATGGGCCTCATCGCCAACGTCTTCGCATCGTATTTCGTCAGCAAGTTGCTGTTCGAGTGTGTCCTCGGAAAGCAGGTCTCCACGCTGAGCATTTGAGGGCGCCGCGGCCTAAGATCGTCGAGAAGTACGATCGATAGAGGACACATCCGATGGCGATCAGGCAAGTCAAGCGTCTCGTGAGGGCCAAGCCGACGGTCGAGGGCGCCGGCGTGCGGCTCCGCCGCGCCTTCGGCTTCGGTGCGACGGCCGACTACGACCCGTTCCTCCTGCTCGACGACTTTCGCAACGAGCGGCCCGAGGACTACCTGGCCGGCTTTCCGTGGCATCCGCATCGCGGGATCGAGACGATCACCTACGTCCTGGCGGGCACGGTCGAGCACGGCGACAGCATGGGAAACCGCGGCCGCATCGGGGCGGGAGACATCCAGTGGATGACCGCGGGCCGCGGGATCATCCACCAGGAGATGCCGACGGGCGACACCGACGGGCGGATGCACGGGTTCCAGCTCTGGGCCAATCTCCCTTCGTCTCTCAAGATGACCGCGCCGCGGTACCAGGACGTGAAGGCGGCGGACGTGCCCGTCCACGTGGAGGACGACGGAAGCGAAATCCGGGTGGTCTGCGGCAGCTACCGCGACACGCGAGGTCCGGTGGACGACGTCGCGGCCAAGCCCGTTTATCTGGACGTCTCCATCCCCGCGGGGAAGAGGAGGGTGCTGCCGATCGAGACGACGAGCCACGCGTTCGCATACGTGTTCGCGGGCGCGGGGAAGTTCTGCAACGCCTCGAAGCCGCTGGCGGTGCCGACCGAGCCCGATGGCTGGGCGGACACGAAACCGCCGTCCCACGCGGACAACCGCACTCTCGTCCTTTTCGATCGCGGCGACGAGATCGAGATCCAATCCGGCGAGGAAGGCATCCGCTTCCTCCTCATCTCGGGCGAGCCGCTCGGGGAGCCCGTCGCCTGGTACGGTCCCGTCGTCATGAATACACAGGAGGAGCTGCAGCACGCATTCGAGCAGCTCGACGCGGGAACGTTTCTCCGCCCGGACGCGCCGCGCTAGCGACCGCGGCGCGTTGTCGTCGACGTCACCGCCAAGCCAGTGATCGTTTCGCCCAGCAACTGGGCACGGGAGCCAATGGTCTGGCTCGCACGACGACGTCCGCAAGTCGAAGTGACTGAATGGCTGCCGTGACGCCCGCACCCCTCTCGTTGCCCGGCATGCGCCGTGAAGGCTTGCTCAAGTCGCTGTCAAGGAGGACGGCTACCATGAGCAACCAAGCGAGACCGCGCTTTTCGATGGTCGTTGCTGTTGTCGGGCTGATCGTGTCGGCGGGACCGAGAGCCGCGTCTGCGTCTCCGCCCGCCAACGACAATTTCGTGGACGCGACCGCAATCACATCCCTACCGTTCACGGACAGCGGGGACCTGAGCGGCACGACGACCGAGCCGGGCGAGCCCATCTCTTGCATCTATCAGCCACAAACGGTCTGGTATGCCTTCACGGCCTCGAGCGCCGGTGCCATCAAGGTCGATATGAGCGGAAGCCAGGGCGGGGCCGTCTTCACGGTTTACCAGTCGTCTGGCGGCGGCTTCGGCGGGCTGGGCTACCGGGGCTGCTTCTTCGGCGGATCCATGGTGCTCAGCACCAGCGCCAATACCACGTACTACGTTCAGGTCGGCAGCTACTTCTACGGCTCGGCGCACGTACAGCTCAGCGTGGAAGAGATTCCTCC
>Ga0209647_1004406_pt1 | contig 10605 bp, 12 predicted proteins | sample GraSoi_2013_60cm_FD_185827 | JGI IMG/M metagenome (GOLD analysis project Ga0209647, IMG submission 185827) | Grasslands soil microbial communities from the Angelo Coastal Reserve, California, USA - Sample 9_17_2013_60cm (SPAdes) (version 2) | ecosystem: Environmental > Terrestrial > Soil >...
GACCGAACTCCTGGTGCTTGCGCTCGAGGAGCTTGTTGCGGCGCCAGAGGTCGATCGCACGATGCTTCGCGGTGGCCATGAGCCAGGCGCCGGGATTGTCCGGGATGCCTGACTGCGGCCACTGTTCCAGGGCGGCGACGAGAGCGTCTTGCGCGAGCTCCTCGGCGAGGCCGACGTCGCGCACGATACGGGTGAGACCGGCGATGATCCTGGCGGACTCGATCCTCCAGACGGCATCGATGGCGCGATGTGTGGGGGTAGATGTCACGGCTACCCATCACACCACCTTCAAATCGTTCGCGCAAGCCGACCGCTCTCGGCCGTGAATACGCGGCTTTTTCTTGGGTGTCTCTAGGAGGAACCGCTTCTACGGTTTGGGGCAGCCAAAGTCTTTGTGACCAAAGCCCTCCGGCCCGATCATCTGGCGAACCTCGGTCTCGCCCTCCCAGCCGGGCCAGTATTTCTTGTGCAGCTCCATGAAGCGCACCGCTCCTTCGATCGCCTCTTGCTTCGACTTCAACTCAAACTGCGCGTAGCCACCGACAATCTCCTTGGCCTCGGTGAAAGGTCCGTCGGTGACGGTGATCTTCCCACCGGAAAGCCGGACACGGGCTCCCATCGCGGTTGGGCCGAGTCCACCGGTGCCGAGCATCGTGCCGGCTTTAACGGCCTCTTCGCCGAGCTTGTTAATGGCGTCCATTAAGTCCTTCGGTGGAGGGCCGGAGCGCTCAGCGGTTTTAACTATCATCATGTATTTCATGGTTCCTCTCCTTTATTTGGTCCTTGATTTGGTTGCGAGCTCGGTCTTCGCACGGCCTCGGCCGGATAGGAGACCTGGCTCTATTGATACGACGAACGAAGCCCTGCGAAATTGACAGGGCCCTGACGAGACTTTCGCGGATCTAAGCGGAGCCGCGTTGCGGGCACGGCGATCAGCGTGTTGCCGCCGCACCTGCGGAAGTGTGTTGGTCGGCTTCGTATACTTGTCGAAGTTCGCACTCACCCTCGCCGACTACTTGGAGGAAATTCTTGACCATTTCGATGGCCTCTGCCTTCGAGTTTGCCCGGAGGATGGCGAAGCCGCCAACCACTTCCTTGGCCTCGGTGAACGGCCCATCGGTCACGGTCAGCTTGCCGCCAGAGAAGCGAACGCGAGCGCCGAGAGCGCTTGGCAGGCAACCCTCGGTGGCGACTAACGTGCCGTCCTTCAACCCCTTTTCGACCAACTGGCCCATCCTGGTCATTTCCTCCTGCGAAGGAGGAACACCCTTTTCCGCGGACTTATAGATGCTTAGAAATTTCATGGCAATCTCCTTTTATTCGTTATCGAGTGCTCTGCTCTCTTGCTTGCTGCTGGTAAGCGGGAGTGAATTCCCGCTTTACTGTACGACGAATGAAGGTCTGCGAAATCGACAGGTTCCGTATCTTTTTTTTTCGGCCGGCGAATGGGCGTATGCGACTACGGCTTTTTAGCGGCTGCCTGGGCGCGCAGGCGCTCTTCCTGCTGCCTGAGCTCGGGAGTAAACTCGGGACCGAAGTCCTCCGCCTCGAATACCTGGCGAATCTCAATCTCGGATTCCCCATCAAAGGGGTTGGGGCAGCGTTTGACCCATTCGATCGCCTCTTCCATCGACCTCACCTGCCATAGCCAGAAGCCGGCGATCAGCTCTTTGGTCTCGGTGAAGGGCCCGTCGATCACGGTGCGTTTCGCTCCTGAGAAGCGGACGCGCTTGCCCTTTGCACTCGCGTGGAGCCCCTCGCCGGCCAGCAGCACGCCGGCTTTCACCAGCTCTTCGTTGAACTTGCCCATTTCGGCGAGGAGCTTCTGTTTCGGCAGAACGCCCGCCTCGGAGTCTTTGTTGGCCTTGACTATCACCATGAATCGCATTGTTCTGTCTCCTATTGAGTTTGAGTTTAAGGCTGGATTCCCGGACGGCCTGACCGGTGAATCCGACCCCTACTTTAGCGTCGAACGACGGGCAGTGAGATCGACAGGTACGGTATCTTTTTTGGAAGTATTTGTTAAGAGTTGGCGAAGCATAACGGCGCATAGGTAGGCCTCGCTACTGCGTTTAGCCAGCCAGGACGCAAAGCAGGGGCCAAATGGATGCCACAATTTGCAGTACGTGCTGCAAAAACCTTGTATCCTCGCAGAGGCACGCCGGCAGAGATTGCCATGCCGCAAGGATGACTGGGCGCAATACGTCTAACGCTGCCCATGCTGCCTTGCCGAGAAGGCTGCACCCTTGTGCCATCACATCGAGTTTGCAAGACAGAGTGGCAAGTCCGGGACCGGCGATGGCCACGTCTATGATTGGTTTGCTGTTCCGCGAGTCTGTGTAGGTCATCTGCGCCTCCTGTTGACACTTCTTTTTGGCTCTACCTACACGTCGAACGAGGGCCCGCCAAATCGACATCGGCCACGCTTCCCGAAGGTTCTGGCTGGACTCGCCAGTCGCCTGCGAATAACCTCGTGGCTGGCGTGAGCCTGTCCATCGAGACAGGTAGATAGTGGGCACAGCGGCGTCTTAACAGGCACGGCGCGAACAAAGCAGGTCTACACTGGCGGGAGGTGAGGTCGAAGAGTATGAGACGCGCTTTATTTTCGATGATGGTGGTGCTGGTGGCGCTGGCTGCCGCGCAGGATTTGGCGGCGCAAAGAAAAGGCGCCGGCGTATTAAGCGGCGTGGTGCTTGGACCGGACGACAAACCGGTGCCGCATGCCAGCGTGACATATCAATCGTCAGCGGGAATCGCGCCGCACGCGGTGCGCGCGGATTCTCAGGGACATTTTACGATCACGAAATTGCGCTCGGACAATTACGATTTGCGCGCTTCGGGCAAGGGCGTGTTCAGCGAGTGGGAAAAGAATGTGACGGTGCGGTCTGGGAAGACGAAGTCGGTGACGCTGCGATTGATTTACGCGAAGGAAATCCCGAAGGCGTATACGAATAGCAAGGCGAAGCAGTAGCGAGCGGTTTCCGATTTGTGCGTTCCATGTTCAATGACCGGGAAGCGTTAGCTTGCGGGCGCCTTGGATAGAAAACGTTGTCCAACTAGCCGACACGCTGTCAGCAAACTGACAGTATTCCACTCTTCTCGGCGTCCCTACGACGGGCACTCCCGGCTAACCTTCGCAGAAACCAGACTTTGCGGCCTCCCTCAGATCCCTTTTGATTTGGAGCACCAAGTGCGCTCCCCGTGCGCGGAATGCGCTAGATCAGATTTGTCAACGGAACCGTAAGGAGGCAGGTATGGCCGGAAATCGTGCGGTTGCATATGTAGGACCTCGTAAGCTCGAGATCCGAAACCTTGATTATCCAAAGCTAGTGGACCCGCGGGGAAAGAAATGCGAGCACGGCGTAATTCTCAAGCTCGTCGTCACCAACATTTGCGGTAGCGATCAACACATCTACAGGGGCCGCTTCCCGGCTCCGTCGGGAATGATACTTGGCCACGAAAACACGGGTGAGGTCGTCGAAGTCGGCCGCGACGTCGAATTCATCAAGACCGGCGACCTCGTTTCGGTTCCCTTCAACGTATCCTGTGGCAAATGCCGTAACTGCCGCGAGCAGCACACTGAAATCTGCATGAATGCCAATCCGGACATTCCTTGTGCGGCTTACGGTTTCAACCTGGGCGGCTGGCAGGGCGGCCAGGCCGAATACATGATGGTTCCTTGGGCTGACTTCGCCCTCCTGAAGTTCCCCGACAAAGATCAAGCGATGGAGAACATCCTCAAACTAGCCTACCTCTCGGACATCCTTCCCACTGGGTATCACGGATGCGTCATCGCTGGCGTAAAGACCGGTTCCACTGTGTATATCGCTGGCGCAGGACCCGTAGGGCGCGCCGCGGCTGCCAGCGCTCGGCTGTTAGGCGCCTCGGCAATCATCGTTGGCGACCTCAACAAAGAGCGCCTCGCCGTCGTAAAAAAAGCGGGCTACGAGGTCGTAGATATTTCCAAACCGACTCCACTTGCTGATCAGATCGAAGCCATCTTGGGTGTCCGGGAGGTCGATTGCGGCGTGGACTGTGTCGGGTTTGAAGCGCATGGTTACGGCCCAGGCGCTGGTGAAGATCCATCCGCCGTCCTGAACGGTCTGTCTGAAGTCGTTCGCTTCGGCGGCGGAGCCGGCATACCAGGCATTTACACCGCCGGAGATTCACAGGCCAGGAACGAAATGGAGAAACAAGGAAGATACCCGCTCGACTTCGGCAAGGCGTGGATCAAGTCGCCGAACGTCACCGCCGGACAATGCCCGGTACTCAAATACAGCCGTGACCTAATGCAAGCCATTCTCTGGGGACGCCTCGACCACTTGGTCGATGTAATGAACGCCCAGGTTGTTTCGCTGGACAACGCGCTCGAGGCCTACAAGGTCTTTGACCATGGCTCGGCAAAAAAGTACGTCGTCGATCCGCACAACGTAACTGGGAAAATCACCCCTCTCGCCGCCGCCGCCACTCGCTAAGTGGGCGATCGGAGCGTCCCGGCAGGATTTGCGCTCGAACGGTTAGCTCGCGCGGCAGTGGACGTAGTCGCATAATCGGAAGAGGAGCCGCTTCTCCGATTGAACCCGCTCGTTCGGTTCGCTGATTGCCGGCGCTCGGTTGCGCTCTGGATGACAGCTCCGCTATTCATTTCATCCGGGAGTAAGACAGAAGCGTGGCGTTGAGGTCCGATTTTGGATCTCGGCAAGCTGGGGCGCAGCAGTGCTGCGCCCCTACTGTCGCTATTGCATTAGTAGGTGCTGGAGTTCGGTGAGATCGTCGGGGGATACGTCGGAGACGGCGCACATCTCCATGCCGGATTTGCGCCAGTCGGTCCAGTGGTAGCCGAGTTGGGAGCCGGAGAGCGGCTCGGAATCGGGTTCCGTCGTGGGCCAGACGAAGACGTTGATGAGGTGCTTGCGGCGGGCGTAGACAAGGACGGCGACGGTGCGGCCGTGTACGACGTCGAGGCGGCCGCCCTGCAGGGGAAATCCTTCCTTCACAAAATCGTGGACCGGTGGAGCGAAGTCCAGCTTGCCGTCGAACCACGGCTTCACGGTGTGCTGGTCGGTGGACTGCACATCTTCGAGATGACCGGGCTGCAGCGAACGCAGGTGCGCGTCCACGATGGCGGAGGCCAGCGCGGTTTCTCCACTGCTGCCGCGCAGGAGCGGGAGCAGGCGCCAGCCGAGAAAGACGGCGAGGAGGAATGTGGCAGCAATGGCCAGCCAGCGCCAGGGCGCCGGATTTCTCATCGGGATGACGGAGGAACGGGCGGGCGCACCTAGCGCAGCTTGCACCTTTTGGCGCAACGCGACGGGAGCGCGCTCGTACAGGTTGGCGCGCTGGAGGGAAGAGCGCAAATTTTCGTTGACCTCAAGAGCGGCGACGCATTCGGCGCAGGAAATCAGGTGGCGCTCGAAATCGGCGGCGCGTGCGGCGTCGAGCTCGCCATCGAGATAACCGTGCAGGACCGTTTGAGTGAGCTCACAGGTCACGGCCGGCCTCCTGTTTGTGCTGCGCGGCGGACTGGGTAAGAACGCGCTGCAAGCGCTGGCGAGCGCGAGCGAGCGCGGACATCACCGTGCCGATGGGAGCGGAAGTAATGGCGGCAATCTCCTTGTAAGAGCAGCCTTCGAGTTCGCGCAGAACGAGCACTTCGCGAAAACGTGCGGGAAGCTCTTCGAGGGCGCGGGTGAGGCGCTCGCGATTGTCGCCGGCGATGGCCAGCGCTTCGGGCGTCACGCTCGGCTGCGGGTGCAGCTCTTCATCGAATTCAGTCGTCAAGTCCACGGAACGGTTTTTCTCCAACCAGGTATAGCAAGTGTTGCGCACGATCTGCAAAAGCCAGGCGCGGGCGTCGCCACCGTGAAAGCCGCGAAAGAAGCGCAAGGCACGCATCATGGCTTCCTGCGCGACATCCTCCGCGTCGGCGCGGCCATGCATCAGCCAGCGCGAAAGGTTAAAGGCGGCGTCGAGGTGCGGCAGCACGAGCTGCTCGAAGCGCGCCCGGTCCTGCGAATCCAACACGTCCAAACTAGCCCCTTCAACACCTGCACTCATAGAGGGAACCGCCTGGCATTCGATTTTATTCCCAGTTTATGCGGATAACGTAGCGAATTAAAAAATTCAGGGATTTGGAATAAGGGCGCCACAGGGCTGGTCTGCATAAACGAAACACGTCCCAGAGCGGCGCGGGCATTTTTCGAGATGCCTCTCGACTCGCGCCGCTCTGTAAATGCGAGCGAAAGCGTTTCCAGCACTTGGACGTGTTCGGGAGAGCGGGATGACGAAGAAAGTGAAAGATGAGATTTTGCACGATCACAACAAGGATGGTGTCGATCGGCGCGGATTTCTGAAGTGCATGGCGTGGGCGGGAACGGGCGCGCTGTGCGTGATGCAGGGCGGCGTATTGAAGTCTTATAGCTTGAGCCGGCTTTCGGATCTGGGAGCGGGTGCAACGGCGGCGGGCGAGCTGAGCTTCGTGCAGATCAGCGATAGCCATATGGGATTCAATAAGCCGGCGAATCCGGACGTTGCGGGAACACTGAAGGCCGCGGTGGACAAGATCAATGGACTGTCGGCCGCGCCGGAGTTTTTGCTGCACACCGGGGACATCAGCCACTTGTCGAAGCCAGAAGAGTTCGACACCGTGGATCAGATTCTGAAAGCGACGGGCAAAGACGTTTTCTTCGTGCCGGGCGAGCACGACGTGTTGAATGATGATGGCGCGCAATTCCGCGAGCGTTACGGGAAGTCCGCGAAGGGCTCGGGCTGGTACAGCTTCGAGAAGAAAGGCGTGCACTTCATCGGGCTGGTAAACGTGATGAACTTGAAGGCCGGCGGATTGGGAACGCTGGGACACGAGCAGCTGGAATGGATGGAGGATGATGTGAAGCACTTGAAGTCGAGCACGCCGATCGTGGTCTTTGCGCATATTCCGCTGTGGTCGGTGTATCCGGAGTGGGGCTGGGGCACCGACGATAGCGCACAGGCCCTGGCGTATCTGAAAAAGTTCGGGTCGGTGACGGTGCTGAACGGACATATCCATCAGACGATGCAGAAGGTGGAAGGGAATGTGACGTTTCACACCGCGGCTTCCACGGCATTTCCGCAGCCGCAACCAGGGAAGGCGGATTCGCCGGGGCCAATGAAAGTGCCGGCGGAGCAATTGAGGAGCATTTTGGGAATTACCGACGTGAACTATGTTCGCGGGCAGCATGCCCTGGCGGTGGTGGACTCTTCACTGGCTTAAACGCCGGAAGAGCACCGCACGACGATACATCTGAAAAAAAATTAGAAAGGGAAGATAAATCATGAGGAGACGTGTGTGGATTTTAGTTCTGGCGGCGCCGGTGGTTGCGGCGCTGTTGGTAAGCGGTTCGAGAAGTTTCACGGCGAGGGCGGAGCAGACGCAGGCATCGAGTGCAGAAGTGAAGATCGACAACTTCAGCTTTGGGCCAGCGGCAGTGACGGTGGAGGTGGGAACTACGGTGACGTGGACCAATCGCGACGACATTCCGCATACCGTGGTCAGTGACGAGAAGGTGTTCAAGTCGAAAGTGCTGGACACGGATGAGAAGTTCTCGTTCACGTTCACCAAGCCGGGAACGTACGGGTACTTCTGCTCGGTACACCCGAAAATGACCGGCAAAGTGGTGGTGCAGTGACGAGCGTCGCGAAAGTCTTTGACCCCGGAACGGTGCTGCTGGCAAAGCACGCGCAGCACGTGGTGCTGGTGCACTTCCCGATTGCGCTGTTCCTTACGGGAGTGGCCTTTGGCTGGGCAGATCGATGGACGAGGAGAAAGGCATTGGCGGAGGCTGCTTACTACAATCTGCTGATGGCGGCGGTTTCGAGCTTGCCGGTGGTGGCAACGGGACTCCTGGCCTGGCATTTTCAACTCGAGGGGCAAAAGCTGAAAGGGATTCTGCTGTTGCATTTGGTGCTAGGGGGGATGTCAACCGGGTTCATCTGGCTGGTGTGGTGGCTGCACTTCCGGGCGCGGCGGCGGGGAGTGGCGCTGCTTGGATATCTCTGGGTGATCGAAAGCGTTGCGGTGGTAATTGTAGGCATGACAGGGCATGTAGGCGGGTTTTTGAGTGGAGTAAACTCGGTCTGACATGGTGTAAGTGCATTAGTTTCAGCTCTATGTGGATACATGCCCACAGGACCAGCGAAGCACTAGTACCACGACCCACGTACCCCGCTTGGTGGCTCCGGTGGCCCATTGAGCCGCACAGACCGGACCCGTAATGTCTGAGGAACGGGTTGGGGGCCGCGCGGGGACAGCGGCCTCGAAAGGGGTCGTGTGCGAGCTACCCAACCCGCCAAGTTCTTCCCTCCAAATGCTCACGCCAGCCGTCTGGGTTGGCGTGACGCCAGCAAGTCTGCAAATACCGCCAATTCATGAAAAGATAGGAACGTGAAATGCGCCTGCGATGTGCCGAGGCTTGCGCGGACGAACCCTATGTTGCTATTTTTCATGGACTTACGTGGCGGGGTGATCCGGGGGACTGAGCGATTTGCGGGACACTTGGTGCCTATGGCGGACATTACCCTGACCGCAGCCTTTTTGTTTGGTCTCCTGCTACTGTTTGCGCCGGGGCTGGTGGCATCGGGGGCGGCTGAACCGGCCGCGGCGAATTTGAAGCCGAACACAGTCGCGGCATTCAACGGATATGTGCAGTTGACCGACGCGCGTAACAACGACGAACTGCGGCGCGAGACGAATCTGCTGTGGATCGATAGCTTGCCGGAGAGTGAGCGAGCGCAGGCGTACTCGGCGCTGAAGCACGGCGAAGTGAAAATGCGGAAACTGGAGACGCTGGAAAACGGAGAGAAAATCCGTTGTCCGGGCGGGATGATCCATCACTGGACTGGCGTGGTTCTTATTCCGGAGACGAAGCTGCAGGACGTTTTGCGAGTGCTGCAGGACTACGACCATCACGCGCAGTATTACGCGCCGGACGTGGAGCGGTCGAAAATCGAGTCGCGCGAAGGCGATCACTTTGTGGTATTCCTGCGTTTTCGGCGGCACAAGATAATCACGGTGGTGCTGAACACGCAGCATGATGTGCGCTATTTTCGCGATTCGGAGACGCGAGAGCACAGCCGCAGCTCAGCCACACGCATTGCGGAAGTCGAAAACGCGGGCAAGCCGAACGAGCGCGAGAAAGCGCCGGGCGAGGACGGCGGATTTTTGTGGCGCATGGAGACGTGGTGGCGGATGGAGGAACGCGACGGCGGAGTTTACGTGCAAAGCGAAGTGGTTTCGCTGACGCGAGATATTCCCACGGGCCTGGGATGGCTGATTGGACCCTTTGTGACGAGCATACCGAAGGAGACGCTGACGTTTACGCTGGACGCGACGCGACGCGCGGTCACTTCGCATTCCCCCGCCGTTTCCGCGCCAAAGCAGCGGTGAGGAAGTCCCAAGTAGCTGCCGCGTTACGCTCCCACGTGTGGTCCGCGGCAGTCCGCGCCGCCTCTTCGGCGATCCTGCTACGGAGAGCAGCATCGGAATAAATTCTGCGCAGCAGCGCGGCAAGTTCGCGTGAATCCTCTGGGTCGCGAAGCACCAAACCATCGCATCCATCGCGAATGATTTCAGTCGCGCCGGCACGGCTGCTGGCGATTACCGGCAGTCCACAAGCCATGGCCTCCAAAATCGGCAGGCCGTAGGCGTCCTCGAGCGAGGGAGCGACGTACGCGTCCGCCGCCGCGTAGAATTGCATCACGTCTGGCGACGATCCGAGAAATCGGATTTTGGGTTCCAGGTGTAGGTTGCGAATCTGCTGGTCGTAAGCGCGGCGATCGCCGGAACCCGCGACCAAGAGAGTAAACCCAAGTTCAGAGCAGTGCGCGAGAGCGGTCAAAAGCGTGTCCAGGCCTTTGCTCTTCCAATCGTTGCCGATTAGCAGAATGCAGAAGTCTGTTGCGCGAATTCCGAGGGAAGCGCGCTCGGAGTCGCGGCGTTTGACGCGGGCCGCGAGATGGAATGTTTCCGTATCCACTCCGTAACGGACGACGAGTACGTCATCGCGCCTAAAGAACTGCCGCATGCAGTCCGAGGAATGCGCAGAAATCGCTGTCAGAGAGACGGCCGGACGAGGGTAAATTCGCTTCTCGAGCAGGCAGATCAGGCCGTAGTAGAGCCGTCGATGAAGGTTAACGAGCAAAAGCCTCACTGGAGCGCGGCCGAGGCCCAAGCGGGGACGCATGCGGCGATGGAATTCGGTAAAAACGACGTGAATCGAAATCGCGTCGGCGTCAAAGGCGTTAATTCCCGGCGAATAGAGTAAATCGAAGTTCAGTCCCCGAACGCCGGCGTCCCACCAACGCTGCAGGCGATTGGCCAAAAGCCACCAGATATAGCCAAGAAGATGCGGTCCGCGCAGGCGGGACACTTTGTGCCAAACAATACAGCCCGGTGACCGAGCGGGATGGCGGACCACGTTAGAAAGATCTTCGACACGTTGCGCGTAGAGATGAATCTCCGCATCAGGTTGTGTAGCAAAGCGCGCAAGCTGCTCGGCAAGGCAACGCTCCGTGCCGTGGCGGCGATCCAGAAAAGGAGAAATTACGGCGAGGCGCAAATCAGCGGATCCA
>Ga0209647_1004410_pt1 | contig 10601 bp, 11 predicted proteins | sample GraSoi_2013_60cm_FD_185827 | JGI IMG/M metagenome (GOLD analysis project Ga0209647, IMG submission 185827) | Grasslands soil microbial communities from the Angelo Coastal Reserve, California, USA - Sample 9_17_2013_60cm (SPAdes) (version 2) | ecosystem: Environmental > Terrestrial > Soil >...
CAGCATCTATCGCGCTGCAGTAGAGCAGGCCGAGACCACGATCGGCGGCTTGCTTCAGCGATTAAAGAAACAGCGTGTCGATAGTGTTCTGGTAGCGACTTACGGACATTGTAATTTCGGGAAACTTGCCCGAGCTCTTACAGAGCAGGCAAGGTTGCATCCCAGTGTCCTTGCGCTCGAGACGTTCTCATTTGTACCGCGTCTCGCAGCGCTTCGCGACAGTCAGATCACCCAACAAGCTGTTGATGCCGCAGCGAGCAATGCGGGCGAAGCTCTGCAGAGGCTACTGGAGTTGATACAACCGACCAACGCCTGATCCACCTCGAAGCAATACTGGATGCAAGCCAATGCCAGCGATCTTGCGGACTGATTATGGTGTGGGTAGACGCCCACACCAAATGCTTCACAAGTGATAGCGGCACTCACATGCCTCGGCACGCGTGAACAGACGCTAACAGCACGCAAGTGATGGCGCACCACCCTCGCCAGGCCGGCCCTATAAATTCACGGGTCCTTCCCGGCCGGCGTCGACCACGGGTGCGTTACGATCCCACTAAGTAACTAGCGACACCGATTTCGATTTTGCATTTCCTAGACGAACTCCGGCTGATTTTTGGGTTTTGGGGTTCCGGATTCCGAGTGGAACCCGCACTCATCAAGCCACATGGGTCTTTAAACTGGGGACGAGTAAAAAACTCCTCGCGGATCATTGCGCTCGACACGAAGAAAGTCATCGATCGAGAGCCTATCGAGGCAACACCAACCATGCCGAGTCCGTTCACGTGTTTGTTTGGCTCAAAAATTGTCGAGCACATGCAGAAGCAACATAATGTCGAAGTAGAAGATGTGCCGGTCCTGGTCCCTCCGGGGATTTACAAGGCTGAACAACATTTTTCCCTGAGATCAGTATGGAGCGCCGCTGCCAGAGAATTGTCTGAAGCTGAAGATATCATCGTAATCGGATTTTCTCTTCCAACAACGGACTTCTTTTTCAATCATCTCTATGCACTTGGGACCGAAGGTGAATCCGTGATTCGGCGGTTTTGGGTATACAATCCAGATGATACCGGAGAGGTAGAGAACAGGTTCAGGAACATTTTAGGAACGCAAGCAATACCCAGGTTTGTTTATCAGGCATGGCCATTCGAGCACGCGATGACGGAGATTAGGCTCTCATACGGATTGAATCCTTGAATGCTCGAGAGATCCACCGCCGAATCATCCAAAAAATCTTCCACAATTGGCTCAGGATCGATCGGGAGCGGTCGAGCCTTATCATGAACCTTCGGGAATCCTGCCGCGATCTGACGCTCTAAGCTGGGGTGAGGCGGTGAGAGTAAAAGCAAGAACGCCTACTCCGAGGTTGCACCATCAAGTAGGCGTGTGACTTTGATCAACTGCGGTCCAGTTCGGCTACGGCTCTTCCAACGTGTACCCCTGTTTTGGTGGCGGCAGAATTTCGTCGAGGATTTTTCCGGCCACAATCCTAGCGATCTGATCCTCGTCCGATTACAGGTCGCGAATCAGACGGATTAACTTTAAATTGGCTTCCCTACCTTTCATGATCCCTTGTTTACTGGTTGTGCGGGGAGTATGTCACCCGACCTTGTTTTTTCAAGCGCGAAGTGGAACCCGCGTAAAATCGTCTTGCTGAAATGCCCAAGGACGCGTTTTCTGTGGGTGTCCGCTATCATCTTCGTGACCGTCCTACGGCTCCCACGCTCTAAACTGGTGCTGCGGTGATGGGATAAAGGCAAGAACGCCTACCCAGGGGGGCAGAAACAGAAACTGAGTAGGCGTCCCGTCTATGGCTGGGGGTATGGGGCCGGATGATATGTCACCCGACCTCGCTTATGCAAGCGCAAAAATGGAAAGGTTCTCGAAATCGGCTTCCTAAAACGCCCCAGGACGCGTTTTCTGTGGGTGCCCGCTATCATGCTTCGGGACCGTCTGCGGCTATCCCAGACATTGAGTTGGTGAGGCAGTGAGGGATAGAAACCAAGAACCCCACCAGCTTTCGGCCGATGGGGTTTGAAGGGTTTGGGGGTGGGTTGGTTTGGGGGTTCGATTCGACGGTGTTCGCGTTTTACTTCCCTTTGAGTCCCAGCAGCTCAGCTACCGTCTGCCGGTCAACGTAGACGTGCTCCGAGCGAATCTTATCACCCTCAACCTGAACGAAGGAAGCCCCTGGATAGGCGACGGTGCGACCGGTAGGTGGGGTGCCGTCCATTAACGGACCGGTGTGGGTGCCGTGCAACATCCACTGAATGGCGACCAAGCCTCCTCCAGCGTCACCGATACTGATCACCTCGAGCGATGCGTCAGGAAAGGCCGTCCAAACCGATTTAGCAAAGTCGCCGATGGCTTGCCCGCTAAGATCGTGGTCCACGCGCGGGGTGCGGTAGGTGCCCCCTTCACCGTACGCGGCGACGAGCGCGTCGGCATCGTGACGATTCCAGGAATTAAGGTTGTTTTGTGCAACTTCGATAGCATTCATTGTGTTGATTCCTCAGCGTGAAAATTTCGGATTGATTTCCAGTGTGCATTTCCGTGCAAGCAATTAGCGCAAACCGGAACGTAAAGACTGAAGCCGAACTGACCTTCAGGCTAAATGTGTAATCGGCGAGACCCCTAAACAGTGTAGGAGTATGTCTCTTCTCACGGGCATGGAGTGACGACGAATAACCCCATCCTGGGTCATACAGTATCGCACCGCGAGTAGCTACCTCCAAGCTGATTTTCTGCACGATTCCAGCACTCAATCCGCCACAACGATTAGCTCACCAGCACGAACTCGTGCTACGGGTGCGCTAGGCCCAAGCCTTAGAAAAATTGTTGAATAAGCGGCGACCGAAGTGCGTCTGTTTCAACGCCGAATTATGGTTTTTATGGGTCCCAACCAAAAGTTAAGCTAGTTCGCAATGGATATTCTCGATCATCTGCGCGGTCACTTGCTACCCCAGCACCGGATCGAGGCCGAAACGTCCCTAGAGAAGTGGACTAGAGCAAAAACGGACAAGGGAAGGACCACTCATCTGGCAACCTCCAGGTCGTTTAACCTCGCTTACTGGCAAGGTTATAGGGCTGCCATCCTCAATCTTCAGGATGCATTGAATTACGTCAAAGATGCCGAGGACGCTATGGTCATCGGCAACCGATCCGGGCACACACCGAAGGCGATCAGCATGACCGAAACAAACTCGGGACTACGGACGCGCTAGGATGCCCAAGGGACGCTCGGAGACGGTTGACCCTTATAGTTCCCTAGTAAACAAAAGAACCCAGCGACTGTGCTACCAGTCGAATGGTCGCCTTGAAAGCTTTAGTGTTCGATAGGTGCCTGTAAGTCGCTTTCCATGCTGCATTTAATGGCGTCCCAAGCGTACTCCTCGACACCCTGATTGTTTTGGTGGGCGAGGAAGCACAGTCCGGCATGGGTGATCTCGTCGATAGGGATTTCTAGATTCACATTTGTTATCTTTTTGGGTTTAAGGTTCTGGATTGCCTGTCGCCGACAGGCATACGGCAATCACGAAGAGGATTACCGCCACGACATACGCGCCGATTGCGATTAGGATTGTGGCCATGTTGGGGGGGTACAGTGATACTGGAAACATTGACACCGAGTCCTGCAAGTTGATTTTTTATTGCGCAGTGCTGTAAAGTCCGGGGTGCCACCGAAGAACATCAAAAAATGAATCCGCTTCGAGCCGTTCCAATGTTTGTGCAGCTCCTTATTTTCGGCATCGCAATTTCATTAGGCGCATTTAGCATCATTCCATGGTGGGCAGCAGGCATATTGGCAATTCTTTCCTTTATTGTGATTTTCGGCGGCGGCTCTTCTGCTTTTTGAGTCAGATCAGGAGAAAATGAAGCGAAGCGGAATGTCACCGGCAATGGGATCAGACCGATAGAGCATGAGCCGTCGAAAATCGACGCGCTAGGATGCCCCAGGAACGCTTCGGAGCGAGGGTCGGCTATCGTGCACTACCCGGAAAGCAACACAGCGCAGAGGCCGAACCTATGTCGCACGAAAAGCTCAGCTCAGTCAAAAGTGTACTCGTCGCAGTCGTGTGCTTGCTGACATCATTTTTTAATGCGCAGGTTGCAACGTGGGGCGGAGGGATACTGCTAAGGAAGTGGGTAAAATGGCTCTTTGGTGGTTGTATCGTGGCGCTGTTAATTGCCGCGGCCTTGCTTTTCGTCTGATCGAACGGGACCGACAGCATTAAGCCGGTCCAGCATCACCGCAACGAACTCGGGCTACGGGTGCGGGGAGACTCGGCGGGTTTTTGTTTGGTTAGGCCAATCCTGGTACGATATGTGTCTATGATATCGCGCGCAGAACAACGGACGGTGTGGATTAACGCATACAATGCAGCAGTGACGGGTCTTTTAAGTGCCAAAGCGCCTCATATGGAAAGGTACACGGAAAATAATGTTGGCGTGATCACAGAGCAGTGCAAAGCGTTCGCAGATCAGGCGCTAAAGGACGTGGCATCGTTCGCAAGTGATATGCTCGAGTGATAGAGACTCGACTCCATCCCCGTCTCCTGAGAATCCGTCGAAAATCGACGCGCCAGGATTCCCCCGGAACGCTCGGAGCGAGGTGTCCGCTATCATGGCATTGCCGGAGGGTCACTCCCCGGTAGCTTGTTCGCTCAGTAGCGCACTCACTCGTTGCGCGACATCTCCCGCGCCTTGAACGTCCTCGACTAAGATCACGCTGTTGTCGCCTTTACGAAATGATGCGAGGTGCCGAACACCGTTAACGTAGGTGATCGACATTACGATCATTCCGTCTACGGGAGTTGCGCCGTCCGGAACGAACATGAGAGCGATCCTAGCAATCCGTTTTCGCAACTCCGCACGCAGCCTGAGCCGGACTTCGTTTGCTTCCGAGGAGTTCTGCCGGATCAGATCGAGAAGCACCTCCGGCTTTACCAAGTCCACGCACTTGTTGCAGGCAGTCTCTACGTTCGCTTGTAGCGCTTCTTTGCGACCGACGAGGGTAGCGAGCGCGGCTGTATCCTTCGCCACTCGTGCGGCCAGTACAGCGATCGTGGCAACGTCGATGTCTTTGGCATCCATCGCCTCGTTCGTCTTTTGGATCCTTCGCTCTATCACGTCGACCTCCCGCAGCAACGCCTCAAGTTCCTTTCGTGCCGCTTTGCATTCTTTAGACTCGGACTTTCCGGCGACAACCGTCCAATCCTCCTGACTCAAGAATTGCAGGACGGCAGACTCGACGAGGTCGTATCTGATGCGGTTCTGCTTTCGGGCTTTATCAAATGCCGACATCAAGTACTTCCCTCGTTGAACCTTCTGGAAGTGCATGGGTCGCACTGGCGCATCGTCCTCGTACCCCAAATCGTAGATCATCCGACTGAATAAGTGATCGGCCTGCGTGCTCCGTTGCCGATTCCCTCCGGCGTATCGACCATTCTTGCGCTTTCCCTCTATTTGAAGGCGAACCGCATCAAACTCGCTCTGGCTGATAACCTGGGGGAAGTAGTCCGGGATAACCTCCGCGCCTTTGGGTTGAAATTCACCGAGAACTGAGCGGTCGTTCAGCAAGCGAGCGAACCAGGACCGGGAGAACTGACTGCCGATGGCGCGGGTGATGTTGTCCACGCCTATTCCGTTTGCGCCCATTCGGAATGCTTCGCGCACTATTGAAACCACCTCCGGCACCTCGACAATCTTTCCGTCTTCGACCGCGAGCCACTCGGGGATGTTGCGGGTGTAAAGCTCTCCCGTCTTGCCGATCCTTTCCCGCTTTGCGGCCCACGCGCTACCGATACGCTCGGACTTTTTCTTGGACTCCTGGAAGGCGAGATCAGCCTGTACTCCTATCAACATGTAGTCGACCAGAGAATTGTTGAAGCTAGCTTTCAGCACTCGGTTGATTGCGATTACGTGAACGTCGATCCCAGACTTAGTGAGCTGCTTCAGGAGATCTGTGGTCGCATCGATCCCTTGTCGAGAGAGCCGGTCTAGGTTCTCAACAATGAGAGCTGTCCCGGTTGGGATCTTGCCAGCTTTGACCTCGTTCAGAAAATGACCCAGCGATCCCTTCTCGACATTGTGCCCCTTGTAGCCGGACAGTCCTTCGTCCGCAATCGACAGATCCTCATCGAGTTCCAGGCCGTTGCGTGCGCAATAGTCCCTTGCCGCGTTGAGCTGGCGTTCCGTAGAGTTGCCAAGAGCCTGTTCTGGAGTGGAGAATCTAAGGTACGAGATCGCTTTCATCCCGGCCAGTGTAGCCTGTTATTGTGACGACTTAAGTGTGCAAATAATTGAATCGAAACAATTGTTTCAAACTCTTCTCTCTAAAAAAGCAGCGGCATTTTCCGGCGTAAGCCGGAGAATGCCGCTGCCAGAGCCTGCATTGCTCACAAATCTCTAATGATTTGTGAGCAATGCAGGCTAGCCGGCCGGGATTCGTTTTAATATTTCCCTAATCAGAGTAGGACCTCGATAGATCAAGCCGGTATAGATCTGGACCAAGTCAGCTCCTGCATCCAACCGCCGAAGCGCTTCATCTGCGCTCATGATCCCGCCTACCGAAATAACTGGAAGTTTGGATCGTTGTTTGACGAACCGCAGTATTTCCATTGCTCTGCCTCGCAGCGGTAAGCCGCTCAGTCCGCCCTCCGCCCGGAATCGTTCCGGAATGGCGCTGTGATCGGTCGTGGTGTTGGTCGCAATTACGCCAGCCAATCCGAAGCTCTCTGCCATATTCAAAACATTCTCAACCTCATGCCAGTCTAGATCAGGGGCCATCTTGACCAACACCGGTTTCCCACCGGCCTCCCGGCCAACGGCCGAGAACAGCTCTTTCATCGCGTCGCGCTGCTGCAATTGGCGTAAGCCTGGCGTGTTGGGCGAACTCACGTTCAAGACAAAATAATCCCCCAGCTGTGAGAGAGGCCGGAAGGCTCGACAGTAATCTTCCGCCGCTTTCTCGAGTGGAATAATCCTCGACTTTCCTAAATTTATTCCGATCGGAATTTCCGGCCATCCTCCCGATTTCTTGAGCGCCCCCAAGCGCAACGCAACGCGTTCAGCTCCTTCATTGTTGAACCCGAGCCGGTTGATTAGTGCCTCGCTTTCCGGAATTCGGAAAATCCGCGGCTTAGGATTCCCTTCTTGTTGAAGGGAAGTGATCGTTCCGACTTCCGCAAAACCAAATCCCAATCCGGCCCAGGCAGGTAGCGCGACCGCATTTTTGTCAAAACCAGCTGCCAATCCAACCGGGTTGGGAAAATGAAGACCGAACAGGTCCTTGGAGAATTTTGGATCCGGCTTGCCCTGAATGAGATGCCAAATCGATGGCGTCCGCGATGATAGCTCGAGACATCTAATGGCCAAATGATGAGCCGTCTCCGGATCGAGCCGAAAAAGCAACGGTCGCACCAACCGTTCGTAAATCGTGCCCATCGGAGACTGAGTCATTTCCCAATGCAGAACTCGCTGAAAATCCTTCCCAGCAAATCTTCGGTGTCGTGCTTACCGACGACATCACCAATCCCATCGAGAGCACTGCGCAAATCAACTGCTATCAGCTCTGGTAGCCGGTTTTGCCCGATCCCATCGCTCGCTTTTTTCACCGCATGCTCAGCCTCGCGCAGGGAAGATTGATGACGCGCACTGATCGCAATATGGGAATTCTCTAGTGACAGTTCACCACCAATCACTCGGTTTCGAATCTCATTCTCCAGCGCTTCGCGGCCGAAGTCGGTCGTGCAAGAAAATCGGATTCCGTCCGCACCCTTCCAATCAGGATGGAGACCAAGGTCAACCTTGTTTAGGATCAAGAGCCGTTTCCGATCCGTGTGAATATCCTCTTTACGTGGAATGCTCGCGTCAACCATGTGAAGAATCAAATCGGCTTGTTCCAACTCGATCCGGGTACGCCGAATACCTTCTTGTTCCAGGCGATCGCGCGACTCGCGCGCGCCGGCAGTATCAATCAGTCGCATCGGAATGCCATGGAAGTTGATTGTATCTTCGATGGTGTCACGGGTTGTACCGGCGATTTCGCTGACTATAGCGCGGTCGTAGCCAAGCAGCAGATTTAACAGGCTTGACTTACCCACATTCGGTTCGCCGTAGATTACCGTGCGCAAGCCATGCCGCAAGATGCGCCCTTGTTCAGCGGTTCCTAACAAGCGTTGCAGGTTTCGTCCAATATCTTTCAACCGCTCGTTGAGCGTGAGGCCGGTGTCAGGGTCAATTTGTTCGTCCGGAAAATCAATGTAGGCCTCGACGTGAGCAAGCGTCGTGAGCAACGCATCTTGCAGCCGGCGAAGCTCCGACCCAAGGCGGCCAGCCAGTTGCTCATTGGCCGCGCGCAAGGCCAATTCGGTCTGGGCATGGATGACGTCCATTACCGCCTCCGCCTGGGTCAGATCCATCTTTCCGTTTAAGAAAGCGCGCTGAGTAAATTCTCCCGGCTCGGCTGATCTAGCGCCATGTTGCAAGAGCAAGGCGAGGATCTGGCGTGTCACCAAGATCCCGCCGTGACAACTAATCTCAATCAAGTCTTGGCCGGTGTAACTGTGCGGCGCTCGGAAATAGGTCCCCAAAACTTGATCAATTTTTCCATCCTGATTAGAAACTTCACCCAGGTAAAGTCGTCGCGGTTCCCAGTCTACGACGCTTGTACCGCCACGAAAAATACGCCTCACAATTGCTTTCGCCTCGCTCCCCGAAAGGCGGAGCACCGCGATTGCTCCCTCGCCGATCGGCGTGGAGATCGCTGCAATTGTGTCTTCCAGGGTCATTTAGGCAAGTAAACCACAAATTGGTGAGATTGGCTCTCGGAAGGAAGGCGCCAGGTAGGGCGTGTTGCTCCGACCGCAGCACCAACGGCGACCCACTATCCCGTTAGGCCTGACGATATTGCCACCTCCTGAATCTTCGGTAGCAGTTATCGTCCCAACAAGGAGCAATCGAGCCCTCGATTCAGCGGTCGCGGAGCGACACCCCTACCTGCCGCGGAATACCCCTTCACTCCGCGAGAACCGCGTCCAGATCAGCAAAAAACCTGCGGTTCTGATCCATGGTTCCAACGCTGACGCGAACCCATTCCGGTAGCTTGTACTCGCCGGTCGCTCGCACAATGGTCCCTCGGCGAAGCAGTTTCTGGAAGACCTCCTGGCCGTCTCCGACTTTGACCAGAACAAAATTTGCCGAGCTAGGCACATACTCCAGGCCCCGTTTTCTAAATCCCTCTTCTAAAAAGCTTCGACCTTCAAAGGTAACCCGGCAGGTACGTTCCTGATGTTCGGTATCCTGCAACCCCGCCATCGCTCCAATTTGACCGATGGTGTTGGCGTTGAAGGGCTGCCGGCATTTTTGCAGAACTCGAATTAACCGAGGATGCGCTAGCCCGTATCCAATCCGAAGCGCTGCTAATCCCTGTATTTTGGAAAAGGTCCGCAGCACGATCACATTTTCATGATCATGAATGTACCGCAACGTTGGCGGAGGATCCGGCAAGAACTCGTAATACGCTTCGTCCAACACGATAATCACCTCCCGGGAAACTTGTTCGATCAGTCGTTCGATCGCCGCATCGTTTACCATGGTTCCGGTCGGGTTGTTCGGGTTGGCCAGGTAGATTAATTTCGTCCGCGCAGTCACGGCTCGCGCCATTGCGTCGACGTCAGCAATCAATTCCGGATCCGGAACTTCGATCGCCTTTGCTCCGAAAAGCTGCGCCATGAGCTTGTAAATAACGAACGCATGATCCGCGACGACAATGTTGTCGCCCGGTTGCAGAAAGGCGTGTCCCAGGAACTCGATGATTTCGTTCGATCCATTTCCGAGCATGACATTTTCCAGCGCGAGCTGAAATTTCTCTGCGATAGCGGTGCGTAAATGGTAGCCTCCGCCGTCTGGATAATAATGAGCGTTTCGCAGCGCTTCCTGCATCGCTGCTACCGCCTTGGGAGAGGGACCAAGGGGGTTTTCGTTTGAAGCCAGCTTGATGATCTGTTCGGGCTTGAGACCCAGCTCCCGCGCGACGTCCTCAATCGGCTTACCCGGAATGTAGCTAACGATATCATTGAGCCAAGGATTGGCGCGCGGCGGAAGACCAGTGTGCGTCATAGTCCAAACTTGTAATCCGAAAACCTCTCGCGGCAAACAGATGTCTTGGGCGAGAATCGTCCCCTGGGTTCGCCTTGCGTTAACACGGCCAGGGTCCTAGGCTGCTTTGACTCGGGAGTGGTTGATGTGGACGGTTCCGGCTAAAGTCTTTTCAATACTTGGTTTGGCGAGCGGTTGCGTCCTTTGCTTTGGTTCCGCTCTTATGGCGGTCGGCTTGCTTTACAACGAGACGAGCTTGGCTAATACCTTGGTTTTTGTTTTCTATACTCTAAGCGCAACCGCGGCAGGATTTTATTTCTACTTTCGTATCTTGAAGCTGATTTCAGCGAAACGCAGGGTTTATAGCTATCCGACCGCTAATCGTCCCAGCCACTGACCGGGTCAAACCATACGGTCTCAGGTCTCCACTGTTGGGTGCTTTTGATTGTCAATCTAGTGCATCGTCCCATATGTAGCTGGCATATGGTCCGTTCAAAATGGGC
>Ga0209647_1004411_pt1 | contig 10600 bp, 6 predicted proteins | sample GraSoi_2013_60cm_FD_185827 | JGI IMG/M metagenome (GOLD analysis project Ga0209647, IMG submission 185827) | Grasslands soil microbial communities from the Angelo Coastal Reserve, California, USA - Sample 9_17_2013_60cm (SPAdes) (version 2) | ecosystem: Environmental > Terrestrial > Soil >...
TTCAGCAAAGCGGTCAACGCGATAGGTGCGTTCCCCTTGACGTTCCTGCGAGTAGGCTTGGCAATACCAGTAGCCTCCAGCAGAATAAAGATGGCGGGGGAGAATGGTTTGCTGAGAGGTTCCTCGTTCCGAACGATACGAGACACAGAGCCATTGTCCCGTGCGTGCGCTTTCGATGAGCTGTTCGATAAACGGCGTGGCATACTTGCGTACTGGGATGTCGAGCTGAATAGTCTGCAAAAGCTGTTCTGTGTCCTGGTGATGCCGTGCGGGAAGGAGGGCCTGCATCTTGGCAAGAAGGGATTTATGTAGCGCTTCAAATTTGCGTGGATAAGAGAGGATTCAAATCTGGTTTCTGGAAGTACTAATAAAGGTGTATCAGGGTACTAGAAGGCGCACACGAGTACTAGTCAGAAAACAGTAATTATGATATGCTTGATTGGCAGCGAACACTGACACTTTCTTCTTGCACGCATCAAACCCAGGTAAGACAACGTGAAAAAGTAGTATACAAAAAGCATAGAGCAATATTGTGGGAAATGAAGGACAACAACCACCCCAGCCGCAGCAGAGACCAGCGGATCAGCAGGGGGGATACTATGGCTGGCAATATGAGCAGGAACAGACGGAAGGGGTAGCACAACAATCACCTGTGTTACAACCACCGCTGTATCCGCAGGGACAACAACTGCCTGCTATGCAACAGCCACCAGGGTATCCACAACCACAGTCACCGCCTGTCATGCAGCCACCGCCTCCTCAACAACCACCTACAAGAGGTGGGCTTTTGCAACAGCCACTGCCATCCAGGTATCAGGAACCGATCGCTGATATGGGCACATCTCTAGGCTTAGGCCAGGGTATGGAATACCAGTTTTATGATGCTCCACAGCCCTCGCAGTCCATTCCGATGCTACGCCAGGCACGCCTCCAGCAGTTGCGTGAGGAACGCATGCGCCGCCAACAGCGGCGTATGAAGTCAGATGTCACAACTGTCATGCCTTATGGCAAAGGCAGATATCGGACACCAGAGAATAGCACCGGCACGTCTATTCCTGCAGCACCAGGGCAAATGCCACCTACCTGGGGACCAGGTACACCACCTCCCATGGCAGGTGCTCCACCAGTGCCAAGCCAGTTTTCACCAGCGCAGCCTTTGCCACCAATGGAGGCACCGCCAGCGCCATTACGCCCACCAGTTCTATCTGCCCTGTCGCCAGCGGGACAAAGAAGCCCCTCGGGACAGTTAATGAGGGCCAGTGGACACTTGCAAGCAGCAGCGGCACCAGCACAAGATACAGGCATGATACAAAAGGTCAATGTCCGCAGGGCAACCCTTATTTTAACGGGCGCTTTCGTGGTTAGCCGCGTCTTTGGCCTGTTGCGCACGTTCCTGTTTTCATTTGTTTTCGGCGCGAGTGCTATATCTGACGCCTATTTACAGGCGTTCGTCGTTCCCGATTTCATCTTCAATATTGTGGCCGGGGGTGCACTCAGCTCAGCCTTTATACCTGTCTTCACAAAATATATGGTGGGTGAGAACGATGAAGAGAGTGCGTGGCATATTTCCAGCGCAGCTCTTAACCTGGCCATCGTTATTATGCTTGTGCTCGCAATAATTGCAATGATCTTCGCGGGACAAATAATACCGCTTTACAACCCGAAATCACCTTCGGTTAGCCTGCAAGAGTATAATGCCCACATCGGCTTGATTGTCTCTCTCGCACGCATCATGCTTTTACAAGCCATCATCCTGGGCGGAGGCGTTATTGTCAATGCCGTATTAAATGCCCGTCAGAATTTCCTGCTCCCGGCTACTGGTACAGTGCTCTACAACGTCGGTATCATTATTGGACTCATTCCCGGTGTATTCCTGGCATTCCACTCAGGAAGAAGTGATGCCACAGCTACAACTGCTGTCTACTTCGCCACCTGGGGCGTTGTAATAGGAGCAGTTCTACAGGTCGCCATTCAAATACCCGGCCTTTACAGAGTCGGTATGCGCTATACACCGAGCTTTGATTGGCGGCATCCGGGGGTTATTCAAATTGGTCGGCAGATGATACCGCGCATCATCAACGCGGGCATGCTTTACGCATCCATTTTTGTAGACCGCTTCCTTATCTCATTTCTGGGTGTGGTAGTGGCTGCAAGCGTTCTCAATGGGTTGATCACGCAATACTATCAAGCCTTGCAATTGTTGTTGCTGCCCATTGGTATCTTTGGCATGGCAGTTTCTACCGCAGCCTTTCCAACCATGGCCGAGAACGTTGCCAAGGGCCGTCTTGACCGGGTGCGCGAGACAATCATGGAAACGCTGCGTAGCATCCTGTTTATGTCCATTCCTTCAAGTGTGGGTATGATTGTCTTAGGGCTGACAATTGTCCAGGTAGTGATTGAACATGGCGCATATAGTTTGCAGAGCGCGATCCTCACAGCCTATCCTTTGACAGGCTTTGCGGTTGGGCTGGCTGGCCTGGCCGCTGTTGAAATTCTCACGCGCGCTTTTTATGCCCTGCGCGATAGTGTTACGCCAGTCATCGTGAGCGTTAGCCAGTTTATTTTCAAGATTGCCCTAAGTTTGTTGCTGATCAATGCGGCTGTCTGGGGCGCGGGCTGGGGTACTGGCGCACTGGCCCTCTCTACCTCTATTGCAGGTTTGCTCGAAGCAGGAGTTCTCCTGTATCTACTGCACCAACGCATTGGCGGTCTGGATCTACGCAAGCTGGGTCAGTTCACCGGGCGCATCTTGTTAGCTTCACTGGTAATGGGTGTGGGCATTTATATCGTTCGATTTGGTCTTGATTTTGTGCTGGTAACCACCCGCGAACAGGCCCTGGGCATAGTTGGAACAATTATGGCCCTGGTTAAGCTGCTCATTGAGTTGTTTGTAGGTGTCTTTATCTACATTCGAGTGGCGCGCCGTCTTGGTATCGAGGAATTAGGACCAGTCAAACGGGTTCTTGATCGCCTGAAGTTATCCTGGATTTAAGAGCATATGAAGCATATTCGCCTCTCTATTATCGGCTTTGGCACTGTTGGTCAAGGTCTGGCAGAATTACTCGTTCGTAAACAAGCTGTACTACAACAGCAGCACGGGCTGGAGGTAACCCTCGTCAGTGTAGCTAACTCTCGTCACGGTTTTATTTATTGTAAAGAGGGTCTACACATTCCCACCCTGTTAGAACTAACAGCCGCAGGGCGTCCTTTACAGGAGCATCCACATATAAGGCACTGGCAAAATGCCCTTGAAGGTTTACAGGCGACGGGCGCAGATGTGCTAGCCGAGGCAACTGGGACCAATCTACGCGACGCAGAGCCGGGCATGAGTCATATTCGCACTGCCCTCTCGCAAGGTATCCACGTCATTACCGCTAATAAGGGACCTGTTGCCCTGGCTGCCAACTCCCTCTTGCAACTGGCACATCAGCAACAGGTACAGTTGCGTATGGAAGCGACAGTGATGGCAGGGACACCTGTGATCAGCACGATACGCGAGGGGATGGCAGGCGCACAGATCTCAGCTATCCGTGGAATCTTAAATGGCACAACTAACTATATTCTCAGTGCCATGGCGGCTGGTCGTGACTACGCTGAAGTGCTTACCGAGGCGCAGGCCCAGGGCTATGCTGAAGCCGATCCAACCGCTGATGTTGAAGGCTATGATGCCCTGGCCAAAACCCTCATCCTGGCAGCAGTGGTCTTTGGTCAGCCACTTAAACCTGAACAGGTCGCCCGGCAAGGCATCACAACCATCACCAGAGAGAACATGCAAGCGGCCATGCAAAATGGCAAACGTATCAAGCTCATTGCTTCCCTGCGCCAAGACACCGAAAGCGGCAAGCTGGAAGCACGGGTTGAGCCAGTTGAACTGCCTCTGAGTGACCCCCTGGCACGTATTGATGGTGTTACTAATGCTATCACAGTGCAAAGTGATACGCTTGCCGAGGTAACGGTGATTGGTCCGGGCGCAGGTCGTCTCCAAACCGGTCAGGGTTTGCTAGCCGACCTGATTGCAATCAACACCTAGATACTTTCCTCGGCATCTTCACCTTTTTTCAGCATTTTCAATGATGTCGCCTTCGTGGAAGAGTACATTCCGAGCTGCTATCCGCCACTTGGGAGTTCGCCGGAGCAGGAACTCCAGGGGTATTGTCAACTTAGTAGTATGATGAGCTTATTTTCCTCTCAAAGTGGGGAAGAGATCCTCATTTTCGGGCAATTTTCCTCCAATCTTTGACGAAATGGCCAGACAGAGTTGCCGTCGTGGTGAAAACTCATCAATGAAAGAAAATAAGTTGACAATACCAGCACTTCAGCCTGAGTCTGCCTTCCCCTCACAGCCTATCGTGCTCAAAATTGACCTTGAGCACGATAGGCTGTGGGTAGTTTCCGAATTTTTCACCAAAGATATTGAGACCACCTACATTCAAGGCATCGGGTTTGACGCCCAGCCGAACCTCAATATATGGTTTCTCCGCGAGTCGTAAATCCTGTATTTGAACAGAGCTGATATTTCGACCGTCTATATAGCTGCAATCCTGCGTCACTGACCATATCTTGAGCTGACCGTACTGGCTATCCTTCGTCTCCCACCAATCTGGTGTCAGCAGGCCACGCTCGCCACCAAAGTCTGCCGGGCTAGTCCAGTAGCCAATCTCTACGCCGTTTATCCATACCGTGATATCAGAGGGCCAGTTCAGATGATGTAATGGAGCTTCCGAGCAGATTTCAGCACTGAGATCGAGACGCACAGCACTGGCCCCTGCTGGCAGATGGTTGGGGAAGCGATATGTGACATAACCAGAACCAAACCAGAGCAACTGTGCCGTTACATGTGCTGGTTCATAGAAGGTTGCAGGTGTGTCGAGTAAGCCAATGAGGCTGGATTCATTGGCTAAGCCACAAGTTGGATGAACATCGAAGTCATAATATTGTCCGATAGGCATCATAACAGTAAAGGAATTGTGCGAATTCGAATTTTTGCGTTCCAGGCGGATATGCACATCATCGTAGGTTCGCGCGCAAAGTTTCTGTAATCCATGAGTGGCCGGTATCACTTCAGTGCGTATAAGATCTGCTTTTTCCAGGATCTGTATATGCGTCGTCGCAGACGACGGAGCAATCTGGAGAGCAACGGCAATATCATTGACATTGACCGTGTGGTTCCCCAGGTATGCCAATATTGCCAGACGCGTTTCTGAACCGAGGGCCTTCAGCAGGGTCAACGTCGTCTCGCTGTTGTTCGTGAGGTCTAAAAATAACACTTTACCCGTCATAATTTCACTAACCGCGTGCTATGTTCATTGTTATTCCTGGATAGCGTGATGAATAGACAAGCGTTCTTGTCTTTACTTCGTAATTAGCCTAATTGATACATAGCAGTATAAAGTATAACGGCTTAGAATGTCAATGACAAAACTGTAAAATGCACTATGCACTCCTGCCCCATATCTCTATGAAGCGGCTAACCAGCCAGGGATAAACGAATTTCATGGAATGAAACGTTTGAAAACCTCTTTTGGAAAGGAAGAAGATTAAAGATGCAAATACTTGACAAATACCGGGTTTCTGATTACAATATATTTATTCAATTAGGGAAAATACGAAATAAAAAGGCTTCGGCTATTTAAATTGCTTTTTTTTACGAGGAAGTGAAGCCCAACTGAACATATTTATTGATTTAGTTTGGCAGAAGGCAAACTAATTAACCTTTACTTATTTAATGGTCGTCCTCCTTTGTCATAAGCTAAGAGGCAAAGCTCGTAGTACATAGTAGTGTGACGAAAAACTCCCATTCAGTTCATGGAAAGGAGAAGCCTCGCTCAAGCATATTCACGTTCTCATCCTTATCGTCCCTGTACGGATGTTCCGTTGTGCCTTTTTGGGCATTGTCGAACTGTTTTGTGTTCATCCCATTTGAAGGAAGGATATTTTGCAATGAAGCACAACAAGTCCATACGTCCTGGTATTTCAATGGTTCTCGGCATGCTCCTCTGTGTGGTGCTTGCCGCCTGTGGCGGTGGTGGTAACACCAGCGGAACTAATGCTAGTGGTAGTTGTGGATCACCTCCCAAACTGGTGAAGAAAGACCATTACAAAGTTGGTTTTTCGCAGAATGCAAGTAATAACCCCTGGCGCCTGGCCGAGACCGCCAGTATCAAGTCACAGGCCCAAAAGCGCGGTGATACGCTGGTTTATGCAGATGCCGCGAACTCGGGCGATAAGCAGGTATCCGATGTTCAGTCAATGATCGCTCAAAAGGTTGATGTTATCCTGCTCGCCCCAATCACCGAGAAAGCTCTTGTCCCGGCAGTGCTCCAGGCCAGGGCTGCCTGTATCCCTGTTATCCTGATCGACCGCGATGTAGATCACACGCTCGCTCAGCCCAACAAGGATTATGTCACCTTCATCGGTTCCGACTTCGTCCAGCAAGGTAAGCGCGTAGCTGACTGGCTGATCCAGAATACTGGTGGCAAAGCCAAGATCATCGAGCTGGAAGGAACCACCGGCGCTTCGCCCGCTATCAATCGTAAGAAAGGCTTCGACGACGAGATCAAGACAGCCCCTGGCATGGTACTCCTTGCTTCACAAGATGGCGACTTCAACCGCGACACCGGTCGCAAAGTGATGGCGACCCTCTTACAGGCTCATCCTGATGTGACCGCTGTCTATGCTCACAATGATGAGATGGCGATTGGCGCAATTGCTGCTCTCAAGGCAGCAGGCAGGCATCCCGGGAAAGATGTTATCGTCGTCTCGATCGACGGCGAGAGGGATGCTCTCAACGCGATAATCAACGGGGAAGAGGGTACTTCCGTGCAGTCGAGCCCGTTCTTTGGTCCGGTTTCTTTCCAAACAATTGACCAGTATGCGAACGGCACCAAACTCCCAGACTGGATCGTTGTGCAGGATATGCAATTCACCAAAGCCAACGCGCAGGCGAACCTGGCTAACTCGTTCTAGTGATGTAGGAGTATCCATTCCGGGTACTTGTTCGCCTGCGTGGCTGATTGCTGACAATCAGCCACGCAGGCGTTATCTCCCTCCTCAGCCCATTTTCGCCTTTATCGCCTGCTTGTGGACCTCTTCGGTCTGCACCAGCGCAGCGAGCGAGGTGCGTGAGAAGTGACTTCGAACCAGGGGCGCATAGGGCTTGCTCCTCAGCCTGGTCGCGAGACGTCTCTCTTCTCACAAAGCCCAGAATAATGATGAATGGATGTCTGATGACTTCATTGACAATATATGTAGTCGCTTGTAATATTAAAAAGTTACTGTAGTGTTAGAGGGAAGGGAGTGCTGAAATGATTCAGGACGACCCATTATTGCGCATGGAGCATATCTCCAAAGCCTTCCCCGGCGTCGTCGCCCTGGTAGATGCTCATTTAAGTGTTAACCGTGGCGAGGTGCATGCACTCGTGGGTCAAAACGGTGCAGGTAAATCGACGCTTATCAAAATCCTTACAGGCGCCCATCGTCGCGATAGCGGCAGCATTAATTTCGATGGGGCCGCTATTGATTTCCAATCTCCACAGCAGGCACAGAATAATGGTATCAGTACCATCTACCAGGAAATCAACCTCGTCCCATTTCGATCCGTTGCAGAGAACGTTTTCATGGCCAGAGAACCGCGCCGCTGGGGCTTCATCAACTGGCGCAAGATGCACGCGGAAGCTGCTACCCTGCTGAAGCGCCTGTCCGTTTCTATCGATGTTACGCAGCCATTAATGAACTACAATATCGCTATTCAGCAGATGGTTGCCATTGCTCGTGCTATTTCATTTGAGAGCAAGCTAGTTGTCATGGATGAGCCTACCTCTTCGCTCAATGAGCGAGAAGTTGAGACTCTCTTCACTATCATTCGCCAATTGAAGGCTGAGGGTGTCTCGGTGATTTTCGTCGGTCATCGTCTGGACGAACTCTACGCGATTTGTGATCGCGTGACGATTATGCGCGATGGCCGGACAGTAGATGTACGCGAGATGAAGGACCTGCCGAAAGTAGAACTGGTCTCTAAGATGCTGGGCAAAGAACTGGGTGAAGTACGTCGGCATGGCCAGACGAGCTTTAAGGTTGGGCAGCACCATGTTGAACAGGAGGTGCTGTTGGAGGCCCGGGGGCTACGCCGCGGGCGAGTATTGCAGGGTGCGAGCGTTGATGTACATGCAGGCGAAATTGTCGGACTCGCTGGCCTGCTTGGTTCAGGCAGAAGTGAGGTCGCGCGCGCAGTTTTCGGGGCTGATCCTTTAGAGGAGGGCGCGGTTCGTGTCGAAGGAAAACCGGCGCACTTTCACTCGCCTGCTGATGCGATCCATGCGGGCATCGGCTTCTGTCCGGAAGATCGCAAAATGGATGGCATTATCCCCTATCTCTCTGTGCGCGAGAATCTTACGCTTGCCGCCTTACCTACGCTTGCACGTAATGGCATTGTATCCCGAGAGAAGCAGCGGGAGATCGTTGATCGGTTCATCAAACGGCTTGACATCAAGACGGCAGGACCGGAACAAAAGATACGCGAACTCTCCGGAGGTAATCAACAAAAAGTCTTGCTGGCACGCTGGCTCTGTCTTAATCCCAAGTTATTGATTCTAGATGAGCCGACCCGCGGTATCGATGTCGGCGCCAAAGCCGAGATACAGGCCTTGATTGAAGAATTAGCAGAGAAGGGACTGGGAGTCTTGATGATCTCATCCGAGCTAGAAGAATTGCTCGAGGGCAGTGACCGCGTAGTGGTACTTCATGATGGGCAAACGGTGGCTTCCCTAGCACATGAAGACATCAACCTGAGCGTAGTAGTGGCAGCGATGGCGCACGGAGATGATGACATTTCCCCTGAGACAGCAAAAGGAGAGGAGGAAGTGCCGCATGGCGAAGCTTGATCCAGCCATAACTACTGTCGCGCACCATTTCGTGCTTCCGGAACGTTTGCGCAATTTTGGTCAGATCTATGGTGGGCTGACAGCGCTACTGCTGATCATACTCTATGATATAGTATTCAGGCCACACTTTCTCCAGGTGCAGTCGCTTTACAACGACTTGCAAGAGGTAGCGCCGATCGCGATAATCGCGACAGGCATGACGCTGGTTATCGCCACCGGCGGCATTGACCTGTCGGTTGGTTCATTAATGGCGTTTGCCGGTGCGCTGGCCCCGATCATTTTCCTGAGCCCTCTTCTCTCGAATATGCTGCTGCTTGGAAACGCGCTAGCCCTGATTATCCCGCTCATAGTGACGGGCCTTCTAGGGCTATTCAACGGTTTCCTGATCACGAGATTTCGTATTCAGCCAATTATTGCTACGCTGGTCTTATTTATTGCTGGTCGCGGCATGGCATTGGTCCTGTCCAATGACAAACTCCAGGACTTCAATAACCCCGGCTTTCAATTTATTGGCCAGGGCAGGGTAGTGGGAATCCCTTTCCAGGTGATCTTGATGCTCATCATCGTGGCCGTTTTCGCGGTAATCATGCGCATCACCACCTTTGGTCGTTATGTTCTGGCAACAGGTGGTAACGAGGCTGCGGCACGCCTGGCTGGTATTCCCGTTAACCGAGTGAAACTGGCCGTGTACACGATAAGTGCGCTGCTAGCGGCCCTGGCCGGATTTATTATCATCTCCATCAATTCGTCATCAGATGCCACTCGCGTAGGCCTTAACGGAGAATTGGACGCTATTGCCGCTGTCGCCGTTGGCGGTACTCCGCTGACAGGTGGGCGTGCAGCCGTGGTTGGAACACTTATCGGCGCATTAATCATTTATCTCATCGGCGCAACACTGGTATCGCAGAATGTTTCATTCGGGGTAGCGCAGATGATTAAAGCCGCCATTATTCTTGTCGCGGTCTATTTTCAACGCCAGCGCAAAGGGTAGTTGGAGTAATTATGGCAGATATTTCTATAACGAAAGCCAGTCGCAGCAGGCTGGCAACTGGATGGACCCGCAGCAGGAGCATCTTGCAGCGGCAGGGCGCATTGCTTGCACTGATAGTACTGATCCTGTTTGGCTCTTTGCGCTACGATAATTTCTTTTCGACCTATAACTTTCTTACCGTGATCTCATATAACACAACGTTTGGCTTGATCGCGCTGGGCATGACGTTTGTGATGATGACCGGCGGCATCGACCTTTCGGTCGGTTCGCTAGCTGCCCTGTGCAGCGTCGTGGCGGCTCTGGTAAGTCCCTTTGGCCTGTTAGCGGCGATTGGCGCTGCCGCCCTGGCAGGTCTCATCGTGGGACTCTTTAACGGCTGGGTTATTGCCTGGCTCCGAATACCGCCGTTCCTTGCCACACTTGCCATGCTGCTGGCTGCTCGCGGCATGGCGCTCGTGCTTGCGAAGGATGCGACGGTCAGCGTGAATGCGACGGCAGATTGGGCTGGACTCAGTCAGGGCGTTCTGTTCGGTATCCCTCTTCCGATCTTTTTGCTTCTGGCATACGCTATTGGTTCGATTGTGCTTAACTTTACCCGTTTTGGTCGCCACGTACTGGCGGTCGGGGGCAACGAGGAAGCGGCTCGTCTGATGGGCCTACCCGTGGAGCGTATCAAGCTGGCGGTGTATGCGATCAGTGGTGTACTGGCGGGACTGGCTGGCGCATTGTT
>Ga0209647_1004412_pt1 | contig 10599 bp, 6 predicted proteins | sample GraSoi_2013_60cm_FD_185827 | JGI IMG/M metagenome (GOLD analysis project Ga0209647, IMG submission 185827) | Grasslands soil microbial communities from the Angelo Coastal Reserve, California, USA - Sample 9_17_2013_60cm (SPAdes) (version 2) | ecosystem: Environmental > Terrestrial > Soil >...
CAGACGGCCGGTCAGCCCGTCGGCGACGATGTCGGCGACGCCGCCGCTCGCCCCGGCAAGGACGGGGAGCCCCGCCGCCTGCCCTTCGAGAAGCGCCATGCCGTAGGCCTCGTTGATCGCCGGCCAGACCAGTAGGTCGCCCGCGGCAAGCGTCGTCGCGAGGGCTGGCCCCTCGAGCCGGCCAAGCCAGGTGACGCGGCCGGCGCACGGCGCGAAGACGGCCTCGACGGCGCCGCGCGCCGGGCCGTCGCCGATGACCAGCAGATGCCACGGCAAAGCGAGGTTTTGCGTCAGCGCGGCGGCGAGCAGCCGGTAGGATGCCAGCTTGTCGCCGTCCCGCATCATGGCGACCGTGACGAGGAGCGGGATCGCCGGATCGACGTGATGTTCCGCGGCGAGCGCAGCGCGGTGCGCCTGCCGCGCGACGGCGGCGCGGGCGAACGGGCTGGTGTCGATGAAGGGCGCCACGACGTTGTAACGCTCGGGCGCCGACAGCACCGGCAGCACCGCTTCGCGATCGGCGCTGTTGAGCCCGATCACGGCATCGGCGCGGCCGAGCGCGGCGAGCAGCGCGGCGTGACCGAGCCGCCACGGACCGGCGCGGCGCTTGCCGGCGACGGAGGCCTCGGCGACGACATAGGGGATGCCAAGCGCCTGGGCAACGCGCGGTCCCAGCCAATCGGGCGCCTTGTAATAGAGATGGTAGGTGAACCAGAGGTCGGGACGCCGGCCGGGCGCCCGCGCGCAACGCCGGATGAAGCGCTCGGCGAGGCTGTGTCCGACCGCGCGCACGCGCTCCTGATAGGCGCGATCGCCGGCGCCGTCGCGGCTGCGCAGCAAGGCGGCGACCTCGACCTCGTGCCCGGCCTGGCGCAGCGCCGCGATGAGCAGCCGGGCCATCGTGCGGTCGCCGGAGGCGACCGGGTGGCCGGGCGGCTTGAGCGGCGCATAGAAGGCGATCCGCATGGGCTCAACCCGCGGCGAACAGGGCGGCGAGCCGGGCGATGCCGGGCGCCATGGCGAAATCCTGGCGCACCCGCCGTTCGCCGGCGGCACCAAGCGTCTCGCGGCGGCCGGGCTCGCGGATGAGGCGCGCGAGCGCCGCGGCCAGCGCCGCCGGCGCGCCCGGCGGAACGAGGACGCCGCTGACCTCGTCGTCGATGAGCTCGCCGATGCCCGGAGTCGCCGTCGCCAGGCACGCGACGCCCTGGCTCTGCGCCTCCATCAGCACGTTGGGCAGCCCGTCGCGATCGCCGTCGGCGGCGACCCGGCTCGCCAGGACGAAGATGTCGGCGTCGCGATAGGCGTCAAGAACCGCCGCCTGGGCCTGCGCGCCGCGCCATTCGATGCGCGCGGCGAGGCCCAGCCCGGCCGCCTGCCGGCGCAGCGCGTCGCGCAGGCCGCCGCCGCCGATATGGACGAAGCGCCAGTGCAGCTCCGGCGGCAGCAGCGCCAAGGCGGCGAGCACATCGTCATAGCCCTTCTTCGCGACGGCGCGGCCGACCGAGAGGATGCGGACCGGCCGCGCCGCGTCGCCGCCGTCGCGTTCGGCCGGCGCGCGCTCGGCGGGCGGGAAGCGCACGAAATCGAGCCCGTGATAGGCCAGCGTCACGCGCCCCGCCGGCGCGAGCGCGGCAAGATGGGCGTGACCGCTCGCCGTGCAGGTCACCAGCCAGCGGCAATCGGCGAGTTTTTCGCGCTTTTCCCAGGTCGGCGTCGTCCAGATGTCCTTGGCATGGGCCGACATCGTCCACGGCAGGTCGCGCAGCAGCGCGGCGTAGCGCGTCACCGAGGCGGGGGTATGGAGGAAATGCGCGTGGAGATGGCCGATCTCGCCGGGCAGCTCGCGGGCGAGGACGAGGGCCTGACCGAAGCGGCGCACGCGGTTGGGGGTGGGATCGCGCGCGAGGTCGCGCAGCCAGGCGCGGCGCGCCGCCCGATAGCCGGCCATACGCCGCGCGACGCGCCAGCTCCGCAGCACGCGCCGCGGTTCCTGATGGAGGTATTCCGGGAGGTAGAGTACGGGCGCCGCGATCTCGCCGTGCACCGGATGGCGGGCACCATCGGTCGGGTGACGCAGCGAGACGATGCGGATATCGAGCCCCTGGAGCTCGAGCGCGCGGATCTCCTGCGCGATGAAGCTCTCCGACAGCCGCGGATAGCCCTTGAGAACGAATGCGATCGGGCGCGGCGAAGCGCGGGACAAGGCGGCGTTTAGCGTGGTTCAGATGGAATCTTCATTTCCGTCGTCCCCGCTTTCGCGGAGATGACGAAGATAGAGAGTCGACTCGAAAAGATCACGCTCTAATGCCGCAAGGCGATGAGGCCGGGCTGCGCTTCCTCGCGGTAGAGCCATTTCCCCGCCAGCCGGTTGACGCTGTCGAGCCCTTCGAGCAGGCCGGGAATGACGATCTGCGAGGGCGCCTGCTGCTGCGGCAGGTGGCGCAGCGCCGTCGCCATCTGGCGGGGATCGCGCGGGCCGTCGTCGACCAGCATGGTGACGAGGCCAAGCTCGGCGGCGCGCGAGGCGCGGATATACTGCTCCAGGCGCGGCGTTGTGCGCGGCACGATGAGGGCGCGCTTGTCGAAGGACAGGATCTCGCAGAACGTGTTGTAGCCGCCCATGGCGACGACGCCGGCGGCGCGCTCCATCAGCGTCTCGATGCGCGCATCGAAGGTGATCGCCTTGACCCGCCGCAGCCGGGCGACGCGCTGCTGGAAGCCGGCTTGCTGCTCCGGCTGCATGAACGGGCCGAAGACGAGCAAGGCGGGGTGTGGCAGGCGCGGGTCGGACTCGTAGGCCGAAAGTACCCAGTCGATCAGATTCTCGCCGTCGCCGCCGCCGCCGGGCGTCACCAGGATGAAAGGCTCATCATCGAAGCCGATGGCGGGATCGACGGCATTGTGGGCCGGCGCGGTGCGCCGCAGATAGCCGGTATAGTGCATCTGCTTGCGCACGCCCGGCGGCAGGGCGATGCCGGCGAGCGGATCGCAGATCTGCGGCAGGCCGTAGACCCACATCTCGCTGTAATAGCGCTGCAGCGCGGGGACCACGTTCTTGCGCGTCCATTCGGGCTCGAGCTGGGCCGGCTCGTCCATCACGTCGCGCAGGCCGAGCACCGCGGGCACGCCGCGGTCGCGCATCATCTCGAGGGTCTCCTGGACCTCGCCGCGCAGGCCGAGCGGCTCCTTGTCGACGATGAGGAGGTCCGGTTTGAAGATCTCGGCGGTGTGGGAGATGATCGAGGAGCGCAGCCGCAGCGTCTCCTCGATGTGCAAATGCAGGTTGAGCGAGGTATATTCGCCGTTCCTCAGCTTGATAACGCCGGGGACGCGCACGAAATCGACACGGGCGCGGAAATCGAAGCTGCCGATGATCGGCGAGCCGGACAGGATGAGGACCGAGAGATCCTTGTCGGTTTCGACGAGCGAATGTGCAATCGTGCGGCAGCGACGCAAATGGCCGAGGCCGAAGCTGTCGTGACTGTAGATAAGGACGCGCCTATGACGGCGACGCTCATCGATCCGCACGGACTATTCGCCCCCCCTTGTCTAGTTGGCGCCGACTATTGCACAACAGAGTTGGGATAGAAAATTATCTTTTCATGAAGAGCATGTCCGAAACGCTGAAGCTGCGCTGGCCGCGGACGGCCGAATCCACCAGCGGCACAACCGCCGCCGGGCCGGAGAAAGGACCGCCCCACTCCGGCCTGCAGCCGACGCTTTACGGCTTCATCACCGCGCATAGCCTGTGGAAGCAGGTGGTGCTGCTCATCTTCACGCTGATCTCGTTCCCCTTCCTCTATTACTCGCTCAACCTGCCGAAGACCATCGTCAATAGTGCAATCGGCGGAAAGAAATTCCCGCAGGATTTGTACGGTTTGGTGCAGCTCGACCAGATTCCCTATCTGTTGACGCTGTGCGGCATCTTCCTTGCCCTGGTCTTCATCAACGGCGCGTTCAAATATTACATCAACGTCTATAAGGGGCAGCTCGGCGAGCGCATGCTGCGGCGGCTGCGCTACGAGCTCTATCACCGTCTGCTGCGCTTCCCGATCGGGCACTACAAGCGGGTCTCCGCCGCCGAGCTGATCCCGATGATCACCGCCGAGGTCGAGCCGCTCGGCGGCTTCATCGGCGATGCCTTCGTGCTCCCGCTCTTCCAGGGCGGCACGCTGCTCACCATCATCGTCTTCATGTTCATGCAGGACCCGGTGCTCGGTACTGCCGCGGTCGCGCTCTACCCGCTGCAGGGCTATTTCATCCCCAAGCTGCAGCGCAAGGTCAATCTCCTCGGCAAGGAGCGCGTGCGCACCATACGACAGGTCGCCGACCGCGTCGGCGATTCGGCGGCCGGCATCACCGAGATCCACGCCAACGACGCGGTCCGCCTACAGCTCGCCAATTTCGCCGGCTTCCTCGGCACCATCTACGACATCCGCTTCGAGATCTACCGCCGCAAGTTCTTCGTCAAGTTCCTCAACAACTTCATCGCCCAGCTCACGCCGTTCTTCTTCTATACGATCGGCGGCTACCTGGTGATCCAGGGCGATCTCTCCTTCGGCGCCCTGGTCGCCGTCCTCGCCGCCTACAAGGATCTCGCCTCGCCGTGGACCGAGCTGCTCAACTTCTACCAGCTCCTGCAGGACGCCAAGATCAAGTACGAGCAGGTCGTCGAGCAGTTCCAGCCCGAGGGCATGATCGACGATCGCCGGCAGCTCGATCCACCGACCGAGATCCCGCCGCTCACCGGCGAGGTCAGCGCCGCCAATCTCAGCCTCGCCGAGGACGAGCGCGCGCGCGTCATCGACGCGGTGAGCTTCGCGTTCCCGGCCAACGCCCATATCGCCATCGTCGGCCAGAGCTCGAGCGGCAAGCACGAGCTCGGCATGCTGCTCGCCCGGCTCGTCGAGCCGACCAGCGGCCGCATCACCATCGGCGGCACCGATATCGCCACCCTGCACGACGCCATCATCGGCCGCCGCATCGGCTATGCCAGCGCGACGCCGCACTTCTTCACCGGCACGCTGCAGGACAATCTCTATTTGAGCCTGAAGAACCGGCCGATTCGCGAGCGCCACTACGAGCCGCTGCGCGCCAAGACGGTGGCGATCGCGCTCGAGGAGGCGCGGCAATCCGGCAATACCGATCTCGATCCCGGCGCCGACTGGGTCGATTACGAGGCGGCCGGGGCCAGGGACGCGGCGGAGCTCGTCGTCCGGACCGTCGAGACGCTTCGGTGCGTCGATCTCGACGAGGACGTCTATTCCCTCGGGCTGCGCGGCCGGCTCGATCTCAAGCAGCGTCCCGATGCCGCCGAGCGCATCGTGGAGGCGCGGCGCGCGCTCGCCGGCCGGCTCGCCGAGGAGGGCATCACCCATCTCATCGAGCGCTACGATCCCGAGCGCTACAACAGCAACGCCTCGCTGGCCGAGAACCTGCTCTTCGGGACGCCGGTCGGCCCGGCCTTCGATTTCGATTTCCTCGCCCAGAACACCTATGTCCTGCATATCCTCGACAAGGTCGGGCTGACCAACGACCTCGTCGCCATGGGCGAGGAGGTGGCGCAGACGATGATCGAGCTGTTCGCCGACCTGCCGCCCGACCATGAGTTCTTCGAGCAGTACAGCTTCATCAGCGCCGGCAATCTGCCGGAATTCCAGGCCATCCTCGGCCGCATCAACAAATCCGGCCGCGATGCGCTGAAGCCGGAGGACCGCGGCAAGCTGCTCTCCCTGCCCTTCAAGCTGATCGTCGCCCGGCACCGCCTCGACCTGCTCGACAAGGATTTCCAGGCGCGCATCCTCGCCGCCCGCAAGGTCTTCGCCGACGATCTGCCGGAAGCGATGCGCTCGCAGATCGAGTTCTTCGACGCCGACCGCTACAACGCCGCCGCCTCGCTGCAGGACAACGTCCTCTTCGGCAAGGTCGCCTATGGCGAGGCCGCCGCGCCTTCCCGCGTTCCCGCCGTCATCACCGAGGTGCTGGACGCGCTCGGCCTGCGCGAGACGATCATCGCCGTCGGCCTCGAATTCAGCGTCGGCACCAGCGGCTCGCGTCTGTCGGTGTCGCAGAAGCAGAAGGCCGCCGTCGCCCGCGCCTTGTTGAAGCGGCCCGACATCGTCATCCTCAACGAGGCGACGACGGCGCTCGACGGCACCACCCAGGGCAAGGTGATGGACGGCGTCAAGCAGGCGCGCGCCGAGCGCGGCCTGATCTGGATCCTCCATCGCGCCAGCCTGGCGCGCCATTTCGACCGCATCTTGGTAATGGCCGACGGACACCTCGTCGAGCAGGGCAGCTTCAGCGAGCTCGACCGTCCGGGGACCACGTTCAGCGCGCTCATTCAATCAGAATGACGGTCAAGCGATCGACTTCACGGAGGGAACGCGCGTGAGCATCAAGGAAGAAGTCGATCTCTTGCGGCGCATCCCGCTCTTCGCCAATGTCGAGCCCTCGAAGCTCAAGCTCCTCGCCTTCACCAGCGAACGCATCGCCTTCGAGGCCGGGCACGTGGTGTTCAGCCAGGGCGACATCGGCGATGCCGCCTACATCGTCATCGAGGGCGAGGCCGAGGTACTGGTCAACGGGCCGGCCGGACCGATCCAGGTCGCCGTGCTCGGCCGCAACGCCATCGTCGGCGAGATCGCCATCCTGTGCGACGTGCCGCGCACCGCGACCATCAAGGCGCGCGAGCGCCTGGTCTGCCTGCGCATTTCCAAGGAGCTGTTTCTCCGCCTGCTCAACGAGTTCCCGCAGATCGCCATCGCCGTCGTCCGCGAGCTCGCCCATCGCATCGAGATGGACAATGCCAAGCTGCAGGCGGCGCTGGCCGAAGTCGAGAAGCTGAAGGCTTCGGCCCCGGCTTGAGCGGCGGCGCGAGCCGAGAGAAGCGGTGAGCCGGCTCGACAGCTTCATCCGCCGCCTGGAGGCGCAACGCGCCTGCCTCGACCGCGCCGCCGCGCTGATCGCCGCGCTGGCAGGGCCGGTGCTCGAATTCGGCCTCGGCAACGGCCGCACCTACGACCATCTGCGCACCATCCTGCCCGGCCGCGACATCTTCGTCTTCGAGCGCACGGTCGCCGCCCATCCCGACTGCGTGCCCCCTTCCGACCGGCTGATTCTCGGCGATCTGCGCGACACGCTGCCGACCTCGCGCGACCGCTTCGCCGGCAGCGCCGCCCTCGCCCATCTCGACATCGCCACCGGCGAGACCGAGGCAAGCCTCGCCCTCGCCGCCAGCCTGGCGCAGCTCATCGCGCCGCTGCTGCGCCAGGGCGCCATCGTCGTCAGCGAGCCGCCGCTGGTCCTCGCGGGCTGGCGGGCCCTCGCCCTGCCCGCCGGGGTGAAGCCGGGGCGGTATCACCTCTACCGGGTCGACCGAGCAACTGCCTGAGGCGCGTCAGCGCCGCGGCCGACGACGCCCCGCGCCGGACGCCGGCGCCGTCGCGTTGCGCTACGCCGCCCGCACGGTGGCGAGAAAGGTCTCGACCTCGCGGCGCAGCCGCTCCGCCTGCTCGGAGAGCTCGCCGGCGGATGACAGGACCTGGCCGGCGGCGTCGCCGACCTCGCCCGAGGCTTCGTTGACGCCGCTGATATTCGCCGATACCTCGTTGGTCCCGGCGGCGGCCTGCTGGACGTTGCGTGCGATCTCCTGCGTCGCCGCGCCCTGCTCGTTGACCGCCGCCGCGATCGAGCCGGCGATCTCGTTGACCTCCTCGATCGTCGTGGCGATCGCCTGGATCGCCGTCACCGCCTCGCCGGTGGTGCCCTGGATGCCGGCGATCTGCGCTCTGATGTCGTCGGTCGCCTTCGCCGTCTGGCTCGCCAGGTTCTTGACCTCCGAGGCGACCACGGCGAAGCCTTTCCCGGCCTCGCCGGCGCGCGCCGCCTCGATCGTCGCGTTGAGCGCCAGGAGGTTGGTCTGGCTGGCGATGTCCTGGATGAGCTGGACGACCTCGCCGATCTTGGCGGCGCCGGCGGCGAGGTCGGCGACCGTCAGATTCGTCCGCTTGGCCTGCTCCGCGGCGTTGCCGGCGATCGCGGCGGAGCGGTTCACCTGCTGGCCGATCTCGCCGATCGACGCGGTGAGCTCCTCGGCCGCCGATGCCACTGTCTGGACGTTGGCCGTGGCCTCCGTCGCCGCCGCCGCGACGGCCGTGGCGCGCCGCTTCGCCTCGCCGGCGATGCCGGACATCCCCTGCGCCGTCGATTGCATCTCGGTCGCCGACGAGGCGACCGTGCCGACGATGCCGCCGATCGCGTGCTCGAACTTGTCCGCCAGGCTGAGCATGCCGGCCCGCCGCTCGCCTTCCGCGCGCGTCTTCATCGCTTCCTGCTCGCCGCGCAGCCGCTCGGTCTCCAGCATGCTGTCCTTGAACACCTGCACCGCCTGGGCCATGCGGCCGAGCTCGTCCTGGCGCGCAAGACCGGCGATCGCGGTCTCGGTGTCGCCGCTCGACAGGCGGTTCATCGTCGCGGTCAACGCCAGCACCGGGCGCGACATGCTGCGGCCGACCAGAAGCGCGATGATGACCGCGCCGACCAGCATGGCGAGCATGCCGAGGATGAGGTTGCGCCGCGCCGCTGCCGCCGCCGCGTCGAACGCGCTCGTATCCTTGGCCAGTTCGAGGACGGCGACGGGCTCGCCGGCGAAATTCCTCAGCTGCGCGAGATAGATCGCCGCCGAGTGGCCAGCGACGGTCGCCGCGCGGCGGATCGGCGTCCCGGCGATGACGCGCTGGAGCTCGTCCGGCGTCGCCGTCGTCGTGCCGTCGATCGTCGAGGCGAGAACGGCGAAATCGCTGCCGTTGAGCCGGTGTACGGCGACGTCGATGCCGAGGCGCGCCTTGACGCCGTCGACGAAGGGTTTGCCGAGGGCGATGCCGATATCGATGACCCCGACATGCTTGCCGTCCTTGGCCACCGGCTGCAGGCCGAAGACGCTGAGGCTGTCGCGGCCGGGCTCGACGCCGGAGATCGCCCGGTGCTCGGCATTGGCGATGACGACGGTCTTGCGCCGCGCCGTGACGTCGTCGCCGAAGGCTTTCGGGTCATGCACCCGATAGAAGGTCAGCGCCGGCGGCTTGGTGAAGGTGACGAGCGGGATGCCCGCCGCCTTGAGGGCGGCGTAGCCTGGCCCGAGCACGGCGCCGAGCGCGTCGCGATCGTCGTTCGCCAGGGCGTCCTGGACCGGCGGCAGCCCGGCGATGACGGTGCCGACGGCGCGCGCCGTCCGGCCCTCGTATTCGAGCGAGGCGACGACGCTCTTGTACTGCAGCTCGAGCTGCTGATCGAGCGAGGCATCGGCGGCCGCCTGCTGTTCGACGATGGAAAACGTTCCGAAGAGGAGCGAGGCGCCGATCGTCGTCGCCGAGATGGCCAGGACGAGGCGAGTTGACAGCGATCGAATCTGGAACACCGGGACACCTCGAAATGACAACGCGACCCCCGGGACCCTATGCAAGGTCGATTAACCACGGCTTAATGCGGCGATTGCAGCGGCCTCTTTGCAGATGCATCCCGGAAGCGCAGAATTGCGCCGGCAGGGTCGGCGGCCGATTTTCGACAAGACAGGGGCCGATCTTCGACAAGACAGGGAGAGAGATCGATGAAGAGGTCGCCAGCCAATAACGGAACAACGAGGGGAACGACGACGACTCGCCGCACAATCCTCAAGGGTGGCGTCGGCCTGGCCGGTGCCTTGGCGATGCCGGCGATCGTCGGTCTCGCATCGCGCGCCGCGCGCGCCCAGGGGGCCGGCAAGGTGGTCAAGGTCGCCCCCGAGGCCGATCTCAAGATCCTCGACCCGGTATGGACCACGGCGACGATCACCGGGACCCATGGCTGGGCGATCTACGACACGCTCTTCGCCCTCGACCACGAGTACAAGGTCCATCCGCAGATGGTCGAGAAGTATGAGGCGTCGGAGGACGGGCTGACGCATAATTTCAAGCTGCGCGACAAGCTCGCCTTCCACGACGGCTCGCCGGTCACCGCGAAGGATTGCGTCGCCTCGATCCGGCGCTGGGGCGCCCGCTTCGGCGAGGCGAAGATCATGCTCGAACGCAGTGAGAAGCTCGAGGCGGTCGACGACCGCTCCTTCGTCTTGAAGCTCAAGGAGCCGTTCGGCCCGGTCACCGAGACGCTTGCCGCGACGGCGCAGCCCTGCTTCGTCATGCGCGCGCAGGAAGCCGCGACCGACCCCTTCACCGCGATCAAGGAGACGGTCGGCTCCGGCCCGCTGATCTTCGTCAAGGAGGAGTGGCAGCCCGGCAACAAGATCGTCTACCGCAAGAACCCGAACTACGTGCCGCGCGGCGAGCCCGCGAGCGGCTATGCCGGCGGCAAGATCGTCCATATCGACCGCGTCGAATGGACGGTGATCCCGGATCAAGGCACGCAGGCCTCGGCGCTGATCACCGGCGAGCTCGACTATCTCACCAACCCGGTGCCCGACAGCCTGCCGCAGCTGCGCAGCAGCCCGCAGATCGCGATCGGCCGCCTCGATCCCCTGGGCTGGCAGTTCCACGTGCGCTTCAACTCGCTGGCCAAGCCCTTCGACAACGCCAAGGCGCGGCAGGCGCTGCAGATGCTCAT
>Ga0209647_1004415_pt1 | contig 10593 bp, 10 predicted proteins | sample GraSoi_2013_60cm_FD_185827 | JGI IMG/M metagenome (GOLD analysis project Ga0209647, IMG submission 185827) | Grasslands soil microbial communities from the Angelo Coastal Reserve, California, USA - Sample 9_17_2013_60cm (SPAdes) (version 2) | ecosystem: Environmental > Terrestrial > Soil >...
CCCCTCCTCTGGGGGAAATACAAACCAGCCACTATCGTACGCACTGACACGCTCACCATCCTTGCGCACACGATGGATCGGTGGAAGAGGAAGGTCGGCAAACCTTGGCGTGTCCCGATTCATGTACGTCTCCCTAATAGAGATCATTATACACTACCCTGAGCAGTATCAGAATGTTTTGATCCATCGAGCATGATTGCACCTCGGAGTGACTTAACTCCTTTCAGTTGTTCTTGCGTGATTACAGCACCCATTAGGTTGGCTCTTTCCAGGTGGGTTCAGATCAGCTTAGCTCCCTGTAAATCAGCCCCATACAACCTTGTACCTTTTAAGTCAGCTCCACAAACCGAAGCATTTGGCTGTAGGCACTCTGCTCAGCAGTACCGGGCGCAGCTTCTTGCAGCTGGTTGGCGCATCTTTTCCGGTAGTCAGCAATAATGCTATAAAGTCGTCAGGCATGGAGGTCTCCTTTAGTCTACCGGGTAGGGGGTGAGATCAGGAACCTGATATTGCGGCAGACGTATTTTCCTTTCGTCACCGTCTACCAAGGCTAAGCCTTCCATCTCCCCTACTTGTGACTGCTGCCACCCTCCAAACCCTGCCTTCTTAGCGAGTTCTTTGAGTTCGCTGGTGGAATAGGTTTCGCGCGTACCATCCTCAGTCCACCCTAGATCGCGCCACTGTTCCGATTTGCCCTCTACTACTATCGTCCAGCGGATTGGTGTGTGTTCATCCACCACGATGCGCTGTGCTCTCATCACCAAGCCATCTGTTGGCCTGACGCATTGAATGTGCTTGTACTGGGTTAAGTTTGCATACGCAGGTATAGGTATACTCTCTGACAATGTCTCTTTTCCTTCACTTATGGTTGATGGTGCCGGTGCTTGTGTGGCTACCTGCTAAGTACAATGTTCTACTGAGTGGAACGGACGAAGCAACCAAACAGTAACATGCGTTCTACTCGTCGGGGTCGTCAGAGACTTCTTCGGTCAGGTCACGCCATGACACGATAGGTGGATACCTCATCGTCGGTGCGTCACTCTAGGACTTAAGTACAATCAAGGAACAAACTTGGGATAAGATCTGCTGACCAAGCACAAACAATGCCCAAAAAGTTGCTTGAATGTACTTAGGAAGCCTGCGCCGCGCTGGATGGCGTTGCAGCGCCGGTGAAATTCTACGATGATGCCGACATTGTGAGGAAGTCGAGACTGAACCAGAGCCACGAGTATTTAAAGACGGTGCTCGTGGCTCTTTCTGAGAAAGGAAGAGCAAAAGGTGTGCATAGCGCTTCTATGTGCTCTGCTAGCTCTTTGGGCATCTCATCTTTTCCCAATGAAGTGGCTCTCAAAGTCATCCAGCAAACTGAGGTTGAGGCACATTTTGTTAGCGTAGAACCCTACGCCGCTGGGAAATGCGGTAAGGCTGATGGTAAGAAAGAAGAATGACGGAAACCACTTGTTCTTCAAATCAAGGTCGTTCAAGCTATACGTATGTTCCAACGCAGCGTCAGGAGCGAGGTTCAGGTTTGCGATAGATGCTACAGTTCTCCAATCAGCCTCATGAGCCGCCAACTCCTCTCTGCTAAATATGTTCGCCCAAGCTGCCTCCATCAAAGTTGGAAGGTCCGGGCCTTCGCCGTCAACATAGTTCGTCAACGGCCTAACGCTATTCTCATCGGGTCCGAATATAAACTCGGTAGCAGAACAGGCGATTCGGCGGTTAAAGTCGCTCAGTATCGTTGAGTTCGGATAAAGATGCTCAATAGTTGCATACCATCTACCCTCTCGGTACGTCGCAATTTCTCTGAACTTTCTCGGAAAGATACCCAGAATCGTTTTGGTGTCTATCGGTATTGCCCATCCGACTTCGCCATTTTCAAGGTTTTGCGTTAGCCCAAGCCCAAGATCATTCGACACCAGAGACAGGTCTCCCTGGTTATGCAGTACCACCCATCGAGCCGCAGCAACCGGTGCCAATTGTCTTTGCAGACGCAGAATCCTGCTGTAGTTGGTATTGTCTGGCGAAATAAGCTCACTCTGTTGCAGCTCTTTTATAACGGGCATCGACTCATACCGCTCATTGAATTCCTTCCCACGAACAAACAGGCCAGCAACAAACGGTACGGCCACATGAATCCAGTCGTCAAGCGTCATCGTATCAGCGTGGGCTAAGCTATTAAGAACTCTCCCTAGCTGGTCTTCATACTTCCACTTATCGACGGTTCCTCCATCTACAAGATTGTACAAGCCTTTTCGGTGACCTATTGTCTCAGCACTGACCAGAAGAAGTTTCTGAGCCTTGCTGCTATACATCCACACTGCTCTTTTACGCACGGGTACAGTCGTGCTCAATGAGAACCGGCTAATAAATGCTGCTGGTAGGTAGTGATGATTTGTCATTGCTTTAAGCACCACCATAGCGTATACACTCTGTCAAGCTAAGGATACGATTATAGCATGTTTTTTACGCCAGTCCACACTGGAAAATGTGTTGAAGGTTCGATAGAGAGGTTTTCAACCTGGCATTTCATTCGATCCTTCGGTCTCTCTCCAGCGTGATGCTACACAGCGCCACTAACTATCGCAGATAATGACGTAAGACAACATCGATGCGGTTATGTCCGAGTGACCAGCTCACTCGTTCTGCGGCGTCGCGATCATAGGTGTTACGCTTCAATCTTCCCTGCACAGGTGGCAACTCGCGGCCCTGAGTATAGTATTGGTAGAGGGCCTGGGCATACTGGCGCCGATAGCTGTGAATGTCCATATGTTTCGCCAGGTGCTCGAAGACATGTGCATCTGGCGGGCTTTCCCTATAGCTGGCGCGCAACGGCAAATAAGGGGACTTTACAAGCATAGTACAATAATTCCAGCATTGTGATACATTATTCGCTCTTCACAAAAGGGGGATTTATGAAACGATTATATCTTCTTCTCGTCCTGCTTGTCCTGGCCCTAGCCGGATGTGGCAGTGCCACCACGCAGCAGGTCACAGTGACACCCGCGCCGACCGCACAACCGACACAAGCAACCAAGGCAGTGGCTACAGCACTGCCTTGCAGGTTCTACAACACCTGAAAGCGCATGGGTTGCCTATCGGTGTAACGTATGTGTACACGGCGGAGACAGACCTTAACCATTTGCTGGGACGCCCAGGACAATACACTGGCAAAGCTGAATTTGCCGATACACGTCTGCCAGCAAGCGGTGATCAAGGCGCGAATATTAGCGTGTCGGATGGTGGATCAGTGGAAGTGTTTGCGACTGTGACGGATGCGCAGCACCGCTTGGCGTACATACAGGGACTTTCAACATCAGGGAATGCGCTGTTCGCAGAATACGAGTACCTGGATGGTGAAGCCATCTTGCGAGTATCAAACGCACTGACACCTGCACAAGCCGCGGCATACAAGGCTGCATTTCTCGCGTGATGCTCAGACGCTGTGGGATATCCATTCGTAGTAGGATAAAGAAGGAACAAAATGACACGATTATTCCGCTATCGCAGGCCGAGCGTGAAGACCATGCTAGGCGTTACACGTGCCAAGAAGAGATTCAATAGAGCAGTAGGCATCACTGCCGTTAAGAGACCATTTCGAGCGCCAGGCAACTACAAGCGCCGCGCCCTGCGTCGTGCTGGGTATTACAGCGAACCGATGAAAATGTTCCGGTTCATCAGGCGCATCTTCAAATAGCAAAGAAACTGCGGGTTGGAGAAATCTGACCTACGGCTTTTTCTTTTTCGCCATGTTTGCTCTCCATATGCATGGCCTTACGAATAGGTGTGCTCGCTAATCTCGTTTGATGCACACAGGAAGCTTGGCTCGCTCGTCTTGTATGATACACGCGATCAAAATGGCTCACTCCTGTGATTTGGCACACTCGCTGTACTTGGCTAGCTCAGTTTCTAGTTTACTCATAAGCGAGGACATCAAGCATTCATCCCAGGAAAAGCGATACTATGTGCTTGGACGAAGTGACACCGGTAGAACATTATTTCTGGTATTTACGATAAGGAACAACAACATACGCATTATTTCGGCTCGGGACCAAAGCAAAAAGGAAAGGAAGATATATGGACAGCAACCTTAGACCAATACCACAATTTAGCAGTGAAGATGAAGAACGAGAATTCTGGACGACTCATGACTCAACTGAGTATATTGACTGGAGCAAAGCGGAAAGAAATCCTCCCTTTGTGCGTCTTAAGCCTTCCACCAGAACTGTTTCTATCCGTTTACCCGAATATCTGATCGCAGCACTCAAGATACTGGCAAACAAAAAGGATATTCCCTACCAATCGTTGATGAAAATGTACCTCTCTGAAAAGGTCAAGGAAGAAACCTCTGCAGACGTTCACTCAAGTTCAGATTAGTATATGTGACTAAAAAGTATGGTAAACTCTTCTCCTAGACATTGGGCTACAGGATTGAAGACATAGTGCCCTATCCTTATCAACAAAGAAACCAGTTCACAAGAACTGGCTCCTGAAGCTGATTGAATGGAAGTAGCGGCGACAGGATTCGAACCTGTGACACAGGGCTTATGAGTCCCTTGCTCTACCGACTGAGCTACGCCGCCTGGAAGTAGCGGGAACAGGATTCGAACCTGTGACCTCCGGGTTATGAGCCCGACGAGCTAACCACTGCTCTATCCCGCGTCATTGATAGTTGTTTTGCCGGCCCGCTGAGAATTGGTAGCGGGGGGAGGATTCGAACCTCCGACCTTTGGGTTATGAGCCCAACGAGCTAACCACTGCTCCACCCCGCGTCGGCTTTCCTATCATACAACAGAGTTTGCGACCTGTCAACTTTCGATGACCTCTGTTTGCCAGACGCGCACGGCACCGTCTTCAGCGCTGTTTGCCAGCAAGCCGTTGGCTCCGAAGACTACGCCGTAAACCTCTATGCGGTGATTTATGGTTTGCAACTCGCGGCCCTGGTAGACATCCCATAGCCTGAGCGAGCCGTCCTCGGAGCCTGAAACCAGCAGGCGGCCGTCCGGGGAGAAATCTACGGTCCAGACTGCCCCGTCATGCCCTGTCAGCGTATGGATAATCTGTCCGCTCGACGTGTCCCATAGGCAGATTACACCATCGGCTGAACAGGAGGCCAGCAGGTCCCCGCCGGGTGACCAGGCTACACCATAGACGATATCACTGTAGCGCAACCTGCGCTGGATGCTGCCATTGCCGACATCCCAGATACAGACGGTTTTATCAAAAGAGCAGGAGGCCAGCAGTTTGCTGTCGTAGGAAAAATCGACGCCCACTACGACATTGTGATGCCCCTGCAAGATTTGCTGCGTTTCACCCGTGTGCGGATCCCAGATGCGCACGGTTTCATCGTTTGAGCAGGAAGCCAGCATACGGTTATCGAGAGAGAAAGCTACCGTCCAGACAGCGCTGCTGTGCCCCTGCAGCGTGCGCAAAGACTCGCCGCTGTACATATCCCACAGGCGCACGGTCTTATCCTCAGAACAGGAAGCCAGCATTTTGCCGTCGTGAGAGATATCCACGCCCATCACCGCTCCTTCGTGGGCAGCGATGGTATGGAGCAGATCGCCAGAATCCGTAGACCAGGTGCGTACCGTCATATCTTCGCCGCAGGATGCAATGCGCTTACCATCGGGCGAGAAGACCACGTCATCGACATGACCACGATGGCCCGTAAGTATGTGCAGCGGCGTCACCTCAACTCCGGCTACGCGCCTTCCCCTGCCGAGCGGTTGTGGAGCCGAGGCAGTCTTCCATTCAGGCCATGCGATCAAGACCATCGCGCCATACTCAAAACCGAACTTCTGTGGGTATTGCGGCTGATCGCGGTTCATCAGTTCATCAAAATAATCATAAAGGGTACCAAGCGTGATGCGCCCGGTGCGCGGATTGGCGGCTGCCCCTTCCAGGGCATCGAGCAGGTGGGCTATGAACACGCCGTGCCCTTGCTCCAATTGTTCTTTCGATACCTCGCCCTGGCGGTGCGATGTCAGGACGACACGGCCCTTTGTCCTGGGCAGGTCAAGCAGCGATTGCCCGAAGAGCAGCGCTGCATCCTGCGGGTTTTTGTGATGTCTCCACTGCGCACCCGCGTGAGCGATATCCAGCAGGGTCAGGATATTGCCAGCTTTTGAATCATATAAATAGTGATCGACGAGGGTGGGGACGTGCAGGCCGGTGGCGGGACGGTCCGCGTGCGTTGCTCGCAGCGCCAGGTAGCCATCCTGGGTCGCGGGATCGAGCAGGGCATGGCCTGCGAAATAGATCAATACCAGGTCATCCGGCTGAGCGCGTACCAGGCAGAATTCGCGCAGTTGGCTCTCTATCTCATCGCGCGTCGCTGCTTCGCCAGCAAGATAGACAACATCTCCGGGCTGCCACCCCCCGCGCTCGGGATCGATGAGCAGTTCGTAAAGGGCCAGGGCGTCGGCCTGGGCAAAAGGCAGGGGAATAAAGTGTGCTGTATCATTGTAATAATCAATACCAACTATTAGCGCGTAACAGTGTGCCACGTTGTACCTCGGTAATCTTTATTTTTGTCCGTTGATTCGAGTTGATTATACTACGCCAGGATTGCCATATGAAAATAGGGGTAACTATTCAGGTCTCCTTTCTCTTGCACCGCCTGCGGCGGCGGGGTGAGGGGGAAGGGCGGTCCCTGGAAGCCCCCCGGGCTTCCTTGCCCCGCACCCCGTCAAGGGGCCTTGCAGGCCCCTTGGAACCCCCTGCTGACTAGTTACAAATAGGGTAGCAGATTGGTGGCTATCCGTCGTCTCATAAAGGTACAGTATGGCTTTAGCAGTCGCTCGAAAAGATTGCTAAAAGTACCAACTTGTGGTACTCTGAAACGTATTACGTACATATTCATAGCATCGTGGTAGCTTCTTTCAGGGTTCTTTTCAAGCAGACACTATCGAAAAAAGCAATTATCACGTATTATTAATAAGAGGGGTTTAAACTCGAGCTCGGGTGCTGAAAGTATGTACCCGGTCAACCAAAGAAAGCGGGTCTGAATGTATGGATGCTCAGGCTAGATATATGTACCAGCGTAACCCTAATGACCAGGGGCCGAATCTCCCGCAGCGCCCAAATGGCGGGAACACTCCGAACGGGAATAATGGCGGGCCACCGCGTAATAGCGGGACGTCGCTCTTAGTGCGTTCGCTGATTATCATTGGCGTAGTCTTGTTAGGCTGGTACCTGTTTCAATACTTCTTTTCACAAAATTCAAGCAACAACAATCAGAATGTAATTGAAGTACCCTATAGTACCTTCTACCAGCAAGTCGAGGCGGGCAATGTCAAGGATGTCACCTTCCAGGCACAGGATGCAACCGGGGACTTCTACAAAGCTATAACAGTGACCGATCCCAGCACTGGCACGACCAAGAGTGGAACCAGCTTCCACTTCACACAATTGCCCGACGGCGACCCGAATCTGATCACATTGTTAAATCAACATGGTGTGAATTACGCGGCAAAGCCGGCACAAGAAAACAATGTCCTGGTAAGCGTTTTAATCAACTTTTTACCATGGATCTTCTTGATAGGCGTCTTCCTCTTCATAGCCCGGCGTGCTACGCAGGGCCAGCAGAATATCTTCAGCTTCGGGAAGAGCAAAGCCAAGGTTGTGCTGGAAGATAAACCAAGCACCACGTTTGCCGACGTGGCAGGTGTCGATGAGGCAAAAAACGATCTCGTCGAGGTGGTTGAATTCCTGAAGACACCTGCGAAGTTCCAGAAACTGGGCGGTAAGATTCCGCGTGGCATACTACTGGTAGGCCCTCCGGGAACCGGTAAGACACTGCTGGCACGTGCCGTTGCTGGTGAGGCGGGTGTGCCGTTCTTCTCGATCAGCGGTTCCGAATTTGTCGAGGTGCTGGTAGGTGTAGGCGCCAGCCGTGTGCGTGATCTCTTCGACCAGGCCAAGAAGGCAGCTCCCAGTATCATCTTTATCGATGAAGTCGATGCCGTGGGCCGCCAGCGCGGCTCCAGTATCAATAGCAACGATGAGCGCGAGCAGACGCTGAACCAGTTGCTGGTTGAGATGGATGGTTTTGATGTGCGCCAGGCCGTTGTGGTGATTGCCGCCACGAACCGGCCCGATGGGCTGGATAAAGCGCTGTTGCGTCCCGGACGCTTCGACCGCCGTGTAACAGTCGAGCGTCCTGACTGGAATGGCCGGCTGGCAATTCTCAAGATTCACTCGCACGGCGTACCGCTGGCAAGCGATGTAGACCTGGTTACGATTGCTCGCGCCACTCCCGGCATGGTGGGCGCGGATCTCGCAAACCTGGTGAACGAAGCAGCGCTGCTGGCCGCTCGCCGTAACCTGGATGCAGTCAACCAGAGCTGCTTTGACGAAGCGCTGGACAAGATTCTGCTTGGTGCGGAGCGTCCACTGGTGTTGAGCGAAGACGATCTGAACGTCGTCGCTTATCACGAAGGTGGTCACGCCCTGACAGGCTTATTGACAGAGAATGTTGATCCGGTCAGCAAAGTGACGATTGTGCCGCGCGGCCAGGCTCTTGGCGTGACACAGTACACACCGCTTGATGATCGCTATAACTACTCGAAAGACTACCTGGAGTCGCAACTGGTGACGGCCCTCGGTGGGCGTGCCGCCGAGGAAGTGGCAATCGGGCAAATCACGACCGGGGCAGAAAACGACCTGCAGCGTGTCACCGCGATTGCGCGCCAGATGGTTACACGCTGGGGTATGAGCGAACGGCTCGGGACGATCTCGTTTAGCGAGCGCGAGGACCCGTTTGCGGGCACCGCGTTAGCGAACGGCTCGCGTGAATACAGCGAGAAGACGGCCAGCGTCATCGACGAGGAAGTCAATCGTATCGTCAACTGGGCACATAACCGCGCTGTCCAGTTGCTTTCGGACCATCGCCAGACGCTTGATCGTATCGCCAAAGCGCTGCGCTTGTACGAGACGCTTGACGCCAGGCAGTTGCGCACAATTATGGAAGAGACAGGCTCGATCGACGCAGCACCAGCATCGTATCGCTAAGCTAACATCATAACAAGTGCCTGGCTGGGAAGTCCCCAGCCAGGCACTTGTTATGTAGAGTGACTTTTCTCATAGTAGTATGAGAAATTGCCAGGATACATCCTCACATGCCTATCATTGCCAATTGCCAGAATCCTGGTGACAATTTTGTCGAGGAAGTAGCGATCGTGTGAGACGGTCAGAATAGTTCCCTCGAATTCTTCAAGAGCTGCCTCCAGTACTTCGACAGATGCGATATCTAGATTGTTGGTGGGTTCATCGAGCAGCAGGAAGTTGGCATCGGTAAGCATCAAGCGGGCCAACTGCAAACGACTCTTTTCACCACCGCTCAAGCGCCCGATGGGCGTGTGGATATCTTCAATTGAGAAAAGCAGGCCGTGCAAGAAACTGATGGCCCGTGGCTCATTGAGTGGCTTTATCCTGCGTACGAAATCCAGCGGCGTGCTATCGAAAGGCAGGGTTTCCTGCTCCTGGGCATAGTAGCCTACCACGACACTCGCTCCGATTTTCACCGAACCGGCACCGGCCGGGATCATCCCCAGCATGGTTTTGAGCAGCGTGGTCTTGCCACTGCCGTTGGCTCCGACGATACCGACACGCTCGCCATAGAGAATGGTGAAGTCAAATGGCTCGAACAGCCCATACCCGTCGAACGATTTGCTCAGCCCTTTGACCTCCAGCACTTTCTTCCCGCTGCGGTCGGGGTCAAGATTGACTTTAATTTTATCGCGGATCAAGATGGGGCGACCTATAGCCTCCTGCCTGGTTTGCTCTACACGCCTCGCCATGTACTCCGCCCGGCTCGCCATTTTGTCGCTCAATTTAGCCCAGCCTTTGAGTTGCCGCATGCTGGCTTCGAGGCGTTTGATCTCGTCCTGCTGTATCGTGTACAGTTCATACTGTTTCAATAGCCGGTGCTGGCGTTCCTCAAAGTAGTAACTATAGTTGCCCGCGTAAACGGAGATACTGCCGTCCTCAAGCTCGAAAATCTTCTTGACCGCGCGATCGAGTAACTTGCGATCATGCGAAATGATCAGCACGGTGCCGGGGTAGCTCTGCATGTATTGTTCCAGCCAGGCTTTGGCCTCCAGGTCAAGGTGGTTATCCGGCTCATCAAGCAGTAAGAGGTCCGGCATCTTGATGAGGATACGGGCAAGGTTGACGAGCTTCTTTTCGCCCCCGCTGAGCGTGCCTACCTCTTGATCGTACCAGGCAGGGCCGAAGCCCAGGCCCTGCAAGACCGCTTCCACCTTGTGTTCAAGTGTATACCCGCCCAGGGTTTCAAAGCGTTCCTGGGCTTTGCCGTACTCATCCAGTATCGCAGCCAAAGCGCCGGGGTCAGCGGCTACCTCCGGATCGGCCATCCTGGCTTCAAGCTGGCTCAGCAGCATTGGTAAATCTACCAGTTCCTGTGTTACTTCTGAAACGGCTTCGAAGACGGTTTTATAGCCTTGCCCTGGATCAACTTCCTGTGACAGGTAGCCAATAGTCAGGTTGCGCCTGCGCGAGATAACGCCGCCTGTGGGCGTATCGATGCTGGCGAGTAATTTGAACAGCGTCGATTTGCCGCGTCCATTA
>Ga0209647_1004418_pt1 | contig 10591 bp, 9 predicted proteins | sample GraSoi_2013_60cm_FD_185827 | JGI IMG/M metagenome (GOLD analysis project Ga0209647, IMG submission 185827) | Grasslands soil microbial communities from the Angelo Coastal Reserve, California, USA - Sample 9_17_2013_60cm (SPAdes) (version 2) | ecosystem: Environmental > Terrestrial > Soil >...
CTTCGTCCAGGAACTCCATGACCTCCCAGCGGCGCGGCCGCCGGAACCGGTAGGAGACCTTCTCCGTGACCACGACGTCTCCGTTGCGCACGCTCGTCCCGCGCAGCGTCGGCCCCATGGAGCCCGAGGTGACGGTCCCGACTCGGAAGCCCATCTCGTACACGAACACGAGAACGCCGAAGACTGCGAAGCCGTGCTCGAGGTACCGCAAGACGACGCGGAAGAATCCGGGGCGGACGCGCCAGCGCGAGACGGGACCACTCACCGCCGCTCGCGGCGGCCTTCCTCCGCCTGCACCGCCGCATCGACCTGTCGCTGACGCTCGGTCCACTTCAGGCGGGCCGAGCGGGTCCCGCCCCGTACGAGACCACAGCTCATCCCGATCACGGCCAAAAACGTCACCACCGCCCCGGTGACCGACATCAGGCCGGCCAGCACGGGCGCGACGGCGCCCCTCGCAGCGTGGAAGGCGGCCTGGTCGATCGCCCGCGGACTCGCCAGCGGATCACCCACGTGCTTCTCATCCATGACCGTCCTCCATCGCCGCCATCGCGGGCAGTTGCGCGGCACGCCCCTTCAGGACGCGGCCCACTTCCCGCACGCAGGCCTGTTCGAGCCGGCAGAGCAGCCCGTCGGGCCGGTCCACGCGCCCGGTCCGCACGTAGTTGCTGCAGCGGCAGCTCGTGCTGCAGATCGCCTCCATCGCGCAGGCCGAGCAGGCCGGGTCCTCGCGCGCCGGCGCCGGCCGTACGGCCAGGAAGTCCGTGCCCTCCAGGGCAGTGCCCGGCAGCCGCACCGGGTTGTCGTCGAGGTCCTCCCCGATGAGGCGCTCGCAGGGGTACAGCCGACCAGAAGGAGCGACTGCGATCTCGCCCGCGCCGAAGCCGCAGCGGGCCGACTCGGAGACGGGGACGCCCGCGAGGCGGCCGGCCTTGTCGTCGAGCCAGTTCACGGCCAGCACCGGCAGGGCCGCGGCCCAGACATCCGCCACGTCCGCCACCGCCTCCTCCAACCGCCGCGCGTCGTCCGCGGACCAGCGCGCCCACAGGTCGAGCGAAAGGTCGAAGCACCTCGCGCCGGCCTCGCGCAGGACGGCGATCCCGTCGCCGAGGCGATCCACGTTCGACGGGCGGACGACCATGGCCACGCGGAAGGGGTTGTCCCTGGCGACGAGGTGGCCGATCGTGGCGAGCACGGCGGCCGAGCTTCCGCGGCCGTCGGCGAAGACGCGATGCCGGTCGTGGACCTCCGGCCGGCCGTCGTGGCTCACGGCGAGGTCCATGGAGGGGTCGGTCATCACCGACCAGGCCTCGTCCGAGGTCTGTGTCCCGTTGGTGGTGAGGCTCAGCTCGACGCCGAAGCTCGCGTTCGCGGCCCGACGGCGCGCATGCGCGATCAGCCGCCGCACCCGTCTCGCCTCCACGAGCGGCTCCCCTCCGAAGAACCCCAGTTGGAGAGTGCCACCGGGGGCGAGCGAGGCCAGGGCGCGATCGATCGCCGTCGTCCCGATCACCTCGGGCATCGGCCGCTGGACCTTGGCGCCTGTGTAGCAGTACGTGCAACGCAGGTTACACGCGTGGTTCACCATCAGGACCAGGCCGAAACGCTGGTACATCAGTCGTCCTCGCGGCAGCATGTGCGTGAGGCCTGACGCCAAAGCAATCGCAGTGCCAGGCCCCTCGAGAGTGGCGATGTGCGGCTATCCCTGCTCGGGCGCGGCACTTCACGTACGCTGGGCGGTCGCGAGCGCGAGCGAGGCGCGACACATTGTGACGCGCGCGACAAAAACCGTCGGTCAGTCCGACGCGTTCGGCCGCGGGGCGGTCCGTCACGGCGAGGGAACCGCTTTCAGCCAGTGCCCGCGGCGGCTCCTGTACACTCGCCCGCGGAGGTGCGCATGCGGCTGTGTCTCGTCGTGGCCGCGCTGATGGTCGGGGGAGTGGCCGCGCCCGCGCGGGCCGACAAGAAGCTCGACGAGGCGGTGACGAAGGCCGAGGCCCAGCTCGCGAAGGGCAAGGAGGACGAGGCGGTCAAGATCCTGCAGAAGGCGGCCGCGCAGGCTCCCAAGGACCCGGAGCCGCCTCTCGTCCTGGCCCAGGTCCTCGTGCGGCTCGGGAGGATGGACGACGCGGCCGCTTCCTTGGCCAAGGCGAGCGAGCTCTCAGCCTCCGCGAGCCCGGCCGTGCGTGCACGCGTGCTCACCGCTCGGTCGTCGATGGCCCTGCGCATGGGAGGCGCGGGCGAGGCCCTGGCCCTCGCCCAGCAGGCCGTCCAGGCCGAGGGCGGCGCTTCGAGCCTCTCCGCGCTGGCGCGCGCGCAGGCGCGCCTGGGCCTGCCCGCGGCCCGCGAGACGGCGGAGAAGGCGGTGAAGAGCGGGCCCAGCTCGGCCGCGGCCCACGTCGCTCGGGGAGACGCGCTGCTCGCGGCGCACCTGGGGCGGGAGGCGGAGGGCGCCTACAAGCGTGCCTCCGAGATCGAGCCTCGCTCCACGGCCGCTCTGGCCGGCCTCGCGTGCGCCCTGGCCGCCCAGGGCAAGGCGGGCCCTGCTCTCGAGGCCGCGCGCGCCGCGACACAGGCGGACCCCCATTCCGGCGAAGCCCAGGCTGCGCTGGCGCTCGCGCACCTCACCCAGGATCCCTCGGACAAGGCGAGCGAGGCCATGGCCGCCGTCCAGCAGGGCGCGTTCCTGGAGCCCAGGAACCCGCTCGTGCAGCTCACCCTGAGCCGCGTGTTCGAGAGCCGCGGACAGCTTGCGGAGGCCGCGCGTAGCTACGCGCAGGCCGGTGGCCTCGACCCCTCGTGGCCGGCGCCGCCGGTGGCCGCGGTCGCGCTTCTCCTGCGCCAGGGCGATGCCGCGGCCGCGGCCGCGGGATTCGAGGCGCTGTCCGTCGAGGCGAAGTCGTCGGGAGAGGCCCAGCTCCTGCTGGGCCGTCTCCTCTTGCGCAAGGAGGATTGGAACGGCGCGAAGGCCGCCCTCGACTCGGCCGCGGCCGCGCTCCCTGGCCTCGCCGAGGCCCAGGCCGCGCTGGGTACCGCCGCCTACAACGTGGGTGAGCTGAAGGTGGCCGCGGAGGCCTACGGCCGCGCCGCGGCCCTCGAGCCCGACAACGTCGCCTACCTCTCGAACCACGGGCTCTTCCTCGGGTACGACGGCCGCCCCGACGAGGGCCTCGCCGTCCTGCTCCAGGTCGTCGCTCGCCCCGACGGTCAGGGGGACGCGGGGGCGTTCATCAACCTCGGCTGGCTCTACCGGAATCTTCGCCCTCCGAAGGTGGCGGAGAGCGTGGCCGCCTACGAGAAGGCGCGGAAGCTCGATCCCAAGAGCGCCAAGGCCGCGCTGGGCGTGCCCCTCGCCTACCGCGCGGCCGGCCAGTGGGCGCGCGCGATCAGCGCCTACGAGCACGTGTCACAGGCGTACCCCAAGCTCGACGGGCCAGCGGCGAGGACTACAAGGCCCGCTTCTACACCCACGAGGCCGCCAAGGTGGGGGCGGACGTGCGCAGCCTGCGCGAGGCGCTGCTCGCTCCCGCCAAACCGGCGTCCGCGGCCTTGAAGTCGGCGGACGAGCTTTCCGAGCTCGCGCAGCAGCTCGAAGAGAACGGCGCGGGGGAGCAGGCCTTCGCCGCCCAGCGGCTCATGGCGCGCGGACGGGCGGGAGTGCCTCCGCTCGCTTCCGCGCTGCGCGACAAGGACACGGCGCTTGCGGTGCGCGAGCAGATCGTGGACGGCCTGGCCCGGATGGGTCCGGCCGCGGGGGAGGCGCTGGCCGAGCTCGACCGGCAGGTCAAGGCCGGTCCCCGCGCGCCGGCGGCGCCGGGGCTCGGGGAGCGCGAGGCGAAGCTCGTGGTCTCGATGCGGGCCGCCGCCTCGAAGATCCGAGGGAGGTGAGGTACCGATGACCATCACAGCATCCTGGCGCGCGCCGCTCGTCGCGTTCGCACTGTTGACGGCCAGTCCCGCATGGGCCCAGCAGAGTGCCTTCCTGCGTGCCAAAGACGATCGCATCGTCGACGGCGAAGGCCGGGAAGTCCTGCTGCGCGGCATGGGCCTGGGCGGCTGGATGCTCCAGGAAGGCTACATGCTGGGCATCAAGAAGGAAGGCACCCAGCATTCGATCCGGGCGCGGATCACGGACCTCCTCGGCAAGGAAGACGCCGAGCGGTTCTACCAGCTCTGGCGGCAGAACCATATGACTCGTGACGACGTCGATCGACTGGCCGAGGCCGGGTTCAACAGCATCCGCCTGCCCATGCATACCAACCTCTTCACGCTGCGCATCGAAGAGGAGCCGGTGAAGGGCCGCGACACCTGGCTGACCACCGGGTTCGAGATGACCGACCGCCTGCTCGCCTGGTGCAAGGCCAACCGGATGTACCTGATTCTCGATCTGCATGCCGCGCCCGGTGGGCAGGGGAAGGATGCCAACATCTCCGACTACGATCCGACCAAGCCGTCGCTGTGGGAGAGCGAAGAGAACCAGCGAAAGACGGTGGCGCTCTGGCGGCAGCTCGCCCAGCGCTATGCGAACGAGCCGTGGATCGGCGGCTACGATCTCCTGAACGAACCGAACTGGACCTTCGAAGGGAAGACCGGGGACAAGGCCGAAAACGGCGTCCGGGACGTCTCGAACCGCCCCGTCTGGGACCTCTACCAGGCCATCACCCGCGCCATCCGGGAGGTGGACCGCAACCACGTGATCATCGTCGAGGGCAACGGGTGGGGGAACAGCTACGGCGGATTCCCGGGCCCGTGGGACCCCAACCTCGTGATCAGCTTCCACAAGTACTGGAACGCGAACACCGAGGACGAGATCGCGAAGTACCTGGCCCTCCGCGAAAAGTACCACGTGCCGTTGTGGCTCGGCGAGAGCGGCGAGAACACGAACGAATGGTTCCGCGAATGCGTGGACCTGGTCGAGCGCCACCACATTGGCTGGTCCTGGTGGCCGCACAAGAAGGTCGGCTCGCCGCGGTGCATCCTGACCGTGACCGCGCCGGACGACTTCAAGAAAGTCGTCGCCTACTGGAACGGGGAAGGTGAGCGCCCGTCGCGTGAGAGCGCTCGCCGCGGCCTGTTCGAGCTCGTCGAGAACCTGAAGCCGGGCGCGTGTCGGTACAACGCCGACGTGACGAAGGCCTTGATTCCGGGCGGTCGAGCGGTCGCGGGTCCTTCGAACCTTCCCTGACCGCCCGTGACGACGTTCGTCACCGCCGCCCAACGCGGTCTGGATCGCCCGTCAGCTCCGCCCAGACGGCCGCCGGCTCACTTCGCCGGCGGCGCGACGACGACGAGGTCGCTCGACGTGACGCCGCCCCCGTGCGCGAGGTACACGGTCCCACGTTCCGTCACCACCGCGTTACGCGCCCCCGCCCGTGTCGGCACGGTCGCCTGCAGGGCCAGCAGACCCGCGCTGTTCGCGCGGGCGATGGTCAGCGTTCCGGCCTTGGCCGAGCCGACGTAAAGGAGGTGGGTCGCCGGGACGTAGACGAGGTCGTCCACGCCGTCGCCGGCGTCGATCGACGACAGGACCTTGCCATCGTGACCGACGTCCATGGCCTTCGCGGCTGCGTCGCAGGCGATGAACAGGATGCCTGCCGGCTCATCGAGCGAGAGGCCGTGGGGGCCGCCATCGCCGCAGGCGGGGTTCCAGGTGGCCGCCGTCTCGTGCGTGTTCATGGCGATGGCGAGCGTGCGGTCCTTGTCCTCGAGGTTCGAGTAGACGCGGCCGCGCTTGGCGTCCACGGCCAGGGCCTCCGGCTCGCCGTCGAAGGTCAGCTTCGCCTTCTGGACGAGGGTGGCGGCGTCGAGCACGCGGATGGAGTGATCGCGCGGCGTCGTGACCCATACCTCTCGGGTGGGCGCGACGTAAGCCAGGAGGTCCGGCGAGGCGTCCAGGCTGCCGCAGGCGCCCTTGATCAACTTTCGCGCGTCCACCGCGCAGACCGTCGAGTCACCGCGATTGCCGATGTAGACGACCCCGTCTCCCACCGTGGCCGCGCTGGGGCCGACGATGCGCTTGCCGTTGCGGGCCTCCACCTCCTTGGTCGGAAAGCCCGACACCTGCGTGAGCTTGCCGGTGGCCGTGTCCACGACGTCGACGGCGCCGGTGTTGCCCGCGGGCGCCCAGAGGAAGCCGGTGTGGAGGTCATAGGCCATGACGTCCATGCCGATGCCGGCCTCACCACCGCCGGGCAGGGTCAGAGTCTTGACGGCATAGGCCGCAGGTGCGGTGGAAGTAGCGGTTGCGGTCTTGGCCGCGGGCGGGGCGGACGCGGGTGTGACGAGAGGCAGTAGGAGCAGAAGGATGGCTTGTCGCATGACCGCATCGTCACACGGAGGGAGGGCGTGAACAAGAGTTCCCTTCTCGATGCGATGTGTTCTGTAACGGAAGCTGAACGGGAGCGAGAAGGCCCATGGCCTGAGGGGCGCGGTCGCCGCAAATTTGCTTTTGTGCCCGCGACGAAACCTCGCACCTGGCACCTGAATGACGCCAGGGATTACCCATATCGACTGACGTGAAGAGGAACGATGCTTGTAGTCGATTGCGAGTCCCACCCGGGTTCGCTGTCCGGCGGCAGGGCCGGACACACATGGACGGAGGCTTCGATGAGAGTGCTCGCCAGTCTTACCGTGTTGTGCCTCGCGGCGGCCGTCGCCGCAGCGGGGGAGAAGCCGGTGAAGGTCCGGGACCTGCCCCCGGCGGTCCAGAAGGCCATGGAGCAGGAGACCAAGGGCGCCGTGGTCAAGGGATACGCGCAGGAGACGGAGGACGGGAAGGTCTTCTACGAGGTCGAGACCAAGCGCGATGGCGTGGCCCGGGACGTCACCTTCGACCCGAGCGGGGCGCTGGTGTCCGTCGAGGAAGAGGTCACCCTCGCTTCGATTCCGGCCGCGGCCCGGGCCGCCATCGAGAAGGGGGCGGCGGGAGGGAAGATCGGGATGGTCGAGAAGGTGACTGAACTTGGCCAGGTGAAGTACGAAGCGCACGTCAGCAAGGGGCTGAAGAAATCGGAGATTGTCGTGAAGGAAGACGGCTCGCCTGCGAAGTAGACGGGGCCACCGAGCATGAATCTCACCCGTTCCGTGGTTCTGGCCTTCCTCCTGGCCGCGACGCTCGGCGCGGCCGGAGCGCCGGCCAGCGAAGGAGACGAGGACACCGTCCCGCTCATCCTCGGCGCCGGCCGGCCGTTGCGCGTGGCCCTCGACCAGAAGATCCGGCTGCGCCAGGTCGGACAGCCGGTGACGGCGACTCTCGTCGAGGACGTCTACGCGCGGGACCGGGTCGTCCTCCCGGCGGGCACCCGCGTCGTGGGCCGCCTGGAGCGGCTGGACAAGCTCCCCAAGGGAGCGCATTGGCGCGCCATCGCGGGCGGTGACTTCACGCCCCTTCGCAAGGCGGTCCTGAAGTTCGACACGCTGAAGCTCGGTGACGCTCGGGAGCTCACGATCGACACCACCGTCGATGGCGGCACCGAGAATGTCGCGCTGCTCACCGCGAAGGGCTCGGAGAAGGAGAGCGCCGCCGACAAGATACGCACGGAGGCGAGCCGGCGCCTCAAGGAGGAGCTGGCCCCTCTGAAGGGGCCCGGCAAGCTCGAGAGGCTGAAGGACGCCTTCATCCGCCACCTTCCCTACCATCCCCAGTACCTGCGCAAAGGCACCCTCTACACCGCGCGGCTGACCGCACCCCTCTCGTTCGGAACGGCGACGCCGATCGCACGCGCCGAAGGGATCTCCGTCGCCCCCCCCGGCAGCGTGCTGAAGGCGCGCCTCACGTCGACCCTCGACTCCGCGACGTCCGCCAAAGGCACTCACGTCCACGCCGTCCTGACCCAGCCCGTCTTCGCCGCCGATGGACGGCTCCTCCTTCCCGAAGGGACGGAGATCGAGGGCGAGGTGACCTTCTCGCGTGGCGCCCGGCACCTGCGCCGCAACGGGCAGCTCCGATTCCTCTTCGAGACGGTCCGCCTCCCGGGGGAAGACCCCGAGGCGATGAAGGCGTCGCTGCAGGGTGCGGAGCTCGGCCGCGGCCAGCGCGTGGCCATCGACGAAGAGGGCGGCGCCACCGTCACCAACTCCAAGGCCCGCTTCGTGCTCCCTGCCGTCGCCCTCCTCAGCCTGCGCTCGTCACTCGAGTCCGAAGGTCCCGACCCGGGCGAAGTGGGAGGGGGAGGAGGTGGCTCGGACATCCTGGCCCAGGGGCCGGGAGGTTTCCTGGCTTGGAGCCTGATCGGGGTGGGCCTCAGCCAGATCTCGAAGCCGGTGGCGGCGGCGTTCGGCATCGTCGGAGTCGTCCGCAGCACCTACCGGTCGTTCTTCGCGAAGGGCCGGGAGGTGGTAATCCCGGCCGACACCGCCATCCAGCTCCAATTGGCGCCGGCCCAGCCCGGGCCCTGAGCGCACACCGGTGGCCTCCCTACGCCGCGTCCTCGCCGTGGCCACCCCGCTGGCCTTCGCCCTGGCGCGGGGCGGCGCGGAGCAGGCGGTGCGAAAGCCCGTGTTCCCGTCCGAGACGCGACTGGTCGTGCTCCAGGCCACGGTCAAGAACGGCCGCGGCGAGCTGGTGACGAACCTGGGGCGGGAAGCCTTCACGCTGTACGAAGACGGCAAGGCCCAGCCCATCTCGGTCTTCCGTGCCGACGACGTTCCCGTGTCCCTCGGCCTGCTCATCGACAACAGCGGCAGCATGCGCCGGCTGCGGGCAAAGGTCGAGGAGGCGGCCCTCGCCTGCGTGCGCGCCTCGAACCATGACGACGAGGTCTTCGTCCTCAACTTCGCGGACAAGGCCCGCATCGACGTGCCGCTCACCACGGACATCGCGGAGATCGAGCGGGGAATCGCGCGCGTGGACTCCATCGGGGGCACTGCCCTGCGCGACGCGCTCGACCTCGGCACGCGCTACCTGGCCGAGAACGGCAGTCGCCAGCGCAAGGCCCTCCTCGTGATCTCCGACGGCAAGGACAACGCGAGCACGACGTCCGTGGACCAGATCCGCCGGGAGGCCGAGAAGCTCGACATCGTCGTGTACGCGGTGGGCCTGGCCTCTGACGAGGACGGGTCCATCTCGCGCTACGGCCGCCACGAGCTCGACGACCTCGCGGAGCTCACGGGCGGTGTGGCCTACTACCCGCGGAGCTTCGAGGAGCTGGACGCCATCGCCCTCGGCATCGCCCGCCAGATCCGTAGCCAATACACGATCGGATACCGGCCGGCGGATCGGAGCCTCGATGGCTCGTATCGCAAGCTGCGCGTGGTGGCCCGCAGTCCGGAGCGGCTCACCGTCCGGACGCGTGCTGGCTTTCGCGGCACGCCCGTCCCCGGGCGCCGTCCTTCCCCTCCCACCATGTGACTGACGGCGGCTCTTCGCCGCGGCCCCCCATCGCCCCATCCAGTCCCTTCGCGAATAGTCGGCCCGACCAGGCTGACGAGCACGCCGCGCCCGGAGGCGACCTTAACGAGAGCTTGCCCGATTTCAGCGACCGTGGCCTCCAAGTACCGCCAGAGCCTTTTGCGGCCGACGCCGTCATGCCGGCGCACCACCGTGGTCACCGGAGCGCCTTGCCCTCCGCGAACGATTCCGCCCGGGTCGGACCATTGGTCCGTCGACCCGGCTTGAGGTTTCGGTCACACGAGGGAGGTCGTGATGAAGGTTCTCATTGTGATTCTCATGTTGGCCTTGCCGGTCGGAATTGGCGTAGGCGGAGCAACCGCGGCGGAGGTTGGTGGCGAGCCGGGATCCATCGAAGGACAAGTGGCCGACTCGACCAGGAGCCCGCTGCCCGGGGCCCGCGTCGAGATCGAGCCCCGCGGCCTTCGGCTGGCGACGGACCGCCAGGGCCGTTTCACGGCCTCGAGCCTTCCGCCGGCCGAGTACCGCGTCCGGATCTCCTACCTCGGCTTCACGGACTACGAAGGGGTGGTCAAGGTCGAGGCCGGCGGCCGGACGTCCCTCCACGTGGAGCTGACGCCGCACGTGTCGGAAGAGGTCACGGTCACCGCGCCGCGTGCGCGCGGCGAGGACGCGGCCCTCAACCAGCAGAAGAGCGCCCAGAACATCGTGAACGTCCTCCCCGCCGAGGTCATCCGCAGTCTCCCCAACACCAACGTGGCCGACGCCATCGGACGCCTGCCCAGCGTGTCCCTGGAGCGGGACGAGGGCGAGGGCAAATACGTTCAGGTGCGCGGGCTCGAACCGCGGTATACGAACGCAGCGATCAACGGCGCCCACATCCCCTCCTCGGAGAGCGGCGGCCGCCAGCTCAAGCTCGACGCGATCCCCTCCGACCTCGTGGGCGCCATCGAGCTGCACAAGACGCTCTCCGCGGATCAGGACGGTGACGCGATCGGGGGATCGATCAACTTCGTGACCAAGTCGGCGGGAGACCGGCAATCGTTCACGGTGGGAGCCCAGGGCGGCTACACCGACCTCCAGGATGGCCGCTCCGTCTACCAGTTCGACGGCACCTATTCGAACCGCTTCGGGACGGGGAAGAAGCTGGGCCTCGTCCTGGGCGGCACCTACGATTGGAACGGGCGCGGGATCGACGACATCGAGCCCGGGGTGGACACCGTGGAGCTTCCGGACGGTCGG
>Ga0209647_1004420_pt1 | contig 10590 bp, 7 predicted proteins | sample GraSoi_2013_60cm_FD_185827 | JGI IMG/M metagenome (GOLD analysis project Ga0209647, IMG submission 185827) | Grasslands soil microbial communities from the Angelo Coastal Reserve, California, USA - Sample 9_17_2013_60cm (SPAdes) (version 2) | ecosystem: Environmental > Terrestrial > Soil >...
CAGCATTACACGGTCGAGCAACAGCGGCCGCTCCACGCGCTCTTTATCGACAATCCGTTTGCTCATAGCCGCATATAGTTGGATAGGTTGACCTCCCGCTGCACCTAAATGCTGGTACGCAAACTGGCGTGCCTGCTTAAGTAGGGCCAGGTGGGCCGTAGTAGGTGGATTAAATGAGCCAGGAAAAACGATGATCGTACCACGGGGCCGCGGCGAACCTGGTGCCAGCAGAGCCTGCGGCGGCGCATCAGGATCCAGCTGATCTATGAGAGATTGCACGCGCATGAAACGCCGCATTGTTCGAGGAGAGGCATGAAAATATTCGCTCATAATTGCTATTTTAGCATAAATATGATGCGGTAGTGCCTTCGTCCTCGCGTGAGAGTATCGCCTCTTACAGAGCTTTGCTCTCTTCGCCAATAGCACAAATATTCTAAAATGTCGCGTTTTTACAATACTCCTCGGCGTTACCATGCTATAGTTCTCAGTGTCACCTGGCACACCTTCGCCAGTATGCAAAAAATTTCGAGGAAAACGAAAGGGAGCTGGAATGAAACTCATTAACATCCGTCTGCTGGTGGGCGATTTTCCAGCGTCAGTCAGATTCTGGCGCGATATAATGAAGTTATCCATGACGTATGGCGACGAGACGATGGGCTATGCGTATTTCGATACGGGCAGCGCCGGAGTAGAACTCTTGAGTCGCGACGGATTTGCTGCTGCGCTAGGCGAAGCGACGCCGGTGCCGACACCAATGGGTCGTCAGGCGGTGATCGTTTTCAGTGTGGATAATGTTGACGCCACCTATACCGAACTCATCGAACGCGGTGCCACACCGGTCGTCGGGCCGCAGGATCGACCAACATGGCAAGTCCGCTCAGCCCATATCAGCGACCCCGATGGCTATCTCATTGAAATCTATAGCCCACTCGCACCCACCGCCTGAGTACGCCAAATTATAATGATATGGGAATATCAAGAAGCCTTACCGTTGTTGTTGAATCTCTGCCCGTGGGGAGGATACTGTAGGCACTTCTTCCTCATGTGGATACGTGGAGACGTTTCCCCCTTCGTTGTATGATGGCCGGTATCCTTGCTCGTAGTCCTGATGGTCGGCCGACTTTGGTACTGCGTTTGATTGCCAGTTTTTTTGGAGAAATGGCAGTGATGCTAGCTTTTGGATGATCGGCTTATAGAGTCCCAGCAAGAGAAGCATGATGCCCAGGGGGATGGTCAGGAGCGGGAGACTTTGCCCATATCCTAGCGCACCGATGATGCCCAGCCAGAAGAGCCAGTTGGAAAGGTGTACAGCCACATACATACCTCGCTCGTTTCTTGTAAGAAGCCCACTCAGTATGGACCAGAGACCAAGAAACCAGTAAACGATCAGGAAAGCACCATTTCCATTTAAGTACACCATGTGGTTTGTCAAGTTCAGGTTATTCGTCAGCATGAAGAGCAGAAGAGCAAGCGGCACGCCCGCCAGGAGAATCGCTGCACCCATGAGCGTGGTGCGCAAGCTTAACCATCGTGCAAGTGCTCTCATGGCTACACAGAAGGCCAGCCAACTTACCAGCGCCAGAGCAAAGATGGGTAACTGATTGGGATTAAATGGATTGGTAAGGATCGCTGTCAGGGGTAATCCAATCAGAGTGAGACCAGCCCAGATGGCGACTTTTTGTAAAGGACTTTTCTGATACAGAGACATCGTTCCTCCTGAGTCATATACTCTAACTTTTACCATATCCGAGGTGTTCTTTCTTCATTTACGTGCTTTCACCGCACAGAGTTGCATATACGCCTTTTCCTCATTCGCGGGTTTATCTTAACTTTAGCTAATTCCCTTTTTTTCGTCAATCCTTCTGCGGAATGTGGGTTCAATCAGTCATTTCCCGTATTTGCGAAAAAAATGACCAGCAGTGAGAAATGGTGTAACCAGATCTCACTGCTGATCATCAATAATTTGATGGCTTATATTATTGTTTCTCTGCTCTGCCTTAGATACTTTTTCTCTCTGCATGTATAAAATACAATGTCAGTGTTAAGCCATCGTTAAAGGATAGGTTATTTCTGTTAAATTTATGCGACCCCGCTTTTTTTCGTAATCTATGCATATACATACGCGCATGTACATGTATATTCTACACATTGCGTTGCTTATGGCTGGCTGGTACACTCAGTGCAGATATCTCATGTATTGAGGTATTCTTCCTCTCTGCAACCTCTGTTCTGCCGGCGAGTGAGCTTTTTGACGCCGGTGAAAGGTGGTCATTAAGGCAGGTGCATATGCACATCACTCAGTAGATTGCGTCCGCAATGGGCGGCGCGATGCATTATTTTATCCCATCCAGCATATGGAGGTATCCTCATGAACAGCCAAGAGCAGAAGCTATTTGGCAAACTATTTGCCCCACACAATCGTCGTGATTTTATTAAACGGGCTGGCGCCCTTGGACTTTCAGCATCCGCCCTGGCCGCCTTCCTGGAAGCATGCGGCAGTACCAATACTGTGACAGGCACAACACCTACCGTTAACATGGCCGGCCCCATCGATATGCAAACTTTGATCACCCATGCCAAGCAAGAAGGAAAACTCGAGGCCATCGGTATTCCTCCGGAATGGGCCGATTACAAAGATATTTTGGCTGGCTATACCAGTAAATACGTTCCCATTGATTACAAAGCCGAAGCCGAGTTTTCTTCGGCGCAAGAGCTTGAAGTCTTTAAGAACTCCATCCATCATCCTCATGGTGACATTGGTGATGTTGGCTTCAAGTTTGGTCCTAAGGCCATGCAGCAAGGTCTGGTCACCCCTTATAAACATGCTCACTGGGATGACATCCCCGCCGAACTCAAGGACCCCAATGGCAACTGGTGTACGGAGTACTGGGGCGCACAAGCCCTCGTCATCAATACCGATGTTGTGAAAAATCCCCCGACTTCTTTTGCCGATCTGCTCAATAATGACTATAAGAACATGGTTGGTATCGATGGAGATCCGCGCCAGGCTAATGATGCCTTCATCGCGGTTTACTCGGCCGCCCTGGCAAAATCTGGCAACTTGAATGACATCCAACCGGGTATTGATTTCTTTGCCCAGTTAAAGAAGAAAGGCAATTTCACCCCGGCCCGCTCAAGCGTTGCCAATATGACCAAGGGCGAGGTCGCCATTGGCATCATGTGGGACTACCTGGGGCTTGGTTTCCGGGATCAGCTGGCAGGCAAACCGAACTTGAAAGTCGTCATTCCCTCTGATGGCTCCATTGCTGGGCCATATGTCTCTATTGTGAACAAGACGGCTCCACATCCTTTCGCGGCACGCCTGTGGATGGAGTATCTCTTCTCTGACGAAGGGCAGCTCTTCTTCCTGACCGGCTACGCCCATCCCGCGCGTTATCAGAAACTGGTGGCCGCAAACAAAGTTCCCGCTAACCTCGCGGCGAAACTGCCTTCGGCTGATCAGTATGCCAATGTCAAATTTGTGACGGATCTCAGCAAATTGGACACCGCCTCAAGCGTTGTCACCCAGAATTGGCAATCACAGGTGCTCGGGCAGTAAGGAATATCTGCAGTTGGATAATAGAACTGTTCAGGGGCGCAATACAAATTGCGCCCTCACCTTGACGTTACCTCTACTGGCGGATATACTGCCATGGCAGCGAGGTTTTCCCATAGTGTGCCCACGTATCTTATGTGCGCTTACTCTAGAGGAGGTGGTTTGATGCAACTACGGGCAGCAACCGGGACAGCGGATCCCACTACAACTGAGGCCCCAGCCGCTGTCAAAACCAGGAGGCCCGGTGGCATAAACTGGAGCTATACTCTCACAAGTTGGCTGGGCTTTATACCGTTTTTATTATTTTGCTTACTTTTTGAGCTTTTACCCGCTGCAATGATCATGGAGGGAAGTTTTGTTAATAGCAATACCGGGACGCTGACCCTCAATAACTACCAGCGTATGCTCTCTCAAGCCAGCAACCTCCATGCCTTTCAAACCAGTATCTCCCTCTCGCTTGTCACCGCATTGATAGGGGCCGTGATTGGCTTTCTCGCAGCCTATGGTGTTTACAACCTGCGCACCAGTTGGTTACGCAATTTCATCATCGGCTTTTCCAGCATTGCAGCAAATTTCGCCGGTGTACCACTCGCCTTTGCCTTTATCTCAACGCTGGGGGTCACAGGCTTTGTGACTGTGCTGCTGCTCCATTGGTTCCATATAGATCTTTATAATGGCCTTAACTTTAGCATTTATACCTTCTGGGGCCTCGTCCTCGTCTACACATATTTCCAGCTTCCGCTGATGATCTTGATTACTGTTCCCGCGTTGAGCGCTCTCAAGCCAGAATGGAAAGAGGCGGCTTTTAACCTGGGTGCCTCGAATTTCATTTACTGGCGACGCGTGGCTCTGCCCGTGTTAATGCCCTCGCTGATTGCCGCAACTATGCTGTTGTTTGCCAACTCCTTTGGAGCCTTTGCCACCGCCTACGCCCTCGCCCAGGGCGGTATTAACCTGGTTCCAATTCTCATCAGTTTCGTTGTCAACGGCAATGTCGACATCGACACTGGTCTCGGCAATGCTCTGGCGGTGGGTATGATTGTCGTTTTGATCATAGCGGTCTCACTCTATACCGCCATGCTGCGCCGCGTCAGTGTCTGGCAGGGAAGGTAATCAAGCAATGAGCACAATTCATCCAGCAAATACTATACCATCATTACAAGGAGGCGAGCGCCAAACACGCCGCTTCAGCTTTGGCCTGGACAAGATCTCTCTGCTCCTGGTCACACTGTACCTGATCATACCCTTAGCAGCAACGCTGGCTTTCGGTCTTTCCAACGGCAAGGCGCTAGATTTTAGTACATACCCCCACATCCTCGCCGACCCCGATTTCACGCAGACGTTAGTGCTCTCACTTGAGTTGTCACTAGCAGCTACTGTACTTACCATTCTCCTGGTTACACCAACGGCCTACTGGGTGCAGCTCCGCTTGCCACAAGTACGTCCTTTGATGGATTTTCTCGCCCTGGTACCGTTCGCCGTTCCAGCTATCATCATGGCGCTGGGGCTGGCCGAAGTCTATGGCACGCCGAACACCTTGATAAGCGTACTTTCCTTTGGCCTGGTACCGTTGTTAAGTAATCCACCCTTCAACATTTTAAATACGGCACCCCTGCTTGTCTGTGCATATGTAATCATCTCGCTGCCCTTTGTCTATCGTTCTATCGACAACAGTTTGCGCGCTATCAATACAAAAGTTCTGACGGAGGCTGCCTACAGTCTGGGCAGCGGCTGGTGGCGCACCTTCCTGACGATTATCCTGCCCAATATCCTGCCAGGGGTAATTAGTGCCGCGCTGTTGACTTTCTCAACAGCCATGGGTGAGTTCACCCTCGCCAGCCTGTTTAGCATCTATACCTTCCCTATCTATCTCAACGTCACCGGCCAGAATGATGCGCATAAGGCGGCATCTTTAGCTATACTCAGTTTTATATTAACACTCATCTGTGTTCTCGGCATTATTTTCTTGGTTCGCTTGCGACCTAACCGCGCCCAGAATGAAGATAAGCTCGATATTGTAGCAGCAAAATGAGGAGGAGCATACCATGGCTTTTCTTGAGCTAGAGGGTATAAGCAAATATTTCGGGAAGACAACCGCCGTTGATCATATAACTTTATCCGTAGAAGAGGGAGAATTTCTGACGTTGCTGGGGCCAAGTGGCTGTGGCAAGACCACGATCCTGCGCATGATCGCCGGCTTTGAGACGCCCAGCAGCGGCAACATCCTGCTTGACGGCGACGATATTACCCTTCGTCCTGCCAGTAAGCGCCCCATGGGCATGGTCTTCCAGTCCTACGCCCTCTTCCCCCACCTGACGGCCGCACAAAATATTGCCTTCGGCATGTCCATCAAACGCCAACCCAAAGACGTCATCCACCAGCGCTGTGCCGAATTGCTCGAGCTGGTCGGCTTGAGCGACAAAGGCCACAGCTATCCCCACCAGCTCTCCGGCGGTCAACAACAACGGATCGCCCTGGCGCGGGCCCTGGCCGTCCAACCCAAGGTGCTCTTGCTCGATGAACCCCTCTCCGCCCTCGATGCCAAGGTGCGCGTCTCCCTGCGCAACGAGATTCGCCATATCCAGCAACAACTGAAGATGACCGCCATCTATGTCACTCATGACCAGGAAGAAGCCCTGGCCATCTCTGACCGCATCGCCGTCATGGCCAAAGGCCAGATCGAACAACTCGATCATCCCGAAGAAATCTATAGTAATCCGCGTACCGTCTTTGCAGCCACCTTTGTCGGCTCCAGTAATCAATTCAAGGGCGTGCTCACTTCGGCTACTGAAGGCCTCTGCCGGGTCGATGACCAGGTATTCCACGTTTCACCCCTGCCGCACATGCATGATGGAGAGCGGGTGCTCATCCTGGTACGCCCGGAGGAGATGAGCTTACAGGACACCAACGAGGCGGTTAACGCCGTCGCTGAGACAGATAGCAACCATATCTCCGGCGTTATCGAACTGCGTACCTTCCTGGGTCCCTTCACGCGCTTCCATGTACGCGTCAACGAGACAACACTGCTGACAGCCGATCTGCCCAATCAGCAAGCCCGTGACTTCTATGTTGCCCAACCCGTAGTGCTCTCGTTTACCCCTGACGCCTGTCAGGTTCTGCCCCTGGATGCCGCCGATCTCGAATTGGAGCGCCTGGCAGCGGCGGAAAGGGTGTAGATGTATGCAATGAGGGATAGTGACGAGGTCTGATTTTGTCAAACCTCGTCACTATCCCTCATTGCAAGTTTAAACCTCTACCCCCTGTACCGTTTCTAAAATATGATACTATCGTAACAAGCTCCGAAAAGCCCATCAGCAGCAGCATATCCTCCCGCTCAACGCGGGCGGGCCTGGTTAGCCCGGCGACGGAAACCGCAGCGTCGCACCTCCGTCGGTATACGGCAGAGGTTTACACACCAAGCAAAGGGTGCGTAGGATGCGTTTCATGCGCATCAAAAGATGCGGATAATATAGCATTGTTATCGGTTTTTGTCAACTGTTACGAACCCTAGCTGCTTTGCTTTGTCATAAGAACGCTGCGCCTCCTCCACACGACCCATTTGCCTCAAGGTGCGGCTCTTATAAAAGTGAAAGACTGCTTTAGTAGGTTCCAGCAGCGTAGCACGATCCTGGACGGCAAGGGCCTCCTCGTAGCGTTTGAAATCATGAAGCACCCGCCCTCTGCTGCTATAGGCCCGTGCGAGTTGGGGCTTTATTTGAATCGCTCGATCATAGGCTGCCAAAGCCTCCTGGAGACGTCCGAGCGCATACAGTGCATTACCTTTCCCGTGATGGGAAGAAGCATAGTTAGGACTAAGTGACAAGGCACGATCAAAGAAGAGCAGGGCTTCTTCAGAGCGCTTGAGTCTCCACAAGTCCCAGCCTTTTCCGTCAAGAGCATAGACCAGGTTCGCATCGAGTCGAAGGGCTTGCTCATATGCTTCTAACGACTCCCGAAAACGTTTGAGGTGGTAAAGCGCATTACCTTTGCTATTATACGCATCAGCCAGTTGTGCATTCAGGCGTATAGCTTGTTCGGCGGCAATCAGTGCTTCCTCGTGGCGCCTGAAATGCCAGAGCGTCCAGCTTTTACCATTATGAGCATGGGCATGGTAGGGATCAAGCTGAATCGCTCGTTCATACGCCAGTAAAGCTTCCTGGTAGCGATTGAGATAGTAGAGCGCATCTCCTTTGCCGTTATAAGCAGCTGCTGAAGCAGAATCGAGTTGGATGGCCTTCTCGTAAGCGTCCAACGCCTCTGCATAATGTTTCAGATTGTAGAGGGCATTGCCCTTACCTTCATAAGCATGAGCATAGCGAGGATTGAGTTGGATGGCCCGGTCATACGCCTGTAGCGCTTCCTGGTAAGAACCGCGCGAGAAGAGAGCGTCTCCTCTGCCTTCATGGGCGTCAGGAAATGAGGGATCAAGTTGAATAGCCCGTTCGTACGCTTGCAATGCTTCTGCATAGCGTCCAAGGTCGTGAAGCTGGTTGCCCTCGTCAAGCCACTGCTCTTGCGTTTTTTGCGCAGGAAACAGGCTCAGGGCGGCAACGAAAGACGCAACATCGGGATAGCGGTCGTTGCGCTCCTTGGACAGGGCTTTGAGAATAGCCCGCTCAAGCGAGACAGGCAGATAGGTATTGAACTGCGTCGGTGCAACAGGGATCTCCGTCTTATGCTTAAGCGCCATCGCCACCGCGCTTGGGCCACGAAAAGGATTACGGCCCGTAAGCATTTCGTAGGCGATGCACGCCAATGCATACTGGTCACTGCGTTTACTCAACATTCCATCAAACTGTTCAGGGGCCATATAGAGCGGTGAGCCGATAATATCGACAGGCGCGGTGCGCGACATCTTAAGGACGACAGCAATACCAAAATCGGCGAGCAAGGCTTCTCCCCTGGTACTAAACAGGATATTTTCAGGTTTGAGATCGCGGTGAATAATGTTTTCGCTGTGCGCATGCGCAAGGGCCTGCCCAATTTGGCTGAGAATAGTAATAGCCTCATCAACCGGTAAGGGATGTGGATGCTGCCGCAGTAAGCGATCTCTGAGCGAGCCATTCTGGGCGTACTCGGCTACAAAGTAGGGAATGCCATCCTCAATACCGACATCATAGATGGGTAAAATGTGCGGGTGTTTAAGCATCTCAAGCAGTTGTGCTTCCTGCAGAAAGCTATCACGTTCTTTCTGTGAGCCAAGATACATATGGTGAAGCAATTTAATTGCCACAATACGTTTTGTAAGATAGATATGTAACCCCTTGTACACCCGTCCAAAGGAGCCACTGGCAAGTTCTTCGACAATCCGGTAATTACCGATCTGTTTACCGATGTAGTTATGCTCTTGTGCCATAATGCTGACCTCGCAGACAGAACGCAAGTTGTATCGCATGTACGATTGAAAGTGTGCTGCGGTAGTATATCAAAGGCACCAAATACCGTCAACGTTATATAATGCAGGCAGATATTTCAGCGACTTCCTAACTATAAGACGTAAACATTCGCGTAAAAATAAATTGGACCCCCCTGATGAGACGTCCAATTAAAGCTCAAACATATACGCAACTGTCAGAGAAAAACTATTAATACCAAATCCGGTTAATCAGTGTACTTTCGCGTGACAGCGAGTTGGCTTCTCTGGCCGATTAAATGTACAGTAATCATCAGGATTTGATATAACCCCCTATGCAAGTTTCTACGCCGCCTTCGCCTGCAAACCATTGTTGTGGAGTTGGAGCCAGGGCAGCTTGCAGCTGCCCTGGCTCCAACTCCACATAAAAACACTGCGAACTGCGCAGGCAGTGAGGGCGCAGCAAAACATACATATGGGGTTAGTTACGCCTGTAACAATCTCCTCAACACCGTAAGTAAGATTCCGCCATTCTCGTAATAGGTCACGTCTATGGGGCTGTCGAGCCGAGCAATTGTCTGGAAGGAGAAAGTCGAGCCATCCTCGCGCGTGACTTTAACGGTCACCTCCTGACGTGGTTTCAAACCTTGCTCAATGCCCTCGATGTCATAGACCTCTTTACCGGTCAATTTGAGCGATTCTTTATTCTCGCCCTGTTTAAACTGCAAGGGGAGAATACCCATACCCACGAGGTTGCTGCGGTGGATACGCTCAAAACTTTCAGCAATAGCTGCGCGCACACCTAACAGCAAGGGTCCTTTGGCCGCCCAGTCACGCGAACTGCCAGATCCATACTCCTTGCCCGCGACAACGATCAGCGGCACCCCTTCCTGCTGATAGCGTATGGACGCCTCATAAATGGTTGTCTGTTCGCCATCAGGCAGGTGAACGGTATAATAGCCCTCTTTATCTGGCGTGAGGTGGTTGTGCAAACGGATGTTGCCAAAAGTTCCTCGTACCATGACCTCGTGATTACCGCGCCGCGCACCATAGGTATTGAAGTCACGCTTCTCCACGCCCTTCTCAATCAGGTAACGTCCAGCAGGGCTGTTGGGGGAAAAACTGCCAGCCGGTGAGATGTGGTCGGTGGTGATAGAGTCATCCAGCATAGCTAGCACACGCGCTCCGTGAATATCCTTGACCGGCTCAGGCTCGCTAGACATGCCCTGGAAGAAGGGCGGCTCCTGGATATACGTCGAATTGGGATCCCACTCGAAGAGCTCTCCACTGGAATTGGTCAGCGCGCGCCAGTGTTCGTCGCCCTCAAAGACGGAAGCGTAGTTCTTGGAGAAGACTTCAGGTGTGACCGCTTTGCTCACATACTGGCTTACTTCTTCCTGGCTCGGCCAGATATCACGCAGGTATACCGCTTCACCATTGATATCCGTACCCACCGGTTCCGTAGTTAAGTCAATATCCACGGTACCTGCGAGAGCATAGGCCACCACAAGCGGTGGAGAGGCCAGAAAACTGGCTCGTACCTGTGGATGGATACGTCCTTCAAAGTTCCTGTTACCACTCAACACGGCAGCCACGACCAGGTCATTATCTTGCACGGCCTCAGCCACAGGTTCGGACAAGGGACCACTATTGCCGATACAGGTAGTGCAGCCAAAACCTA
>Ga0209647_1004423_pt1 | contig 10586 bp, 8 predicted proteins | sample GraSoi_2013_60cm_FD_185827 | JGI IMG/M metagenome (GOLD analysis project Ga0209647, IMG submission 185827) | Grasslands soil microbial communities from the Angelo Coastal Reserve, California, USA - Sample 9_17_2013_60cm (SPAdes) (version 2) | ecosystem: Environmental > Terrestrial > Soil >...
GACAATCAATGGCCTGCGCAAAGCGGAAGGAAAGAGTGCGTTGACGCTTTCCGAACTGAAGGCGCAGGGGATCATCGAATACGGCCCATTTTTGCCCGGACTCAAGGACAAGTATCAGAGTTTCACCGAAGCCGACGTGAAGGACCTGCGCGGCACGGGCTATGCGACGCCGTTTTCCGATGTGCAGACCGGCGTGGGCCGCTATGTCGGGTGGCTGCTTCAGAACCGCTGACGCCCTCGCCCGAGTAGAATTCTGCGTATGGATCGTAATCCCGTCGGCATCGGCAAAACCCTCGATGATTTCGTGGGCAATACGCCCCTGGTGCGCCTGAAGCGCATTCCGGGCGAAACCAGCAACGTCATCTTTGCAAAACTCGAAGGCAACAACCCTGCCGGATCGGTGAAGGACAGGCCGGCACTTTCGATGATCCGCAAATCCGAGGAACGCGGACAGATCAAGCCGGGCGACACGCTGATAGAAGCGACCAGCGGCAATACCGGCATTGCCCTGGCGATGGTCGCCGCGATGCGCGGCTACCGCATGATCCTGGTCATGCCGGAGCATCTTTCGATCGAACGCCGTCAAAGCATGGCGGCATTCGGCGCAAAATTCGTGCTGACGCCGAAAGAAGGCGGTATGGAAAAAGCGCGTGACATTGCCGAACAGATGCAAGCGCGGGGAGAAGGCCTGATCCTCGACCAGTTCGCCAACCCCGACAATCCGCTGTCTCACTACGAGGGAACGGCTCCGGAGATCTGGCGCGACACCCACGGGCAGATCACGCATTTCGTCAGCAGCATGGGCACCACCGGTACCATCATGGGATGCGCGCGGTATTTCAAGGAAAAAAATCCCGCCATCACCATTGTCGGCTGTCAGCCCACTGAGGGCTCGCAGATTCCGGGCATCCGCAAATGGCCGGAAGCCTATCTGCCGCGCATTTTCGATCGCAAACGCGTAGATCGTGTAGTCGAGATTGCGCAACAGGACGCCGAGGACATGACCCGGCGTCTGGCGCGCGAAGAAGGCATCTTCGCGGGCATCTCCTCGGGTGGCGCACTCTGGGCTGCCTTGCAGGTGTCGGCGGAAGTCGAAAACGCAACCATCGTCACGATCGTCTGCGATCGCGGCGACCGTTATCTTTCCACCGGCGTATTTCCGGCCGAATAGGGCGCGATTGCGCCGATGTCGTCAGCAGGCGGTCCAGCGTTCGGGCGAGCGCTGCAGGCTGGCGAGCAGGGACTCGCGTTTGGCCAGGAATTCTTCCGGCAGGTGATTGTCGAGTTTCGCGAACAACTCCTGATGCAAATCGAGTTCGCGCAACCACGCCCCCCGGTCCAGTCCCATCAATTCCGCGAAGCGTTCCGCATTCAGGCCGAGCCCGTCCAGTTCCAGGTCGTCATGGCGCGGCATCCAGCCCAATGGGCTCTCCATCGCACCAGCGCTTTCCTCGCAGCGATCCACGATCCATTTCAGCACGCGCATGTTCTCGCCGTAGCCGGGCCACAGGAATTTTCCGCCGGCGTCCTTGCGGAACCAGTTCACGCAGAAAATCCGCGGCGGGTGCTCGATGCCGCGCCCCATGGCCAGCCAGTGTTCGAAGTAGTCGCCGATGTGATAACCGCAAAACGGCAACATTGCCATCGGATCGCGGCGTACCTCGCCGACCTTTGCCGTGGCGGCGGCCGTGGTTTCCGAACCGAGAGTGGCCGCCATGTAAATGCCGTCCGTCCAGCCGAAGCTCTGCATCACCAGCGGTATGGTCGTGCTGCGCCGGCCGCCGAAGACGAAAGCCGAAATCGGCACACCCTCGGGGTTTTCCCAATCGGGATCGACGCAAGGGCATTGCGCCGCGGGAACGGTGAAGCGTGCGTTCGGGTGCGCCGCCGGACGGCCGCAACCCGGCGTCCACGCCTCACCTCGCCAGTCGGTAAGCTGCGCGGGAGGCTGGTCCGTCATGCCTTCCCACCAGACGTCGCCGTCGGGTGTCAGGGCCACGTTGGTGAAAATGCAGTTGGCGTGCAACGTGGCCATCGCGTTCGGGTTGGATTTTTCGGACGTGCCGGGGGCCACGCCGAAAAAGCCGTATTCCGGGTTGATCGCGCGCAGCCGGCCCTTCCCGTCGGGCTTGATCCACGCGATGTCATCGCCGATCGTCGTGACCTTCCAGCCCTTGAATGCGGCAGGCGGAATCATCATCGCGAAGTTGGTCTTGCCGCACGCGCTGGGAAACGCCGCGGCCACATAGCTCTTCTTGCCCTGCGGGGACTCCACGCCCAGGATCAGCATGTGTTCCGCGAGCCAGCCCTGCCGCCGCCCCATGTTCGACGCGATGCGCAGCGCAAGACACTTCTTGCCCAGCAAGGCATTGCCGCCATAACCGCTGCCATACGACCAGATGGCATTTTCCTCGGGAAAGTGCACGATGTACTTGTGATCCTTGTTGCAGGGCCACGATACATCGCCCTGTCCGGGTGCAAGCGGCATGCCGACGGAATGCAGGCAGGGGACGAAGCTGCCGTCGGTGCCGAGCGCTTCGAGAACCGGCCGGCCCATGCGCGTCATGATGCGCATGCTGACCGCCACGTATGCGGAATCCGTTATCTGCACGCCGGTCTGGGAAAGAGGGGAGCCGATCGGCCCCATGGAAAATGGCACGACATACATCGTCCGGCCCTGCATGCCGCCGTCGAACAGCGGCAACAGCTTGCGCTTCATTTCCTGCGGATCGAGCCAGTTGTTGGTGGGACCGGCATCCAGTTTGCTGGCGCTGCAGATGAACGTGCGATCCTCGACCCGGGCTACGTCCGAGGGATCGGACAACGCAAGATAGCTGCCAGGGCGTTTTGCGGGATTGAGTTTAAGGAAGGTGCCGCCGCGATCCGTCGCACCAGTGGATGCTTGTCGGCCTGGCAAGCCGGGCGATTTCCGAAACCCATTCGAGCAGCCGCGCATTTTTCACGAATGCCGGATGCGCAACGGCAGCTTGCGGTTCCGGGCTCAGGCTGGCGAGCGATCTCACGAAATTCTCTCCATGTGATGCTTGATTTTTTGCAGAGTCTATCATCGGACATTCGGCCGATGGCGGCGTTCAATGCAACGGCTTGCTGCGCCGCATGATCCCCGGATTCCTCCTCACCCACGCTGTCGGGAAATGACGACTAAAGTTGCGGGGTATGCCGGCATTTCCGGTATTCTCACGCCCTTAATATTTTGAACAACGGGCGGTTCGCGGCGATGGAGCGCGCCAACCGTTCAGGCATTGCATTCATGACACCCATTCTCGCATTCGATATTGAAACGGTCCCCGATGTTGCAGGGTTGCGCAAGCTCTACAGCCATGAGGCGCAAATCAGCGATGCGGAGGTGGCGAAGCTGGCCTTCGATCGCCGGCGCGAGGCCACCGGCAGCGAATTCCTGCCCCTGCACCTGCATCGCGTGGTCGCCATTTCCTGCGCGTTGCGCGACCGCGACAGCTTCCGCGTCTGGTCGCTGGGGGAGCCGGACGAGCCGGAACGCGATCTGGTGAAGCGCTTCTTCGACGGTGTGGAGAAATATACCCCGCAACTGGTGTCGTGGAACGGCAGCGGCTTCGACTTGCCGGTTCTGAACTACCGCGCAATGGTCCACGGCGTAAAAGCGGCGCGCTTCTGGGACATGGGTGAAGACGATCGCGATTTCAAATGGAACAACTACATCAGCCGTTATCACAGCCGCCATCTCGATCTGATGGATGTGCTGGCGATGTATCAGGGCAGGGGAAATGCTCCGCTCGACCAGATGGCGCAATTGATCGGCCTGCCCGGAAAACTCGGCATGGACGGCTCGAAGGTATGGGATGCGTTCCAGCAGGGGCACATAGCGGCAATCCGCAACTACTGCGAGACCGACGTCGCCAATACGTATCTGCTTTACCAGCGTTTCCAGCTGGTGCGCGGCGTACTCGATGAGGCGCAGTACCGCCGCGAATGCGAACTGGTGCGCACCACTATGTCGAAGACCGGCGAAGATCACTGGCGGGAATTCCTCGCAGGCTGGCAGTGAAACTGGGCCCGGTAAGCCCCGCGGTGCGGGTCGAATCGCTCGATCAGGAAGGGCGGGGAGTCGCGCATCTCGACGGCAAAGTCATATTCATCGAGGGCGCATTGACCGGCGAAACGGTCGAGTACGTCTCTTTCCAGCGCAAACCGAGCTACGAACTCGCGGAAGCGAAACGGATCATCCGGGCATCCGTATCGAGGGTGGAACCCCGTTGCCGTTATTTCGGTGTCTGCGGCGGTTGCAGCATGCAACACATCGAGCCGCGTGCCCAGGTGGCGGCGAAGCAGCGCGTGCTCGAAGACAATCTCACGCGCATCGGCAAGGTGACCCCCGAGACCATCCTTTCGCCGATCCACGGACCCACCTGGCAATACCGATATCGGGCGCGGTTCTCCGCACGCTATGTCGCCAAGAAGGGAACATTGGTCGGTTTTCGCGAGCGGCGCAGCAGTTTTGTCGTCGACATGCAGACGTGCGAAGTCGTGCCGGCACGCATTTCCGCATTGTTGCTCCCATTGCGCGAGTTGATTGCCTCGTTGTCCATCCGCGAGCGTCTGCCGCAGGTCGAATTGGCCGTCGGCGACGCCGTCGACGTGCTGGTTCTTCGCGTGATCGAACCGCCGGACGATGCGGACGTCGAAAAGCTCAAGGCGTTTGCCACCGCACATCGCGTGCAACTGTTATTGCAGCCGAAAGGTCCCGATTCGGTCTATCCACTGTTTCCCCAGGAAGTGATACCGCTGCAATATCGCATCCCGGACTTCGACCTCGTCTTTCCCTTCGACGCGACTGATTTTACCCAGGTCAATCACGAGATCAACCGGGTGCTTGTGCGTCGGGCGATTACCCTGCTCGATCCGCAACCGGGAGAGCGCATCGCGGATTTTTTCTGCGGCCTGGGCAATTTCTCGCTGGCGATTGCCCGGCGTGGTGCGCAGGTGCTGGGTATCGAAGGCAACTCGCGCCTGGTGCAGCGGGCGTACGGTAACGCCGTCCTCAACGGACTGGCAGATCGATGTAGTTTTCTCGATCGCGATCTGTTCAAGATCACGGCGCAGGGCTGGAAGGAACTGGCGCCTTTCGACCGGATACTCATCGATCCGCCGCGGGACGGCGCGATGGAACTGGTGAAGGCGCTGGGTGAAATGCCGCCGGTGCGCATTGTCTACGTCTCCTGCAGTCCCGCGACGCTTGCGCGGGACGCCGGCGTGCTGGTAAACGTTCACGGATACCGGCTTGCTGCGGCCGGCGTAATCAACATGTTTCCGCACACTTCCCACGTCGAATCGATCGCGGTATTCGAACGTTGACCTGGATTCAGGGCGAAAAAAAGGGCGGCCTCATGCCGCCCTTTTTGTATCGCCAACTGTAATCAGTCGCGCTGGCCGGTAAATGCCATGAGCAACGAAAGCAGGTTTACGAAAATGTTGTACAGGCTGATGTAAACGCCGGTTGCCGCCATGATGTAGTTGGTCTCGCCACCAGTGACGATGCGGCTGACGTCGTGCAGCAGGAATAGCGAAAACACGACGACGACCAGGGCCGAGATCGTCAGGGCCAGCGCCGGAATCTGGAAGAACATGTTCGCCAGCATCGCCAGCAGAAGCACGATCATGCCCACGAACAGGAACTTGCCCATGAAGCTGAAGTCCTTTTTCGTCGTGGTCGCGATCAGGCTCATCACCACCAGAATGCCGCCCGTGCCGACCGCCGCTATGCCAATCAGTTGAGGACCGTTCTGCAGCTTCAAGGCGAAGTTCAGCAGTGGCCCCAGCCACCAGCCGAGAATGAATGTCATGCCGAGCAACAGCACCACGCCCAGACCGCTGTTACGATTGGCGGCAATGGCGAACTGCAATCCGATGACGGCGCCGATCATCAGCAGCGAGGCCATGATCGGATGTTGCATGATGATGCCACCCGTCGAAATGCCGATGAATGCGCCGATGACGGTGGGCACCATGGTCAGCGCGAGCAGCAGATAAGTGTTACGCAGTACCTTGTTCTGAGCAACAGACAGTGATCCGGACTGTGAACCGTACTGGATTTCAGGTTGCATATTGTTACAGCCTCCTAGAAGGAAATTACAGTCGTTAAGACTACTTAACTGCAATCAAAGTTTCAATGGCTCGCAAGGCACTCTGGCGTGCTGCGGTATCATGCGCACCGTCATTCGATGCATCACATCACCCAGTGTAGGCTAATGCGCGTTGCAGGGTGGACAGTACTAAAATGGCGTGGTCATGCAACAACACACGGAAGGGTAGCAGAGCGGTTAAATGCACCGGTCTTGGCGCCTGCGAAGCCGGTGCTTGCGTAGACTAACCGTTCAGGTTACGTCGGAGTTGGTGACGCATAGCTTCACCCGGTGAAGGCTAACCTGCCTTTTAGGTTACGCCGGAGCTAAAATCGGCAGAGTGGCAGCGGAGGGTTGGCAGAGCGGTTGAATGCACCTGACTTGAAATCAGGCGTACTCGCAAGGGTATCGGGGGTTCGAATCCCTCACCCTCCGCCATAAAGAGTGTGGGTTCGATTGGCGCCTTGCCGCGCGTTCGCGCTTAACGCGGCCGAGGGCCGGATAGCGAGCGCCTGAAGAGGCTCGTGGAGACTCGCATCTTGACCTACCCATTCCGCCAATTTTTTCTTTTCTTGTTCGTGCCGCGCACAAATCCCTTTCAAGGACACTGTGCCATTTTTTTTGGCAAATTCTTCGAAATCGGCCGCCTCCTGCCTCTTGTTCTTGTTATCAGGTACTACAACCTATTCCGATGACGTGCCACGAAGCGGCGCCAGTTGCGTGGCAGCTTGAGTCGGGCACAGGCGTCGTGAGCCAAATTCCGCGTGGATTCTCGAAATCGGGTGTTAAACTTATGATTCAGAAACATATTTGTTGATACCGTAATGCCCCGATCGACACCAGCCCGTCTGACCGTTGCCGACCACAGCCGCGAAAGCGCGGGGCTGCGCTATATCTATCCCGTCGTATCCCGACGTGCCGGTGGCGTGTCCATCGGCGTCAACCTGAACACGAACAATGCCTGCAACTGGCGCTGCATTTACTGCCAGGTGCCGGATTTGACCCGGGGAGCAACCCCGCCGGTGGATCTGGAGCTATTGGGGCGGGAACTGAGGGGTTTTTTGCACGATGTACTGCAGGGAGATTTTCTCGCCACGCGAGTTCCGTCGGATGCGCGCCATTTGAATGACATTGCCCTGTCGGGCAACGGTGAGCCGACCAGCGCGGCGGAATTCGAGCAGGTTATCGATCTGATCGGCGAAATACGCCAACAGGCCGGCGTGCCGGAATCGGTAAAGACGGTGCTGATCACCAACGGCAGCCTCATGCAGCGTGAAGGGGTCCAGCGCGGGGTCAAGAAGCTCGCTGCCCTGAATGGCGAAGTCTGGTTCAAGCTGGATCGTGCGACGGATGCGGGTATGCGCGCGGTCAACAACACCCGGATTGGAATGGCCCGGGTCCGCGGCAATCTTGCGGCCGCGGCGCAACTCTGCCCTACACGGGTCCAGACTTGCCTGTTTGCGATTGACGGAGCGGGCCCGGATGAAGTGGAGCGGGAGGCGTATGCCGATTTCCTGCGCAAGTGCCGGGCGGAACGTATTCCGCTGCAGGGCGTGCTGCTCTATGGGCTGGCGCGGCAATCCTTCCAGCCGGAGGCACCGCGGCTGTCTGCACTGTCGTCCGAGCTACTGGAAACCTTCGCCCAGCGCATTCGCGCGCTGGGGTTCCCGGTCAGCGTAACGCCGTAACGCCTAGCGACGGGCGCGGCGGCGCGGTGCGCGCGTGCTGACTTCGGACTTCAGGCGGCGGTAAAGAGCCGGCTGCGTCAGTTTCAGGTAAGAAATCAGGGCGACGTCGCCTTTGTTGATTTTCTTCAGGTCGATCTGGTCTACATGGACCAGCCGGAGAAGTTCCCGCACCGGCTTGGGCATGTTGCGGCCGCTTTCGTAACGGGAGCCGCCACTCTGGGTCACGCCGATCTGTCCCCAGAATTCCTGCTGATTCAGGTTGAGGCGCAATCGGATTTCACGGGGATTCTGGATTTTTTCGAACATTCTCATCTCAATCTTTTGTGGTTGATCGTCATCGGACAGCATGCAGTCCGCATCCTCGTTCGTTTGTCCCGATGCGGCGTACAAAGTTCCGCACATCGATCATGACAAGCGCCTATCGTAACGACATAACGCCCCGCATTGCGGGGCGTTGACTTGTTCCGAATGGTGGTATGCCGGGGTGTTGCCGTCCGGCGTCATGGATTTGTTGCTCCGCCGCGGGCCACGGGCACCGCAGCGGTCGAACGCGAGCCTTACTTGGCGACTTGCCGTTCTCTCAATTCATCCAGCGTTTTGCAATCTATGCAAAGTGTCGCGGTCGGGCGGGCTTCCAGCCGTTTCAGGCCGATCTCCACGCCGCAACTTTCGCAATAGCCGTAGTCGCCACCATCGATTTTGCCGATGGTTTCGTCAATCTTCTTGATCAGCTTGCGCTCGCGATCCCGGTTACGCAGTTCGAGCGCCATGTCGGACTCCTGGCTGGCGCGATCGTTGGGATCGGCGAACACCGTCGCCTCGTCCTGCATGGTATGCACCGTGCGGTCGATATCCTGCGACAACTCGATCTTGAGCTGGTTGAGGATTTTTCTGAAGTGCTCGAGTTGCTTCGGGCTCATGTACTGCTCGCCCTTTTTCGGCACGTAAGGTTTGAAGTTGGTATGGAATTCGGAGGCCATTTTTACAGATTCTGGTCCGGAAAAGTGCGCTTTAATATCAGAAATATGGGGGGGGTGCAAGATAAGTTTATGCAGTCCGGAATGGCGCCGGTTGCGGGTCCTTCAAATTGACCTTTAACCCTCTGATAGGTATAGTTCCGGCCCTCCGGGGTGTAACGCAGCCTGGTAGCGTGCCTGCTTTGGGAGCAGGATGTCGGGAGTTCGAATCTCTCCACCCCGACCAGAAACCGAAGGTCTGCCCGGTCAGAGACGTGCCCGTAGCTCAACCGGATAGAGCACCAGCCTTCTAAGCTGGGGGTTACAGGTTCGATTCCTGTCGGGCACGCCAGGTCATCCCCTAAACTCTGGTCATTAGGCTTCAAGTGGTGGCTGTAGCTCAGTTGGTAGAGTCCCGGATTGTGATTCCGGTTGTCGTGGGTTCGAGTCCCATCAGCCACCCCATCTTCTTCCTCGCGTTTTTCCGCGTTTTCCGATGATTCGTAATTCATGATAGTCCTGCGCGCCTTGCAACTGCGCCGCGGCGTAAAAGTGCTGTTCGAGGACGTCAGCCTGACTTTCAACCACGGTCAGAAGATCGGCGTCACCGGTGCCAATGGCAGCGGCAAATCCAGCCTGTTCGCGTTGCTTCTCGGCGAACTGCATCAGGATGCCGGTGACCTCGAGATCCAGCCGGGGCTGGTCGTCGCCCACGTGGCGCAGGAAACGCCTTCCATCGATCAGCTGGCCATCGAGTACGTACTGGACGGCGACGCCGAGTTGCGTCACCTCGAGCGCGAACTTGCCGTTGCGGAACAGGCGCACAACGGCACGCGCATTGCCGAGCTGCATGAAGACCTGCATCGAGTCGGCGGCTATGCGGCGCGTGCCCGCGCCGCGCAGCTGATGCATGGCCTCGGGTTCGACGATGCCGAGATCGCCAGACCGGTCGAGCAGTTCTCCGGTGGCTGGCGGGTGCGGCTGAACCTGGCGCGCGCGCTCATGTGCCGTTCCGACCTGTTGCTGCTCGACGAACCGACCAATCACCTCGACCTGGATGCCATCGTCTGGCTGGAGCAATGGCTCTCGGGCTATCCGGGCACGCTGCTGATGATTTCGCACGACCGGGAGTTCCTCGACACCGTGGCGAATGCGATTTGCCACATCGAAGGGCAGCGCGTACGCCTGTATGCGGGAAACTATTCCGCATTCGAAACGCAGCGCGCGATGCAACTTTCCCAGCAGCAGGCGACCTTCGTGAAGCAGCAGCGCGAAATCGCGCACCTGCAATCCTTCGTCGACCGCTTCAAGGCCCAGGCCACCAAGGCACGCCAGGCGCAGAGCCGCATCAAGGCGCTTGCGCGCATGGAGAAAATCGCCGCGGCGCATGTGGATACCCCGTTCGAGTTCGCCTTCCGCAAGCCGGCGGTGCAGTCGGACCCGATGCTGGACCTCGATGGCGTGGATGCCGGCTACGGCGATGTCGCGGTATTGCGCGGCATCCGCATGACCTTGCGCCCGGGCACGCGCCTGGGCCTGCTCGGTCGCAACGGCGCCGGCAAATCGACCATGATGAAGCTGCTGGCTGGCGTGCTCGCGCCGCTGGCCGGCCAGCGCGTCGAAGGCAAGGGCTTGCAGATCGGTTATTTCGCGCAACACCAACTCGAGCAACTGCGCCCTGACGAAAGTGCGCTGTGGCACCTGACGCGGTTGTCGCCGAAGACACGCGAGCAGGAGTTGCGCGATTTCATCGGCGGCTTCAATTTTCACGGCGACCAGGCGACCGAACCGGTGGGACCGATGTTCGGCGGAGAGAAGTCCCG
>Ga0209647_1004425_pt1 | contig 10585 bp, 9 predicted proteins | sample GraSoi_2013_60cm_FD_185827 | JGI IMG/M metagenome (GOLD analysis project Ga0209647, IMG submission 185827) | Grasslands soil microbial communities from the Angelo Coastal Reserve, California, USA - Sample 9_17_2013_60cm (SPAdes) (version 2) | ecosystem: Environmental > Terrestrial > Soil >...
GGGCGGCCCGCCCTCCTAACCCGGTGGCTTAGAATCTCTGTTGTGATGATCGTTCTGCGGAACGGGCTCTGGCTGGATGAACCTTAGTGTGATCATGGTCCCCTCGCCCGGTTTGCTTTCCGCCATTACAGATCCGCCATGCAAATCCATGATCGATTTCACAATGGCCAGTCCGAGTCCAACTCCGCCCGAGTTGGAACTGCGAGCAGCATCTGCTCGGTAGAAACGGTTGAAAATCCGCGGCAAATGTTCCGGGCCGATGCCGCAGCCGGTATCCCGCGCTTGGATTTCGACACTCCCATTTGCTTGCTTAACCGCCAGCTGAACTTGTCCTCCAGCTGAAGTGTGTTGCAGCGCATTTGAGACCAGATTGCTGAGCGCACGACGAACTAACGTCGCATCGGCATAGAGATCTGCATCCCCTTGTCGGTGTAATGCGACGTTCTGTTCGCGAGCCGCCGCATCGTAGAAATCGAGAATGGTGTCAATCTCGGGGCCGATCTTGAACGTCAAGCAATTGAGCGGCGTTTCGGCGTTTTCGGCGCGGGCTACAAAAAGTAAGTTGTCGATCATACTAGCCAGACGCTGATATTCCTCGACGCTTAGTTCGATCACTTCCCGATATTCCTCGGCCGTGCGAGTTCGCGTAAGGGCCACTTCAGCTTCACCGCGCAAGTTTTGGATGGGGGTGCGCAGTTCGTGGGCCAGATCGGCGGAGAAAGCCGATAAGCGCTCAAAGGATTCTTTGAGGCGAGCGAGCATTTCGTCGAAGGCAGCGGCCATAGAATCCAGCTCCTTCGGCCACCGGTCCCGATCGAGGCGCTGTTGGAGATACGAAGCTTGCACTCTCTTCATCGCGCCAACCATCTGCTCTAGCGGGCGCAACGCCCGCCGTGCGACCAACACTGCTACTGCGGCCGAGCAACCAGCGCCACCTACGAGGACGGCGAGGAGGAGGTTGCGAAAGAAATCCGCAAAGGCTTTGTCGTCGGAGCGATCCTGCGCGATCTGAAGAACGACCGGTCGCGGCATCATGCGATCAATTTCCGCGAGTGCCGACATCAGGAGAAACCATTTTCCGTCCGAGGTTTTATACTCGATGCCTTGCTCAGGAATGTGGCCGTTCGGCGGAGGCGCCGGAAACACCGACGGCGAAAGCAGTTTTCCTATCTCCAGGCTTTCAGCGAGCACTTTTCCCGTCCGCCGATCGAGCACTCGGACGAAATAATCCGAAGTTTCGCTTGCCACTTCTTCCGCGAGCAGTTCTCCTTGGTTTGCCTTCTTGACCGCGAGGTCAGCTCGGACCGCCCGTAACTTGTCATTCAGGAAAAGGTTGTCGCTGGCGTCGCTATACCGTACGACCACGCCGTATAGAACAACCATTGTGACTAACAAGAGCGCGGTCGTACCTAAAGTGTAGAACACCGCTAATCGGGCGACCAGGGACCAGGGGCGCCTTTGAACCCGGGCAGCAGTCGCCTCACTCTTAACGGGATTCAAGCGCATAGCCAATGCCGCGAACATTGTGTATCAGCGGCTTTTCGAAGGGATCATCAACCTTCGCTCGCAACCTACGCATGGTTGCCTCGACTATATTAGTGCCCGTATCAAAGTTGATGTCCCAAACCTCCTCCACAATCCTGGTGCGCGAGACGACCTCTCCGGCTGATCGCGCCAGACAGCTCAGCAGCACGAACTCGCGACGAGTGAGATAAAGATTGCATCCGGCCCGGGTAGCTTTATGCCGGCGAGTGTCAATTTCTAGATCGGCGATCCGCAGCACCTCCGGCTGTGCGGTCGAACCCCGCCGCAAAATTGTTCGGACCCGAGCTAACAATTCCGAAAAAGCATATGGCTTCACTAAATAATCGTCGGCCCCCATTTCTAGCCCCTTGACCCGGTCCTCCACGCGGTCGCGTGCAGTAAGAAAAAGAACTGGCGTCATAACACCGGCTCGGCGCAGTTCGCCAAGGATCGCCCAGCCATCCTGCCACGGCAGCATGACGTCGAGAACGATCAACGCGTAAGCACCGGCACAAGCGAGCTGAGAGCCCTCCAAACCATCATAGGCCACATCCACTGTGAATCCATTCTCGCTCAGCCCTTTCTTGAGATGAGCAGCAGTTTTCTTTTCATCCTCGATGATTAACAGGCGCATGGATACCACTTCTTAGATGCTCCCTTTCTGTCCGGAGGGCAAGTGGCGCCACGGCAATTGCCCATGCGTATCGGCGTATGGGCGTATGGGCGTATGGCGAAGCCAGAGCGCCGACCTGTCCGCCGAAGCCTTTCCTCCGCCGCAAGATTTTAGACGATCAGCTTTGCGAAGGACGAAGGCGTGGTTCGGATAGCCTAGGGCGGAGCCCCATAAGCGTTAACTTAAGGAGTTTGCATTTGTACGTTGAAGACTTGTCCCGGAGGGACTCAGTGAAAGTAGAAGCCCAGTACGAAGTGCTAGGAAATGATGCAAAAAGACACGAGCGTCCCGGAAGGGACGATAGAAGAACGTCCGGCTTTGGTCTCGCACGCCGCTCAGAGATTGCCAACTTCGGTCGATCGTCCCGTTCCTCCTTCGTCGTCCTGACTATGGCGGACAAGCCGGGACAAAAGTCCTCACCCGTACAATCCCAACCCTTAAGTTGACACAGATAGGCGGCTACCGGATTGGGTTAGCGGCACCCTTTCTGAACTGTGACAAAAGACCGCCAGGAAAATTACAATTCCATCAGTTTCACCGAAGTTTTCGGATTCTGGCTTTCGTAATCAACGCGGCGGCGGTAGCGGTTACGAAAAAAAGAAGGCACGAATTTTCGCATGATGAGGCACTCAGCGTCGTCTAAGAACTTACCTCATCCGCGAGGTTCGCTTATCCAACATGCGACAGAACCAGTTGCTTTTTGAGGAACTCCTCCTGCCCCACTTGGACGGTGCGTACAATCTCGCACGCTGGCTGGTCGGAACTGATCAGGACGCCCAGGCGGTGGTTCGAGAGGCTTACAATCAAGCGTGGGCAGAGCTTGGGGAATTCCGTGGAACCGACGCTCGAGCGTGGCTGCTGACCATCGTTCGAAACAGGGCCGGCACCTGGATGCGGGCACACAGCAAGCATTCCAGGACGATCCAGTTTGAAGAAGCGAGCAATGTGGTATTGTCACGCAAGCCGTCGCTGAAGCCCTCCCCAGAAGAGCGAAAACGAGAACTCCACCAAGCATTGAGCAGATTGCCATTCGAATTTAGAGAAATTCTAGCGTTGCGTGATATCGAAGGATGGTCCTACGGCCAATTGGCTTCCGCCTTAAGCCTACCTAGCGATACGGTGATATCTCGTCTGAGCGAGGCACGGCTGCGCCTGCGTCAGGAAATGACCGAGGTTCAACGGAGGGGGTCAGAGGGGGTACGAGAATGAACTGTGAAGAATTCGATCACTTTCTCGATCCGTATTTGGATCGCGAGCTCGACCCTGGGAAATTGAGTCAGCTCGAGCAGCATTTGAGCGATTGTCCGGTCTGCCGGTCGCTGGTCCAAGAATGCCTGGATTTTCGATCCTTCTTTAGATCCAACGCGCCGGTCTATACAGCACCTCCTCGATTGAGAGCTAATGTTCTAGCAACCGTTCGGCGCGAAAGACTGAAGTCAGAGCTTGCGATTTCGCGACGGCCTCGGATCTACGCAGCCGCAGTGCTCTTTTTCGGCTTAGCTGCTCTGACCATATTTCTCCCGGGCAACGCGAAGGAACTCTCCGGCCAGGCCGTTGCGCGCTATACCCAGTCTCTCACCACCAATCACCTGGTCGACATTGCGTCGTCGGACCAGCAGGTGCTAGGACCTTGGTTCGCCACTAAACTCAATTTTACGCCGCCATTGGCTGATCTTCGGGCTCCCGGGTACCCCCTTCTGGGAGGGCGCGCAGATGTCCTCCAAAATCGTCCGGTGGCAACACTGGTCTACCAGCACCGCAATAGCATTGTTACTCTCTTTTGCTGGCCGCCTAATAATGGGCTGCTGGCAAAGGGCAATCATTTCATCAAAGGATGCGATGTCTACACCTGGGGCAATGCGGCCTGCAACTACATCGTGGTTTCGAAGCTGGACAAGCACGAGACCGATGCTTTTGTCGATTCATTGCGTGCCCGGGGAGAGTCCGGTTCCTATTAAACCCGGCTCGCTAGCCCGCAATCATCGCCTCGATCCACTTCGCGTGTGAGATATGTGGCACGGTAAACTAGAAGGACCAGGAAACACCACCGAAAAATCCGCGGCGTGCGCCGAATTGCGGCGCAAACACTCCGATTCCCGATCCGGTGCGTAACCGATAGCCCATATCAAAAAGGTTCACGACATCGAATCGTAACTGAAGCTTACCCAGTTGGGGCAAGTTAATCGTGTGCGTGAGCCCGGTATTGAAAGTATAATAGGCTGGCACCTCGTCGGTATTAGCGAACCCGCTGCGCAAGCCATTTCCGTAGAGCATATCGGCATACACGGTCGTACCGTGGCAGGTGTAGGAGGCCCCGGCCGACGCCGTGTAGCGCTGGTCATGATCGAGAAATATAAAATGATTTTTGACGAAAGCGATCTCATCCGCACCAAATAGAAACTGACCCGACGTAAATTTTTCGCCGGTTCCGCGTTCGAACGAAAAATTAGCATAGGCATTGAAGCCGCCTTGAGCATAGTTGGCCGTCACGTCAACTCCATACTGGTTGCCACGGGCATAGTTAAAAGGAGAAAATATCAGGGCTGCACCAAACTGGCCCTCGTCGATCAAATTCCGAGCCTCCTTGTAGTATGCATCGACACCGACGGAAAAGGATCGCGTAAATTGTTCGGTGATTCCGGCATCAAAATAGTGAGCTCTTTCTGGCTTAACCGAAGAGCTCTGCTGGACGGCGGACTGATTGGTGGTGCCGACAAATTTAGCTAAATCGGAATTTTGCACCAGCTCGAGTGGAGGCGGCGTGAAGTAGCGCGCGTAACCTGCATGAATAGTGGTGCTCTTAGTTGCTTGAAGTACCACGTTAATTCTTGGACTCAATTGATAAGCATGGGCAAATTCGTCAACGATATCGAATCTCGCGCCAAAGTTGACGGTTAGCGGCTCGAATATCTTCCATTCATCCTGGAGATAAAACCCATAGATAAGTCCGGTTCTTCTGCTGTTATCGGTGATCGAAGTCGGCACATCAGAACTTTGTGCGCCCGTAGCATCAACGGGAAAGACGAGGTTAGTGGTATATGCTCTGGCTGCTTCCACGGTGAGCAGAAACCCACCTCGAAGTACGTTGGAGTCATTTATCGCCCAACTGGCGTCAAACTGAATGCCGTTGTCAAACAGACTGCGGTCCACGCGACTGGCAATACCATTGAAAATCAGGTCACCCTGCTGGTCGGGAGTAAATAATGTCTCGCTGTAGCGGGTAAATGCCGCCAACTGGAAACTCACCGTGTCGAACGATTTTTGGTAAGCCAGAATCAGGTAGTCATTTTGTTCGTGCTGATTCTCGTCCAGGTTCCTCGAATCAAACTTCTTCGGATTTGCGTTGGCCAAGCTAAATGCTGGGGTCTGGTTTTGGTTGCTGGGTATCTGGAAATCGGAATAGGTGCCGCTCAGTAGCAGGCTGAGTCGACTCGTATCGTCGATAATGTAGGAAAAATCGCCAAAACCTTTGTACTGCCTGGTCTGATCGTGAATTGGATGATGACTGCTGGTCGGGCTCTCGATGCCGAGAGTATTCGAATCGTAACTGCCCTCGACAAAGTAGTGGAACTTACCTTGCACGCCACCCAATTCGAAACTGGGATTAATCGTCTCGTGAGAACCGCCGTAGAACGAAATTTCACCGCCGTTCACTGCCGCTCCCTGTTTCGTATGAATATCGATGATGCCGGTCGTGCGAAATCCAAATTGAGCCGGCAATGATCCGGTGATGAGGTTCACGTTGTCAACCAAACGAGTATCGATCTCCTGGCCAAAACCGGTGATTCCTTCCGGGATCAAGACATCATCGATTCGGAACTGCAGGTTGGCATGTTCATCGCGGACATGCAGCTGACCGAAAGAATCTTGTGAAACACCCGGCGCTCGTAAAATGACTTGGTTAAAGGGCGCATTGTCGCCCTGCGACTGGGTCTGGATCTGGGTTTGGCCGATAGAGTATTTTGTGGCGCCCAGATAAGGAACGATCTGTTCACGCGCCTCGTTGAGTTGACCTACTACGGTCACCGCGTCGAGGGCCTGCCCGGAACTCTGGTTGGCTTCTGGAGATGTAGTCGGAACTGCATTCTGGGTGAAGGCCGCGACGGGGAAAATAAAGAGAGCAAGCAAAAGAATGGTCGTGCGCCGGACTCTCTGTCGGGTCGTTGCGCACAAGAGACAAAAATAAAGCATATCAAGTTTTTAAAGCGTCGGTTAAGGAAAAGGATGAACTCGGAATAGCGGTAGGGACACGCCCCTGCGGGTCCGCTGTAGGGACACGCTCCTGCGCGTCCGTTCGATCGATAGGTCTGCTTTTCCTGGTCGTTCTTAGACGATGGTCAGCCAAGTGTACGGTGCGGTCCCGCGAGAGCGAACCCGAACACGGGCACGCCGGAGCGCTTCCCTACCGAAAAACGCGCGAAGCGCGTCCCTACCAACTATGAGGAGGGCCTCGGCCTGGAACCAATCGCTCAGTTTGGGTGGAGGCTAAGACTTGAGGCGGGAAAAGGAGGACGGCCACTTGGAGCCAGTGAGAGGGATTCCCGGCGTCTACCAGATCAATTGCGGAAAAGTGGATGCCGCCGCTTGCGAATAGGGTGACGGCGCAACCATGATCCTCATGACCGGCGTCAGGGTGCACCCATTCGTGAAGTTCGGGACAAACCGTTAGGGTTAATGCCCAGAAGATCGACGCCATGAGTAGCGGCGTCAGGCCGACGTGAACTGCCGAGTACTGGTTGGGACGCTGGTCCATTTGGCGATGAGTGCAAAGAGATTCAAGCAGGACAATTCCTTTTTGCAAACAGTTTGCGTTTAGTTTGGCCCGATTTCTTTGGAGTCCAAAAAGGTTGGCCATTGCACTTTGTCAACCGGTTCGCTTTGACGCTGTGCCCGACTCTCGCAGATTAGGTCGCGTCAACGGCGAGGTTGGGATCTCGCGAACGCCGGACCGCTATCATCATGATGAAATTCAACTGGAACGAGTATGCCGCCGAGGCGTGTGGGACCGGCTTCAATGTCCTAGTCGGTCTTAGCGCGGGCGTTTTTAATTTCAGCCCCGCTTTTCCAGTTGCTCATCTTATCCCATCGCAAAGCCTCCGGCTTTTGCTCACTGGTTTGATTTTCGCCGGCAGTGGTTCTCTTTTCGCCATCTCACCACTCGGCAAACTGAGTGGCGCCCATATCAACCCTTCGGTCTCGCTCGCCTTTTTTGCTCGCGGTAAGATGCATCCGCACGACTTTATCGCTTATCTCATTGCCCAGTTCATTGGTGCAATCGTGGGAGCTTGGCTGCTCGTTCTCATCTGGCGCCAGCGCGCTTCCGATGTGCGCGACGGCGTCACCGCACCCGGACCAGGTTATCCAATCTGGTTTGTCTTTCTAGCAGAGGTTGGTATGACCCTTGTTCTAGTGCTGGCAATCTTCGCGTTTTTAAGCAGCCAACGTCTGATGCGCTGGACCCCATTGATGACTTGGATGCTGGTCGCGACTCTCGTTTGGCTGGGAGCACCGATCTCCGGAACGAGCCTAAATCCTGCCCGCAGTTTTGGTCCTTCTTTAGTTAGCTGGTTTTGGTCTTACCAATGGCTCTACTGGATTGCTCCTCCCCTCGGCAGCCTCTGCGCAGTCCTCCTGTTTCGCCTGCTGGCCAGCGATCGAAAGGTGCTGATCGCCAAGCTCTTCCACGTACCGCATTATCCTTGCATCTTCCGCAAGGTCCATGTGCCATACCTGAAGAAATAGCCGATAGCCGATAGCCAATAGCCGATGGAGCAGCGAAATAACCGCCAATAGCCGATAGCCGATAGCCAACTCACTGGATCGATCCCGGCGCAAAATTCAATTCCACTCTCTCGGGCCGGCCGGGCAAATTGAGCGCAGTCGATTTCTCCGGTGTCCGCGCGATTATTCTCCCTCGCCGCATGATTAACAAACGGGTCGCCTTGAGCCGGATTGCTTCGAATGGATCGGACGCCTGTAGCAATACGAGATCAGCGTAACATCCCGGCTCGATTCCGTAATGCTCCAAACCGAGGATCTTTGCCGGACGTATCGTCACCGCATCGTAACAAGACTGGAGCCCTTCCCGCGAAGTCATTTGGGCAACGTGCAGTCCCACATGCGCCACCTCGAGCATGTCAGCTGAGCCGAACGAGTACCAGGGATCCATCACGCAATCGTGTCCGAAGGCAACGGTCACTCCCGCGGCTATCAATTCTGGAACGCGCGTCAATCCGCGTCGTTTCGGGTAGCTGTCATGCCTTCCTTGCAAAGTAATGTTAATGAGCGGATTTGCGATCGCGGCGACTTCGGCTTCGGCGATGAGCGGAAGCAGTTTGGAAACGTAATAGTTATCCATTGACTGCATTGACGTCAGATGCGAACCGGCGACTCGACCTTGCAATCCGAGCCGGTGCGTCTCCGCGGCCAGCGTTTCGATGTGACGCGACTGTGGATCGTCCGATTCGTCGCAATGCAAATCAACCCGGAGACCGCGTTCGGCCGCAATTGCGCAGAGCCGCCGGACCGAAGCCGCTCCATCGGCCATCGTCCGTTCGAAATGTGGAATACCGCCGACTACCTCTACCCCAAGATCCAGCGATCGGAGCAAATTCTCTTCCGAACTGGGCGACCGAAACAACCCGTCCTGGGGAAATGCGACCAGCTGGAGATCGAGGTAGGATGCTACTTTCTGTTTAACTTCGAGCAATGCTTCCACCGCTAACAAACGATCATCGCAAACATCGACATGACTCCTGATTGCCAACAAACCCTGGGCAACGGCCATGTCGCAATAAGCCAAAGCGCGCTTGATCACGGCGTCGATCGTCAGCTGCGGCTTCAGTTCGCCCCATAAAGAAATCCCTTCCAACAAGGTGCCTGAACGATTGATGCGCGGCAAACCGAGGGAGAGCGCAGCGTCCAAGTGAAAATGCGCGTCCACAAAGGGTGGAGAAAGAAGCCGGCCGAGCGCATCCACTTCGGTCGCACCGGTTGCCGCCAGACCACGCTCGACCGCTACGATGCGGTCGGCGAGGATTCCAATATCAATGTTTGACCGACCGTCAGGAAGATTGGCATGCCTGAAGATAAAATCCATGCCCGCGAGATTAACTCCCTCCGGATCGCGGCTCAAGGCTGGCCCTCATTCGAGCTTAAGGCGAGAATGAAGGAATTAATTGACCGAAAACTGCGCGACAACGGCAATGTTGGCTATCGTGCTGGAACGCATGCTGGATCGCGTATTGCGCCTCCTACATCGCCATTCAGCAAAGGCTAACGGCCAGGAACAAGTTTCGCCTCGCTCCGAGCGTTCCTGAGGCATCCTATGCGCGTCCGTCGCCCGAGTTTGTTCCGGTCATGCTGATCGCCTTCGGTGTTTGCCCGGATCGGTTGCCGATGACCGTAGCGTCCTCGGCATCTTTGGCGTTATTCAATGCATCCTGAAGATTGAGGATGGCAGCCCTATAACCTTGCCAGTAAGCGAGGTTAAACGACCTGGAGGTTGCCAGATGAGTGGTCCTTCCCTTGTCCGTTTTTGCTCTAGTCCACTTCTCTAGAGACGTTTCGGCCTCGATCCGGTGCTGGGGTAGCATGTGATTGCGCAGATGACTGATATTCAAGAGCGTGATCTTCGGCAATTTTTGGCTATCCGGTGGGGAGGTCATAAACGCGCTCTCGTTAAGATTCCATAATATCAGGGACGTAAAAAATCAGTGATTCCAGCTGTCTGGTTATGGGAATAACGACCGAATGGAGTACAACTTTAGTAATTTCTAGAATTTCCGAGAGTCATCATAGCGATACCTCATCAAACAAGCTGTACGGGGCACGCGGACCTTCTATTACGAAGTTGGATACCCTCGCCCGCTTGAACAAGGCCACAATTTTGTTATCGGACCGAAAGCAAGAAAGGCTCCCTTTCGACGTATCCGGCTTTCGGACGCTTTTTTTCGAAAACTCGATCGCCAGAAAGCGGCAAGTCGACGAATCTCTACGAAAGCCTTTCACGGAGCGACGAGCAGGCATTTATTGGCGATGAAGTAACTTGATAGAGCTAAGCACCAGCCGAAGCTCCGCAGACACCTCGCTCCGAGCGTTCCTGGGGCATCCTAGCGCGTCGATTTTCGCCGAAATGGAAAATCCTGAGCAAAAGAAGGTTTGCGCTTTGGTCGTCCAAAGCTTTGAGACTGGTCAGTCGCTATTGGGCATCGGTCAAAACTTAAGGCGGTTGGCCGATTCGAGCCCGACTCTTAGCGCGACCGGTGAACCTGCGCAGACCACTATCGGCATGGGGATCGCCAAAATGAAATAACGCCGTTGCCCGAATCTTGTTCGGATCGCATGCCTCATTAGCATGCACGGAGCAGTATCCCCAAAAAAGGTAGA
>Ga0209647_1004427_pt1 | contig 10581 bp, 6 predicted proteins | sample GraSoi_2013_60cm_FD_185827 | JGI IMG/M metagenome (GOLD analysis project Ga0209647, IMG submission 185827) | Grasslands soil microbial communities from the Angelo Coastal Reserve, California, USA - Sample 9_17_2013_60cm (SPAdes) (version 2) | ecosystem: Environmental > Terrestrial > Soil >...
TGATGCAGGTGTAGGTCCAGAAGTCGATGAGCACGACTTTTCCGCGCAGATCGGCCGCCGCGAGTGGCGGCGAATTGAGCCACGCGGTCGCGCCACCCAGAGAAGGCATCTCACCTTCAATGGGTAATGGAACCGCTGCGGGGTGTCTCGCGGCGAGCAAGAGCTTGTTTGCTTTCATGATGTATGCCTTTCCTATGCTTGGATGTGTCGGCGAGGTGCGTCTGCACCATGCACGAGCACGACGGTCAAAGGGCCAGCAGCTCTGGGGGGTGTCTGAGACATGAGCGTTCCTTTCTTGGGTGAGTGGCGACAAACCCGTCATCGGTGTCGCCTGTGGTATGAGACGGCGGGCATGGCGTGTGCCCGCCATCCCCTCCTTCCAACTAGCGCAGTGATCTAAACGCCGCGCGGATTTCGGTAGCGAAGAGTTCTGGCTCTTCCCAGGCCGCGTTGACAGATCGGCCAACGAGTACAGAGTTTCTTCTGTGGTGCAGGACGACGGGCACACTGTGTACCCGTCGTCCCCCTCTCCGATTAGCGCAGGGATCTGAAGCCCGCGCGAACCTCTTCTGAAAAGAGTTGCGGCTGCTCCCACGCCGCAAAGTGGCCGCCTTTGTCGAGCTTGTTGTAATGGATGAGTTTGGGATACGCCCGCTCTGCCCAGGTCCGCGGGGCTTCATAGAGCTCGTCAGGAAAGATGCTCAGGGCAACCGGGATGGAGACGCCCTTGACGGCGAAGAAGGCTAACTTACTTTCCCAATAGAGACGAGCCGAAGAGATCGCGGTGTTCGTCAACCAGTAGAGCGTGATGTTGTCCAGGACGTCGTCTTGCGTAAGACCGCCGGGGTGTCCGTCAAAGGCGCGTGCGATGAGCGCGTAACTGCGCGCGTCGTGGTCAATCATCCAGGCTGCTAGGCCGACGGGTGAATCCGCAATCGCGTAGAGCGTCTGCGGGCGGTTCCCCATCTCGATTGCGTAGCCCAACCCGTGCTTATAGAAAAAGTCCAGCTCCTCGTACGCGCGTTTTTCGTCGGGTGAGAGGCCGGCCGGCGGCGGGCCGCCGACTTGCAGTGCCTTTGCAACGTCGTCCGGAACAGTAGCAGGCATGTTGGTGTGAATGCCGAGCAATTCTGGAGGTTTCTGTAGAGCCATCTGCTCCGTGACAGCATTCCCCCAATCGCCGCCTTGCGCCACAAATCGCGTATATCCGAGGCGCTTCATCAGCACGGTCCAAGCGCGTGCGGTGCGAATAGGATCCCAGCCGGTCGTGGTCGGCTTGCCCGAAAAGCCATAGCCCGGCAGCGACGGAATCACGACGTCGAACGCGTCCGATGCGCTCGCGCCATGTGCCGTGGGATTGGTCAGCGGACCGATAATCTTCAGCTGCTCGATGACCGAGCCGGGCCATCCGTGCGTGACGATGAGCGGCAACGCATGCTCATGCTTCGAGCGTACGTGGATGAAATGCATGTCGAGCCCATCGATCTCTGTCATGAATTGCGGGAGGGCGTTCAGCTTCGCCTCGCACGTACGCCAATCGTAATCCGTCGCCCAATAGCGCGCGAGTGCCTGAGTCGTCGCCAACTGCACGCCTTGCGATGCATCCGCGACCGTTTCCCGCTCAGGCCACTTTGTCGCGTTTATGCGCCTGCGCAATTCGGTAAGTTCCGCTTCCGGCACGTTGAAGCGGAAGGGGCGAACTTCACTGGTTGATGTGGTTTCGTGGGTTTGGGATTGCAAAACAGTTCTCCTTTGTTTTGGTAAATTTCAGATGTGTCGTTTGACGGGGAAGTCCCCCGATCTCTCGAACGTATCCGTCAAACGACATGATGTCGAAGTCTAGTAACCGTCGACATCGACGATAGCTTGGGCAAAGGCCTGCGGAGCTTCTTGAGGCAGATTGTGCCCGACGCCGCCTTTGATGATCCGGTGCGCATATCTGCCCGAGAATTTCTTGGCATAGGAACTGGCGTCCGGGTGTGGTGCACCATTGGCATCGCCTTCAAGAGTAATAGTGGGCACGGTAATGTCCGGACCTTCGGCGAGCCGCTTTTCCAGATCGTCATATTTCGGCTCGCCTTCAGCCAGTCCGAGCCGCCAGCGATAATTATGGATCACGATACTGACATGATCTGGATTGTCGAAGGACGCTGCGCTGCGATCGAACGTGGCATCGTCGAAGTCCCATTTTGGCGAAGCGATCTGCCAAATGAGCTTCGCAAAGTCGTGCCGGTAGGTCTCGTAGCCGGCCCGGCCGCGTTCCGTGGCAAAATAATACTGGTACCACCATTGGAGTTCAGCCTTTGGTGGCAACGGCACCTTGCCGGCTTGCTGGCTGCCGATCAGGTAACCGCTCACGGAGACGAGGGCCTTGCAGCGCTCCGGCCAGAGCGCCGCGATGATGTCAGCCGTCCGCGCGCCCCAATCAAAACCGCCCAGGATCGCCTTCTCAATCTTGAGAGCATCCATCAAAGCGATGATATCGACAGCGACCACCGATTGCTGGCCATTCCGGAGGGTTTCGCTTGAAAGAAAGCGCGTCGTGCCATAGCTGCGCAGATACGGGACGATCACCCGGTAGCCCGCCTTCGAAAGCCTCGGCGCAACGTCGACATAGCTGTGAATGTCGTAAGGCCAGCCGTGCAGGAGAATGGCCGCCGGACCATCGGTGGGGCCGGTTTCAGCGTATCCGACATTCAGGACGCCGGCGTCGATCTGCTGAAGCTGGCCGAAGGACGTGTTCGTCCCGTTACTCATCATACTTTTCACCTTTCTTAATAAGACTTCTCGTTGCATTATGATTGGTCAGCGCAGAGAACAGGTACACTTTCTCACATACATTTTCCTGTTGGTCGTTTGCGTACAGTTATGTGAGAAAAATGATGCCACTGCTCAGACGGACTCAGCCAATCGGACGAAAAGGTATGCGATAAAAAGCAACGCGTTACAGAGATCACGAGGTGGGCAACCCATATAGGGAGTGCCGGGGGACGCAGTCCCCTGGCCGGAGCGCGAGGTGTCCTTGCTTCCTTCCTTTTTCCTCGCCTGCGGCGGCAGGCGGCACAAGAATCACACCTGAATAGGTACGAAAGAAGACCCGCAAGTGCCTTCTACTCCTCAAAAAACAGATCAGTAGATATTACCCCGCTTTTGAGTATAACATCCGCAATTGTCTATAGGCAATGCTATATGTTGATAAGTGTTGTGTTTATAGTAGATTTCTAAGCAAATTCTAATATTTCTAAGCAAATTCTAACAAAACTACATCAGTAGATATTGTAGAGTCTTTATAGTTCACCGTAGAGCATCGAGAGAGAAGAAGTGTAGTTAGGTCTTATGAGGAAGAGTAACTGCTCAGGTCAGGGATTGCAGAGGCTGTTAAAATAGAGCGATAACAGCAGAAGAACGTATCGTGCAACTGGAATTGGACAAAACAATGGAACAACAGCACGAATCAGACCTGGTCAAGCGCTTGGAGCAACTTGGAATCGAAGTAGACGTTTCGCCTACAGTAACCACCCTCACGTACGAGCAGATCTACACCAGTGGCCCCACCCTTGAAGAGGCTTTAATCACGTTTCTGGGCGAGGCTTTGAGCAGGTACGAGGCATTGCGCAAATGGAAAGCTAATCCGATGCCGATTGTGACCGATGGGTCGGACAAGTATGAGACGCCAAATTTGTGAGACCCCAAGCGGGATGTAGCCACCAGCTACATCTCTTTTTTGTTGGCTTCCACGCGGCAACAAGACTGTACACAAGACAAGAGTACCAAACAGCTTGACGGTCGCCCCTGTCGAGGCTCACAGGTATGTCGAAACAGGACACAAAAAAGGAAATGTAGTCATCACGGTGGAATAGAACAACCACACCTAGTGTCAGCAAAGAATGCCAATTTACAAGGTATCGATGGAAGAAGCCAGATGGGGAGGGGTTTGCCCTATCGTTTTTCTCTAGAGGGACGAGACTACTGGCACCAGAGGAATCGGGCTGAAGCCTTTCGCATTCCTCTCTACTATAGAACCCAAGCCTTTTTGATAATTTCTCATTTTCACAAAAAATGGTTGCTATCAAAAGGTTGGAAACACACAAAAATTAAGGCAAAACTTTCCGTCAGTTTTGGGAATCTCGGCAAGACTTTCGCTATGTTTTCGGGCATTCCGGATCGATCACGAGCGCCCAAAGCGGCAAGACTTCATTTAGAATCCGGCAAAACTTAGGGCTCTCCGTCAGATTTGGTGAATCTGGAATAACAAAGCTATTTCTGATTGACTTGAAATTGCTTCTGAGGCCAATGACCACCTGGTAGATTTTTGTAGTACCTCATTGGTTCACCAAAGTCGCCGGAGAGCGTTGGCAATCCCTGACTAGATTTGTAGTGGTAGGCAGGGAAGCTGTTAAACTCTACAATAAGCTCCCATCATGAGGGACCGCTCTCTTCCAAAGTCTTGCACAGGAAACGTTGTCAAGCTCTCGGCAGGGCCTAAACCTGACTCCCAATCTCATAGGCATGTCGTGTGACAATTTCACGTACTCGGAGCAGTCCTGGGGTGGCGCGGCTCACGCGCAAGCAGACAAGCCTGGGCGTGAACCGCTCCGTCTAGAACCAGCGACTAGCAGCCGAGCACGGCCTGCACCTGCTTAGCCGCCGCGATCAACTCCTCGGCCAGCTGCTGCGCTCCGGGGATGTCCTGCTGCGAGACAAAGAGCAGGCGCGCTTGCAGGTAGTCCACCCAGCCCAGGCGCTGCTGATCGCCCAGCTCCTGGTAAAGCAAAGCACACGACTCTCTTCCAGCAGCGCCTGCGCCCGTTCGTACTGCCCCTGTTCGGTGGCGACGCGCGCCCACTCGGTAAAGCACTGGCCCTGCTTCCAGCGGTCGCCCAGCGCCTGGAAGCGGGCGGCTGCGTCCTCCAGGCGCGCCTGGGCCAGGGCAAACTGGCTCCTGATGCGGGCGATCCCGCCCAGCAGACTCAGGCTGTGGGCCTGGCCCACCGGATCGCCCAGCTGCTGATAGAGCGCCAGGCTCTCCTGGGCCAGTCGCTCGACCGGCGTATGACGCGCAAAGCTGTGCGCCAGTTCGACTGCCTCGTACAGCGCCCTGGCTCGCAGTGCCGCTCCCACAGCACCACCCTGGGCCAGCGCCTGGATCAGCGCGCGCAGCCCTTCTTGCCCGTAGCCACGCATATGCCAGAACCAGGACAGGGCGACACACAAGCGCAACGCTTGCTCGGCCTGGATCACTCCCTCTTGTGTGCCTGCCTGCGTGTGCGCCTGCTCCAGGAGAAGGCCGAGGGCCGCCCGCAGGTTCTCCTGTTCGCATTCCAACTGTGCCACCCGGCGGGTCTGCTCGGTCCCGCGCAACTGGGGTGCGGATTCCTCGGCGAGCGCCAGGAAATACTTCGCGTGCGCAGTTCGGGCCGCTTCCAGCTCCCCACAGCTCTCCAGACACTCCAGGCCGTATTCCCGGATCGTCTCCAGCAGCACCATGCGTGACTCACCATTGGGCTGCTCCACCCGGCGCAGCAGGTGGTTCTCCAGCAGCACGCTCACCCCATCCAGGACGTGACTCGTTTCCACGCCAGCTTGCTCTGCGATGGCCTCGACGGCTGCCAGGTCGCAGCCGCCGACGAAGACGGCGAGCCAGCGGAAGAGCTGCTGCTCCGCTTGCGCGAGCAAGTGGTAGCTCCACGAGATCGTCGCGCGCAGGGTTTGCTGGCGAGCCGGCGCGTTGCGTGCTCCGCCGGTCAGCACGTCGAGGCGATGTGAGAGGCGTGCCAGCAACGCCTGCGGCGGCAGCAGCCTGCTGCGTGCAGCGGCCAGCTCGATAGCCAGGGGCAGCCCGTCCAGGCGAATGCAGATCTCGGCGATGGGACGCGCATTGGCCTCTGTCACCTGGAACTCCGGCTTGATCGCCTGTGCCCGCTCGACGAACAGGGCGCAGGCGGCATACTGTGACAAGGATTCAGCGCGGTCGGGGAACTGAGCGAGATCGGGCACGGCCAGGGGGAAGACGGCCAACTCATGCTCACCAGCCAGCCGCAGCGCGGCGCGGCTGGTCACCAGGAGTTTCAGCTGCGGGCAGGCCGCGAGCAGGTCGGCGAGGGGTGGCGCGGCGGCCAGCACTTGCTCGAAGTTGTCGAGCAGCAGCAGGAGGGACCGGTCGCCGAGCGCTGCTTGCAGTTGCTCCAGGGGGGAGCGAGTGCCCGTCTCCCGCAGCCCCAGCGCCTGGGCCAGCGCCGGGAGCACGAAGGTGGGATCACTGATGGCCGCCAGGGGCACAAAGCAGACGCCGTCGGCGAAGTCGGGCAGCAGGTCACGGGCCGCCGCGAGCGCGAGGCGTGTTTTGCCGACCCCGCCTGGACCGGTGAGGGTGAGCAGGCGCACCTCGGGGCGACGCAGCAGGGCCACCAGCTGGGCGCGTTCGTACGCTCGTCCCAGCAGCGGCGTCAGCGGCACCGGCAGGGGGTGCTTCCTCGTCTGAGCACCACCCGGTGTGCCAGGCGCTGATCTGGATGGCAGTGCAGAGAGGTGGTGGTGCCTCGTCGATGCTCCTCCCCCGTCCCTGCTGCTCTCCGGCCTGCTCTCCGGCAGGACCGATGGCACCCGAGTGGCGGCCTCAGGCAGAGGGGAGGCTTGCGCACGAGCGAGCAGGGTGGCGGCCTCCTCCAGGCGAGCCAGGGTCAGCTCAGCCGTCCGACCCAGATACTTCTTGGTGAGCTTCGGGCCGACCCGGCGGTAGGCGTACCAGTAGCCTTCCCCCCACTGTCTGGACTCCTTGCGTGCCGTCAGTTGACCCTGTTGCCCCTGAAAGGTGAAGGACGGGACGGAGTCCAGCCAGGCGAACCAGGCCTGCGCTCCGGGGGTGACCGTGAGGAGCGCCTTGCTCGGGGAGGCGTAGAGCGCATAGGCTCCCCGCTCGGCTCGCCAGATCAGCAGGTACCCGGCTGCTTTGGGCATACGCTCCTCCCTTTGCTCTGCTGGATGTTACCCAACGTGACGCTCCCCATGAGTATATCCCTTGGGTAACAAAAGCGCAAGAGGAGCCCTCCTCACAGGTCGCCATAATTTGACAGTCATTGGCGATTCCTAATTGTTCTCCGTTTCAGGGACAAAATCACCCACCTGGCTGTATCATCATGAGGATGTTGAGTAGCATAGGGCCGATTTGGCCATTCTGATAGCCCGAGACCAGGGGCTTCAATTGAATGATGTTGTACAGTTTTTTCTTACACAAATAGATTCGGCGGAGGTTACACAGTAATCGTTAGGGAAGACATTCATGATCAGGTTCTCGGCGCGGCTTCTTGATAGCCCATTGGAAACGCCGCTGGCGCGGCTGAACTTATCCGTCTCGGCAACGGTGCTTCGCACCTAGCGCTTCGCGCTCAGCCGAGACGAAAGGCATACCGTTCGCGGTCAGGCAAGACGAAAGGAGTAGGTAATTCAGTCTAGAAGGTTCCCAGGGCAACGAGATGGAGGAATTACACGATTCTGACGATGTGCTCCTGCTTCCGTCTGAGGTATATCTAGTGTTGTGGTAAACGGCACGGAAGTCTTCTTGAAAGACACGGCTCCAACGATGCTGCGCATCTAGACTTCGTCTCAGGAGTCGTGCACGGAAGATTTTTCGAGCTATAAGCCCCCTCGCTTAGAGGAGGGTTGGTAGACACTAAGTAAGAAACAGGGCAACAATGGGCACGAAATGGTCTTTGCTATGGAAACGACTGCGCAGTACCTTGCAATGGGTCTTGCCAACGACGCTGCCCGTCTACGGACTGCGTCCGTCAGGCAAGACCAAAGGCAGTACCTTGACTATTCCTGATCTACGCAACAAGCTTCTTTATGGATAACCAAGCATTCCAAACATTTTGCCAGGAGAACTTTGGCCCGATCTATCGCTTTGTGTATAAAAAGGTGGGCAATAGAGAAGAGGCCGAGGATCTGACGTCACAAATTTTTCTCAAAGTAGTAAGCAGCATTGATCGCGAGCGTAGCCGGCAAAGTATGCAACAATGGCTCTACCTCATTGCGCGCACACTGATCGCGGACCACTGGCGAACTCATTATCGTCTCCCAATGAGTTCGCTGGATGAATTAGTAGCTGTTGGCTGGGAGGTCCCGGCTGAAGAAGAGCCGACCGCAACAAGCGAGAGCGCGGCAGACCGGGTGCAGCGTATTCTTCAAGCACTGCCTGAACGGTATCGAGAGGTGTTGACCTGTCGTTTTCTGCTCCATCTTTCAGTCAAAGATACTGCTCTAAGAATGGGGGTGACGGTGGCAAATGTCAAAGTATTGCAGTTTCGTGCGCTGAAACGCGCCGCTGATCTTGATCCAGTCGTCAGAGAACAAAGTAAAGTGTTCTAGGAACATCTCACTCCTCCTACTCTACCCTCTCCTCCTTGAGGGCGTAGATCCGAGCAATTAGACATTTGGAGCGAAGGGTCTGGCTCGCCGGACGCAGAGATCCTTCGCTGCGCTCAGGATGACAGCCAGGACACCTCTCAAGTCCGCTCACGGGAGGCCTTCTCTCCCAATGTCTACCGGGCAATGCGCAAGGTTGAAATTCTGCCCGCCGTGGAGTATAGTAAATGAGGCGGCACTCACGAGAGAGTAGCAACGTCCCCCTGCGAGTAGCCTCCCTTTTGTCTACCGGAATTCATTGTGTTTGTATTGGCGCATTGGTGAATGCGCAGTCCGCCCTTTGTAAGAGGAGATGCGAGGATGGCTAACCGCCGAAAGTCCGGATGAACAATCTGCCTGTGCAATTCACTCCGCTGATTGGACGCGAGCAGGAGGTGGCGGCAGTGTGTACACTCCTGCGCCGGCCAGAGGTGCGCCTGGTGACCCTCACCGGCCCGGGTGGGGTCGGCAAAACGCGCCTGAGCGTACAGGCAGCGACTGCCCTGCTCGATGACTTTGGCGACGGCGTCTGCTTCGTCCCGCTGGCCCCCATGAGCGACCCTGACCTGGTCGTTCCCACCATCGCCCAAACACTCGGGATCAAAGAAGGCGGAGGACGGCCGCTGCTGGAGCTGCTCCAAGCCTCCGTAGGAGACAAGCGCCTCCTGCTGCTGCTGGACAACTTCGAGCAGGTCGTGGCGGCGGCAGCCCTACTCTCGGACATACTGACCGCGTGTCCTCAGCTCAAGATGCTGGTGACCAGTCGCGCCGTGCTGCACATCCGTGGTGAACACGAGTTTTCTGTCTCGCCACTGGCGCTGCCCGACCTCGAGCATCTTCCAGCGGACGAAACGCTCGCACAGTATACAGCGGTGGCCCTCTTCCTGGAGCGAGCGCGGGCTGCCAGGCCCGACTTCCAGTTGACTGCCGCCAGCAGCCGCGCCATCGCGGAGATCTGCGTGCGCCTGGATGGGTTACCGCTGCTTCTCGAACTGGCAGCGGCGCGCACCAAACTCCTCCCCCCACAGGCGCTGCTGGCGCGTTTGGGACATCGCTTGCAGATCTTGACGAGTGGGGGGCGAGATGTCCCTGCCCGGCAGCAAACCCTGCGCAACACACTTGCGTGGAGTTATGAACTGCTCACTGCTGAGGAACAACGACTCTTCCGGCGGCTCTCCGTCTTCGCCGGCGGCTGCACACTGGGGGCGGTGGAAGGCCTGTATACGGCGCTTGGTGAGCTGCCAGCAGACCTCTTGAATGGGGTGGCGTCGCTCATGGACAAGAGCTTGCTGCGCCAAACGGAACAGGAGGGGGAGCCGCGCCTGCTGATGCTGGAGACGATCCGCGAGTACGGACTGGAGGCGCTCGACGTGAGTGGGGAGATGGCAAGCACCCGGCGTGCCCACACATGCTACTACCTGGCGTTGGCGGAGGATGCGGAGGCTGAGACCGGGGGTCCCAGGCAAGGCGTGTGGTTGGACCGCCTTGAGCGGGAGCATGACAACCTGCGAGCGGCGCTCTCGTGGTCGTTAGAGCAGGCCGGGCATGAGGAGGCCGCGGAAGGTGCGCGCAGCAGGGAGATGGCCCTGAGATTGGCGGGAGAGCTGGGCAGATTCTGGGTCGTGCATGGGCACATCAGTGAAGGGCGCACCTTCCTGGAGCGCGCATTGGCCGCACGGGCGGGAATCGAGGCATCCGTGCAGGCGAAGGCGCTCATCTTCGCGGCGTACCTGGCCTTCATTCAGAGCGACTACGATCGCGCAGAGCCCTTGTTTCAGGAGAGCCTGGCGCTGTACCGGGAACTCGAAGACCAACACGGCAGAGCGTTTGCGCTCTCTATGTTAGGGAGCGTGGCCTGGACGAAAGGCCAGATGGCGAGAGCACGCACGCTGACGGAGGAAGCCCTGGCGATCTCCAGGCAGGTGGACGATATGGAGCGTGCTGCCAACGCCCTGTTTATTTTAGGGCTGGTGTCCAGCAGCCTGGGGGAGTACAGCAGGGCGTGTACCCTGTACGAGGAGAGTGTGGCGGTGCACCGAGCGGCGGGGAACAAGGGGGGCATCGCGCACGTACTTTCCCAATTGGCTCAGGTCCTGCTTGTCTCCCAGGGCGACCAGGCGAGGGTCAGCCTGATGCTCGCGGAATGTCTCGCGCTTTCGCGGGAGGTGGGCTTCAAGGAAG
>Ga0209647_1004428_pt1 | contig 10581 bp, 9 predicted proteins | sample GraSoi_2013_60cm_FD_185827 | JGI IMG/M metagenome (GOLD analysis project Ga0209647, IMG submission 185827) | Grasslands soil microbial communities from the Angelo Coastal Reserve, California, USA - Sample 9_17_2013_60cm (SPAdes) (version 2) | ecosystem: Environmental > Terrestrial > Soil >...
GGGGTAGTTTTGAGGCGCGCACACCCCTCACCCGGACGCTCGCCATAGCGCGTCGAAAGACACGCGTGAACGCGCTTAAGGCTCGCGTCCACCCTCTCCCGCAAGGGGAGAGGGTATCCGAGTTCGTTGCCGCGATATCGTTAGTCTCGCGGAAGGTGGCAGCATGGACCCGGCGACAAGCGCATTGCTGACCGATCTCTACCAGCTCAACATGATGCAGGCCTATCTGGATCGTGGGGAGACCAAGACCGCGAGCTTCGAATTCTTCGTGCGCACGCTTCCCCGCCAGCGCGGCTTTCTGATCGCGGCCGGGCTCGAACAGGTGCTCGAGTTTCTTAGCCATCTGCGCTTTGCTCCCGAAGAGCTTGATTGGCTCGCGCGCACCGGCCGGTTCGGCAAAGACTTGATCGATTATCTCGCCGCCTTGCGCTTTACCGGCGACATCCACGCCATGCCGGAAGGGACGGTGTTCTTCGCCGACGAGCCGATCCTGCGCGTGACGGCCCCTTTGCCCCAAGCGCAGCTCGTCGAAACGCGAGTAATCAATCTCCTGCAGTTCCAATCGATGATCGCCGCCAAGGCCGCCCGCATGGTGCTGGCCGCGCCGGGCAAGCGTCTCGTCGATTTCGGGCTGCGCCGTGCGCACGGCGCCGAGGCCGGCCTGCTCGCCGCGCGCGCGAGCTACATCGCGGGCTTTGCCGGCACCGCCACGGTGCTCGCCGACAAGCTCTTCGGCATCCCCATCTTCGGCACCATGGCGCATTCCTACGTCCAGATGCACGACGACGAGGCCGAAGCATTCGAGAACTTCGCGCGCGCGCGGCCCAAGAACCTGACCTTGCTCATCGACACCTACGATACCGAGGCGGCGGCGCGTAAGGTCGTCGCGCTCGCGCCCCGGCTCAAGGCCGCGGGCATCTCGGTGGGCGGTGTGCGTCTCGACAGCGGCGACCTGATCGCGCTCTCCAAGAAGGTGCGGCGCATCCTCGACGAGGGCGGGCTTCGCGACGTGACCATCTTCGCCAGCGGCGGCATCGATGAAACTTCGATCATGACTATGTTGCGAGCGGGCGCGCCCATCGATGGCTTCGGCATTGGAAGCAGTCTGACCACCTCGTCCGACGCACCGGGGCTTGATTGCGCCTACAAGCTCGAGGAGTACGCCGGGCTGCCCCGGCGCAAGCGCTCCGCCGGCAAAGCCACCTGGCCGGGCCGCAAGCAGGTATGGCGCCGCCTCGCTGCGGACGGCCGGATGGCCGGCGACACCCTGTCCGTGGAGGACGACGATCAGCCCGGCGAGCCGCTGATCGAACTCGTCATGCGAGCTGGCAAGCCTCTCGAACCGCGGCCGACGCTCGACCAGTTTCGGGCGCACGCGGCGCGTGAGCTCGAGCGCCTGCCCGAGCCTTTGCGCAGGCTCGAGCCCGACGCATCGTATCCGGTCGAGGTGAGCGATGCGCTGCGGCGGCTTGCGGCCGAAGTCGATGGGCGCATGGCGCACGCGCAGGAGGCGAAGCGATGACCGACACGATCACGATCGGCGAAAGCGACGTCCTGCTGGTGGTCGACATCCAGAATGACTTCTGTCCAGGCGGCAAGCTTGCCGTTCCGCACGGCGACGAAGTCGTGCCGATCGTCAATCGCGTCGCAACGCGCTGCAGGCACGTGGTGCTGACGCAGGATTGGCATCCTCCCGGCCACCGCTCGTTTGCATCGTCGCACCGGGGCAAGCGTCCGTTCGAGACTGTCACCGTCGACTACGGACAGCAAATCCTGTGGCCGGATCATTGCGTTCAAGGCACGCCGGGCGCGCAATTCCACGACGGTTTGCAGATTCCACACGCCGAGCTCGTCTTGCGCAAAGGCTTCCGGCCCACCATCGATTCCTACTCCGCCTTCTACGAGAACGACCGCAAGACCCCGACCGGCCTTGCCGGTTATCTGCGCGAGCGGGGCCTCAGGCGCGTCTTCGCCGCGGGTCTCGCGCTCGATTTCTGCGTACGCTACTCGGCCGAAGACGCGCGCCGCGAGGGCTTTGCCGTGGTCGTGATCGAGGACGCGTGCCGCGGCATCGACGTCGACGGCTCGATCGCCGCCACGCGCGCGAGCTTCGCGCCGTTGGGCGTCACGACCGTTAGCGCCGATGCTATCGGTTGATCCGACCCTGCTGTGCGAGGATCTGCAGGAAGGTCTTTAAGGTCTTTCCCAATTTTGCCGCGCGTGTGAAGATTGCAGGCCCGCCGCCTGATGTCATGTCCGGTCCCCTTCGGCGGCCGATCTGTCAGCAGGCGAGGGGGGAGGTCGCCGCCAATCCCAAACTCCGCGCGGCGCAACGAGGAGGCGGCCCATGCGTTCAGCGCCGACTGGGGCCTCCGCCCGCGCTGTCAATGCTTTCCTGAGCCGATACGCCGCGCGCGCGCTGTTCGCCGCAACGGTCGCCGTGGCTTTGCTGTCGGGCGAGGTTGCGGCCGCGCCGCGCGCGGTGGTGCTCGAGATCGACGGTGCGATCGGTCCGGCGGTTGCCGATTACGTCGTACGCGAGCTTCGCGGCATCGGCCACCCGCCTCGTCATCTTGCGCATGAATACGCCGGGCGGGCTCGACACGTCCATGCGCACCATCATTCGCGCCATCCTGTCCTCGCCGGTGCCGGTTGCCGCCTACGTGGCGCCGAGCGGCGCGCGGGCGGCGAGCGCGGGCACCTACATCACCTACGCGAGCGCGATCGCCGCCATGGCTCCGGGCACCAACCTCGGCGCTGCCACCCCGATCCAGTTGGGAGGGATGCCGCGCCTTCCGGGCGGAGCTCCGGACCAGCCGGCCGGGCAAAAAGGCAAGGAGAAGGGGAGCGAGGGCAACTCCGCCGCCGAGCCCGCCGACACCGAGACCCGCAAGGCGGTCAACGACGCCGTGGCCTACATCCGCGGCTTGGCCGAGCTCAATGACCGCAACGCCGACTGGGCGGCGGAGGCGGTGCGCACGGCGGTGAGCCTCCCGGCATCCGAGGCGCTCAAGCTCCACGTCATCGACGTGATCGCCGACGACGTGCCTGATCTTCTGCGCAAGATCGATGGACGGACCGTGAAGGTGGCGGGAAAGCCCGAGCGCTTGGCGACTGCGGGACTGGACGTCGTGACGGCGGCGCCGGACTGGCGGACCGAGTTGCTCGCCGTCATCACCGATCCGAACGTGGCTTTCATATTGATGCTGATCGGGGTGTACGGGCTGATATTCGAATTCCTCAATCCCGGGGCGGTCGCCCCTGGCCTCGTCGGGAGCATCAGCCTGCTGGTCGCGCTCTATGCGCTCAACCTGCTCCCCATCAACTACGCCGGCGCGGCGCTGGTGCTGCTCGGTATCGGGCTCATGGTGGCCGAAGCCCATATCGGCTCCTTCGGCGTCATCGGGGTCGGCGGCGTTATCGCATTCGTGATCGGCGCGATCATGATGTTTCCGTCCGGCGCGCCGGGCTTCACCCTTTCGCTTTCGGTGGTCGCAGCGGCGACCGCCATGACCGCGGCGCTATTCCTGCTGGTCCTCACGATGCTGCTGCGGTCGCGGCGGCGGCCGGTCGTCACCGGCAAGGAGGGGCTGCTCGGCGCCGAGGGCGAGACGGTGGCGTGGGACGGAGAAGAGGGAAGAGTGCGCGTCAATGGGGAGATCTGGCGTGCGCGCGCTCCCCGGCCACTGCAGCCGGGGGCTCGCATCAAAGTCATCAACCGCGAGGGCCTCGTTCTCGTCGTCGAACCGGCCTGACGATCCCCACCGACCACAAGGAGGAAGACCTATGCTTTCCCTCGCCACCATCGCCGTTTTGGCGATTTTCGTCGTGATCATCCTGTTCTCGGCGGTCCGGATCCTGCGCGAATACGAGCGCGGCGTCGTGTTCACGCTCGGGCGTTACACCGGCACTAAGGGACCGGGGTTCTTCCTGCTCGTGCCGTTGGTGCAGCAGATGGTGCGGGTCGATCTTCGCGTGATCGTCGACGAGGTGCCGACCCAGGACGTAATTTCGCGCGACAACGTGTCGGTCAAAGTCAACGCCGTGATCTATTTCCGCGTCGTCGACCCCGAGCGCGCGGTGATTCAGGTCTACAATTATCTCACAGCCACCAGCCAGCTTGCGCAGACCACGCTGCGCTGGGTGCTCGGCAAGCACGATCTCGACCAGATGTTGGCCGAGCGCGACAAGCTCAATGCCGACATCCAGGACGTGCTCGACAAGCAGACCGAGGGGTGGGGTATCAAGGTCTCGACCGTGGAGATCAAGCGCATCGATCTCGACGAGAGCATGATCCGGGCAATCGCCCGCCAAGCCGAGGCCGAACGCACCCGCCGCGCCAAGATCATCAACGCCGAGGGAGAGCAGCAAGCGGCGCAAAAGCTGCTCGACGCCGCCCAAATTCTGGCGCCGGTGCCGCAGGCGATGCAGCTGCGTTATCTCGCGACCTTGTTCGATATCGCGGGCGAGCGCAGCTCGACCATCGTGTTTCCGTTCCCCATCGAGATGATGCAGGCTTGGATGTCGCATGCCCCCGCGGCTAAGGGCTGAGCCGGTTGCGCGCGCGACCGCGCCGACGGCCGATCGAGCGATAAGAAAAGGCCGCTTGACGTTTCAAGCGGCCCAAGTTTGGGAGAAACGCTCCGCAAGGATTTGCTTCGCTCAGGCGGCGAGGCGGGCGTAGTCCTTGGTCGCCATGACCTGCACGCGGCGCATGTAGCGCGGCTCATCCGGGCGGTAGTCGGCCACGGCTTTGTGCACGGTGCCGACGTTGTCCCACATCAGCACGTCGCCCTGCGCCCATGCGTGGGCGTAGAAATATTTCTCCTGCTGCTGATGCTTGAAGAGATACCCCAGGAGCTCGGCGCTTTCGGCCTCGGGCATGCCATCGATGCGCGTGGCGTAGCCCGGGTTGCAGTAGAGGACAATGCGGCCGGTGATGGGATGGGTGCGAAAGATCGGCTGCGACACCGGCGGCTTTTTGGCGCGCTGCTCCGCCGTTAGCGCTGCGCGCTGCGAGCCGGGCCGCGCGCGCATCATGTCCCAGAATTTGGCGAAGTCGTGGGTGGCGGTGCGACCTTCGAGCCGGCTCTTTATTTCGTCGGGGAGATCCTCATAGGCCGCACGCATGTTGCGGAACTGCGTATCGCCCAGCGGCCGGCCGTCGCGCGCAGGCACCTTGATGGCGTAGAGGACGTTGGCGAGCGCGATTTCCTTGCTGTAGGACATATCGGTGTGCCAGCCCTGTCCGGCGTCGCCGAGCCCGATCGGTCTGCCGTTCTCCACCATGTTGGACAGCACCATCACTTCGGGAAAGCCGGGCTCGTGGAACTGATTGGCGACGTTGATCTCGAGCTCGCCGAACATGCGCCCGAAGCGCGCAAATTCCGCGGTCTCGAGCCGCTGCTTGGGAAAGCACAGCACGCCATGCTCGCCGAGCGCCCGCAGGATCTGCTTGAAGTCGCTGTCCGGGATCGGTTGGGCCAGATCCATCCCCTCGATGCTGGCGCCCAGTGCCTTACCGCTGGAATGGATGTTCATGTCTTGCCGATCCCTCAGTCGATATGCGCGCCCGATGCCTTGATGATCGGCGCCCACTTCGCCAGCTCCGCTTTGATGAACGCGGTAGCCTGCTTCGGCGTGCTGCCCGGCGTCGGATCGATGCCGGCCTCTTGCAGGCGCTTGAACACCGCAGGATCGTCGAGCGCCTTGTTTATGGCCTCGCTGAGGCGGTCGACGATCGGCTGCGGCGTGTCTGCGGGAGCGAGGATTGCGTTCCAAGTATAGCACTCGAAGCCCTTCAACCCCTGCTCCTGCAACGTCGGCAGCTCGGGCATCGCCCGCATGCGCGTCGCCATGCCCGCGCCGATGGCGCGGATCGCGCCCGATTGCGCCTGCGGCAGCGCAGTTGGGGTCGCATCGAACGCCATCGAAATCTGACCGCCGACCAAATCCGACATCATCGGCGCAGACCCGCGATACGGCACATGCACGGCATTGACGCCGCCCGCCAGCGCCTTGAATTGCTCACCGCACAGATGAAGGATTGAGCCAAGCCCGGAGGAGCCGTAGGTGAATTTCCCCGGATTCTCCTTGATCAACGCGACCAGGCTCTTGACGTCGGTCGCAGGAACCGAAGGGTGCACCCCGAGCAGCGTCGGCGTCACTCCGACCTGGCCGATCGGCGCGAAATCGCGAACCGGATCGTACGGCATGTTCTTGTACAGTCCGGGATTGATGGCGTGGGTGGACACCGTCGCCATCAGCAAGGTGTAACCGTCGGGCGGTGCCTTTGCGACCAGATCGGCGCCGATGTTGCCGCCCGCGCCCACCTTGTTCTCCACCAGAAATTGCTGTCCCAGCAGGTCCCCCATCTTCGCGCCCATGACCCGCGCGACAGTGTCGGTTGGGCCGCCGGCTGAGAAGGAAACAACGATGCGGACCGGTTTGGACGGGTACCTGTCTTCGGCCTTCGCGCCCGCGCCGCCGAGCGTGAATGCCACGACAATGCCGGCGAGAATGGCCGGCGTTCGATGCAGCGTGTCCATGGCGTTTTCTCCCAGATTTTTGTGCACACGATAGCACGTCGTCGAACCCGGATCAGCTAGCGCCTTGCAGTCTTTTGCGGGGCGGGCTTGACTAGCGCTGCCGGAAGCTGCGGCGAGTGCGCAGCGATCCTGACGAGCGGAGCAGTGCCGCGTGAGCTCCCCTAGACAAAAGCCTACGGCATCTCGGCCAAAGCCCATGGCGTCGATGCAGGGGCTTACACTCTTGTTTGCTCTCTTGCTCGTTCTCCTGCTTGCTTGCTTGTTCGCTCTCTTGGGCTCGTGCGCGCAGAGCGTGTCCGCATCGGCGCAAACCGGTCAACCGGCCGCGGCTGACTTGGCGGCCTATACCGGCGCGGATCGCATGGAGAGGCTCGTCGCCGGAGCGAAGAAGGAGGGCTCCGTCGCGGTCTACAGCTCGGCGGCGACCGACGACATGGCGGCGCTCATCGCCGCGTTCGAGAAGAAGTATGGCGTCAAGGTCCGCCTCTGGCGCGCCAGTTCGGAAAACATCGTGCAACGCGCGGTGATCGAGGCCCGCGGCGGCCGTTTCGATGCCGACGTGTTCGAGACCGGCGCTATCGCGATGGAGTCGATGCAACGCGAACGGCTGTTCCAGGAGATCAAGACGCCCGCGCTATCCGCGCTCCTTCCGGCGGCAATCCTGCCGCATCGGGAGTGGATCGGCACACGCTTGAACGTTTTTGTCGCCGCCTACAACACCGGCCTCATCAAGAAGGGCGAGCTGCCGAAACGTTACGATGATCTCCTCGATCGCCGCTGGGCGGGTAAGCTCGGCGTCGAGGCCGAGGACAGCGACTGGTTCGGCGGGGTCGTGAGCGCCTTGGGCGAGGACAAGGGCCTCAAGCTTTTTCGCGACATCGTCGCCGCCAACGGCCTATCGGTACGCAAGGGTCATACCTTGCTGGCGAACCTCGTAGTCTCGGGTGAAGTTCCGCTCGCGCTCTCCGCCTACGCCTACAAGGCCGAGCAGCTGCGCAAAAGCGGCGCGCCGATCGACTGGTTCGTCATTCCACCCGGCGTGGCACGCTTCGAAGGCGCCGGTGTCGCCCGCCGCGCCTCGCATCCGAATGCCGCGATCCTGTTTTTCGAGTTCATGCTCACCGATGGGCAGGACATCTTGCTTGCTCGCGATTTCTTTCCGGCTCGTGCGAACGCAAGGCCGCTGCCGGAGGGTGCTTCCCTGCACTTTCTCGATTCCGCCAGAGGACTGGATGAATATCCGAAATGGAGTAAACAATACCGCGATATCGTCACCAATCCGACGTACTGAGCACGCGCAATCCCAGAGAAGATCACGGGAGAAATACGCATCGGCGACAAGTGGCACGATCCGCCTATGGAAGCGGCAGCAGCGGCTTTTGTCCCGGATGCAACTGCATGTCGACGGCGGTGAGCAGCGCCGCGGTGCCCGCGTAGTTGCCCATCAGCATCACTAACTCGACGAGCTTGTTCGGCCCGAACAGCGCTTTGACCTTGGCGAAGATTTCCGGCGTTACCCTATGGTCGCGGAAAATCTGCCGGCCGAGCTCGATCACCGTCGCATCGGTTTCATCGAGGCCTGCGGTGGGCAAGCGGTGCTTGATCACGTCGATGACGCGCGGCTCGACGCCTTCCTTCAACGCCTCCGGCTCGTGCGCCGACCATTCGAATTGGCTGTCCATCTCGCGCGCGGTGGTGAGGATCGCGATCTCGCGGATGCGCGGGGCAAAGCCCGCCTCGAAGCGCAGGTAACGGTTGAGCGCGCGCGCGTGCGCGGACGCTTTCGGGCTGTAGAGCCCGATCCCGGTCGGGCCTTGCAGGCCCGCGATCGATGCGCCCGGCGCCGTTGCACGGTCGTAGTGGGCCTTGCCGGCCTCGTCCAAATCTTCGCGTTTCGGCAGCGGCAGGCGAAACCCCGATTGGGGGTCGATGTCGGATGGCATGCTGGGTCCCATGGTCGGCGGGGGGCCGACCTGTGTGAAAGCCGGCCGCGCGCCGGCGAGAATGGCGGCGGCGCCGATGAGGCAAATAAGCTGGAGGCAGCGCCGGGGCATGAGCCGTCCCCATTGGGATACTCAATGCCGGGAATTGTCGTCTATCTGAATGCAATCCGCCAGGCGTTCTTGAATGCCGGCCAGGGTCTGAGGGGATACCTCCGGTATATTCCGTAGTGCAGCAGGAGGCGTTGCAGGAACAGCACGTTGTCCACTCCCATTCTCGGTATCCACCAACGCCAACGCGGCGCGATGGTTCCGATCTTTTCTGAGTCGGCGGGATCAGTCGAGAAAATATGCGGCCCTGGTCCAGTCGACGTCAGCGGCTCCTGCCGGAGCATGATCAATACGGCCGGCCGGGAGTACTCAACTCAACGCCGGGACAATCTCCCGACCGGCCGGGCCTTACGGAACGAGTGCGGCTGAAATCTCCCGAAGGTTACGGCGGACACCGGGCGGAAATTCAAGCCCGCGCGGATACCCTTAGAACGAGTGTGTTTCGCTTTGATGACGCCGGCGCGACATTCCGGCTTGAAACCTCACCGCGGCGGCGTGGCCGACGGGAATCGGGGCGTCAGGGCTGCCGGCGGCGTCAGATGGCGGCTGCAATCGTTCCGCGGCATTCGCCCAGCCCGATGGTTGCAAAGCCTTGGCGCCGGCAGCGCGCCCGCATGACGACGGTGTCGCCGTCTTCAAGGAAACGGCGCGTCTCGCCGGATGGGAGTTCGATCGGCCGTCGTCCGCCGCCCGAGATCTCGAGCAAGCTGCCGAGCCCGCCGTCCTCCGGCGCCGAGATCGTCCCGGTGCCGAATAGATCGCCCGCGCGCAGATTGCAGCCGCCGCTGCTGTGATGCGTCACGAGCTGGGCCACGGTCCAGTAGAGATGGCGTGCGTTGCCGACGGACAATCGTTGCGGGCCGAAGCCTTTCGACTTGAGACCCGGCGTGAGCAGAAACACCTCGAGCTCGATGTCGAGGGCGCCCGCGGCCTGGTCCGCCGCGTCCAAGAGATAGGGCAGGGGCGCCGGATCGCCCGCCGGCCGCGGCGCCTGTGCCATCCGAAACGGCGCCAGCGCCTCGGGAGTCACGACCCAGGGCGAGATGGTGGTCAAAAAGCTCTTGCCGAGAAAGGGGCCGAGCGGCTGGTATTCCCACGCCTGGATGTCGCGCGCCGACCAATCGTTCAGCAGGCAGAAGCCCGCGATGTGGCTTGCCGCATCTGCGATGGCAACCGGTGTGCCCAGCTCGTTGCCAGGTCCGATCCAAACTCCGAGCTCGAGCTCGTAGTCGAGACTGCGGGAAGGCCCGAAGCTCGGCACCGTTTCGGTTGACGGTTTGCGCTGGCCGCTCGGGCGGCGCAGCGTCGCGCCCGACACGGCAATCGAGGAGGCGCGGCCGTGATATCCGATCGGCACGTATTTGTAATTCGGCAGCAGCGGATTGTCGGGGCGGAACAGCTTGCCCGCATTGGTGGCGTGGTGGATGCCGGCGAAAAAGTCGGTGTAGTCGCCGATCGCCGCCGGAAGCTCGAGGCGGCAATCATCGGCGCGGTGAGTGAGGCGCGACCGCAGCGCTTCGAGCTTGGCGCGATCCCGGCCATCGGCGTCTAGAATGTCGCCGAGGCGGCGGCGGAGCGCGACGCGCGCCTCGCGGCCGAGTGCGAACAGCGGGTTGAGCGTCGCGCCGCAAGCGGCCTCGGCGGCCCGCGCGGCGAGCCCGTCGAACAGGGCGAGCTCGAGCGCGGCGGCGAGGTCGACGATCTCGTCGCCGATCGCGACGCCACCGCGGGCGGCGCCTTCCATCGTCGCGAATACGCACAGCGGCAGGTTCTGGATCGGAAAGTCGGCGTGCTCATTGGCCGAGGCGACCCAGCTGCGCCGCGCCGGTGAATGGGTCTCATCGATCATGGCCCGATCTTTTCGCGCTGCCCTAGTGTGGCGGTTCAGAAGTCCGCATCATTCTTGCAGCGAGTCCGAAATGCGGACTTCTGAACCAAAGCCACACTAGATCAATAAGTTGCTAGTGTCCTTCGATTCCGAA
>Ga0209647_1004429_pt1 | contig 10579 bp, 10 predicted proteins | sample GraSoi_2013_60cm_FD_185827 | JGI IMG/M metagenome (GOLD analysis project Ga0209647, IMG submission 185827) | Grasslands soil microbial communities from the Angelo Coastal Reserve, California, USA - Sample 9_17_2013_60cm (SPAdes) (version 2) | ecosystem: Environmental > Terrestrial > Soil >...
CCAGCTTGCGCACCTGGCGCTCCTCGGTGGCGTCGAGCGGCGGACGGGCAGAAACATGTTTGGGCATGGGGAGCCTCCTTGGCCGCCTGTGCACGCAGATTTCACGCCACTTTTGCGGAACGACGCAAAGTGGTGCATCCGGTAGTTGCCTACCAGATTTGCCGGGCTCATCTAGACTGCCTGCTGCACATTCGGGCATGGTATGCTGTGCCAGCAGCTAGCTTGCAGCCGCGTTCGGCGTGCAGTCAGTAGCGCAGCACGCGGTAGCACACGGATGGGGTGACCGGTGGAGCGCCGTCCCGAGGAGATCGCACAACTGCAGGCGCGGGCACGCGAGGCGCTGGAGCAGCTCGATCAGCTGGAGCCTCGCGCCCCGGTGCAGCATCTCAGGCAACTCCTGCGTCTCTGGCATGATCCCGCCTTCGGCAACCCGACCGCGTGGGCGGTCTTTGAGCACGTCCGGCTGCCGAGCGAACGCCAAGGGCACAGGCTCCCCACCTGGATGATGGTGCGCGAAGCGACCTGGGATCGGGCGCATGACGGCGAACGATTCACCAACCCCTTGCAAGGCGTCCGCGAGGGCTTCTCTGCGCCGCCCACGATCCGCGTGCGCGATGGACGCATCGCGCAGCGGTCGGTCACGTCCTGGCTACGCGAGGTGCGCCAGCTGCCCATCGCCATCCTCGGTCTCCGGGGACCGGTTGGACTCGATGGCGAGTCCTGGGGCATCGAGGTCGGTGATGCCTTCTTGCAGGTGCGCCTGCAGTGGTGGGGAGCGGGCCCGAGGCAGTGGGTACCGGTGACGCAGGCCATCGCGCGCCTGCACACCTTGCTCGCTGGCGCGGTCGCCCAGAACAACGAGAGCCGGCGGGGCCCCTGACCTGGGGTCCCGGAAGGGGATCGACCACCGACCGCCGAGCAGCATTCAAGCCCGCACCGGTGAAGCGCCGGCAGGCAGGAGGGCGATGCCGGCTTTGCGCGCTGGTCGGTGCCTGCGCCTGCGCCCCCACACGAACGGGTGCTTGTGTGCATTCCAGTAGCGAGTCGCCTGCCACACAGCCGCCGCCAGCTCCTCCCACGTCTCGAACCGGCGCCCCTTGAGTGCGAGGGCGCGCAACACTTTCCACCACGGCTCAATCAAGTTCAGATACGCTGCGTAGGTCGGCTGGAAGACAAACTCCCAGCGCGGGTGGCGCACGCAAAAGAGCAGCACGTCGTCGGCATGGTGCGTGTTGAGGTTGTCCAGGATGGCGTACACCCGCTCGATCTCGGGCGCGAGCTGGTGGTCGACCCGCTCCAGGAAATCGACCCAGTTGGCGATCGTGCGCCTCGGATAATCGCAGGTGAAGGCCTCTCCAGTCGCCGGTTGGAATGCCCCGAAGATATAGCCCTTCCCACGTCGGCCATAGTCGATCTCCTGCTTGGCCCGCTCGGCGGGGCGTTTGGTCGTATCCACTAGGCGCTGGCCAGCAAACGACTTGGCCGATTCGGGCCCCATCTCATCTACACAGATCACGACGCTGCCCGCTGGAGGCTCGCTGTAGAGGCGCTCAATCGCCCCCTTTTCGCGGCAAAGTCGGGATCGATGCGCCGGCCGAACCACGTCTCGTGCGTGCGCCAGCGCAGGCCTTCGCGCTGCAACACCTCGTGGATGCGGCTGCGACTCATCGCGAGGCCGTGCGTCTCCTGCATGTAAACCGCCAGCCGCTCGAATGTCCAGCAGGCGAAGGCTTGGCCCAGTTCCTGAGGGTCGGTGAGCGCGGTTGCCACCACCAACCCGACCTGCTCCCTCGTGTAGGTCGCCGGCCGTCCCCGATGCGCCGCATCGGCCAGCCCGGCCATCCCGCGCTCATTGAAGCGCTTGATCCACACCCGCACGGTGGGCTCACACAGGTCCAACGTGCGAGCGATGGCTGGCACGCGCTGGCCTAGGCTGGACTGCAACACGATGCGCGCCCGCTCGACGTCGCGCACCGCCGCCGTGCGTGACTGGCTGAGGTGTTTGAGCTGCTGCTGCTCCTCGTCGGTCAGCGCCCGCGCCTGAAGGGCCATGGAACCACCTCATCTCACCTCACAGCGACCAGCAGAGTTGCCCTCATTCTACAGCATCATTGCCGGATGGACCACTAAGCCGGCGCGCACTGCCTTGCAGGTGGCCGACGACGGCTGGCAGCAGGAGGGGGACCTCTTCTGGGCCCCAGCTCGCCCCGCCCCCAAGGGGGAACGCTGGGTGGTCGTGCGCACGACCCAAGGCGAGGAGCGGGCCCGAGAGACACTGCGTCGCCAGGTGGACAAGACGCAGGAGCAGTGGGTGAAAGCGCTCTGGCATCTGGGCCACCAGCGTTTCGCCTGTGCGCCCGACGCCCGGGCGGCGCTCGAGCAGCAGCTCAAGAAATGTCCCGAGTGGCTCACCGTCCAAACACACCTCGTGGAGCATCCCACCTACCGGCAGCCTGGCCGGCCCGGCAAAGACGCGCTGCCGGACCAGGTCGTGTGGCAGATCGAGACGACCCTCGCCGTCGATGAGGGGGCGGTAGCCCGGGTGATACGGCGCCAGGCGTCTTTCCTGGTCGCCACCACTGTCCTGGATCCGACCCAGCTCTCCGACCAGGAACTGATCCAGACCTACAAAGACCACCAGAGCGTCGAGCGGGGCTTCACTTTCCTCAAAGATCCGCTGTTTCTGGCCTCCTCGGTCTTCGTGAAAAAGCCGGAGCGGCTAGTGGCCCTCAGCCTCATCATGGTGCTGTGCCTGCTCGTCTATCGCCTGGCGGAGCACCGCCTGCGCGCGCAACTGGCAGCCACGGGACAGACGATCCCCAGCCAGGTCAAGAAGCCGACCGATCGCCCCACCATGCGCTGGGTGTTCCAATGTTTCGAAGGGGTAGACCTGCTCCACATCCGCCACGGACCCGACCCGGCGGTGTCGCTGGTGCTCCGATTGCAGCCCGTCCACCAGCAGGTGCTGGCGCTCCTGGGACCGGCCTACGAAGAATGCTATAAATCCACCAACTGACCGTGCGGAAAGTGGGGAACAGGAGGCGCAATGGACTCGGTTGAGACGATCAAGGTGGCCACGTTGCAGGCGCAGCAGCACTTGACGACAGATGAGGATGCGCTGCTCGCGGCCTTCCGCAGTCTGACGATGGAGCAGGCGAACATACTGGCACAGTGGACATTGCAGCGTTACGACGCGCGGCCTGACCGCTTGGATTGGCAACAGCTACTCGCTAGAATTGCCAATTTCGTAGATGGCGGATTGCTTGGCATGTACTCGGAACTGCTGACGCGAGAGCTCTTCTGGCCAGGTGCGATGTACCGTGGCGCCGATCCGGCCTCGCGCGATCACCTCATCCGGCGAGTCGAGGACAGGGCGCCGGACCGGAAGGCACTGAATGATCTGCTGCTGTGCCTCGCTTGGATCGGCGATGAGACCGTCCAGGACCTCTTTCGGTCGTGGCGTGTGCATCCGCCTGCCTGGCGCACAGCGCTCTACAGTCCGCCGGAGAGCTATGCTGTGGAAGCCGATTGGGAGCTAACACCTGCAGGTGAGCGGCGCGATCTCTTCTACACTACCTCGTACGAGTTGGTCGCGGTGGACAGGACTGTCGGGATGGAAGGGGCCAACCCGGTGCGAGCCGCGGTGTCGGAGCCAGTGGCAGGGAAGGAGTGTGGATGGTGCGGGCGCAACCTCAGCATCCTCTTCGCACTGGACCTTCGTGACTCTCGGTTGGCATTTCTTGGTTTATCTGGCACGTCGCTGCACATTGCGCGCTGCGATTTCTGCTCACCCTACGCGACGGTCTTCACTGACGTGGACTTGGAGGGCGATGTGCGTTGGAGTGCGAGTAACGGGCCCCAGCCGGTGGACTTCGATTCGGGCTGGGCAGAGTACCCGTTGGTGGGGCGGCAGCTAGTCCTTGGACCACGACGGCGTACGTCGGCCGAGACGGTTGGCATTTATCAGGGCGCGCACAACTCGGAGCTCGGGGGGCATCCTGATTGGATTCAAGATGCAGAGTATCCGGCATGCCCTGAGTGTCAACGGCGGATGACGTTTATTGGACAGGTCGAAACTGACGACGTAATCGAGAACGCCGAAGGCATCACCTCTGCTTTTCTCTGCGCCGAGTGTGGCCAGGCGGCGACCACTTACCAGCAAACGTAAACTGCGTGGGCGGAGGACAGCAGTACCGACCGAGGGTACTGCACGCCTCGCCACGCGCACACTGGGCTTGTTTGGGACTGCACTATTGGAGCCTGAGAAGACCACACAGTTACACTCCAAGCCATCCGCGGCATAGGCGAATGTCACTCAATCCTGACGCCGCGTGAATCCTTATCCCTAACAGAGGTTAATACCTCGTCGCGACATGTCCCTCTGCGCTCTCACAGGGGGATTGACATAGAGGGTCTTATATCTCAGAGTTCGTGCTAGGATCGTTCACGTGGGTGCGATAGGCCGTTCATCCCTTGGCCCAATACAGGCCGCAGATGAGTCGAGGTCGTCGCGCCCTCGCCCTCCGCATTGACGAACCCGAACAGTTGCCTGGGCCGGCCCCGAGTCGAGCCCGCATCCCGTAAGGCTGGGACGGCGAGGAGAGAAGGGAGCACGAGGATGAGCGAGCTCCCCGTGGTGGTCGGGATCGAGGTGGCAAAAGCCCGTTTGGATCTCGCCGTACGGCCCAGTGGGGAGCAACGGCAGGTAAGCCATGACGCCAGCGGGATCGCGGAGGTGGTCACCTCTCTGCAGGAGTTGGCGCCTCAGGTCATCGTGCTGGAGGCGACTGGTGGGTACGAAGTGCCCGTGGTGGCAGAACTGGGCACGGCCGGGCTCGCGGTGGCCGTGGTCACCCCCCGCCAGGTGCGCGACTTTGCCCAAGCCAGCGGACGTCTGGCCAAGACGGACCGGCTCGATGCTCAGGTCCTGGCACCCTTCGCCGAGGCGCTGCACCCGGTCCCCCGCCCCCTGCCAGATGCCCAGGGGCAGGAGGTGGCCGCGCTGGTCGAGCGGCGTCGGCAGGGAGTGGCGCTGCGGACCGCGGAGCAGCATCGGCTGGGAACCACCCGGACCCCAGCGGTCCGTGCCCCTATTCAAGCCCATCTGGAGTGGCTGGATGCCGATCTGCGGGCGCTTGACGACGAGCTGCAGCGCCGCGTGAAGGCGAGCCCATGGTGGCAGGAGCGCGCGGCAGTGCTGCGCCGTGCCCCGGGGGGAGGCCCGATCGTCTCGCTCACGTTGCGGGCGGATCTGCCCGAGCTGGGCCGGCTGTCGCATGCCCAGCTCGCCGCATTGGTTGGGGTCGCTCCCCTGAACCGCGAGAGCGGCATCTGGCGGGGTCGACGCAGCGTCTGGGGTGGGCGCGCAGCGGTGCGGGCGGCGCTCTCCATGGGAACCCTGCGCGCCACCCGGTGTCATCCCGTCATCCGCCAGTTCTACGAACGCCTCTTGGCGGCGGGCAAAGCGAAGAAGGTCGCGCTGGTGGCGTGCATGCACAAGTTGCTCACCATCCTCAACGCCATGGTCAGGCACCAGACTCCCTGGCAGGCCCTGGCAGGCTCAGGCCGCCTGAGCCTGCCAGGGAGTGGGCAAGGCACGTCACAGTTGCTCATTTGTCATCGTGGGATCAGGCAATGCCGTCTGGCTCTTACAGCTTATTCGGCAGTTACGAGTGGAAGACCCATGAAATCAGGATCGGCAGCGAGCAGGCTCTGCTTGGTCTCGATGCCGCCGATGTCGCGCAGTTCTTGGGTCCATGGCGAGCGTCATGCGATTAAGTGTCGCTGAAGTATTAGAATCTGGGTTTAATGACCGTTGAGCTGGAGTATTCACAAAAGGAGCGGCACCACTTCCCCTCCAGGGCTTCAGCCCGGGGTGTTCGTGCCGCGAGATGAAGATGAATCAGATCACAGGTGGCGAGCTTATCTTCGAACAGCACAGCGCCGTGCGGTGGATTCTGTTTAACCGCCCACGTCAGCGCAATGCGCTGACGTGGGCCATGTACGACGGACTTATCGCCGTCTGTAGACAAGTGAACGCAGATCCTACCATACGGGCGATGGTGCTAGCTGGAGCGGATCACGTGTTCGCGGCGGGCACTGATATCGCGCAGTTTCGGGACTTCAAGACAGAACAGGATGCCATGGATTACGAGGCGCATGGCAATCAGGTGATGGGCGCTCTGGAATCAGTACGGGTCCCAGTGATTGCCGCCATCGCGGGGGCCTGCACAGGCGCGGGTGCGGCAATCGCTAGTTGTTGCGATGTGCGAATCGCCGCGCCATCGGCCCGCTTCGGCGTCCCAATCGCACGCACCCTGGGCAATTGTCTCTCTCACCAGAATTATGCGCGCCTTGTGGCTCTACTCGGTTTTTCGCGCGCCAGGGAGATCCTGATGACCGGACGTCTCATGGATGCGGAGGAATTGCGAGCGGCCGGAAGTGTCGCCGAGGTGGTCGCCGAAGAGCAACTCTTCGACCGCGCTCAAGAGCTAGCCGAGAGCATCGCGGCGAACGCGCCGCTCACATTGCAGGCGACCAAGCAGGCTATGACGCGGGTCCGAAACCGCCTATTCCCTGTGGAGGACGACGCTGATATCATTCGAATGTGTTATATGTCTCAGGATTTTCGGGAAGGAATGGAATCGTTTCTGGCCAAACGGAAGCCGTCATGGAGGGGCGAGTGATTTGAGAGAGCTATTTAGGAGCCAACTCTTCCATCACGCCAGACTGGCGGAGGCGCTGGCAGTAGAGGTGAGGAGCAGCGCCCTCATTTGACGAAATAATAGCCCATCCCTGGTTCGGTGAGTATATGCTGGGGCTGGGAGGGATCGTGCTCGACTTTGTGGCGCACCCGCCCTATATAGACTCTCAGGTATTCAGCATCGCGACAGTGGTTCATGCCCCACACCCGCGTCAGTAATATACCGTGGGGATAAACCCTGCCCGGATGGAGCGCCAGCTCCTGCAGGATACTGAACTCCGTGGGAGTGAGCTTTATGAGATCCCCGTCGCGCCAAACCTGCCGTTGCTCGAAATCAATCTCGATATCCCCAAAGCGCTGCGTCCCTGCGGAGCGCGGCACATCGGCCCAATCGGCGCGGCGTAGCACCGCCTGAACCCGGGCGATAAGTTCCCCTACTCCGAATGGTTTAGTGAGATAATCATCGGCTCCCAGATTCAACGCGGCAACTTTGTCGGTTTCGTCGCCCAAAGCGGTCAGTATGATGACAGGAACCGTGCTCATGTGTCTGAGGCGACGGCAGACTTCGAGCCCATCCAGTTGCGGCAACATGATATCCAGGATCACAGCGGCAAATATCGTGCGGTCGAACGCCGCCAACGCCTCCAAACCATCCGTGGCTAAAACCACGGTGTAGGCATGTTTTTCAAGGGAGTGCTGGATGAAGTCACGGATGCTCGGTTCGTCATCGACAACCAGAATACATTTGTTTTGCGGCATGTTTGGCGTGCTCCTTTCTTCGTACTAGCCATCAACCGGCCCAGACGAGCGGGGCATGGAGCATAGAGGGCGGGAACCACAGGTGAAAGACGGCGCCGCGCGTTCCATCTGTGCGGTTGGTTGCCCAGATTCGTCCCTGATGAGCCTCCACAAATCCTCGACAGATCGCTAAGCCCAGTCCCACACTGTTCCGATTGCGCTCGCGAACATCTTCAACCTGATAAAAACGATCAAAGATGCGGTCGGTGAGATGCGGAGGAATACCAGGCCCATTGTCTGTAATCGTCATAGTTAGTCCAGAACGCGGGGAAGTCAGCCGCTCCTCGTACGTGGCCGACATTTCGACGAGGAGACTCGGACCACTATAGCGCCGCGCATTGTCCAGGATGTTGCGCAGAACTACGACCATGCGCCGCCTATCAACATTGAGGAGAGGCAAGCCTTCAGGTAGTCGCGCCTGCACCCAATGTCGATCCTCCGGTACGAAAGCCAGTTCGATCGCCTCCTCCACCAGGACGTTCAGCCTGTACAGTTCGGGATACAGCTTGAGCGTACCGGCTTCGACCTGTGACATGTCCAGCAGATTCGTCACCAGATCTGCCAGGCGATTACTTTCGTCCACGATACGGCTGAGGCTATGGCGCTGCCAGTTCAGATCAATTTCGCCGTCCGTTTCATCGAGAAGACCGGTGGCATATCCCTTGATGGCTGTCAGCGGGGTACGCAGCTCATGCGAAACAATCGCTAACAGATTCCGCTTGATGCGCTCCGCCTCGTGCTCAACCGTGAAGTCTTCAAATATCTTGCCTCGTCCGATCAGTCTGCTGTTTGCATCGCGCACCTGGAAGAGGCGCATGCGAATGTCGCGTTGCACTGGAACGAATTGACCTTGCGTCCGATAGATTCCGTGCAACTGGAATTCAATACTATGGGGATTGTGGCCGCCCTCGGAGGGTTCGAACACCTCACGATAGAGATTCGGCGACGCCAGCATCGCGATTAACCGTTCTTGCAGGCGGCTATCCCGAATAAGGGAGGTGTGTAACTCGTGTTGTGGAATACCCACTGCTCGACAGAAGACGGGATTGGCATAGACGATCTGTCCGGAGGGGCTTTGCAGCACGACCGCCTCATGCATGCTCCGGAGAATGGCTTCCAGGGTATGGAATTGGGTCTGAATGGTCTCATCACTTTTTTGCAGATGGGAACGGATCTGCTCCTCCATCACCAGGAATGCGGTCATCAACTTTCCGATCTCATCCATACGATGCCGATCGTTCGATAGGAGGCCGGCGGACATGCCTTGAACTGGACCGTTGGGTTGCACCCGCGAAACCGCGCTGGCGAGTCGGGTGAGCGGTAAGATGAGCCGCCAACGCATCATGTACCAGAAGAACGTGGCTCCAATGATGACCAGGAACAGGGCAACAATCAATCCGCGTTCGAACTCGGTGACAATGGCAAAGGTGACATCGGCCGGCCGTTGCACCACAACAGACCAGTTCGCTTCAGGGACCGGCACAAAACTATACAGCCAGTCACGGCTCTGCTGGTGGGCGGTGAAGTTGCCGGTCTCATCTCCCTGCGTGACCGCCGCAACCCCCGAAGGAAGATCCGGCAGATCTTGTGAGGTAGGATCCGCCTTGGTAGTAGCGACCGTCTGTCCGTGGTGATCAATGATCCAGATGCCCACCTCGCTCGTGGGGGATAGCTGGCGCTGAATCGCCTGGAGGTGGAGGTTGAAGATATCCAGCGAGAAATCGATCGCCATAATGCCGACCAGTAGCCCCGATTGGCTCCTCATGGGTGTGGCTACGGTGAAGACGCTGGTATGAAACGTATCGCTGATCCGCCGGGATGAGACATAGGGCGCGCTGCTGCGGATCGCCCCCAGGAAGTAGTCACGACGCCCGAAGTCCTGGACGATGCTTATCTGGTTGCTGGGATAATTGAATATCATTTTGCCGGTCGGGTCAAGAATGAAGTACATGCTGATATCCGGGTGAGCGCCAAAGGCGGACGAGAAGAGTGAGTTCAGCTGCCTGGGGTCGAGGCTAGTTGCCGCCTGGCTTGTGGCCAACTCTCGATCAATCTCGGAGGCCGATTGCACATAGGCTCCGGTCTCCAGCGCCACGGCCTGAGCCAGACCTTGATCGGATTGAAACGCATTCTGCTCGAGAGTATTGCGCTGAAACAGATAGAGCCCCCCCCCACCTAGGAGCACAGGAATCACGAACAGGAGGTACAAACTCAGAAGTTGCAGACTGACCTTTTGCCGCACGATATTGGGCATACGACGCCTCCTGAGAAGCAGACGGGGCCCGCTCACATTTCATCCGGCCATGTGCGTGTGTGACGAGTAGTGTACACCCGATAGCGCGCATGCAGCGCGAGATGCAGCAACAAGTTCGTTACGCGTCTTGTTATGCCCATGGCTATTTCTGTCAAGTATACTTCGCGTGAGTTCAAGCAAACCGTGTGCGGATCGACGATGATCTCCCTGCCAGAGAAGGTGTTGAGCATGGCTATCGACCTCGTTCCCCGTCCCCAACCAGACCTTGATTGTCAAGCCAGACGTGTGCCTACGAACGAACAATAGGAGAGGTAGCGCCGTGCATGAGCTATTCCTTACCCTGGGCTTTGGCATAGTGTCGGCCGCCATTCTTTCGCTTTCGGCCGTGGCATTCACGCTCGAGTACGCGGTTACCAATGTCGCCAATCTCGCGCATGGCGAGATCCTGACCGTTGGGGCCTACGCGGCCTACGTCGTGCACCAGTCAACAGGCAATATTGTGCTTTCCGCGCTTGCCGCCGCCGCCGCCGGCGGGCTCATAGCGCTCGCCATGCAGACCCTGGTGGTCAATCGCTTCGTGCGCAGTCGCGCCGGAACGATGGCGACCTTCATCGCCACGCTGGGCATGGCCTTCATCATTCAGAACACTCTGGTTATCATCTTCGGCGCCGCCAATGTCGCGTATACGATCCCCCAGAGCGCCCCGATGCAGGTGGGACCGTTCCTCTGGACGTCCACGGAGATCGAGATCATCCTCTCGGCGCTGGCGATTACGGCGGTGCTCTTCGTGATCATCACCTACACGAAATTTGGCAAAGCGCTCC
>Ga0209647_1004431_pt1 | contig 10571 bp, 12 predicted proteins | sample GraSoi_2013_60cm_FD_185827 | JGI IMG/M metagenome (GOLD analysis project Ga0209647, IMG submission 185827) | Grasslands soil microbial communities from the Angelo Coastal Reserve, California, USA - Sample 9_17_2013_60cm (SPAdes) (version 2) | ecosystem: Environmental > Terrestrial > Soil >...
GCCCATGAACCGAAATCTCTTGTGTTTCTGGAAGGCGGGCACTTAGGCAAATCTGAGGGTGAGGACTTTGAAACTGCTTCCGCAGCGGCACGCGACTGGTTCGTTCAATGGCTGAAGCCAAGCAATGCCGCGGCGCAAACGTATGATCCGCACTCTGAATACCTCGGTAAATCAGATCTGGAGAGTTTTGAGATCAACATGCGCCTGTCGTTGACCGGCATCGGCGCCGAGCTTAAGTCGGAAGACGGTTACGCTAAAGTCGAACGGTTAATCTCTGGTGGGCCGGCGCAGTTGAGCGGGAAAGTCACCGTCGGCGACCGCATCGCTGCCGTCGGACAAGGCAAGGATTCGTTTGTGGACGTCGTCGATATGAAGATCGACAAAGTGGTGGAATTGATCAGAGGCAAAAAAGGCTCCGTCGTCCGGTTAATGATTGTCCCGGCCAATAGCGCTGACCCGTCCAAGAGAAAGATTGTTGAGCTCGTTCGCGACGACGTAAAACTGACGGAACAAGAAGCCAAAGCCGAATTGATTGAAAAGGACCTCCCGGATGGAACTGTCAAACTTCCGGTGGTCGACGGCATTCCGCAGATCTCCGTGCAGGAGCTGAAACGGAAGCTAGATGCGAAGGAAGACGTCTTCGTCCTCGATGTCCGCGAACCGCATGAGCACAGGATCGTGAATCTCGGTACGTCGTTGATTCCGGTCGGTGACATTGAGCGCCGCGCCTCCGAGCTGGCAGACAAGAAGAACAGCGAAATCGTCGTCTATTGCAAAGCTGGCGTACGCAGCCAGAAGGCCGCGCTGGCCCTGAAGCAGGCTGGATTCACGAATATTTCAAACCTTACCGGCGGCATTCTGGCTTGGGCGGAAAAGATCGATCCGTCGATGGAAAAGCACTAACGACGACCGATCCGCTCGCATCCCATCTTTCCAATTTGACAAGCACGACCGGTCGTGCTATTACTCATTTAGATTTTCTAGAAATAACGGAGATAAACGGGTACCCAAAGTACTGAGTTCTAGTACCCCAAACAATACTTAAGAATTTCCCTGAAGGATCTACCGAACATGTCACTTCGCATCAATGATATCGCTCCAGATTTCACCGCCGAAACCACACAAGGACCGATTCAATTCCACGAATGGATTGGGAACAATTGGGCAGTCCTCTTTTCTCACCCGAAAGACTTTACCCCCGTCTGCACCACAGAGCTTGGCGCTGTCGCTGGCCTGGAAAAGAAGTTCGCCGATCGCGGGGCAAAAGTCATCGGTCTCAGCGTCGATCCGGTGGAAAGCCACGGAAAGTGGGCTCAGGACATCCGGGACGTCAGCGGACACAAGGTAAATTACCCGATAATTGGGGACACGGAACTCAAAGTTGCCAAGCTTTACGACATGCTACCCGCCGATGCAGGGGATAGTAGCGAGGGCCGGACACCAGCGCTCAACGCACCGGTTCGGACTGTCTTTGTGATTGGCCCAGATAAGCGTATCAAGCTCACGCTGGCCTATCCGATGACGACCGGACGCAACTTCGACGAGATTATCCGCGTGCTCGATTCCATGTTGCTCACCTCGGAGCATAAGGTAGCCACTCCGGCTGACTGGAAACAGGGCGACGACGTCATCATCACCAGTGCAGTCTCCGATGAAGAAGCAAAGACAGCCTTCCCGGGCTACAAGACTGTCAAGCCCTACCTTCGTACAACAAAGCAGCCAAAGTAAGCGGCCCGTGTTTCTGTGTGAAAAACGAACCTGGCAGTACTAATATCACAATTCCCGATTTGGAAAGCATCAAGGCCCGAATGAAATCAACCTGGATGGCTGGGGACTTCGGTCGGATCGCAAAGTTAAACGAAGCTGCGGCTGACGAATTCATTGCGCGTCGAGATCTCAAGCCGGGGTTACGGGTGCTCGACGTCGCGTGTGGTACTGGCAATCTAGCTATTCCGGCGGCTAGAACAGGGGCGGTGGTGAGGGGCGTAGATATTGCTGCTAACTTGCTCGAGCAAACAAGCGAACGAGCAAAACGTGAAGCTGTCGAGGTCACATTTGATGAGGGTGGAAGCCGAATATCTCGAAGTCGTAGCGACCAAGAAATGATGAACTAGAGAATTAGGCGCCGAGCCCAGACGGTTCTCGTGCACGGAAAAAGGGCTCGAATAGGAGACGATCGGTGGAGAATGTCGATCCCGATGACCGGCGTAATCGGGTCGCCAAACTTACACCGGCCGGCAACGCCCGCCTTTCTGAATCCGATAGGCTTTGGGAGAACGCGCATCGCGGCTTCGAAGCAGCTTTTGGCCGGGCAAAATCCGATGGAGATCAGGCCGTCTCTTTCTAATGGCTTGAGCGTGTGCGCAAGCGCCCCGGCGTCCATGACCAACGCCTCGGCCAGATTGCCGACTGTGGTTGCCTCGCTTCGGCGGATCTGGGCGAGGATCGCTCTTTGTGTGGTTTTCAGGCCGCTCGGCGCTAAGGCAGCATCGTAAAGCTGTGAAATACGGCGGGAGGCCTTTCTTAGCGTGGTGCAACTGCAGCGACTGGCTTGCGAATTCAGATCATTCTTTTGGGTCATTATCGATTCCTCTCAGATATTTATTTGACTGCTTGCTTTAATTGGTTTCACCGCCACCGATCAGATCTAATACTTGCAAAATAAACAAACGACTGGTCATATTTTTAGAAATGCCTAGACCAGCCAATCCAGAAGTTCGGCACCGTCTGATAGAGGCGGGCAGGAGTCTATTTCTAAATCGCGGTTTCAACGCGAGCGGAGTGCAAGAACTCGTTGAAGCCGCAGGAATTCCAAAGGGGTCTTTCTATAGCTACTTTGGAAGCAAAGAAGAGTTCGCTTTGGAAGTGCTTGAACAGTACTGGACCGATATTGAAGAACGATTCGGCGGCATCCTACAGGATGTACGCCTGACACCAACAGATCGTATTCTCCGCTATTTTAAGTCTCTATCCGCTGAAAAGGCTAAAGACAACTATGCAACTGGTTGTCTCATCGGAAACCTTTCCCTTGAAATCGCAAACCTTAGTCCCAAAGTTCGTTCCAAGCTTTCTGACATTTTTGAACGCTGGGAGGCACCAATTGTTACATGTCTTCGTGAGGCGCAGGAGCGACACGAGATCACGCCACGAAGTAATTTACGTGATCTTGCCGCAGCGATGATCGAGAGTTGGGAAGGCGCGGCTATGCGAGCGAAGATTGAACAAAAGCGGAGGCCCTATCGTCACTTCGAGGAAGTAATTTTGACTAATCTACTCCGAGCTTAAATTTTTTGCTTGATAAATAGACGACTGGTCGTCTATTTCTTGAGTGAAGCATTCCTTGATAGGGACAGATTATGAACCCAGACAAAGATCGTTCGACCCTGTACAGAGATCCGCTCGGTGTCTTATGTGCTTCTTCGGTTAGTTGACCGTTGAAGCAGGTAGTCCACAATCAGCGCTCGACCTCTGGCTGTCACCTGCAGTCGCGAGGGTCGACCATTGAAATTAAGCAAATTATCCAAAATGATTTCAGACGCTAACAACTTCCTTACATCGACCGGATCATAGCGCAATCACCGTCTAGACAATGATTGCGGCACTTTGAACAAAAACGGCGGATATTCAAAGTACTGAGTTAATATTCAAAGTGCTGAGTTAATAGTTGACACCTCAACGCACTGGAATGTCCAACACCCACTCATGCAATAAATGGAAACCATCGACCTAACGACTCAGCCACCACGCAGCCCTCATCAAAAAATGGAAGGCCTATACATGATGCCCCGCACGATCGATAAATTGCGGGCGAAGCTTCCTAGGGGAAATATTGGCGTGTACAGTATTACTACGCCATTTGCACCCGGCTTAAGCCTTATGCTTCTCGATGGCATTGGCGTGACCGAAGAATGGCTACTCGAAATTGTGCAGAAGGTTTCGGTTGAAGATGAAATCGCTGACTGGCTGCGGAGAAATGCCGATCTGTCGAGCGTCGCTTCACTGAACAAGAAACTTTTCAGCCCACGAATTGAAGATGTGCTGGCCTTCATTCCGGCAGCAACTTTCTACGAAATCTACCCAGCTGCGGAAAAGATGTCGATAACGTCTCCCATGTTCGAAGTCCTTTTGGAGGATGATCGTCTCATGTTTCCCAATCATTTTAAAAACGGGTCCGCGTCCGCATGAAATCGCCCCAATTGAGCAGCCTAAGTAACATAGTACCGATGAAGCCGTGGCTCGCGCGCTGCGCGTTTTTGCTGCGTCTATTTTTAATCAGTTCTTTTTTGACCCTTCGCGGCTCCTCGGCAGAGTTCGACCGCATCGGCATCGTCTCGGCATTCGATCCCGAATTGACGGCAATAGAACAAGCAATCATCCCGAAAAGAGCCGAAAGTAAGATCGAGGAAGTAAATGGAACGCGCGTTCGCCTGGTCGATCTTGACGGCAAGCATCTCTACTTTTTTCTGTCGGGGATGAGTATGGTCAATGCCGCATTGACGACCCAAATGGCAGTCGACCGTTTTCAACTTGATGCGATCATCTTTGCCGGGATCGCCGGTGCGGTGGATCCGGCGCTGCATCCAGGTGATGTTGTGGTGCCAGCTTATTGGATCCACCAAATGGAATCCGTTTGGTCGAATCCGGATTCGAACAAATCGGGAAGCTATGTTTTGCCGGAATTCTACCGGCCAAAGTACGGGCACTTCGAAATGATTTTTCCGAATGACGTGCAAGTGGTCAGAAAGGGTGATGCGAAGCTCCGCCAAGTGCACGCTTTTCCGGCTGATCATTACCTATTGAGCTGTGCGGAAAGTGCCGCGAACCGCGTGCGATTGGTCGATACTAAGGGAGAGCCTCGGTCGGTGTACATCGGCGGCAACGCGATGAGCGGGCCGGTATTCCTGGATAATCGCGATTTTCGCGAGTTTGCTTTCCGTACCTGGAAAGTCCGTCTACACGAAATGGAAGGCACCGCGATAGCGCAAGTCGGATATGTCGATCGTATTCCGGTCTTGATCGTTCGCGGAATCAGCGACTTGGCGGGCGGGCAGCACGGTCAAAATTCGGAAGAAACTTATACTCGGCTCGCTTCGAGAAATGCGGCGCTGGTAGCGGCCGCGACGTTGAACAAACTGATCGGCCAATAGGTTATGATGAAAGAACTGGTTTTTGGGTAACACCCAGACTTCGATGGGTGCTCGGCATGCCTTGATTGCCCCGAACGGTCACGTTTCGAGCGTGCTGCCCGGCATCCTGTAACGGCAAGCGGAGGGACGCTCTCATTCGTAGTAAATCCATAACTGCGTGCGGCGAGACCATCCGGTCAACGCCACCAGTCGAAATCTCAACAAAAGAAAATAAGTATGAAAAACACAACCCGAACCGAAACGCCGGACACTACCCTTGAGTTTGCTATCAATCCCGGACGGTGCCGTCGATACAGTACGTTCGGTCCGAAAACTTCATCAAGTGGCGCGGCAAACAGCGGCGATGATTGTCACCGGAGATGACACAGACGCCTGGCTGAAATTCAAAAAATCGCCTCAATACTACGAGTAAGGACATCTAGCCTGCAACAGAGCGTGTCGACGTATCGGCGTAGGTTGTGGGTGAACCGTCTCGGTTTACTCGGCCCCTGACTTACGCGCTTCAAACATCAAAAAAAACAGCCCAAACTCTCCTCTCGAACCCAATGAAAATCAGCCCCCTGCTTCTGATCTGCGTGCCGCTTATCTCTGGTAGTAACACCAATGCCGCTGCACCGCCAAATGGAGAACCTATGACCACCCCAACTGACACATCGATTCAACTAGCTTCCGATCAAACGATTGGACGTATCGAACCCGTCTTCGAATTTTATAACGCGATGCCAACCGGTGTCACCGTTTCCACAGGAGGCCGCATTTTCATCAACTTTCCCCGTTGTGGATGGCACGGCGGCTGGGTTTGGAAGCGCGTTGCGCGATCCCTGAGAGAAGAAGGTCACGATGTATATACACCTACGATGACCGGACTCGGAGAGCGCAGCCATCTGCTGAACGCGACGATAGACGTGCTCAACCACGCACCGCAAACACGACAGGCAAGGGTTAAGCAAAACATCCAGGAGATTTAATGAGAATCGCATTTTTAGGTGTTCGCGTACCAGGCCACCTCAATCCAATGACCGCGCTTGCGCGCAAGCTGAAAGCTCGGGGGCATGACGTCGTGTTCATCTCCATTCTCGACACCGAGCCCTACGTTCGCGCAGCACAGCTTCCATTCATCCCATATTGCGAGAAGGAGTTTCCGCTAGGATCGGTTCGCCAGACGACAGACCAGCTGAGCAAGCTGCAGGGTCAAGCCGCACTAGAGTTCACCCTTCGCTCGGTTGCCAGCGCATTGACGTCGTCCTTCAAGAATTTGCCTCAGAGGCTGGTGGAAGCTCGCGTGGACGCATTGGTGCTTGATCAGGTCGATACCGGACTTGGGTTAGTTCCGATGCGTCTCGGCATACCGTATGTCCATGTTTCGAACGCTCTTCACCTCGATTACTCAGGGAATACCCCACTTTGTACTTTTGACTGGCCGCATGAAACGACTCCAGAGGCACTGGCTCGAAACCAGGCGGGTGTGCGCGGATTTATGCAGGCGTTAGAACCAGTAACATCCGTGGCGGACGCTTATGCGGCGCAGGTCGGATTGAATATCGACTGGACCGATCCTCTTGCTACTATGTCCGAATTGGCATGGCTCACGCAGACGCCAAAGGAGTTCGATTTCGAGAGTCCTCACTGGCCTTCCCAGCTTCACTACACGGGCCCATTTCATGACGGCCTTGGCCGGATCGAGCCGGACTTTCCGTGGGATCGCCTGACGGGTGAGCCGCTCGTTTATGCCTCGATGGGCACTTTGCAGAACGGCCTCGAATCAGTGTTCAGCGCGATTGCCCAAGCGGTCGAGCCACGCCCGGGGATGCAGCTGGTGCTTTCTATCGGCGACAGCCTCGATTCTAAGCAGATCAGTTCGTTGCCAGCCAACTGCATCGTTGTAAACCGCGCACCACAGATCGAGCTGCTTAAGCGTGCGGCCTTATGCATCACCCACGCCGGTCTGAATACTGTACTCGAATCTCTGACGCAGGGGGTTCCGATGGTTGCGATCCCGGTTACGAATGATCAGCCGGGCGTAGCTGCGAGGATCGCGTATACGAAAACTGGCGCATATGTACCCATACAAGAGATGACGGCTTCTCGACTCTCAGCTCTCATCGACGAGGTTTTGAGCAATCCGGAGTACCGCCAAAATGCCAACCACATGAAGCAGGTGATAGCCGAAACAAACGGACTCGAAAAAGCAGTAGACCTACTAGAACAGGCTTTCAACCTCGCATAGCCACTGCAAAGGAATTCAGGCACTCCATCACTATTATACGCAGCTTAACTGCCTCACGATCAAACTAATAGAGAAACATTAATAGGCTTTTCTGCCTGGCTTTCCGGTGAGAAAGAGAGCCTTCCTGAGTGATCATAAATCGACGCAATTTCATAAGGACGACAGTTGGATCAATGCTTATCGGTGTGGGAGCTAACACGGCTTCTAGCAAACCAAAGCGATCCTCGCAAATAACAGTGCAACAGCCTGATCGTTTAAATCCCCTGATATACGTACGGCCGGTATTCGAATGGTTCCAGAAGATGCGGACCTGTTGGACCTACACAACAAAGTCTGCGCTGTCATCGGCTTCAGATCGCAAGGACATGCACATGCGCTAAAGCTCAAGGATAGCGGCATCGAAGTCAGCGCCGAGATTTCCATTACCTCCCTCATCGGTCGGAACAGATCACCCTTACACTAAGTCAATCGAATTAGAAAAGAGAACGTAGATACAATGAATATAATTTCTGTGGACGTAGAAACTAACGACAAGTTGAAAAAGGCCAAGCTCGAGAATGGTTTTTATAACATTATCGATGGGCAAAGAGTATCCGCTCGCAAAACATTGTCTATCGTCAATCCTGCTACCGGTAAGCAACTGGCCATCGTTCCAGACGTAGATCGCGCGCTACTGGACGAAGCGGTCAGTGCTGCACAAAAAGCATTCCCAGGGTGGCGTGCAGTGCCAATCAGCCGACGGAAAGCAATATTGACTAGCATGCTCAACAGAATAAGCGACCACGCAGAGGAACTAAGCGTGCTTCTTACCGCAGAACAGGGTGGCCCTCTAGCTCGGCACGGTCGGAAATCGATCTACTTACTAAAGCGTTTGGACCAGCTCTCATGCAAAGCGGCCACCAAATTGATCTACCTGGCGCTACGCGATATCGTTAAAAAGTGGCAGAAAGCACCGATCAATTGGACCAGTGCCTCAGCGCAGTTCGCCATCCAGTTTGGAACCCGATTCGACGTCGTATGAGTCGAAGAAACTAAGACAAAAATCGGCCCACACACAAAAAACCGGACACTACCCCGGCAAATCTTCATTGAACCCCGATGCCCTCGATCTGCTTCTTGGGCAAGCTAATCTAAGAAAACGGATGAATAGATTAAAGCGCGACGATGTTACCCTCGCTTTTCAAGAAGTTGGCTCAGGAGCGTTACCGGTCCTTTTAGTGCACGGATGGGCCTGTGATCACAGTTTCCTTGCGCCCCAGCTTGCGTTCTTTGGCCGTGCGCATCGTTCGGTGGCGGTCGACCTGCGAGGTCACGGTATGAGTGATGCACCTGAACAGAACTACACCATGGCCGGCTTTGCTGATGATCTCGCCTGGCTCTGTGCTCAGATCAATCTCGAGCGACCGGTGGTCATTGGGCACAGTATGGGTGGCAACGTTGCGCTGGAGCTTGCGGCACGTTACCCCGAGCTACCCACTGCAATTGCGCTGATTGATTCGGTTATCCTGCCGTCTCGAGACTTTATAGAAGCGCTCCAGCCATTGGCGAAAGCATTGAAAGGACTGCACTATTTAAGCGCCCTGGAACAAGCTTCTTCGTTGCTGCTCTTGCCAACCGACAGCGCTGAACGCAAATCGCAACTGCTCGCCAGCGCAGCGAAAACCCCGCAACATGTTATTGCCTCGGCCTTTTCAAACCATGTGACGGAATATGATGCAACTGCAGCAATCAAGGCGTGCTGTGTGCCGATTGCTTATATCGGGGCAGCTGCTCCAATAGGCGACGTGAATCGTTTTCGAAAGATATGTCCGAACCTGATTACCGGCCAGACAATTGGTTCCGGACATCTTTCGCCACTCGAGGTGCCGGACCAGATAAATCCAATGCTCGAGCGATTTGTGGAGGTGTATGCGGCGAAGGGGGAAAACAGACCGTCCGCATCACCCAAGGACGTGATCGAAGTCTTCGCCGCGCGCCGGGCGGCTGCAGCTCACGGTCTGCGCGACAGGACGGTGGCTTGAGTTGAGCGTGAGCGATGACGGGCTAGGCGTGCCTTCGACGGAGGTCGAACAACTTTTCTTCGCAGAGCGCCAGCGGGTACACGCGCTTGGGCTGTTGCGACGGCGGCTGAAAGGATTGTTCGGGCACACATTTCAGCTGGAGGCGCGCAGCGAGGTTGGAGAGGGCACAACGGTGACGATGCGGATTCCGTTGCGGAACCGGCTTGGAGCTGGCTTCGAATCACAGGGAGCTATCTCCTCAGAACTCCGCGAACTGGCGTCTCAATAAGATCTGTTGTCATGTGGATCCGGATCCGAGCTGTAATTGTCGAAGATGAGCCGTTGGCCGCCCAGTATCTGGCAGCGTTGCTAGACGATACCTACCAGGTAGAGGTGGTCGGTTCGGCCACAGAGAGCGAGGCAGGCCTGCGTCTTTGCGCCGAGTTGCGGCCGGACGCGGTCTTTCTGGACATCAATCTGCCAGGTAGAGACGGTGTTTCGCTGGCGACGCAACTGGCCATGCTTCCGCAGCCGCCGCGTCTGGTCTTTACTACGGGAGACGCGAACCGCGCGACCGACGCCTTCCGGTTGGAGGCAGTGGATTATCTGCTTAAGCCATTGGATCCAGAGCAAGTCACGGATGCGGTCAATCGGTTGCTGCGACATCTGCGGCCCTTTGAGCTCGGCTCTTTCTCGAGTTCCGGTGATCACGCCAACGAAGGCTCACCGAACAAAACGCGTTTTACTGGCACTGCCAATGAGCTGCTGCCGGTCAGGGATGTGGACGCCGACCAGATCCGGCTACTCGCCCGCCGCGAGGTTGCAGCGGCGCTGCGACGGGAACGCCGCACTTGGATCCATACCGTGCGGGAAGAGTTTGCCACTTATTATGCGTTGGCTGATCTCACGCGATGGCTAGGCGGCGATCCTTTTATCCAGATCGGCAGGCATGCCACTGTGAATCTGCATGCAATCGAACACATAACCCATTACGGTGACCGCCTTTACCGCGTGCAGCTCCGCGACCGGGTGGGAACCGAAATCACGGCATCGCGCACAGGGGCTGCCCGGCTCGCTGCGGTGTTCAAGACGCAACGCTGAAACGAGGCTACGAATCGAGAAAAATATGGATAATAACTACTCTATAGGGAAGTAGCGGGCTTTCCAGCATAGATACAAATGGACCCCAGGGGAAAC
>Ga0209647_1004432_pt1 | contig 10571 bp, 8 predicted proteins | sample GraSoi_2013_60cm_FD_185827 | JGI IMG/M metagenome (GOLD analysis project Ga0209647, IMG submission 185827) | Grasslands soil microbial communities from the Angelo Coastal Reserve, California, USA - Sample 9_17_2013_60cm (SPAdes) (version 2) | ecosystem: Environmental > Terrestrial > Soil >...
CCACCCGTCCCACACGCGGGATCGCAAATGCGCTGCCCTGACTCGGGATGCATAACATCGACAATAGCATGGATAAGCACGCGTGGCGTAAAATATTGACCCGCACCGCTCTTCGTGTCTTCTGCGTTTTTCTGCAAGAGCCCTTCGTAGGCATCGCCCTTGACGTCCGTTCCAAGGACCGTCCAGGTCTCTCGGTTAATCAGGTCGACAATCAAGCGGCGCAGTTTAGCCGGGTCCTGGATCTTATTCTGTGCCTTACGAAAGATAATACCCAGCATCCCAGGCTGTTTACCCAGCTCCTCATTTCCTCTAAACATAACAAGAAGTGCAAAAGAAGGGTATAATAGCGTCAAGCTTACAACTGGTAGATGGCTTCATCAGTACCGGATCACACGCTATGGAATCTTCCCTAAAGAGTAGCACCCGAATGGAGGACACAACTATGAAGAAGGAAATACCTATGACACAACATACACCACGTAACGTGAACCGCGTGCATGCAGCAGAGATAGCCGCAGCTGGGTTCAATACCCAGCTTGCCGTGTGGCTGACTGAGCACGTCGGGACGATGTGGACAGCGTACGCCTTTGCCGTGCTGGCAATCATCGGACTGTTCGCCATCCTGGGGCTGCTGTCACCTATCGTCGCCTTACTCGTCGCGTGGCTCTCGCAAACATTTATTCAGTTGGTGCTCTTGCCCATTATTATGGTGGGACAGAATGTCCTGGGCCGTAAGTCAGAACTCCAAGCGGATGAGGCCTATGCGACGACCATGAAGACATACTCAGACATCGAAGCAGTGATGAAGCACCTCGACGACCAGGATGAGAAGATCTTCGTGCTGGAGCAACTGATTAAAGCACAGACAGACTCGATCCTCTCTCTCGTCCAGGACTTGGCGAAGGAGACAACACAACGAGGTTAACCTATTCGTGCCCATATTCCATGACCAGGTTGCGATGAAAGAAGCCAAAGGTCTGCTTGTTGGGGGTCGCTGTGAGCCCGACAAGAAAAGCACCGAAGTATTCAAGCACCCCGCGCCACTTGTGGTAGATGCTGCGGTGGCATTCATCGGTCACGATGATATCGAATGTCTCGATGGGAACGGCAGGATTATAGCGCACCTCCTTAGGCGGCTGGCTCTCCACGTCTGCATCAAGTTCAAAAAGGGACTGCTCTTCCTCTGCCGGGTCAAGCTCAGGCTCACCCGAGAGGACGGAATAGAGGCGTTGAATGGTGGTAATACAGACCTTGGCTACCTCGTCAATGCTATTGCCCTGAAAAATATGAAAGGTTCTCTTGTTTTATGAATAGCAATATGCTATACTTGTTATAGCAAACAGCTATAACAATTGTCTAACATCTCTCATACCCGAGTTGTTGAAAGAAGTTCCTCAAAAAGAGGGAAAGAAGAGAATCACTATGGGTACCGACTTGCTTCTTACTGGCCTGTTCATACTGCTTGTGCTCGGTTTACTCGTGGCATTTGTCTATAGTATGGTATTCATTCTTGGTGATGCCAGAACTCATGATGCGCTTGCTAAAGATACTCCGGGACAACAACGTTTTCTTACTGCGTCTATTCTGAACTTTCTAAACCAAAAGTAATAGCATGTTGCTCTAGCTGGCAAGGCTGTAAATGTCCGCCCTGCACGTATGGATATCAGTACGCAGTCATCACCAAAGGCGATACCGCTGGCGAATCCGATGTTCACGCTTTTCTTACCAAAAAACATGTCCACTGCGTTTCTAGAGAAGAATTCGCCAGTCGTATCTTCACCTACTGCTGCGTTCCTCTCCCTAATCGATCAACACCGGTTCGCGTTCCAGCGTCATTTCTTCCCCACGCGCTCTCGCCTGCTTAAGGGCCCGAATCGCGGGGTCGCGTCCCACGATCAAGGCCAGAACAATTGAGACCGTGCAGAAGATCACCACCACCCAGAAAGTATCGTTGAGGCCAAGGGTTGCCGCGTGCTGGACTACGCAGGTGTGTAGGGCGGCCTGGTTGAACGTGGGACCCGTTGCCTGAACGCAGGTTGCGGCGATCCCGCTGAACTGGTGCGTTGCCAGGCCCGCTTGAATCGATTTCCCGATCTCCAGGCCATGATTTGCTCCCTGCTGGGTCAGGTAGGTGGTGAGACCCGCCACACCGATGGCACTGGCGACCATGCGGGTTACAGTGACCAGCGAGGAGGCCTTAGCCATGGCCCTGTTGCTCACTGCCGACAAGGCCAGAGTCTGCAGTGGCGGCATCGTAAAGCCCAGTCCCAGGCCGCGCAGGATCAACCAGATTTGCAGCGACAGGCTTGAAGTGTTTACATCCAGCCGGGTCAGGCTGTACGTGCCGACAACCAGCAGCGCCAGGCCGGTCGCGGCCAGAATGCGCGGGCCAACCCGGTTATACAGGGCACCTGAGAGAGCCATGCCTACGCCCATCGCAAGCCCCTGGCTGATCAGCAGCTCACCTGCCGTCAGGGCCGTATCGCCCTGAATGTTTTCAAAGAAGAGCGGGAGCAAGAACAGGCTGCCAAAGAGCGCCCCTGCGATGACCCATAAGACAATATTCGTGATCGTGAACGTGTAATTTGCGAAAAGGCGCAGATCTAGCACCGGGTCACTCACGCGCAGTTCGACCACGATAAAGGTCACCAACACCGCTGCGCCGACGAGAATGAAGGTCAGCACGGTGGAATTGCCCCAGCCTTTCGAGCCGGCCTCCGTAATGCCATAGACCAGCGCGCTGAATCCGACCATCGAGAGGGTCAGACCTAGAATGTCAAAGCGCTTCCTGCCCGTCGGCACAGGCCCTGCCTGATTCTCAGAATCCGCTTTGCGTCCGGGCAATACCAGGATGGCCAGGACCAGCGCCACTACCCCGATGGGTATGTTGATGGTAAAGATCGCGTTCCAGGTGAAACTGGTGCTAAGGTAGCCGCCGACAGTTGGGCCAAAGGCCGGGGCCATCATCATTGGAATGCCAAGCATCGCATTAGCCATCCCACGCTCGGTCGGCGGGAAGATGCGAAAAATGATCGCGAACGCTACCGGCAGCAGCGCGCCGCCGCCAATCCCCTGGAAGACGCGAAAGGCGATCAGCGCTTCTTTTGTTGGTGCAAACGCACAGAGCGCCGAGCCAGCGGTAAACAGGATCAGCGCGGTCAGAAAGACCAGCTTTGAGCCGATCCGATCACTTAGATAACCGACGATGGGGATAACTGCGGCCTGAGCCAAGAAATAGGCGGACGCCACCCACGTAATGGTTTCAAAATCCGTATGGAAGGCTTTTTGCATCTGTGGTAGTGTCACGCTGACAATGGTATTATCCAGAATAGCCATAAACAGACCCAGCGCCACAACAGCCGCTACCCGCCATCGGTATCCTTTTGTCATTTTTCAGATCCTTCTAGTGGTACATTGACTATGCCATGCAAGACGAGTTCAACAATCTGCTGGCGCGCAAACGCCAGAGATTCCGGTTGGTCGGTCAGCGATTCGCCGAGGAACCACTCGTAACGAGGGAGGTTGAGCAAGTACATAATGCACAAGTGGATGATGCTCAAGAACACGAAACGTGTATTGAGCTTCGGGTTAATGATGCCCGCCTCCTGGGCTCTGTGTAAAAAGCTCCCCAGGCAAATCATGCAGGCCCTATGCTCCTCAAGCTCTTGCATGTTTCCCAGAAAAGTGTGCCAGCCCTCGGCGGCCTCCCAAGCCATAATGTGCAGGTTACGCGGATTCTGTGAAAAAAACGCGAAGTAGCGTTCAATGCTCAACTCCAGGAAAATGCGCAGCCGACTGGCGCTCATCTCGTCGCTGCACTGTGCGAAAGCCGTGAGCGGCCCCAGGTATCCGTCGATCATGCGCCTCTTGAGTCTCGCCATAATCACCCGGTACAGCCCCTCTTTATGCTCAAAGTAGTGGAAGATCAGGCTCTTGTTGTAGCCCGCCTCCGCCCCGATCGTATCGATGCGCGCGCCGGCAAATCCCTCGCGTGCGAAAACCTCTTCCGCGGCCTCCAAAATGGCCTCGCGCGCGACCTCAGCGTCGCGCTCACGAATGACTTTTCCCACTTTCGCTCTCGTTCCTTCCATGTGTTAACTGATTGGTTCACTGAATTAATCAATTTGTTTACTGAATTAATCAGATGGTTAGATGATAGCACCGCATGTCTTGAGATGTCAAGTGGTAATTGCGCTGAAAGATCGCTCAAGTCTCGCTTCGTCTCTGTGTTTCAGGACTGCACAAAACCGGGTGAATTCCACATTGACACTACATAGAGAAAGGAATATAGTATTACGAGGAAAAGACTCGGCTATGAACATGGTGATGAGATATTCAGTTCTTGTGACGGAGAACAATTCATGCTTTCTTCCACTCACTTCTGTGATCATTGCGGTGCAGCCAATCGACCACACGCGATATTCTGCGTTTCCTGTGGGAAGCGACAGACTCTTGCAGGAGGACAAGCCAGCACCTCTCTCACCGGACTGCTCGTTGCTCATCACCTCCTGAAGCAACGCTATCACATTATCAGTCAGCTAGGCCAGGGTGGCTTTGGTGCTGTATACAAGGCGGAGGATACCCTCTTTGGCAACGCGCTCAGAGCTGTCAAGGAGATGAGCCAGAGCGGCCTGAGTACACAGGAACTCAATGAAGCTATTGATGCATTCAAACGCGAAGCATTCCTTCTCGCTGGTCTCATGCATCCGAATCTTCCTCGTATTTATGACCATTTTCATGATGGTGGGCGTTGGTACCTCGTCATGGACTACATCGAAGGTGAAACGCTAGAGGCGCGCCTGAATACAGCAAGTGGTGGAAAACTCCCTATTGAGGAGGTTCTCAACATAGGAATACAACTCAGCACTGTGCTTAACTATTTGCATACGCATCAGCCACCGATTATCTTCCGTGATCTCAAACCGACGAATGTGATGATGAGCGTTGATGGACATCTCTACTTGATCGACTTTGGAATTGCCCGTCTTTTCACGCCAGGAAAGGCCAAAGATACGCTCATCCTCGGTTCTCCTGGGTATGCTGCTTCAGAGCAATATGGCAAAGCGCAAACCACTGCCAGTGCTGATATCTACAGCCTGGGGGCCACCCTTCATCAACTGGTATCGGGAAATGACCCTTCTCAAAACCCCTTTCAATTTGCACCGTTGGGACTGGGCAGTCAACCAGGGTTAGCTTCGCTCGAAACACTGATTATGCAGATGGTAGAGACGAATAAAGATAAGAGGCCATCCAGTATGGCTGCTGTCAAGCAAGAACTGCAGCGGATCGCCACACAGCCGATGACAGCACCTCCCTCCGGGACAGCAATAGGCGCATCCATCCCATCCCCAAAGACCAAAGAGCAATGGCTAGATGAGGGCAATGTGCTCTACGGCCTCAAACGCTACGGGGAGGCACTGGCGGCCTATGATCAGGCAATTCGCCTAGACCCCAACCTGGCTAGGGCCTATCTCAACAAAGGCAATGTACTCAGTGACCTCAAACACTACGGGGAGGCCCTCGCGGCCTATGATCAGGCTATTCACCTGGACCCCACCCTGGCTAGAGCCTACAACGGCAAGGGCAATATGCTCAGTGACCTCAAACACTATGGGGAGGCCCTCGCGGCCTATGATCAAGCCATTCACCTGGACCCCAATGTCGCCTCTGCCTACAACAACAAGGGCACTGTACTCCTTGAACTCAATCGTTACCAGGAGGCACTCGCCGCCTTTGATCAAGCCATTCGCCTGGACCCCACCCTGGCTCTGGCCTACGTCGGCAAGGGCACTGTGCTCAATAACCTCAAACACTATGGGGAGGCCCTCGCGGCCTATGATCAAGCCATTCACCTGGACCCCACCCTGGCTCTGGCCTACGGTGCCAGGGGCCAGGTCCTCAGTGAACTCAAACGCTACGGGGAGGCACTTACGGCCATTGATCAGGCCATTGGCCTGGACGACAACTTGGCTCCTGCCTACTATGTCAAGGGCAATATGCTCAGTGACCTCAAACGCCATTGGGAGGCCCTCGCGGCCTATGATCAGGCCATTCGCTTGGACCCCACCCTGGCTCTGGCCTACAACGGCAAGGGCAACGTGCTCGATAACCTCAAACAGCCTTGGGAAGCACTCGCCGCCTTTGATCAAGCTATTCGCCTGGACCCCACCCTGGCTATGGCCTACGTCAACAAGGGCCGTGCGCTCAATGAACTCAAACGCTACGGGGAGGCACTCGCTATCCTTGATCAGGCCATTGGCCTGGACCCCAATAACGCCTTTGCCTACGCTACTAAGGGCTATGCGCTCAATGGACTCAATCGTTACTGGGAGGCACTTGCGGCTTATGATCAGGCCATTGGCCTGGACCCCAATAACGCCTTTGCCTACCTCAACAAGGGTAACTCCTTCTATTACCTCAAACGCCCTTGGGAGGCACTCGCGGACTATGATCAGGCCATTCGTTTGGACCCCACACTGGCTCTGGCCTACCACAACAAGGGCAATGTGCTCAATGACCTCAAACGCTACGGGGAGGCCAAGGCTGCCTATGCGCAAGCTATTCGACTCGGCTACAGCGGATAGCACCAGGAAAACCTTGCGAAGACAGAGTAGGCAAACAAAGCTGGGGCAATATCCTTGTTTCTTCATTCGTCCATTTATTTAGCAGCATCATTGCGATCCCGGAATCTCATGCTCAGTCCTAGAGCTTCTCAGACGTGAGGGCAAAAGGCACGTACATGATAGCATGAAGGAACACAAGAGAAACGGGTTGTGTTGCAAAAAATCTTTGGGATAACACGATGAGCGTACTTGTGACCAGAACCATAAAGCGGAGCACACACTCCGGCGTTACTTTCCGCAAGAATGTGCCTTAGTCAGCCAGCGCGCTCGGGAATATCGAGCCGAGCAACGAAAACAACGAGTGGCACAGTTATGCGAAGAGGTGCGACAAGCTGTGATCACGTTGTACAACCAGGGAGTATTTCCTTCCCAGTTCCAAGTGAAAATGACTCTTTCTTCGCCGGGCATGCTCCGCATACCAGAGGCTGCAGCAGCCTTGCACGCAGTCCGTCGTGAACTTGGGCTAGAAAGGTGACAAAGAAAACCTCAGAAGAAATGGCTGATAGGCAAAGCGGCCAACCTTTTGGCACAAAGCGGCCAATCATTTGGTTCTTACACCACTTTGGTGAGAAGCTGAGCAGCACTTGGGAAACAAAGATTGACAGGTAATGATAAAGTATTGCTGAATAAGACAAAAGTTCTACTAGCAGGTTTTTTCATTTGTATTAAGGAACTGGTGATGATGATCGAAGGGGTATCTTTTCTTCCGCTTCCCGCAGGAATGTGCATTGAGTCCATTGAGAAAACAGAGACCGACCTTGTCGTTTCTGTGGTTTCAACACATCCTACGTCTTGTTGTCCGCTGTGTTCTTGGCCCTCGTCCTCGGTTCACAGTTATTACCACCGAAGTGTGCGAGATGCGCCATGTGGTGGTCAGAACGTCCGACTTGCTCTTACGGCTCGCAAGTTCTTTTGCCGCAATGATGACTGCCACCGCAAAATCTTCACCGAGCGCTTTCCTACCTTTGTTGAGCCTTGGGCAAAGATGACAGTTCGACTCTGCGAGGAAATTCAGGCCATTGGCCTCTCCACGAGTGGGTGCTTGGGAACACGGCTAGCTGCTCGCCTTGGGATCTCTACCTCCTGGATGACTGTTTTGCGTCGCATGATGGATCTTCCCACAGCTGCCGCTGGCTCGGTCGTCGCCTTAGGCATCGATGATTTTTCCTTTCGCCGTGGACGCAAGTTCGGCACGATTCTCGTTGATCTGGATTTGCATCAAGTGATCGATGTGCTGGCTGAACGTTCGTCTCAGACCTCAGCCGACTGGATGCGCGATCACCCAGAAATCGCCTATGTGAGTCGGGACCGCGGCAAAGATTACGCACAAGGAGCAAGTGAAGGAGCACCGCAAGCAACCCAAATCTCGGATCGTTTTCACCTCATGAAAAACTTCGTCGAGGCCATCGATAAAGAGGTCTCGCGCTGTTACAAACACCTTCGCCAAGTTCAACTTCCGCTTCCCTCTCCTGATTTACCGGCACCTGATGAGTGGCGGCAAGCTCCTGATGCAGATGCGGAACGAAAACGTCTGGCACGGCTGGCCGACAAGCAAGAACGATACACGCAGGTCAAAGACTTGTTGGCACGCGGCCTTTCCCCCAAAGAGATTGCCCAACAGCTCGTCATGCCAGTGCGGACGGTCTATCGCTGGCAAGAACGAGAGAGTTGTCCGGCTCACCAGCCTCAACGTACTAAACGCACCGACAAGCAAGAGCGATACGCACAAATCAAAGAGTTGCGGAGGCTGGGCCTTTCACAAAAAGAGATTGCTCAGCGGCTGGCGATAGGGGTGCGGACGGTGCAGCGATGGCAAGGACTAGAGACCTCTCAGACGAACCTGCCTCGACGCAAGCGGCGAAGTATCTTCGATCCCTACGCTGCTTACGTTCTCTCTCGCTGGCAGCAGGGCGAACGTTCTGTCTCGCTTCTGTGGCAAGAAATTCAGAAACAGGGCTTTGCTGGCTCTCTCCAGACGATGTATCGCTTTGTGAGAGCACTGCGTCAAGAGTCTGTGCAACTTCCTGCACTCGGAGTCGCTGATCGTGTTTCAGCCCAAAAAGCGATCTGGCTTCTCGCTCGCCCCTATGAGAACCTCAAAGCTAATGAGCGGAGAGATCTCCAAGAAGTATGTGAGGTGTGCTCCGAGCTAGCAGCTTTGCATCCCCTTGCCCAATCATTTGGGCAGATCATCCGCAAGCGTGAAGGGCATCGACTCCAGGACTGGATAAAGCAAGTAGAGGCGAGCAGCTTTCGCGATGTCAAGCGTTTCGCTGCCGGATTGCAACGGGACAAAGATGAAGTCCTTGCCGCCTTCACGCTGATCTATTCCAATGGGCAGGTTGAAGGTCAGGTGAACAAGCTCAAGCTCATCAAACGGATGGGGTATGGCAGGGCCGGTTTCCCGCTCCTGCGTCAACGTGTTCTTCACGCCCTGTAGTCCATTCCCTTTGATCTTTCAGTGGAAAGACGCCTCCACGCCGATCCCATAGGAGCACGCCTTTGTTAAGACGTCGGGAAACCATTCCCATAGTCCTTTAACCTGCTAGGCCTTGAGGAGAACGTGGGGAGCAATCCCCTCCCGCGCCGAGCAGCCACCAGCACAGGCGGGAGCAGCAGTGGGACCAGGTGAGTTTGCACCCACAGGCCCACAGGCGTTGCGGGAACCAGGAACCTGGCAGCTGATCCAGCTATTTTTTGCTCCTGTCTGACGACGGGTCTAAAGGCCTGTTCGTACTGGGGAAACGCTCGCTGATGATCGCCCAGAGCCACTTTCAGTTCTCCCGCCAGGATATAGGCTCCCATCATGGCCAGGGTCGTCCCTTGCCCAGAGAGCAGTGCCGGGCAATAGCCGGCGTCTCCCAGCAGCACCGCTCGTCGGTAGGACCACCTCTCCATGCGAATCTGGCTCACCGCATCAAAGTACAAGTCGGGGGCCGTTTGCATTTTCTCCAGGAGTCTGGGGACTTCCCAGGCTTCGCTGGCAAACGCGTCAGCGAGCAGTTGCTTTTGCCGCGCCAGATCATGGTGGTCATAGCGTAACGGCGTGGGTTGCTTGTACAGGAAATACGCGACCAGTACCTGGTTTCCTCGTGTACTGCGGAGCCCGACCCGTTTTCCAGGGACACTATACATCTGCATGCAGGCCTCGTCGAGCCCCAGATAGTTGTCGGTGGTGAAGACCCCGACCTGATAGCCGTAATAGTGCTCAAATTGCGCTTCGTCTCCAAACACCAGGGTGCGCACGATCGAATGCAACCCGTCCGCCCCCACCAGCAGATCGAAGCGGCGGGAGCCGCCCCGCTCAAAGGTCACGTCGACTCCTTCCCCGTCCTGCTTGATCGCTTGGATGGAGTCCCCGAAGCAGTATTCCACCTCGTCCTTCGTCAGCTCGTAGAGCGTCCTGGCGAGATCGCCCCGCATGATCTCCACCACATCCAGGTCGAAGGCCTTGCGCACGGCTTGTATATTGACTCTGCCGATGCGCTGATGGCGCTCGTCGACAAACGAGATCTCCCCGAAGGTCGTTTTTTCTTGTTGCATTTGCTCCCAGATCCCCATGAGTTTGGCAATCTGCACGGCCTCATAGCGAACGTCAATCGGGTATCCGCCTTCTCGCAGCTGTGGCGCGCGCTCGATCACAGTCGGGTTGAAACCATAGCGCTTGAGCCAATACGCCAGGGTCGGCCCAGCAATACTGGCTCCTGAAATGAGGATGGTGGTATTTTTGGTGCTCATCAGGGTTATCTCCTTCTTGTTCAGGTACATCCCTGCTAACATTATCGCATTGAACTAAGGAGGGAGTATACTAAGCAAGCACTGTTTCACCAAAGCTGTGTATGAACCATTAATCAAGTCAAACGACACAACCGGCTGGTATTCATTGTTTCAGGCAAGGGAAACTGCAGCTAACATTTTTTATCAAGGAGATCATTTCATTTGTTTTTC
>Ga0209647_1004433_pt1 | contig 10568 bp, 11 predicted proteins | sample GraSoi_2013_60cm_FD_185827 | JGI IMG/M metagenome (GOLD analysis project Ga0209647, IMG submission 185827) | Grasslands soil microbial communities from the Angelo Coastal Reserve, California, USA - Sample 9_17_2013_60cm (SPAdes) (version 2) | ecosystem: Environmental > Terrestrial > Soil >...
GACGATCGTCGACGGCAGGACCGTCGCCGTCACCGAGCAACCGGTCGTCCGCCATCCCTTCTGCACATTGCTGCATTTCGCCAAGGACAGCGCCGTAGTCCAGCCGCGCGTCCTCGTCGTGGCGCCGCTCTCCGGCCATTTCGCAACATTGCTGCGCGGCACCATCGAGACGTTGCTACCCGACCACGACGTCTACATCACGGACTGGATCAACGCGCGCAATGTGCCGCTCGTCTATGGCCGCTTCGATCTCGACGATTTCATCGATCTTGTGATCGGCTTCCTGCATGAGCTCGGCCCGCGGACGCATGTCGTCGCGGTGTGCCAGCCCTCGGTGCCGGTGCTCGCGGCAGTCGCTCTGATGGCGGCGGATGGCGACAAGGCCCAGCCGCCCTCGATGACGCTGATGGGCGGTCCGATCGACACGCGGCGCAATCCGACCAAGCCGAATCTGCTGGCGACCTCGCACCCGCTCGAATGGTTCGAGCGCACGGTGATCGAGACGGTGCCGGCGCGCTATCCCGGCGCCTTCCGACGCGTCTATCCCGGCTTCCTGCAGCTTGCCGGCTTCATGACGATGAACCTCGATCGCCACGTCACCGCGCATTTCGAGCACTACAAGCATCTCATCCGCGGCGACGGCGAGAGCGCCGACGCTCATCGCCGCTTCTACGACGAATACACTTCGGTGATGGACCTGCCCGCCGATTTCTACCTGCAGACGGTCAAGCGCGTGTTCCAGGACCATGCGCTGCCGCTCGGTACCTTCACCTCGCGTGGCCGTAAGGTCGAACCGGCGGCGATCGAACAGACCGCGCTGCTCGCGGTCGAAGGCGAGAACGACGATATCTGCGCCGTCGGCCAGACATCGGCGGCGCTCGACCTTTGCACCGGCCTGCCGGCGGCGAAGAAGCTGCATCATCTGCAGCCCAAGGTCGGGCATTACGGCGTCTTCAACGGGCAGCGCTGGCGCCGCGAGATTTATCCGAAGGTGCGTGACTTCATCCGGGCAAACGGGTGAAATAAGCGCTATCCTGCCGCCGCATCAAGGCGGCACAGGAGGAGGATAGCGCCCATGGCCCTTCGCTCGAAGGTCATCATTACCTGTGCGGTCACGGGGTCGATACACACCCCGACGATGACGCCCTATCTGCCGCTGACCCCCGACGAGATCGCCAAGCAATCGATCGAAGCGGCGGAGGCCGGCGCCGCGATCATCCACCTGCATGCGCGCGATCCCCGGGACGGCAAGCCGACGCCGGATCCCGAAGTCTTCATGCAGTTCCTGCCGCGCATCAAGCAATCCTGCGACGCTGTCGTGAACATCACCACGGGCGGCGGTCACGGCATGAGCCTGCAGGAGCGGCTCGCTGCGCCGCTGCGCGCCAAGCCGGAAGTGTGCTCGCTCAATATGGGCTCGATGAATTTCGGGCTCTTCCCCATGCTCGAGCGCTACAAGGAGTTCAAGCACGACTGGGAGCGCCAGCACCTCGAGAACTCGCGCGACTTCATCTTCCGAAACACCTTCAAGGACATCGAATACGTCCTGAAGGAGCTGGGCGAGGGCTGCGGCACGCGCTTCGAGTTCGAGTGCTACGATATCGGCCACCTCTACAACCTCGCGCATTTCCTCGATCGCGGCCTCGTCAAGCCGCCGCTCCTCGTGCAATCGGTCTTCGGCATCCTCGGCGGCATCGGCGCCGATCCCGAGAACGTCGCGCATATGAAGCGCATCGCCGACAAGCTCTTCGGCGACCAGTATCACTGGTCGGTCCTCGCCGCCGGGCGGCATCAGCTGCCGCTCATCACCATGGCGGCCGTCATGGGCGGCAGCGTCCGCGTCGGGCTTGAGGATTCGATCTATCTCGGCAAGGGTCAGCTTGCCAAGTCGAATGCCGAGCAGGTCCGCCGTATTCGCACCATCCTAGAAAATCTCTCGCTCGAGATCGCCAGCCCCACCGAGGCGCGCGACATGCTGAAGCTCAAGGGCGGCGACAGGGTCGCCTTCTGAGACGATGATCGACAAGATCATCGGCAGTCTCGAAGCGGCGGTCGCCGACATCAAGGACGGCGCCACCGTTTTGTGCGCCGGTTTCGGCGCCGTCGGCGCCCCCGACGAGCTGATCGATGCGCTGCAGGCGCAGGGCGCCCGCGATCTCGTCATCGTCGCCAACAACGCCGGCAACGGCCGTACCGGCCTTGCCGGGCTGATCGCCTCCGGCCATGTCCGCAAGGTCATCTGCTCCTACCCGCGCTCGACCGACAGCACCGCGTTCGACGACGCCTACAAGGCGGGAAAGATCGAGCTCGAACTGGTGCCGCAGGGCACGATCAGCGAGCGCATGCGCTGCGCCGCCGCCGGTCTCGGCGGCTTCTACTCGGCGGTCGGCGTCGGCACCAGGCTCGCCGAGGGTAAGGAGGCGCGGGAGATCGACGGCCGGCTCTACGTCTTCGAGAAGCCGCTGAAGGGCGATATCGCGCTGCTCAAGGCCGACCGCGCCGACCGCTGGGGCAACCTGACCTACCGGAAGTCGGCGCGCAACTTCAACCCGACCATGGCGATGGCGGCCGAACTCAGCATCGTTCAGGTCCGCGAGGTCGTCGCGCTCGGCGCAATCGACCCAGAGAGCGTCGCGACGCCCGGCATCTTCATCGACCGGATCGTCCAGCTCGGAGGTAAGCGATGAAGCCACTCTCGCGGCGGCAGATCGCCTGGCGGGCGGCGCAGGACCTCGATGACGGCGCCTATGTCAATCTCGGCATCGGCCTGCCGACGCTGGTCGCCGATTTCATCCCGGCTGGTCGCGAGATCGTCTTCCACAGCGAGAACGGTGTCCTCGGCCTCGGCAAGGCGCCGAGGCCCGGCGAGGCCGATTCCGACCTCATCAATGCCGGCAAGGGGCCGGCGAGCCTGCTGCCGGGCGGCTCGTTCTTCCATCACACCGATGCCTTCCTGATGATCCGCGGCGGCCATCTCGACTATTCGCTGCTCGGGGCCTTCGAGGTGTCGGGCACCGGCGATCTCGCCAACTGGACCACCGAGGATCCGGGTTATCCGCCGGGCGTCGGCGGCGCCATGGATCTCGCGGCTGGCGCGAAAGAGGTCCGCGTTCTCTGCGAGCATACGACCAAGGATGGCCAGCCGCGCATCCGCCACCGCTGCATCTATCCGCTGACCGCGGCCGGCGTCGTCAGGCGCGTCTACACCAACCTCGCCGTGCTCGACATCGGAGCGGAGGGGGTGCTGGTCCGCGAGATGGTCGAGGGTCTCGGCATCGCCGAGCTGCAGGCGAAGACCGAGCCGAAACTGCGCCTCGCCGAGGATTGGCAGGTAATCGCCGCGCCCGCGGTGTGAAGATTAGCGCCGCCGGTCCTCGAGCCAGGCGGTCATCGCCGGGGTCAATTGCTGCGCGCGTCGCGTCTCCTTGTTCATCTGCACGCCGACGCTCTCGGCGGTGGCGACGCAGAGATCATCCTTGAAAACACCTTGACCGACGGTGAACGAACTCCGGCCGATGCTGAGCACGCGGGTGCCGATATCGACCTTGCCCGGGAAGTAGAGTTCGGCGCGGAAATCGATGGCGAGGCGGGCGACGACGAAGTCGCAGCCGGGCGCGGCGAGGTTCAGCGCCTGATCGTAGAGGAAGGCGACGCGCCCGGTCTCGAAGAAGGTGGCGAAGACGGCGTTGTTGACGTGGCCCTGACGGTCGGTGTCGTTGTAGCGCAGCTTGTCGTGCGTCCAGATCTTGTAGCTCGCCCGTTCCGTCGCCGGCGGCAGCGTGTGATCCCCGTCGGCCATTATTCCGCTGCCTTGCGCGTCTCGGCGATGGCGATGCCGCCGGCGATCAGCGCCTCGATCTCGGCGGCGCTGTATCCCGCCTCGGCGAGCACGGCGCGCGTCGCTTCGCCGAATTGCGGCGGCAGCGAGCGCACGCTCGCCGGGGTGCGCGACAGCTTGATCGGATTGCCGGTGCCGCGATAGCCATCTTTCTCGACGACCATGAGGCGATGGCGCGTATGCGGATGGGCGACGACATCGGGCACATCGAGCACCGGCCCGGCCGGCACGCCCTGCTCCAAGAGCTTGGTGGTCAGCGCCTCGCCGTCGACCGCGGCGAGGGCGGCTTCGAGCTCGACGCGCAGCGCCGAGCGGTTGGTGACGCGGTCGCCATTGCCCTTGAAGCGCGGATCGGCCGGCAGGTCGGGGCGGCCTATCTCGGCGCAGAGCCGGGCGAATTGCCGGTCGTTGCCGATGCCGAGGAATATGCGCTTCGTCCCGGTCTTGAACTGATCGTAGGGGCTGACATTGGAATGCGCATTGCCGGTGCGCACCGGCGGCTTGCCGCTGAGGAAGAAATTGGCGAAATGCGGATGGAGGAGGGCGATCGCGCTGTCATAGAGCGTCGCCTCGACGAATTGCCCCTTGCCCGAGCGCGTCCGCTCGATGACCGCCATCAATATGGCGATCGTCGCATTCATCCCGGTGGCGAGGTCGACCACCGGCACGCCGACGCGGACCGGTGCACCGTCCGGCTCGCCGTTGACGCTCATGAGGCCCGCCATGCCCTGGACGACCGCGTCATAGCCGGGATAGCCGCCGAGCGGCCCGTCGGCGCCGAAACCGGAGACGCGGCAATGGATGAGGCGGGGAAAGCGTGCCTGCAGCACGTCGTAGCCCATGCCCCATTTCTCCAGCGTGCCGGTCTTGAAGTTCTCGATCAGCACGTCGGCGCTCTCCAGCAAGCGGAACAGCACCTCGCGTCCCTGCGGCTTGGAGAGGTCGAGCACGATGCCGCGCTTGTTGCGGTTGACGCCGATGAAATACGAGGCGGCATCGCCGTGAAAGGGCGGGCCCCATGTCCGCGTCTCGTCGCCCTGCGGCGGCTCGACCTTGATCACCTCGGCGCCGTGATCGCCGAGCATCTGCGTGCAATACGGCCCGCCGAGCACGCGCGAGAGATCGATCACCTTGATGCCAGCGAGGGCGCCGTTATGTGCGTCGGTCATGAGGGTCCTATGGTTTCTTGCGGCGGTGATAGGTGAGGGCCATCGCGATACAGACACTCAATTGCTTCACCGGAACCTCGTCCTGCACGTCGAAAACGATGCTCCGGTTACCTTCATACTTGAATTCCGTCGGGAATATCGTCCTGAAGGTGTCGACCAGCGTCGTCTGGCAATGAAAATACATCGCGTAACGAGTCTCGCTGGATTTCTTGCGGTTTATCCTGATCGTGCTGCCGCTTTTCGACGTCGCCGTCAGATAAGCGGGCTCTCCCCAGCGGAGTGACTCCTCCACTTCGCCAACCCCTTCGGTTCTCGACGCTACATCGAAAATCAGTTGACGCAAGGACATCAGCTTCCTTCGGATGCCTGTGGGATAGGCATTAAAGACCTCGGCGACGGCAGCATTGCCAAATGGTCTCATCGCCCCATCCGCCACGGCGCAACTCTATTCCCCCGCGATAGGAGTTGCGGGCGCTCCGGCACCGAAGACAGATGCGGCGAATTGCGGGTAAGCCTCGGCGAGGAGCGGGGCGACGATCTCGCGCATCAGGACGAGGTGCTCGGGCGCCGGCGCCGGTGTGGTCGGCACCATCTCGGGCCGGTCGAAATCGAAACCGGTATTGTCGAGAACCTCCTCGAGCCCATGCCCGGGATGGAGGCTCTCGAGAGAGAAGCGCGCGCGCCGCCGGTCGAAGGCGAAGACGCAGCGATTGGTGATGAGGGCAATCGGCCCGCCCGGGCGATAGACGCCCGGCGGGCTGGTGCCCGGCGCGCTGATGAAATCGACCCTAGGGACCAGCGTGCGGCGCGAATGCTCCAGCCGGAAGAGGATGACCCGCGGCACGACGTAATAGAGATAGGCCGAGCCGAATGAGCCGGGGAAGCGCACCTTGGGCTTGGCGTAATCGCCGATGGCGACGAGGTTGATATTGGCCTCGCCGTCGATCTGGCCGCCTGACAGGAAGAAGGCGTCGATGCGGCCCTGGCCGCCGCAATCGAAGAGCTCGCGCCCGCCATCGGTGAAGAAATTGTGCCGCTCGCTCGACAGCAGCGAGACGAAGGGCCGGCCGCCGCCGAGATGGCGGGCGAGCAGCGCCGCGATGGCCGGAATCGGCGAGGCGGCCCCGACGGCGACATGGCGGACGTCGCCGAGCCGACGCAGGATCACCGAGGCCAGCAGCTCCTCGTCGCGGAAAGCACCGGCGGTCATCGCCTCAAGCCGCCTTGCGCCCGAAGACGAAGCGCTCGAGATAGCGCTGGAAACCATCCGCCGTCGCGGCCAGCGCGGCATATTCGGCGAGATGCGCCTCGTCGCGCTGGTATTCGCCGGCAAGCGGCAGCGGCCAGGCACCCCGCGGCGCCACGGCGACCGCCTCGACATAAAGGGCGGGGAGCACGCCGGCGGCGCTCGCCTCGCTGGCGAGGAGATCGCCGTCATGGATGCGCTCGACGGTGACGATCGTCTTCGCCGCGGCATGCGCCATGGTGGCGAGCTCGCGCCGGCGGCCGATCCAGACATTGCCGGCACGATCGGCCATCGGCGCGTGGAAGAGCGCGACATCCGGCCGGATCGCCGGCAAGAGGACGATCGGGTCGCCGCCCGAGGCGAAGGGGCCCGAAGCGAAAGGATTGTCGATGACGCGCCAGTCGGGCCGCACCTTGACGAGATCGGAGCCGATGAGGCCGCGCAGCGGCATGAAGGGAACGCCCTTTTCGGCGGCTTGCAGGGCGGCGTGGATGGCCGGGCAGGTGGCGTCGAGGACGCGCAGGCTTCCCGCCGTCACTGCGGCGCCGAAGCGGGGCGCCGGGCCAAACTCGCCGAGGCTGACCGCCGAGGTCTCGATGGTCGTGACGGATCCGGCGCCAATCAGCAGATCGGCCTGCAGCGAGGAGGCGGGGAGGGTGACGAGGTGCAGCCCCGTGATGCCGCGCCGAACCAGCGCACGTGTCGCTTCCATCGCGACGCCGCCATACTCCGGCGGCACGACGACCATGGCGCCGTCGGCGATGATTGCGAGCGCCTCGTCGAGGTCGCGCAGAACCGCGCTCATAAGCTGCCTCCTAGAGGGTAGGGCGGCAGGAAAGCATGCGCTGGCCGGCGAGACAAGCGCGGAGCGGCCCGCCTTGTGCGCAACCATGACGCGTGGCTCAATGAGATATCTGGCAGGCAGCAACGAGGGAGCATGCCATGAGCGGCAAGCGGGTGGAACGGCACGGGCGTTGCCATTGCGGCGCCATAAGCTTCGCGGCGACCGGCGAGCCGCTCTTCGTCGTGCTCTGTCACTGCGAATCCTGCCGGCGGTCGACCGGTGGGGCGCTGGCGGCGGCCTGCGGCTTTCGCCGCGAGGATGTCGCTTTCGCCGACATGGTTCCGACCTACTACGCGTCCTCGCCCGGGGTGCGGCGCGGCTTCTGCCCGCGCTGCGGCACCTCGCTCACCTTCGAGAGCACGCGCTGGCCCGACGACATCCATCTCATGGTCGGCAATTTCGACGCCCCCGGCGACTTCACGCCGCAATGCCATGTCTTCGCCGGCGAGCGGCTGCCGTGGCTGCACTTCGCCGACGGGCTGCCGCACTATCGCACCGTGCCGAGCGCCGGCGATCTGATGCCGGGCGCGAGCCAAGGCAATTGACTGTCACGGTGACCAGCGCAGGACGCCGCAATTGACGAACGGCACGCCGGTGAGGTGAAAGAAGAAGGTGCCGTGGCCGATGACGGCGATGCTGCGTTCCGGCCGCGCGGCAAGCCAGGCACGGAAGCCGGCGAGCCGCGCGGCGAAGACGTGCTCCGGCTCGATGGCATGGCCGAGCGCATCCTTCTCCGTGCTGTCGTGCCACCAGGGATCGTCGAGATGATCGAAGGCGAGGGCGGGGAAATCCCGCGCCAGCTCGGCAGCCGGGCGGCCGATATCGCAGCTGCTCTCCAGCCGCTCGCGGTGCAGCGCCTCGACGAGGATCGGCGCCGCCGCGGTGCCGAACAACCCGATCGTCGTCTCGATGGCGCGGGTGAACGGCGAGGTCACGATGAGCTCGTAGTCGCTTGCCCGCAGCGTCGCCCGCGCCGCCGCCACTTGGGCATGGCCGAGCGGCGTCAGCCGCGCATCGTAGTGCAGCGGATCGCACTGCGTCTCCGCATAGGCGGCGTTGAAGGTCGACTGACCGTGGCGGATGAGATCGACGAGCTTGGACATCGCGGCATGCTATAGCCGCTGGGCTTTCCCGGGCGCAAGCCGCGGGAGGCGATTTTCCTGGATCGCCGCTCGGTTTGCGGGCGACACTCTGCCGACGATCGCAGGGAAGAGGGGAGAGGATCATGCAGATGGCGCAGGGATTGTTGCGGCCGGCAATGGCCGTCGCGCTGCTTGCCATACTGGCGGGCGGCGTCGCCGTCACGCCGGCGGCTGCCGAGACGGTGCTCAAGATCGTGCCGCAGGCCGATCTGAAGATCCTCGATCCCTTCTTCACGACCGGCAACATCACCAGCAATCACGGCTACATGATCTACGACAATCTCTTCGCGCTCGACGAGAAGCTCGAGCCGAAGCCGGAGATGGTCGACGCCTATACGCTGAGCCCGGACAAGCTGATCTGGAGCTTCACCTTGCGCGACGGGCTGAAATTCAGCGACGGCACGCCGGTCGAGGGCAAAGACGTCGTCGCCTCGATCAAGCGCTGGGCGGCGCGCATCCCGGCCGGCCAGGCGATGATGCGCTATGCCGCGGCGGTCGTCGCCACCGGGCCGCGCAGCTTCGAGATCCGGCTGAAGGAGCCGTTCGGGCCGATGCTGCTGGCGCTGGCCGCGCCGGAGAACCCGCTCTTCATCATGCGCGAGAAGGAGGGGCTGGTCGATCCCAACGCGCAGATCACCGAGGCGATCGGCTCCGGCCCCTTCATCTTCCTCAAGGAGGAATGGGCGCCGGGCAACAAGGTCGTCTATCGCAAGAACCCGGCCTACCTGCCGCGCCCGGAGAAGCCGAGCGGCTTCGCCGGCGGCAGGATCGCCAAGGTCGACCGCGTCGAATGGCTCTATATCCCCGAGGCGGCGACCGCCGTCCAGGCGCTCGCCAATGGCGAGGTCGACATGATCGAGATCCCGGCCGCCGACCTGCTGCCGGTCCTCGCCAAGAATCCCAATGTCGAGCTCAAGGTGATCGACCGCATCGGCGCCCAAGCGGTCATGCGGCCGAACGCGCTGGTGCCGCCCTTCAACAATCCCAAGGCGCGCCAGGCGCTGCTCTATCTCACCGGCGACCAGAAGGACTATCTCGACGCCATGGTCGGCGACGCCAAGCTCGAAGTGCCGTGCTGGGCGGTCTTCGTCTGCGGCACGCCGCTCGCCTCGCAGGTCGGAATCGGCGACTGGGCGAAGGGCAACCAGAAGGCCAATATCGAGAAGGCCAAGGCGCTCTTCAAGGAGGCCGGCTATGCCGGCGAGAAGGTCGTCGTGCTCGACCCCACCGATCAGCCGCTCGCCCATGCCCAGGCGCAGGTCACCGCCGCGCATCTCAAGGAGGCCGGCATCACTGTCGATCTCCAGGCGATGGACTGGTCGACGATGCTGAGCCGGCGCGGCAGCAAGGACGACCCGGCGACCAGCCGCGCCGGCTGGAACATCTTCCACACGTGGGGCGGCGGTCTCGCCATGGGCAATCCGCTGACCAATACCGGCGCGCCGACGCCGTGCGACCAGTCCAACTGGTTCGGCTGGCCGTGCGACGAGGAGCTCAACAAGACGCGCCTTACCTTCTTCGCGGCGACGACGCCGGAGGAGCAGAAGGCCGTCATCGACAAGGTGCAGGCGAAATTCTTCGAGACCGTCCCCTATATCCCCGCCGGCCAGTTCCTCGCCCCGATCGCCTATCGCAAGAACGTCAGCGGCGTGCTCGACACGGTGCGGCTGGTGCTGTGGAATATCGAGAAGAAATAGAACCCTCTCCCTGCTCCCGGCGTGGCTCTGCCACGCCTGCCGCGGCAGCGGGGACCGGAGGTCCCCGCGAGAGCGGGAGAGGGCAGGGTGAGGGCTCGTGCCGCGTCTTCGGATGGCGACGCATTGATCTCGTCCGACGACCCTCACCCTAACCCTCTCCCGGGGGGAGAGGACAAGAAGACGTAGACCCCGTCCGCTCGCGCGCTGCGGACGAGCCGTCCGGTCCCGACGAGATAATGGAGATGCGCCAGCGCCTCGCCGATGGCGAAGCCGAGCTGCATCGTGTCGAGCTTGCGGCGGAAGAGCAGCGGCACGACCTCCATCGTCGTGTGCGGCGTGGCGCAGGCGGTCTCGATCTCGGCCAAGCGCGCGGCGTGATGCGCTGCGAGCTGATCGATGCGGGTATCGAGACCCAGGAACGGCAGATTATGCGAGGGCAGGACGAGCACGTCGGCCGGTACGGCGCGGCGCAGCACCTCGAGCGATTCCAGGTAGCGCGCCAGCGGGTCGGCGTCGGGCTCGTTCGGCCAGACGCTGATATTCGGCGAGATCTTCGGCAGCACCTGGTCGCCGGCGATGAAGAGGTCGAGCGCCGGGCAATAGAGGCAGGCATGCTCGGGCGCGTGGCCGCG
>Ga0209647_1004434_pt1 | contig 10568 bp, 8 predicted proteins | sample GraSoi_2013_60cm_FD_185827 | JGI IMG/M metagenome (GOLD analysis project Ga0209647, IMG submission 185827) | Grasslands soil microbial communities from the Angelo Coastal Reserve, California, USA - Sample 9_17_2013_60cm (SPAdes) (version 2) | ecosystem: Environmental > Terrestrial > Soil >...
GTTCAAGCTTGCGCGCGCCATAGGCTTCAAGGACTGCGAGATCGTGCACATGCCGGGCGGTGCGCAGCATCAGCCCATCCTGCTCTGCAAGAAATAGCCGGACGCTCAAGTCTCAATGCTTGGCGGTACCCGCGGCGGCGGGTGCGATCGTTTGCGTTTGCTGCGCCGATCTAAACGTTGCCGCCGTAAGGCCCCAGATCATCCCCAGCAAAAGAAAAAAGTGACGCCAGTGGTCGCTGTCGATCACGAAGCCTTCCGCCACTTCGCCCAGGAACGCCGCGAAAGCGGCGATGATGTAGGGCTGCCACGGCGTGCGCACGAGCGCGGTGCGCAAGCCGACCCACAGCGTCGATAGCAACAAAAGAAAATAGGCCATGGCGCCGGCCCAGCCATAAACCAGAAAGGCCTGCAGGTAGACATTGTGCTGTTGCAAGCCGTGGACACGCGCGAACTCGAACGGTCCCATGCCGTTCGGAAAATTCAGCACGGATGACAGCGCCAGCTCCTGAAGACGGAAACGGCCGCCTTCGCCGACGTCATAGGATTGAATGAGTTGTGCGCGCTCGCGGAACATCTCCCCGATCGCGTCGAATGACAGCAAGATCGCAAGGAGCACCGCCAGCGCCAGCAAGCTGAGCGCGCTGAGGGCGACGATGCGCAGGCGCACCTGTGGCGTCGGGGCGGTCAAAAATGCGAGCGCGACTAGCACGAGGCTTGAAACGGCGAAATGAAGCCATGCGCCGCGCGAGAAACTCAACAGCAGCGCGAACAGCAAGATTGCCGCGACAATCAGGTCGCCAAACCCGATGCGGCTGGTCAGCATCCGGTAGACGACGAACATCATTGGCCAAATCAAAAACGGTCCGAACACGTTCGGATCCTTGAAAGAACCGAGCGCGCGCCCGAATGGCGCGAACAACTGGTCGGCTCCGGGAAACAGGTTGAAGTATCCGCTGATGCCGGCCAGGCCAACCATGACGGCGCTCAACGTGTATGCAATCCGCATCGTCGCAAGCCGCGACATTGTGTTGTTCGCAAACAGGCACGCAAACACCATGGCCGCGACGGCCAGATAAACCGATGTCGCTGCATACTGGATTGTCTTTTCTTCGCCGATCACCGGAATGAGGGCCATCATGCCGGCGAAATTCCACGCCAGCAGCAGCAAGAGCGGAACGGCCAGCAGCCGCTGGAAGCGCACGCCCGCGATGACGCAGGTGAACGCAAGCACGCCCATCAGCAAGTCATGGGGAGATGGCTCGATAAACGCGACTGAACTCGTCAGCACGGCGACGAACAGCACGACAAGCAGGATGCGTTCGGTCAGCGGTGCCGCCGCCACCTGCGGCATTGCAGACGCTGGCGCAGCCATCGCCATATCGCGAGCCGTGATCAATAGGCATTCTCGGTCTTGAACAATGCGAAGGGCGTGCGCGCCAAAATAGCGAGGTCGAGCGGCACCGACCAGTTTTCGATGTAATAGAGGTCGTGCTCGACACGCTTCTGAATCTTTTCGTGCGTGTCGGTTTCTCCGCGCCAGCCGTTGATCTGCGCCCATCCGGTGATGCCGGGCTTGACGCGATGGCGGGCGAAATAGCCGTCGACCGCTTCGTCGTAGAGGCGCGCCTCGGCCTTGGCATGGATGGCGTGTGGCCGCGGCCCGACGAGCGAGAGGTTGCCTTTGAACACGACGTTGAACAGTTGCGGCAGCTCGTCGAGGCTTGCCCTGCGAATAATGCGGCCAACGCGCGTGACGCGGGGATCGTCTTTGGTGACCAGCTGGTTGGCGCTCAAATCCATGGCATCGGCATACATCGAGCGGAATTTGTAGACCTCGATCAGGTCGTTGTTGAAGCCATAACGCTTCTGCTTGAACAGCACAGGCCCGCGGCTGTCGAGCTTGATGGCAAGCGCAATGATCGCCATCAACGGAAGCGCCATCAGCAGGCCAATGCCGCCGATAATCTTGTCGAACAGCCACTTCATCACGACGTCCCAATCGGCGATCGGCCGGTCGAAAACATCGAGTACGGGAATGCGGCCGATGTAGGAGTAAGAGCGCGGGCGGAATCGCAACTTGTTGGCGTGCGCTGCGAGACGAATGTCGACCGGCAACACCCACAGTTTTTTCAACATCTGCAGGATGCGGGTCTCTGCCGAAATCGGCAGCGAAAAGATCACAAGGTCGACGCGCGTGCGCCTGCCGAATTCGACCAGATCGTCGACGGTGCCGAGCTTTCGCTCGCCGGCGCAATCGGCGCTGCTGCGTTCGTCGCCGCGGTCGTCGAACAAGCCGATGATGTCAACGCCGGTATCTTTCTGCAGCCGCAGTTCCTCGATTACGCCTGCGCCCGCATCGCCCGCGCCGACAATGACCGTGCGACGGTTCAGGCGTCCTTCGCGGGTCCATTTGCGCACGAGCAGGAACACACACCTGCGCGAAATGATGAGTGCAGCCAATCCGCAGATGTAGTAGCTGCCCAACCACACGCGCGAGAATAAGTCGCCGGCCTTGGCGAAGAACGAAGCGCCGATGACGATCAGAAACACAAAAGACCAGGCCGAGGCGAGCCGCATGTACTGCTTTTCGTAACCGCGGAAAGCCTGCACCTGATAAATATCAGCGGTCTGAAAGGCGAGGGTCGATAACAGCGCGATGATGACGGACGCGGACAGGTAGCGCCCAAACAGCCCGTCGATCGCGGGAAGGTAGGCAAGGTAGAGCGCCAGGCCTATCAGGATGATGAGCGCGAATTCACCCATACGCACAAAGCCGGCGAGCACAATCGGCGAGAGCGGTGCCGGCGTCGGCATGTCGGCAACCGCGATTGCCTCGGCGGTCAGCGGCTGGGTTTTGGAATCGGAGCGCGCCTTGCTGAGCATGGACCCAGCAACCGCGGCCGCGCCCGAGGCGCTCAGCGATCCACGAATGTCGGTGTCGGTCATAGGCGACGCCACAGCTAGCCGCCCCATCGCCAGGCGATGTGGCGCGATTACCTCTAATTCCCGGAGATTCCTAAGGAATAACCCTCAAGAAAGGCTTATTGAAATCATCAAAAATGTCTTAACGCCGTCCGGTTTAATGCAAGCGCTCAAGTGCGGCCTGGTAGGCGTCGAGCACGCCGTCAACCATGGTATCGACCGAAAATGAGGCTGCGACACGTTCGCGCAAGCGGCGCGCAAGGTCGGCGGTCGCGTCCGGGCGATCGATCGCATGCGCAATCGTTTGCGCCAATGCATCGACATCTTCGGCAGGGACCAACGTGTCCGTCAAAGTTCCATAAATCTCAGGAACGCCGCCGACTTTGGTCGTGATGAGGGGCATGCCGGCAGCGGCGGCTTCCAGCACGACGTAGGGCAGGGATTCCGCGCGCGACGGTATCACCATGATGCGGCCGAGCGCCTGCGCCTGGCGTGCCGGCATGGCCGGCCTGAATTGCACGGCATCGGAGAGGCCCAAACGCTCCACTTGCGCGCGAAGTCCCGCGCGCTCTGGCCCGTCCCCCACCAGCGTGGCGGTGACAATCCTGCCGTTGCGATGAAGCTGGTCGATGGCACCGATCAGGACGTCGACACCTTTTACGGGTCGGAATTCGCCCATGAACACCAAATCGGTGGCGTCGGGTTTCGTCAAAACCGGTTCGAATTCCTTGCGCGATACCCCATTGTGGACGACGCGGACGAGCCCGCTCGGCTCGCCGATTTTGCGGCGAAAAATCTCCGCGCTATATGCGCTTTCAAACAAAAACAAATCTCCACGCAACATCAGGATCTTCTCGGTCGCAAGATAGAATTTACCCGCCACTGTATCGTGACCGAACAGAAGGCTGCCGCCATGCGGCGTGTAGGCGCGAACCGCGCGCCTCGCATTGAAGGTCATGCGGGCATAGGCGCCGCCTTTCGCACCGTGGCCGTGCACGACATTGGCACCGATTTGCGCAACCCGGCGCATGACATGGGTCAGCGCGACGGCGTCTCCGAGTCCGATGTGGCGGCGCATCGGAAATCGGCTGATGCCGAACGCGAGCGAGGGCGCAAGTTCACGGAAAATCTCATCAGCGCGCGAGCCGCCGGTGTTGCTGTCCGCTATCAATCCGACACGGTGGCCACGGGCGATCTGCTCGCGCGCGAGGTCGAGGACGTGACGGAACAGGCCGCCAACCGGCGCACGAAAGACGTGCAGGATGTTCAAAGGCGTCATTGCGCCGACTCACCGGCTCTGATGGCGACCCCGAATACGCCCGGCAATGACGACAAACCGTGTTCCTCCATTGCGCGAATCCCGCCGCCTCTTTGAAACGCCTCAAGGAATTAGGGGTCCGCATGGTTAACAAAACATGAGTCTGCGTCGCGTTAAGCGCAATTAACGGCGTAGCAACCATAATCGGGTCTGATCTGAATAGGGTTTAAACGACGTGCGTTTTGACAGTAGCGTCGTCTGGCTTGTCTAGGGCGTCGAGCATTTGGACAAGAGCGTCGTGCGTTCGGAGTCGGAATGCTGTTCCGTCGAAAGTCGAAGACCGATCCCGCGCCAAAGCCAATCGCGGTGACGGCGCCGTTCGCCACAGACGGTGAACCCGACTTGCGCGGCCTTGGCCGGCACCTATGGCAGAAAAAGGCGCGCATCCTCGGCCTCACGCTTCTCGCCGCCGGGTTGGCCTTTCTCGTCGTCAATGCAATCACGCCGCGCTATCAGTCGGAGTCGCGGTTGCTGCTCGAAGGGCGTGAGAACGTATTTTTGCGCGCCGAAGCCGACAAGAGCGGCGATCGCACAACGATCGATCCGGAAGCAGTGACGAGCCAGGTGCAGCTGCTGCTCTCGCGCGACCTCGCGCGCGAAGTCATCAAGAAAGAAATGCTTGCCGACAATCAGGAGTTCGATCCGTCGACCGGCAGCCTTGCTGTATTGCGGTCGCTCCTCGGGGTGATCGGCCTCGGACGTGATCTGAGCACGATGTCGCGAGACGAGCGTACGCTGGAAGCTTATTACGATCGCCTCAATGTCTACGCGGTGGAAAAATCGCGTGTGATCGTCATCGATTTCAGCTCGGCCAACCCTGACCTTGCGGCCCGCATCGCCAATACCATCGCCGAAACCTACCTCAGCATGCAGCAGGTGGTGAAACAGGACCAGACCCGCGCCGCGGGCGACTGGCTGGCCGGCGAAATCGAAAAAATGCGCACGAAGGTCGCGGCCTCTGAAGCCAAGGTCGAGGCCTATCGGTCGGGAGCCAATTTGTTCGCGGGGTCCAACAATACTTCGTTGCCAACCCAGCAGCTGACCGAAATTAACTCGCAAATCGCCGCCGCGCGTGGACAGAAAGCCGACCTGGAGGCGAGGGCGCGACAGCTGCGCGACCTAATGAACTCCAGCAAGCCATTCGACTCTGCCGACATCGCCAACTCAGACACCATGCGCCGCCTGATCGAGCAGCGTATCGCGGCGCGTGCGCAGCTTGCCGAACAATCGACCACGCTGCTCGACCAGCATCCACGGATAAAAGAACTCAAGTCGCAGGTTGCCGAGATCGATCGACAGATACAGGTCGAAGGAGATCGTCTCCTGCGTCAGCTGGACAACGATGCCAAAGTTGCCGGCGACAGATTGGTCACGCTGACCGCAAGCATCGATCAGGTCAAAAGGCTTGCTTCGCAAAGCAACGAGCAGGACGTGCAATTGCGCGCGCTCGAGCGCGATGCCAAGACCCAGCGCGACTTGCTGGAATCCTATTTGATGAAATATGGCGAAGCCTCGGCGCGCGACAGCATCAACGCGGCGCCGCCCGAAGCTCGAATAATTTCGCGCGCAACTCCGGCAGCGAAGCCTGCCTATCCGAAAAAACTGGCAATCGTACTGATCGCGGCCTTTGCGGCTTTCGCGTTGTCGGCCGGGCTCACCGTGACCGGCGCGCTGTTGGCGGCGACCGCGTCTCCGTATGTTACGGCCTCCATGCCTGCATTTGAAAAACCAACAATCGCACCAACGATGGCGCCAACCGCGCCATCGCAGCCGCAGGTCATATCGCCGCCCTTGGCGCCGGCTGCTGCCCCGGTAGCGAGCGGTGCCGCGACGCCTTTCAGCGCCAGCACAGTGGAACAGATCGCGCGCGATTTGCGCCGGGCAGGCGAGGCAGGCCGCCGTATCACGGTTTTAGGCACCGTCCGCAATGTCGGGACGACTTATGCCGCGATCACGCTGGCGCGGGCGCTGGCCGAGGGCGCGAACGTCGTCATCGTCGACCTGGCTTTCAGCGCGCCCAACCTGTCGGTGATTTCGACCGATCCGAGTGCCCCCGGCATTGCCGAACTCGCGGGCGGGACGGCGTCATTCGGCGACGTCATCACCCGCGATCAATTCTCGGATGTACACCTTGTTGCGGCGGGTAACGTGGGAACCGATACCGCCCCGATTTCCTCCTCGCCGATGTTGCCAACCGTGATAGAGGCGCTGGCACACAGCTATGACCACGTTGTTATCGATGCGGGAGCAGCTTCGGATGCCGCCGCCGGGCGCCTGGCGCCGCTGGCTGCACGGGCGATGCTGGTGGCAGCAGATCCTGTCAGCGCCGTGACGCGGACCGTACGCGAGCGGCTGCTACAAGCTGGCTTTAGCGACGTGCTGGTAATCGCGGGCGGAGCGCAGGCTGTCGCCGCTTAAGTTGTCATCGAATTACGGCGAAGCAGAGAATCGTGCGCGTACGCGCCGTACAGCGCGCACCACGGACCAAAGGGCCGCGCGCTGTTTAATCGCGCGTTTTACGGCAGCGCCAGTTGAGAATGCGAACGCCATGAGCCGGCCGCCAGCGCCTAGCGGCAGGTAACTGTCGAACAGCGGCTCGGCGTCACCGCAAAGCAGGCTCTTGTAACGGGCCTCTCCGATTCCAAGGTCGAACGCGTCAAGGCCGCGCTCGCAGCAGCTTCGAACCAACTTGAGGATCAATTGTTCACCGGGGCTTTCGATCGCGAACCGGCCCTGAATGATTGAATTGAACATCGCGCAAAAACGCTCGCCACCGACGATACCGCCCATGGTGGCAACGATGATGTCGTCAACGGACAGAGCGTAAAGTTCGATCGGTGGTGAGCCGCCGGCGAGCGGCTCCGTCGCGGCCGCTTCAATGAAACGGCGGACGTCGGGTGTTGCGAACGCGTCGGGGACGCCAAGCGCGCGCATCCGCGCGCTTTTTTGCTTGAAGAATGCATCAAGCACACGGCGGACATCGTCTGGCTCAGTGGCGCGCTCAAAGCGCAACTCGCCGAAACTTGCCAGCGCACGTTCTTTTTTGCGCATCTTCTTGCGCGTTTCGGAGTTGGTGCGTGCCCGCAGCAGCGCTTCAAAGTCTGGCACCAGCGTGCCGCTGAACCCATAGTTCGCAGCGCGCTGATGCGGAAGCAGGGCAAATGGGTTCGTGGCGCCGCCCCAGGTCAGCGGCTGGCTCGTGAGTTTGATGAAATTAGCGTGGCCCGCGAGGTGCGCGAGAGCGCCCCGCAATTCTTCGGCACCGATGGTTGCGGCAACATCGCGCCGCCACAGCGCCATATTAAAGTTGGCATGCTTGCCACCGAGAAACTCCACGCCAAGCAAACCGGCGATGCGGCGGGAGCCGAAGGGCCACAGGAACAGGGGTTCGTGACTTGCATTGAAGCCAACAACGATGAAGGGCGTTACGCCGGAATTCGACCCAACGTGGCGTTGCCAAAGCGTGAGAAAATCGTAGCGTTGATATGGAGTAGCGAGGCTGTCGGATTGCTCCAGTGCCCGCCAATGCGGCTCCGCGGCCGCCATGTCGTTGAATAACTCCAGCCGGGCAATATGCGGGTCCGCGGCGGGCAGGCCGCGGCCACTGGGCAGGGGCCGTATGGAGACGACATTCATTGGCTATGGAGCGCTCGTTTGTGTGGCTTCAATTTCGCAAAGAATTCTCAATAAAGCGTTGGAATAGTAAGTTGATTTGCCGCAGACCCCGGGGAGCTTGGCGAAATTGAAGAAAACCGTCATTCGCGCCAGCTTGGAGACGCTCTACTTCACCGGGATGCACCATTGGATGCGTCCACTGGTCGCCGGCGTCGGCGCGATTCTGACGCTGCACCACGTCCGTCCGCCACGCCCGGAGGGGTTCCAGCCCAACCGTCTCCTGGAGGTCACCCCGGAGTTTCTGGAGGGTCTATTGCGGCGGCTGGCGCGCGCGCGCATCGACGTAGTCTCTCTCGATGAAATGCACAGGCGGTTCATCGACGGTGATTTCAAGCGCCGCTTCGTGTGCCTGACTTTCGACGACGGCTACAAGGATTTTTTGCGCTGGGCTTATCCGCTGCTGCGCAAATACAAGATGCCGTTTGCGATGTTCATCGCGACGAGCTTTCCGGACCGGCTCGGCGAGTTGTGGTGGATCGCACTCGAAGCGGTGATCGCGCAGAACAAGCGTCTTGGCATGGTCATCAATGGCGAGGACCGATATTTCGAATGCGCCAGTGTTCGTGACAAACGCGAGCTTTACGACGCAATCTACAGCTACCTGCGAAGCATGAAGAGTGACGAAGAGGTGCGGCGCACGGTGCGCGACCTGTGCGCCTGCTATCATATCGATATCGCTTCGTTTTGCCGTGACCTGTGCATGGATTGGGCGGAGATCGTTGACCTCGCCACCGATCCGCTGTGCACGATCGGTGCGCACACGGTCAATCACATGATGCTCAAGAAGGTGGCCGGCGATGCAATGGTGCGGGCCGAAATGGAGATGAGCCGTTCGGTGCTCGAAGCCGCGCTCGGGAAACGGCCCGAGCATCTCGCTTTTCCCGTAGGCGACCCCACCTCTGCGGGTCCGCGTGAATTCCGCATTGCGGCCGAGCTCGGATTTAAAACGGCCGTGACAACACGGCCGGGCGTTCTGTTCAAGGCCCACCGCGACTATTTGACCGCGCTGCCGCGAATCTCGGTCAATGGAGAATTCCAGCAGCAGCGTTATTTGAAGGTCCTGATGTCAGGTGCGGGCACAGCGTTTTGGAACCGGTTCCGGCGCGTCAGCGCGGCGTAGCATCCGGCTTTGCCATCCAGCTGATCACCGGCATGGCGGGCAACACCCAACCCAGTCCGGCAATGATATAGTAGATCGTTGCCACAAAACCGTTGATGTTGGTCAGCACTGACTGTGCGAGCGCCATTGCCAACAAGCCCCATGCCGAGACCAGGACGAGAAGAGCAATGGCGCCGATGAATTTGCGGGTGCGGATGGACATAGGTGCTCTTCGCGCGCTTCAATTGCGACTGCAAGCGCAGGATTATATGGTCCGCGCCGCCTCCAACATGCAAGCGTTCGATGGCCGATTCCGATAAAGCGTCCAACTCTTATCCGAGCGCGGTGCGGCTGTGGCTGCTCGCGGCGGCGGCAATGATCTTTCTGACGCTGGTGGTGGGCGGTGCAACCCGGCTGACCGAATCTGGACTTTCTATAGTCGAATGGAAGCCGGTGACCGGCGCGCTGCCGCCGTTATCTGAAAACGAGTGGCAGGCCGAATTCACGAAATACCAGGCCATCCCGCAATACCGCGAGCTCAATCGGGACATGAGTCTCAAGTCCTTCAAGGTCATTTATTGGTGGGAATGGTCGCACCGGTTGCTGGCACGCGCGACGGGCGCGGTGTTCCTGCTGCCGTTCCTGTTTTTCCTGTGGCGTGGAGCCATCCCGCCCGGCCTGCGTGCCCGGTTGTGGGCCATTTTCGTAGCCGGCGGCGCGCTTGGTGTCGTCGGCTGGTGGATGGTTTCCTCGGGACTGGCCGGCAGCGAACGCGTCAGCGTGTCGCAATACAGGCTCGCATTTCATCTTTCACTTGCCTGCGCAATTTATGCGGCGGTCTTGTGGACCGCCGGACAACTTGCGCCACAAACGCGGAGCGACGTTCCGGCGCGGCTGCGCATCGGCGCGATGATCATCGCATTACTTTTGCTGCTGCAGATTTATCTCGGCGCGCTGGTCGCGGGCCTCGACGCCGGTATTGTTTACAACACCTGGCCGCTGATCGACGACTCCATCGTGCCGTCGCCCGACCGGCTATGGTTCATTCAACCGGCCTGGCGCAACTTGTTTGAAAACACCCTCACGGTTCAGTTCGACCACCGCATGGTCGCCTATGCGATCTGGGTGATTGCGGGATTGCATGCGATTGACGCCCGTCAGGCGCGGCGCGGTGCCGCTGGAGCTGTTTTGCTTGCCGCCGCGGTGACCCTGCAAGCAGGCCTCGGCGTCGCCACGCTGCTGTACCTGGCGCCGCTCGCTCTTGCGCTGGCACACCAGATGCTGGCGATTCTGGTATTCACCATTGCAGTGGTCCATGCCGAGCAACTGTCGCGTCGTACGGCATTGCTCCTGACACAAGCAGCCGTAGCGGAGCAGGGTGCATGATCGACATCAAAACAAAGGACGGCATCGCACTCATGACCCTGAGCCACGGCAAGGCCAATGCGTTCGACATTGAGTTTTGTGATGCGCTCACCGCGCGTTTTTCCGAGCTGCGGACATCGGGTGCCAAAGCGGTGGTGCTGACCGGGCAGGGCAAGATCTTTTCTGCCG
>Ga0209647_1004435_pt1 | contig 10567 bp, 11 predicted proteins | sample GraSoi_2013_60cm_FD_185827 | JGI IMG/M metagenome (GOLD analysis project Ga0209647, IMG submission 185827) | Grasslands soil microbial communities from the Angelo Coastal Reserve, California, USA - Sample 9_17_2013_60cm (SPAdes) (version 2) | ecosystem: Environmental > Terrestrial > Soil >...
GGGCGAGGACATCGTGGTGTGGAAGGACGGCGAAGGCCGCCCGGCCGCGGTGGTCGAGCGCTGCTGCCACCGCAGCGCGAAGCTCGCGCTCGGCTTCTACAGCGAAGGCCGGCTTGCCTGCGGCTATCACGGCTGGTGCTACGACCGCACCGGAAAAGTGGTGAAGATCCCGCAGTTCCCGCGCGACACGATCCCGGAGGGCGCTCGCATCCACGCTTACGCGGCGGAAGAGCGCTACGGCTACGCCTGGGTGTGCCTCGCGCCCGAGGCGCTGGCGCCGATTCCCAGCATCCCGGAGATGCACGAAGCCGGCTGGCGCCGGATCGAGCAGTTCCACGAGGTGTGGAACTGCTCGGCGATGCGGCTGATGGAAAACATGATGGACACCGGGCACTTCACCTACGTCCACAAGGCCACCTTCGGCGACACCAACCCGGAGCCGGTAGCGCCGGAGCTCGAGCGCGGGGAGCTGGGCTACGTGATGAAGACGGTGGTCCCGGTGAACAACAATCCGCTGAACCAGAAGAACCTCGGCATGGACAGCGCGCACACCGTGCGGCGCAACCACATCAACTGGTGGATGCCGTTCACGCGCCGGCAGCGCATCGAGTATCCCAACGGCCTGGTGCACATCATCCTCACGCTGGTCGCGCCGATCGACGACGCGAGCGTCACGATGTCGCAGTTCGTGCTGCGCAACGACACCGAGGCCGAGGCCAAGGCGGCCGACGTGATCGCGTTCGACCGCCAGGTGACGCTCGAGGACAAGCATTTCGTCGAGGCCACGCGCCCCGAGGTGCCGCTCGCCGACTTGACGCTCGAGCGCCACATGCCGTCCGACAAGGCGGGCCTGCTGATGCGCCGCATGTTCCGCGAGCTGTTCGAGCGGCACGGCGAGCCGGTGAATGCTTAATCCGCTTCCCCGGCTGGCGCGCGAAACGCCGGTCGTCGAAGTCCTGTCCGCCGAGAAGACCTACCCCGACGGCACCCGGGCGCTCGACCCGGTGAACCTCACGGTGCGCGACGGCGACTTCATCACGCTGCTCGGACCCTCGGGCTGCGGCAAATCCACGCTGCTGAAAATGATCGCGGGGCTGATGGAGCCGAGCGACGGCCGGCTGCGCTGGTGGCGCCAGGGGGCGCAGGCGCTCGGCACAAAAGGACGCAAGCTGGTGTTCGTGTTCCAGGACCCGACGCTGATGCCGTGGGCGCGCGTGCGAGCCAATGTGCGCCTTCCTCTGGAGCTGCAGAAGACGGCGAAGCAGGAGGCCGAGCGCCGCGTCGACGAGGCGCTGGCGCTCGTGGGCCTGGAGAGCTTCGATCACCACTATCCGCGCCAGCTCTCCGGCGGCATGCAGATGCGCGCCTCGATCGCGCGCGCGCTGGTCACCGAGCCGAACCTGCTCCTGATGGACGAGCCCTTCGGCGCGCTCGACGAGATCACGCGCAACAGGCTCGACGCCGATCTGATCGATCTGTGGTGGAAGCGCGGCCTGACGGTGATCTTCGTCACCCACTCGATCTACGAGGCGGTGTTCCTCTCCACACGCGTCGCGGTGATGGCGCCGCGCCCGGGCAGCATCCGCGAAGTGATCGAGATCGAGGAGCCGCATCCGCGCACCGAGGCGTTTCGCGTCACGCAGCGGTTCGCGGCTTACTGCAAGGAGCTCACGGAGCTGTTGAGGCAATGAAACCCCTGGTGAGGAACGAGCGCTTCATGCGCCTGGCGATGCCGATGGCCATCGGCATCGTCGCCCTCGTGCTTTGGCAGGCGGCGGTGACCGCGTTCAACGTGCCGAAGTACATCGTGCCGGCGCCGTCGCTGGTGCTCGAGACGCTGCTCGCCGACCGCGCGCTGCTGTTCCACTCGCTGTTCGTCACCCTGGAGATCACGTTCGCGGCCTTCGCCTGCGCGCTGGTGGTCGGTACGCTGCTCGCCTTCTTCTTCGTGCAGAGCCGCCTGATCGAGATCTCGCTCTTCCCCTACGCGGTGCTGCTGCAGGTGACGCCGATCGTGGCGATCGCGCCGCTGATCATCATCTGGGTCAAGCAGCCGATGGCGGGCCTGGTGATCTGCGCCACGCTGGTGGCGCTGTTTCCGATCATCGCCAACACCACGCTCGGCCTGCGCAGCGTCAATCCGGGCCTCGCGAATCTCTTCCGCATGAACAAGGCGACGCGGCTGCAGACGCTGCTGCGCCTGCGCATCCCGTCGGCGCTGCCGTACTTCTTCGGCGGCGCCCGCATCTCGAGCGGCCTTGCGCTGATCGGCGCCGTGGTAGCCGAATTCGTCGCCGGCAGCGGCGGCATGGGCTCGGGGCTCGCGTACCAGATCCTGCAGGCGGGCTACCAGCTCAACATCCCGCGTCTCTTCGCGGCGCTGGTGCTGATCACGGTGACCGGCGTGCTGCTCTTCAGCCTGATGGTGCTGCTCTCGAAGCTGGCGCTGGGCAACTGGCACGAAAGCGAACTGGGAGCGGAATGATCATTCGGGGAGCACAGGCGGTGATGACGGGCCTACCGGGCAAGGAGGCGCGCGCCGGCCGCGCCGATGTGCGCATGCGCGACGGGCGCATCGTGGCGGTGGGCGAGCTCGCGGTCGAGCCGGCCGAGGAGGTGATCGATGCCTCGGGCTGCGTGGTGTATCCGGCATGGGTGAACACGCACCATCACCTGTTCCAGACGGTGATGAAGGGCATCCCGGACGGCATCAACCACGCGCTGCGCGAATGGCTGGTCAGCATCCCCTCGACGTATCGCGGCGGCCTGGACGCGGAAGCGCTGCGCATCTCGGCGCGGCTGGGAATCGTCGAGCTGATGCTGTCGGGCTGCGCCACGATCTTCGATCACCACTACCACTATCACCCGGACATGGCGTACGACGGCGCCGCGATCCTCTTCGAGGAGGCGGAACGCTTCGGCATCCGCTACCTGCTGGGCCGCGGCGGCGTCACGCTCAAGCCGCCGGGCTTCGCTACCGACACGCCGTTCTGGATGCAGCCGGAGACCCTCGATGCGATCGTCGGCGATGTCGAGCGCCTGGCGCGGCGCTACCACGATCCGGACCCGTTCTCGTTCCGCAGGGTGGTGATGGCGCCGCGCACGCCGACGTACGGCGTGCGCAGCGGCGAGCTGCGCGAGCTCGCCCGCGCCGCGCGACGCCTCGGCCTGCGGCTGCATTCGCACCTGTCGGAGAACTTCGACTACATCACCTACTGCCGCGAGCATTTCGGGCTGCGGCCGGTCGAGTACTGCGCCGAGCAGGAGTTCCTCGGTCCCGACGTATGGTTCGCGCACCTGTGCCACGTCACCGACGCCGAGATCGCGATCATGGCGAGCGCCGGCACCGGCATCGCCCACTGCCCTGGCAGCAACTGCCGCCTCGGCAGCGGCATCGCCCCGGTGCCGCGCATGCAGGCCGCCGGCATGCCGGTGTCGATCGGCGTCGACGGGGCTGGCTCGAACGAGACCGGCGACTTCCTCAGCGAGGCGCATCTCGCGTGGTACGTGCACCGCGCGGCCAAGGGGGCGAGCGGCGCGCCCGACGGCGGCGCCGACGCGACGACCGTAGAGCAGGTGATCCACTGGGGCACCGCGGGCGGCGCGCGCGTGCTGGGCCTCAAGACCGGCGTCGTGGCGCCGGGCTACGCGGCGGACCTCGCGGTCTACGAGCTCTCCGAGCCGCGCCATTTCGGCATGCACGATGCGGCGATCGCCCCGGTGGCGAGCGGCGGCCGGCCGCGCCTGCGCCGCCTGATCTGCGGCGGCAAGACCATCGTGCAGGACGACCGCATCCCCGGCATCGACTTAGCCGAGCTCGGCGCCCGCGCGCGCGAGGTGGTGAAAAAGGTAGGAGCCGTCTCATGCTCGTGACGCAACAGGCCGTGTTCCGCAAGTACTGGCATGCGTGCATGCCGCTTTCGATGCTCGACACGCCGAAGCCGTTCCGCTTGCTCGGCCAGGACCTGGTGCTGTTCCTCGACGGCCAGGACCAGCCCGCCGCGCTGGCGGATCGCTGCTGCCATCGCACCGCGAGACTCTCCAAAGGCCGCAGCGTGGACGGCAACCTGCAGTGCGGCTATCACGGCTGGACCTACGACCGCAGCGGCCAGGTGGTGTTCATCCCGCAATACGAAGGCGGCCGCCCGATTCCGAAGGAATACCGGACGCCCTCGTACCGCTGCATCGCGCGCTACGGCTACGCCTGGGTGGCGCTCGAGGAGCCGATCGCCGAGATCCCGCCGATCCCGGAGTTCGACGATCCGGGCTACCGCACCATCTTCCAGTTCTACGAGACCTGGGCGACCAGCCCGCTGCGCGCGCTCGAGAACTCGTTCGACAACTCGCACTTCAGCTTCGTCCACCGCAACACCTTCGGCATCGCGGCGCAGCCCCAGCCGAGCAAGTACGAGCTGGTCGACGGGCAGGAGGGCTTCTACGCCGAGACGCTGATCGACGCCGCCAATCCGGTGCGCTGGCGGCGCATCTCAGGCGAACCGGGCCCCACCACCACGCGCCACATGCGCAACGCCTACTTCCTGCCGTTCTCGCGGCGCCTGGACATCGAGTACCCGAGCGGCATCCGCCACATCATCATCAACGCCTTCACGCCGATCGACGACGGCCACATCCAGCTCTGCCAGTGGCTGTTCAGGAACGACAGCGAAGCACAGTGCCCGGTGCGCGACCTGATCGAGTTCGACTACGTCGTGACGCGCGAGGACAAGGAGATCCTGGAAACCACCGATCCCGATGCGCTGGTCGACACGCGCCGGCGCGGCGTCGAGTACTCGATGGACTCCGACCGCCCCGGCATCCTGATCCGCAAGAAGCTGATGGAGCTCCTCGCGCGCCACGGCGAGGCCGAGGTGCACCGCTGAAGGTCGTCATCGCGGGCGCGGGCATCGCCGGCAGCATCCTCGCGTACGCGCTGCATCACACCTCCGGCGTGGACGTCCAATGCCTGGAGCGCGCCGGCCGCGCCGACCAGTCGGAAGCCGGCACCGGCCTCAACATCGGCCCGAACGCCATCAAGGCGCTGGCGGCCCACGTGCCCGACCTGCACCAGGCGGTGCTCGGCGTGAGCATCCTGTGGCGCAACTGGCGCGTCTCGCTCGCCGACGGCACGGTGCTGATGGATCTGCCGCTCGAGCGCGTCGCCGAGAATCCGGGCATTCGCCTGCGATGGTCGGAGCTCTACCGCGTGCTGCGCGGCGCCGCGGCGCCGCGCATCCGCTTCGGCACCGAGGTGGTCAGCAGCGGCTACACCGCCGCACGGCCGGGACATCTGTTCGTCGAGGCGCGCCGCGGCGAAGAGCGCTTCGCGTGCAACGACGTCGACCTGCTGGTCGCCGCCGACGGCCGCTACAGCCGGGTGCGCAAGGATTTCTGCGGCCCGCCGCCGGTGCGCCACATCGGCGTGGCGATGTTCCGCCTGCTGGCGCCGGACACTTCGGGCGGCCTGATCGACGACTACGAGCAATGGTTCAACGGCCCGAATCGCCTGCTCGCCTTCCGCGTGCCCGACGGCGCTATCTACATCGCTGGTTCGTTTCCCATCGCGCCAGAGTCGACCGTTCCGGAGGAGTGCAAGACCGCCGAGGCGCTGCGCGCTTTCTATACGCCCGCGGCCTATCGGCCCAGCCCGGCGTGCCGCTGGCTGATCGACGCGGTGTGCGCGAACCTCGGGCAGATCCACTGGGCGCGCATGCAGGAAGTGACGCCGCTGTTCGCCGACGCCAGCAGCCGCGTGCTGCTGCTCGGCGATGCCGCGCACGGCATGGTGCCGACGCTCGGCCAGGGCGCGACGCAGGCGATCGAGGATGCGTGCCTCGCGGCATCGCAGATCCGCGCGCACTGGCTCGGCGCGCGGCGCGCGAAGGTGCCGGTCGACGTGCCGAAGCTGGTGCAGGCGATCGCCAGCAAGCGTGCCGAGCGCCTGCGCTTCGTCATGGACTTCTCGATGGACGCCACCGACACCATGCTCGCCGGCTCCGATCCCGTCAGCGGGACGCTGAAGAAGCTGCAGCGGCCGTTCCAGGAAAACCTGCGGCGCCTTTACTGCGATGCCCCCGTGGTCATCTGAGGAAGCGCTCCTCCCACCAGCTGAACACGATATCGCGCAGCGCCGCGCCGTCGTCGTCGCCGTAGAGCTCGCTTCTCCTGCATTGCTCGAGCAGCGCATAGTCCTGCGCCGAAAGCGGCACTGGCAGCTCGCGGTACTCGATCGGCACGTTGGTGAAGACAGCCTCGTAGTGCGGGTCGCGGCGCAGCTCGCGGTCGGGCTTGATGCGGCTGTTCCTGAATTGCGCCGGCGTGCGGTTGCTGGCGAGCGGCTTGAACGGCGGCACGGCGGCGAGCTGGGCCTCGGAGGCGGCGAACACCGAGAGCTCCACCGGCTTGATGCTGAAGTTGCTGGTGCGCATCAGGTCCGAGCCGCAGACGTTCGGCACCGCGAGCACGTCGACCACCGCCAGCAGATCGACATAGTCGCCGGCCTTGGCGCGCTGCCGGTCGATGGTCAGCCTGCCCGAGGCGTCGACGCCGGTGTGCATGAAGAGGTTGAAGGAGTCGTGCACGTCGTCGGGCGTGAGGCCGTACTCGCGCTGCGCCTCGGCCTGGATGTCCTGGCAGTTGGTGTGCACCGGCAGCCCGTAGACGCTCTCGTACAGGGCGGCGCTGCAGCGCGGGAACATCACGTCGTTGCAGTTGGCGGTGTCTTCGAGGATGTAGACCAGCGGCCGCTCGCGCGGCGGCGCCGACCACATGAAGCAGCCCTTGCCCGGGTGCAGCCCGTAGAGCGTGCGCGTGCGCCCGGTATGCATGAATTCCTTGTAGTCGTGCAGGTTGAAGCAGTTGAAGTCGACGCACTGGCCGCCCTCGATCTGCTCGATGCGCAGCACCTGCCCGCGGCGCAGCTCGAGCGCCTTGCCGGTGCCCGGCTCAAGCTTCATTCGCGCGCTCCGGGCCGGGGGCGGCGAGGTGCCTTGCCGCGTACTCGCGCAACGCCAGACGCACCAATTTGACGCGATCCGGCGCCGCACCGCCCTGAATGGTGCGGTCGAGGAGCTCCAACTGCTGCTGGTTGAGCTTGAGTACCACGATGCGCTCTTGCATGGATTTTGCTAAGCACGGTGTATGCCGAGCGCCGCTCAGGGAGCGCTCGGCCCCCTTCACTCAAGAGAGGACCAGAAGATGTCCACGCCGTCTTTGAACCGCCGCAGGCTTCTGCAAGCCGGACTCGCGGGGGCGCTTGCCCCGCTCGCGCTGCGCGCGGGCGCGCAGTCGCTCCAGGGCCTGACCATCGGCATCGTCTACGTCGGGCCGCGCACCGATTTCGGCTGGAACGCCTCGCACTTCGTCGGCGTCGGCGCGCTCAAGACCCTGCCGGGCGTCAAGGTGGTCGAGCAGGAGCGGGTGCCCGAAACACGGCTGGTCGTCGAGGTGATGGAGTCGATGATCCAGACCGAGGGCGCGCGGCTGATCCTCGGCACCTCCTACGGCTACTTCAATCCCTTCATGGTGGATCTGGCGAAGAAATATCCGAAAGTGGAGTTCCGCCACTCGACCACGCTCTGGGAGAAGGACAAGCATCCGTCGAACCTCGGCGGCTACTTCTGCTACCTCGACCAGGCGCACTACATCGACGGCGTTGCCGCGGGCCTGTGCACCAAGTCGGGCAAGCTCGGCTTCGTCGCGGCGAAGCCGATACCTCTCGTGCTGCGCAACATCAACAGCTTCCTGGCCGGCGCGCGCCGGGTCAATCCCAAGGCCACGGTCAACCTGATCTTCACCGGCGACTGGTCGCTTCCGGTGCGCGAAGCCGAGGCGACGAATTCGCTGGTCGACGCAAGCTGCGACGTCATCGCGGTGCACGTCGACAGCCCGCGGATCGTGGTCGAGACGGCGGAGCGGCGCGGCGCGAAATCGTGCGGCCACAACGTCTCGCAGGCCAGCGTGGCGCCGAAGGGCTTCGTCACCGGCGCCGAGCTCAAGTACGGCACCATCTACAAGCAGTATGCCGAGCTGCTGCTCAAGGGCGAGCCGTTGCCCAACATGCTGGTCGGCGGCTACGACAGCGACATGGTGCAGAACACGCCTTTCGGCGCCGGCGCCACCGAGCCGGCGCGCAAGGCGGCGCTGCAGGCGATCGCCGATCTCAAGGCGAACAAGCCGATCTTCACCGGCACCTACAAGGACAACACCGGCAAGGTGGTGCTGAACAAGACCTACGACAACTACGACCCTTACCTCGACCAGATGAATTACCTGCTCGAGGGCATCGTCGGCTCGATCACATGAAGAGGAAGAGCGCCCGTCGCGCGCCTCGCCCGACCAGGATCAAGGTCGCCTTCACCCAGCAGCAATGGCAGCTGCTCGATCGGTTGCAGGCGGAAAAGCGCTGGGGCCCGCGGCGCGCGGACGTGGTGCGCAGCGTCTTGCGCGATTACGTCAAGCAAGAGCTGGGGGAATGAGCGGCGAGTCGTACGGCAGGCGGCGCCTGAAGCTCGTGTTCCAGCCGGTCGAAGGCAAGGCGCTGCCGATGAAGGCCGGCGAAGTCCTGCGCATCACGCAGCTCGGCAACGGACAGTGCGTCGACTTCAACTGCTACAACCTGCACGACTACAAGGAGCAGATGTCGGTCGGCTTCACGCGCATGCACAGCTTCCGCCCGAAGCAGGGCGACTTTCTCTGGAGCAATCCGCCGCGCAACAATCCGATGATGGCGATCGTCGGGATGCCGCAGAGCTGCTGCACCGACACGCTGCATGCGCGCTGCAACGCGTTTCTCTTCGAGGACTATTACGGCTTCGGCCTGCACACCAACTGCCAGGACACCTTTGCCGCCGCCGTCGGGGAATACGGCCTTACGCCCGACGACGTGCACGACGCGTTCAACCTGTGGATGGACACCGGCTGGGACGACCAGGGCACCACCTACATTCGGCGCAACTCCGGGCGCAAGGGCGAATACGTCGACCTGATGGCGATGATGGACGTCCTCGCGGTGCCGATCCTGTGCGGCTCAGGCGACCTGCAGCCCACCGCCGCGTTCTTTCCGAAGCCGATCCAGGTGGAGATCTTCGCCGCCACCGCCGTGACACGCGCGCGGGTTGGGGAGATGGCAGCGCGAGTGAAGCTGAAGAATCACCGCACCCCGGCGGACTTTGCGGTCAACAGGATCCTGGCGACGCGCGAGCTGCGCCGGCAGCCCGGCTATAAGCCGAAGTTCGTGAATTACCCGCTCGCATTCACTTCAGTCGAAGTGGAGCTGACAAGCGCCGAGGTCGCGCAACTGCGCAGGCTGCGCTTTGCCGACTACCAGAAAGACGACGAAATCCTGCGCGAGGCCGTGATGCGCTGGCTGTTTCGCAACCGGACGCGGCGCGGCAAGCTCAAGCAGGCGGCGGCGGGAAAATAGCGGCTACTTGCCGCCCCAGTGCACCAGCCAGCGGTCGAGCAGCATGAACAGCAGGTTGAGCCCGTAGCCGAGCGCGCCGGCGGCGAAGATCGTCGCGTACATCTTCGGCATGTCGAAGATCATCTGCGCGTTGATCACCCGCTGACCCAGGCCGTCGGTCGAGCCGATGAACATCTCGGCGACGATGACGATCACGAGGGCAAGCGACACCCCCGAGCGCATGCCGACGAAGGTCTGCGGCAGCGACTCCCATAAGGTGACGTCGAGCAGCACGCGCGGCCGCGAAGCGCCCATGACGCGGGCGGCGAGCTGTCGCAGCTTGCGCGCCTGCATCACGCCGTAGGCGACATTGAACAGGATCACGAGCCCCGCGCCGAACGCCGCCACCGCCACCTTGGTCGCTTCGCCCACACCGAAAAGCACGAGGAACAGCGGAAACATGGCGGAGGCGGGCGTCGAGCGGAAGAAGTCGATCACGAACTCGACCGAGCGATACAGCCGTTCCGAAGCGCCCAGCACGATGCCCAGCGGCACCGCGACCGCGAGTGCAATCACGAACGACAGCAGGGTTCTCCACACCGTTTTGAGGAAGTCATGCGTCAACGTCCCATCCGCCGTCCCCGCCAGCAACGCCCGCCAGGAATCCTGCGGCGAAGGCAGCAGCACCGGGTCGACGAGCTTCAGCGCGGCGATGATCCACCACAAGGCGACGAAGCCCAGCGCTCCCCAGAGCGGCGCGAGATATCTCATGGCGCGCTCGCCTCGCGGCGGAAAATCTCCAGCGTGTGCGCCTTGGTGCGCACGAACTCCGGCGACGACAGCGTCCTGAGATCGCGCGGCCGGGGAACCTCGAAACGGACGTAGTCGGCGATGCGCGTCGGCTTGCGCGTCAGGAGGAGGATCCGGTCGGCGAGGTACACCGCCTCCTCGAGGTCGTGCGAGACGAGCAGGGTGGTCATGCCCCGCGCGGCGAACACCTTCTGCAGCTGGTCGCGCATGAAAAGCGTCATCTCGTAGTCGAGCGCGGAGAACGGCTCATCCAGGAACAGCACCTCGGGATCGACCACCAGCGCGCGCATGATCGAGACGAGCTGCTGCTGCCCGCCCGAAAGCTCGTAGGGATAGCGCTTGAGGTCGAGCGGCACG
>Ga0209647_1004436_pt1 | contig 10565 bp, 7 predicted proteins | sample GraSoi_2013_60cm_FD_185827 | JGI IMG/M metagenome (GOLD analysis project Ga0209647, IMG submission 185827) | Grasslands soil microbial communities from the Angelo Coastal Reserve, California, USA - Sample 9_17_2013_60cm (SPAdes) (version 2) | ecosystem: Environmental > Terrestrial > Soil >...
GCAATCGTCCAAGAGCGTGCTGATCGCCGATCTCGGCAAGGGCGTAGTGTGGAAGGTCGACCCTGAGACCCGCACAACGTCGATGTTCATGCAGGCGCCGACAATCATCGCCGGGAAATCACCCGGCCTGAATGCCCTGACCTTCGACAAATCGGGCAATGTCTATGTCTCGGACTCTTTCCAGGGCGCCATCTGGAGGACCGGCCCCAGCGGCGGTACGCCGACGGCCTGGTATGCGCCGACCAACCCCGGCCAGAACGATCTCCTGCTGCCCGACGCCAATGAAGGCGAGATCCTGAGCCCGCCGTTCGGCGCGAACGGGATCGCGTTCAACAACGAGGGAACGGCCTTGTTCGCTATGAACACCGCCTACAACTCGATCGTGAAGATTCCCGTGAAGACAGATGGCAGCGCCGGTACGGGCGTGACGTTCACGACCGGCCTCAATGGCCCCGACGGGCTCGCGGTGGACGCGAACGACAACCTCTGGGTCGCGGCCAATCAGGGTGACGAGATCGTTGTCGTCGATCCGAATGGCGGGGTCGTGGCGAAAAAGGGCGATTTCAACGGCGTTGCCAGTGACGGCTCGATCCAGGGCTTGCTGTTTCCGGCGAGCGTGGAGTTCAGCCCGGACAAGAGCCGGCTCTACATCACCAATCTCGCGCTTTATCTGCCCTTTGCCGGCGTGCCGGGGATCGCGGTCGATTCCGGCTGGACCCGCCAAGTCAAGCACAACATCGCCGTGATCGATATTCCGCCAAGGCAATAATCACGCGGTCGGCGGGGCCTATGCCCCGCCAATTGGCCCGACAGTCCGCCGGAAATTCCAACCACGGAGTTTGATCGATGACGAAATTACGGACACTTGCGGTGATGGCCGTTGGCGTGCTCAGGGGAACGCTCGGCGGATTTGAGGCGGACGCCCAGCCGGCCGCGCCGGTCGAGGCGCGCAACGTTGTGCTGGTACACGGAGCGTGGGCGGACGGCTCCAGCTGGGCCGAGGTTATCCCGCGCCTCCAGGCGGCGGGCCTGAAGGTCACCGCGGTGCAAAATCCGCTGACCTCGCTCGCAGAGTCTGTCGCTGCGACACGCCGCGCGTTGGCGCTGCAAGATGGCCCGACCGTGCTGGTTGCTCATTCCTGGGGTGGCACTGTCATCAGCGAAGTAGGGGGCGACCCGAAGGTCACGGCGCTTGTCTATGTCGCGGCGCGGGCACCCGATGCCGGGGAAGATTTCGTCGCCCTTTCCGGGAAGTTTCCTGCAGGGCCAGTGCGTGCAGGCATCCAGGAACACGATGGTTTCACCAATATTTCGGAGGAGGCTTTTCTTCGATCTTTCGCGAACGGTGTCGTCCGCAAGAAAGCAGAAGTCCTTTATGCCGTCCAGGAGCCCGCTGCCGCCTCTCTGTTCGGCGAACGAACGACAGCGGCTGCCTGGCACTCCAAACCGTCATGGTATGCCGTATCGAAACTCGATGAGACGATAAATCCTGACCTGGAACGATTTCTGGCGGCACGCATGAAAGCGACGACCGTGGAGCTCGACGCAGGCCACCTTTCTCTGGTCTCCCGCTCGAAGGAAATCGCGGACCTGATTTTGGCGGCGGCAGGTCGCGGCAAATCGGAATAATCGCCGCAACACCAACAAGCGACGCCTCCCCACGTGAGTCTCGATTCAGGTGGGGACACGCCCGGTCCGGCGCCGAACGTGATTTGTGAGCGGTTTTCCACGGACGGTCGAAAGGAGCCAAGAATGGCGAGCAGGCAAGTAGCGATTTACTTCGCGTGGAGTCGGTCGGATGAAGATCATGCGCAACTTGGAACGCTGGAAAACCGCTTTACGACGCTTTTCGAAGCACGCCGGCTACAATGGCCCCGGCTGGAGCATCTTGCCGATCCAACCAGATTTGACCAAGGCATCACGGGCTTTCTGGACCATTTGCTTCTGGCCAATTTTGGAATGTTTGCCGACCTCGCCGGAACTCTGACGGGAAATCACGCTCGTCGTGCGCAGCGCCGTAACGACACGACGCACACCGCACTGAACGGAGAATGGCTTACCGGGGTGGACACCTTAGTCATCATAAGCTGGGACTCAAATCGCTCTAATCAGCGAACAACTCCCGAAGAGATTCACGAAGTCCGGACTTTTCTGGACAAACCTGGCCAAACCGTTTTCGTGTGCCCTCACCATGACATTGGCGACATTGAAAATTTGTCCGCCGAAGAAGGACGCCGAAGACAGGAAGCGGAGTTGCACCATCACGGCGACCTGGCTATTCCCTCTCAACAGAGGTTTGGGACATTTGGACTTTCACTTCTGGAGGGGCTGGGTATCCCGATCAAAAATCGCTTTGGTCTTCGGCCAGCGAAAACCACGGACGGCAATCCCGCCCCGCTCAGGGTCAGCACTTCGGCTGACCGATTTGGTCTAATGAGCGGCGTCACAACCTTCAATCTTCATCCACACCTGCCCCATTTCGAAATGCTCGGTTCGAGTCCTTCAAAGTTGGATGTTCTAGCCCGTCAGGCTATCGACCCTACCGCATCTCCCCATCCATTTGCGCAGGGAGGGCGGGGTGATTTCGATGCGCTGCTTCAAACAAAGCCCGAGACCTTCGCCGGCCAACTATTCATATCCGACCCCACTATTTGGATGTCTACGGCTGGTGGGCTCGAAAGTTTGCAGCGCTTCTGGCGAAATGTGCTCGAAATCCCCCTGCATTAACCGAGGGGGAAAGTGGCAGCAAGGTGAGCAGCAAGGTGATATGTGCGCCCGCGCAATTCGACGATCCGATGGCTCGTGCTCAGGTGGCCTGGAGTTCACGCGCAGCGATTTTGAACGTCTTCGACCCTAGGCGATCCGGGTGGGGCCCTAGCCCAATTGTAAGTCGACCAAGTCAGTTCAGTGAGCAGGCTCTGGATCATAAGCACCATATGGCGATCACCGTGTGTGCGACGGCTCGACGCCACGAAGCGGACCTTCTCGAGGCTGATCAGTTCTTCTCGAAGGTGCCAACACCGCACTCAAGACTGCAGCGGTACCGTCTCCGGTTCGGCAGTTTCCGGCATCCGAAGGCAGAAGACGGCCAGGGCCACGACCGCGGCGGCGCCGGCGGCGAGAAAGGCGGCGTCGTACCCGAAGCGATCGACGATCACGCCGGCAGCCAGCCCGCTCAGCGAGGCGCCGATCCCCTGAACCGTGGCGATCGCGCCTTGGGCCAGGTTGTAGCGCCCGGTGCCACGCATGATGTCGGCAATCACCAGGGGCGTGAGGGCGCCGAAAATCCCGGCGCCGACGCCGTCGAGCATCTGGACGCCGATCAGCCAGACGCTGTTGTCGGAGAGGGTGTAGAGCATCGCGCGGATGGGCAGGATGGCGAACCCGGCAAGAAATATAGGCTTCCGTCCCCAACTGTCGGCGGTGCGTCCGACCAGGAGGGCGATCGGCAGCATGACCGCCTGTGCCGCGACGATGCAGGCCGACATCATCGCCGTCGCCTCTTTTGGATGTGCGGCGGCGAGCTTCTGTCCGACCAGCGGCAGCAGCGCCGCATTGGCAAGATGGAACAGCATGACGCACAGGCCGAAGATGACCAGCGGCCGGGATTTGAACAGGATGCCGTAGCCGGCGGCGCCGGTCGCGGCCACTGTCGCATCACCCTCTCGATCGAGGTCCCGCGCCCGGTCGAAATCGATCGCCTCGGCCGGGATGGAAAGCACCGCGATGCCGGCAAGCACCGCGAAGACCGGCACGAGCAGGAAGACGGCGCGCTGCGAGAAAGCATAGCCGACGGCGCCCGCTACCACGGCGATGGCGACATTGCCCGCATGGTCGAAGGCCGAGTTCCGCCCCAAGCGCCGGGCCAGTCGTTTCCGCGCGTAGAGGCCCAAGGTCACGGCCGCGATGGCGGGACCGAAGACGTCGCCGACAATCGCCATCAGGCTGTTGGCGATCACCACCGGCCAGAAGCTCGGCCACGCAAAAATGATGACCGCTCCGATGCCCAGCACGGCGAGCGCCAGGACGATCGCTCCGCGCTTGGTGCGGGTCTCATCGATCGCGGCGCCGATCGGCGTCTGGACGGCAAGGCCGAGTAGGCCGCCGATCGTGGTCACCAATCCGACTTCGGACTGGCTCCAATGCCGCTGGGTCACCAGGAACACGTTGAGATACGGCCCGAGGGCGCCGCGGACGTCGGCAAGCAGGAAGTTGATGGCGTCGAGCGAGAACGGGTGGAAACGCTTGCTCTTGGTTGATGTCACAACCACGGCCACAGCGTCCCGATCGCGAGGGTGACGACGGTGAGGGGCGCGCGCCGACCCTGAAATAATCCCAGCAACCGATCGCCACGCCGGAAGCGGCCGCCCTCTGATAAGACGCTAAGGCGCCATCAATCGCACAATCGCATCACCCTACGAGGTCGTCGACCTTCTTGTTCAGCCGCAAAATCAGGGCTTCAATGCCGCCGCTTCGCAGCGTCGAGGTGAAATCGGAGCGTCTCGTCGCGAGCTCGCTGATCGTCCCGGCGAGGTACACGTCGCGGATCTGCCATGACGTGTCGTTGTCATGCACCGCGTAGTTGATGATGACTTTCTCCCCATCCGCCTTGACGAGTTGCGTTTTGACGATGGTGCCGTGCTCGACCTGCTGCTCGCCGAGGATTTGGAATTGCTCGCCGGAAAAGTCGTCGAACCGCGTGGCGTAGGTCGCGGCAATGTAACGGCCGAAGGCCTGCGACGCGCCCTGCTTTTGCTCAGCCGGCAATCCAGCCCATGACGGTCCGACCGACAGTCGCGTCATGAAAGGCACTTCGAAGGTGGTGAGCACGAGGGGCTCCAGCTTCTGGTAGCGGCCCTTGACGCCAAGCGCAGCGGCGTTCTGCATGACGTTCAGCAGCTCGCCGTAGAAATTCCGTACCACGTCCGAAGGGCCGGGCGCCGCCTCTGCGCTTCTCGGGGGAAGACACATGAGCCCGACCATCAATACGAAGCCGAACCGGGTGACCTTCTGTATCATCGAACTCTCTCCGCGCTCGCGGTCGGGCGATTCGGCACAGGAATTTGGGATTTCGACCGCATTTGAAACTAGCGACGAGTTCAGTCTGGTGCTTGTCCGGGATTGCTTCGTTTGCGCCAAACCTGCGACTGTCGGAAATGCGGTGCAGCTCAGCGGCTTGCGGATCGAAGAGCGCGTGGCGACGTGAATACGATCCGTGCTGCCTATCCGACGCTGACCTCAGGAGGAAGTCCGATGGTTTCCGTGCGTGAGCCCATTCTGCATCCGGTTGCCATAGACGATCTGCGCCCGACACAGATCACGGTCGGGATGCGCGAGGTCGAGGCCAAGCGCAAGGCGTGGCGCGCCAAGGAAAGCGATAAAGGCGGAGAATTCCTCGGCCGGCACATGATTCCGGTGATTCTGGGGCCTAAGGACCGGTACTATGTGATCGACCACCACCATCTCGCCCGCGCGCTCCATGACGAGAAGGTGAAGAACGTCCTCATTACCGTCGTGACGAATCTGAAGCGGCTCGAGCCTGACGCCTTCTGGTACGTGCTCGACAAGCGTAGCTGGATGCACCCATTCGATGATCAGGGGCGGCGACGCGGCTATGAGGACATTCCGAAGTCAATCAATGATTTGATCGACGACCCGTTCCGCTCGCTCGCCGGCCAATTGCGGCGCGTCGGCGGCTTCGCCAAGGACACCGCGCCGTTCAGCGAATTCCTGTGGGCCGATTTCCTGCGCCGGCGGATGAAACGCAAGATCGTCGAGACGGATTTCGACGGGGCGCTGGATCAGGCACTTAGACTTGCCAAGAGCGAGGATGCCGACTACCTGCCCGGCTGGTGTGGCGCGATCGCGCGGTAGCGGCCGGCGCTGGACACCCACCGACCCCGCTGACTTAGGCTGGAGCGCCGGCGGTAAAGGGCGTAGTTTAGAAGAGCGGGCGTCTTCGCGGGCAACACAGGGGGAGTTCAATGGCGGCCTCAGTTTCGAAGAAGAGCAAAGCATCGAAGTCATCCGGGCGTGCAACCAAGGCCAAGCGTCCGGTGAAGACGGCGAAGCGGAAATTGGCGGCGGCGAGAGCGTCCGTCAAGACTAAGGGGGTGCGCAACACAACCGCCAAACGTCCTATCAGCCGATTGGCCAAAGCCAAAAAGAAGATCGGCAAGGCCGCCGTTGCGAAGCGGCCGATCAAACGGGCGGGCAAAGCCAACAAGAAGACAAGCAAGGCTGCTGTTGCGAAGCGGCCGATCAAACAGGCGGGCAAAGCCAACAAGAAGACAGGCAGAGCCGCCGCGGCGAAACAGCTTGTCAGGCGCACGACAAAGGCCAAGAGACCTGCCGCGAAAACGACAGTCCGGCGCACGACGAAGACCCGCGCGGAAAAGCCCAAGTCGAAACGCGTTGCAGTCGCCAGAAGGGCTCCACCCAAGCCGGCAACAGCAACGCCAAAGGTGGCGCCGCAGCGCTCGGCGGTGACGTCGACGGCTCCGCGTCCGGTGGCATCGCCATCATCCACCCCCAACCGCACCAACCCATCCGCCGTGACGCCAGTTGCACCGCGCCCGGAACCGGCGCCAGCAACAGCGACCGTAGCACCATCGGAGGTGACGACGGCCCCCTCCCAACCACCGAAGCCGCCGGCACCGACATCCCCTCCGGCTCAGGCGATGACAATGACCGCCTTGGGAACGGGAAACGTACCGACGCCGCCGTTCTCCGTGCCTGCGCCGTCGCGAGAACCCACGTCAGACGGCAATGGCGTCGACTCCTAGTGGTGCTTCCGAGTTGATGTTCGTCAAGCGTCAAGGCTTGCGAGCAGTTCTCTCGCGTCGACCACGTCAGCGGTATCATGTGAGTCGGGCATTGCGGCGTAAGCGGGACGCAGCAGGTCGCGCGCCCGTCGGTGCTCGCCGCGTTCGGCCCAGAGCCGAGCAAGATCGCATGTCGCCTGTAGTTCGAACAGTTTCGCGCGCTGCCGCGCCGCGATCGCCCGTGCCTCGATCAACTGCTCCTCGGCTTGCGCCAACCGACCTGTCGGGCGGAGCACCTCGGCCTTCAACCTGTGCAGGACCGACAGCACGACGACGTCCCCGTTGCGCCGCGCCGTGTCGATGCTCTCGTCGATAGCGGCACCGGCGTCATCGACCGCACCGGCCTGGAGCAATATCTCCGCCAGCCAGGCATTCCATGTCGGCACGTGGAGGGCGGCGCCGGTCGCCTTCCAGGCGGCGATGCCGTCCCGCATCCGCGCGATGCCTTCCTCCAGGCGCCCGGTATGCGCCAGGCCCCAACCGAGCAAGTTGGTAAGCCCGGCCATCCAGAACACGAGGAGATGCTCTTCGGCAAGTTTCCGCCCAGCCTCCGCCAGGTCGACACATGCCTGCGGCTCTCGGCAGGCGATCAAGATGTGGCACATGATCTCGCTGGAAAAGCAGACGATCATGGGATTGCCGCAGCGATGTGCCGCGGCGAGCGCCGCCTCCCCGGTACGCCGGCCCTCGTCGAGGCGCCCGAGGATCGTCAGGACCCAGCCGCTGTAAATCCAGGAAATGATATAGGGTGCTTCACCGTAGGTCCGCACGCCCGCGGACTCGCCGAAATCGCGGCAGGCGGCCATTGACTGTCGGAACGAGTCCAGCGCCGCCTCGAACTCTCCGCGATTGAGGCGCGTCGTTCCGAGGGCGCGGTGCGCCAGCGCCAGCGCCTCGGGATCTTCGCGGCGCGTGGCAAGCGCCAGGAGAAGCTCGGCAATCTCAAGGCTCTGCGCCAAATCCGCGCGGTCGAAGACGCAGTTCCATAGGCCGCGCAGCACGAAAAAAAGAGGTTCGCTTTCGCCGAGCTGCTGGCACAGCGTGCGAGCGCGCGCGTAGGTGCGCTCGACGTCCGCCGAGGCGTACCCGCGCGCCGCGATCAGAGGCACCCCAAGGGCAAGCAGCATGTCCAGCTCCTTGCGATCGCGCGCCTCGCCCTCGGCTCGCCCGAGCACCAGCCGCAGCGCGCGCTCGAAATGGCTGACCGCCTCCTGGTTGGCGTAGCGACCGGCCGCGGCCGCACCGGCCGACATCCATCGTTCGATGGCGGTCTCCTCGAGGCCGGCGGCTTCCGCATGCTGCGCCAAGAGTTCCGGAGCGCGCGGCGTATCGGCGCTTTCGAGAGCCCCAAGTATGGCGGCATGAACGCGACGCCTTTCACTGAAGAGAAGGCTGTTGGCGGCGGCGTCGCGCACCAGCGCGTGCTTGAAGGTGTAGGTCGCATCCGGCGGCTTGCCGCAGCGAAAGACGAGCTCGGCGCCGGACAGGCGCTCGAGCGCGCTCTGCAGTTTCGGCGCCGCCAGGTCGGCGACAGAGAGCAGCGTGCGGTAATCGAACTCGCGGCCGATGCAGGCCGCCAGCTGGGCGACGCGCTTGACCTCCGGCACACGGTCTAGCCGTGCCATCAGCGAATCGTGCAGGGTGGCCGGAACATCGCCGACTGACGACATGGCGGCCGTGCCGCGACGCTCCTGCGATTGCGACATCTCGACGACCGCCTTCGTAAGCTCTTCCACGAACAGCGGAACGCCGTCTGTCCGTGACGCGATCTCCGCGAGGAGCTGCGCCGACAAACGACGAACGCCGGCGACGCGAGCCGTAATGGCTTCGACAGCCGGGCGGCTGAGCCGGTTGAGCGTGAGGCGGGTGATGTGCGGATGCGCGGCCAGCGGCGGCTCGCCATCCGGGCGGCTGGTCAGCAGCATCATGACGCGGGCCGAGCCGATCCGGTCGAGGCCCATCTCGATCAGGTCGAGTGTCGTTGGATCGATCCAGTGGGCGTCCTCCAGCACGACGAGCACCGGCTCTCGCGCGGCGAGCCCGAGCAATTGCTCGCTTAGTACGGCTAGGGTTCGCGCCCGCTGCACCTGCGGCGAAAGCTCAAGGGGGCCGCATCGCGCGGTCGCGTCTATGCCGAGCAGGCTGGCGATCAGTGGCAATGCGTCAGCCGAGCCGCCGCCGATGGCGAGCAGCGCCTCGAGCCGGTCGAGCTTCACCGCGGCCGGGTCGTCGGCCAGGAAACCCGCGGCGACGGCGAGCTGCTGAACCACCGACCAGAGCGCGCTGTCGCGGTGATAGGGAGAGCACTGGTACCTGATCGCAACATGCGGCTGCCCGCGCAGCGCATCGCGAAGCGCGAGCGCCAAGCGGGACTTGCCGATGCCGGCCTCGCCGGTGAGCAGGACGCCTTGCCCCTCACCGACGACCGCCCCTGACCAGCGCTCCTGCAAGAGCGCCAGCTCCTGGTCGCGTCCGACGATCGGACCGACCCGCAACCCCGGCCGCGTCTCGAATCGGCTGCTCGCCGCCGCGCCCTCGCCGGTGACGGCGAACATGGGGACTGGATACTCCAGCCCCTTCAACTGTCGGGGGCCGACATCCACGATGACGAAGCTCGAGCCGACGAGCCGGCGAGTCTGCTCGCTGATCGCCACCTGGCCGGGCTCGGCGGCGCCCTGCAGGCGGGCGGCGAGGTTCGGCGTCTCCCCGATCACGGCCTCTTCTTGCGCGGCGCCGACGCCGACGAGGTCGCCGACGACCACCAATCCCGTGGCGATACCGACACGCGCGGCAAGTGCTTCCTGGCTCTTTGTGGGAAGCCCGCTCACCGACCGTACGATCGCAAACCCCGTGCGCACGGCTCGGTCGGCCTCGTCCTCATGGGCTTGCGGCCAACCGAAATACGCGAGAACGCCATCACCCATGAACCTGGCAACATGACCCTCGAAGCGGGCGATCTCGCCCGCCACCGTATTCTGGTAAGCGCGAATCACGTGACGCATCTCCTCGGGATCGAGGCGAGCGGACAGCGCCGTCGAGCCCACGAGATCGACGAACATGACGGTGAGCTGGCGGCGCTCGGCGCGATCGACGAGCGCGCCGGCTTGCGGCTTCTGTGCCACCGACTCGGACGCCGATGCATCCTTGTTTCCAATCGCCTTCAGCAGCCGGCGTCGCTGGCCCAGCGTGAGGCCGAGCTCCTTCAAATCCTCATCGGAGAGATCGAAGAGGACATCCATGCTGACGTCGTTCCGGCAAAGGAGCGCGTGGAGGCTCTCCAGCCCGCGCTCCTCAAGCCATTGTTGCAAATCGTCCATGCCGGCGCACCGCGCGAAGACGGGCTTCCGCTAGGCGATTCCTTCGAACAGCGGTGTCGAGATGTAGCGTTCCGCGAAGGATGGGATGACCGTGACGATCATCTTGCCTGCCATCTCCGGTCGCCGGGCAACTTTGATCGAGGCCGCCAGCGCCGCCCCCGAGGAAATTCCCGCCGGAATCCCCTCGAGCTTGGCGAGCGTGCGAGACATCGAGAAGGTATCCTCGTTACTCACCGTGATCACCTCGTCGATTTGCGACGTGTCCATCACCTCCGGAATGAACCCCGCGCCGATGCCCTGGATCGGATGCGGGTGATGCTCTCCGCCGGAAAGGATCGGACTGAGTTCCGGCTCGACGGCGATCATCCGCAGGCCGGGCTTGCGCGGCTTCAGCACCTGCGACACGCCAGTGAACGTGCCGCCG
>Ga0209647_1004437_pt1 | contig 10564 bp, 8 predicted proteins | sample GraSoi_2013_60cm_FD_185827 | JGI IMG/M metagenome (GOLD analysis project Ga0209647, IMG submission 185827) | Grasslands soil microbial communities from the Angelo Coastal Reserve, California, USA - Sample 9_17_2013_60cm (SPAdes) (version 2) | ecosystem: Environmental > Terrestrial > Soil >...
TCACGGGCGTGACGGTGTTGAGGTAGGCGCGGATCGCCAGCACGTCATCGCGCGACAACTTGGTAAAGGCGTTGTACGGCATCGCCGGATAAAGCAGCCCGCCGGCCCGACGAACCCCTTTGCGAACCGCCCTTTCGAACTCATCGTCGCTCCACGCGCCAATCCCAGTGTCGCGGTCCGGAGTGATGTTTGGTGCGACGATGTTTCCGAACGGGGTCTCGATCGCCCGCCCGCCGGCAAAAGGCCGGTCGCTGCCGGGTACAGTGTGGCAACTCCCGCAATCCGAGGCCACCGCGAGATAACGGCCTCTTTCGATCTGCGTGAAGTCCTGAGGGTCCGATTCCCCCGCCCATGTGGGGGAAGCGGCGAACAAAATCGCGAGAGCAGCGGCGCCCGCGACGGCGAGCGATTGCGTGTGGACTCTGGTTTTATGCATCGACCAGCGGCCCCGGCTGCTTGAGATACTGATTGCGGATTGCAGCGGCCGCCCAGAACGCGAGCGCCCCCACCGTCCCGGTCGGATTGTACCCAGCATTCTGCGGGAATGCGCTCGCGCCGAGCACGAACAGGTTGGACACGTCCCAGCTTTGCAAATAGCGATTGATGGCGCTGACCTTCGGATCGGCACCCATGATGGCGCCGCCGTTGAGATGCGTCGTCTGATAGATGGTGATGTCATAGGGCGCGGTGCGATATTGCGGGGCGACTTGGTTGGCGCCCATTGCCTTGATGATTTCCGCAAACTTGTCGACCAGAAACCTGTTCTGTTTGACCTCGTTTTCATGGAAATCGACAGTCATCCGCATGAGCGGGCGGCCGAAGCGATCCTTGTACGTCGGATCGAGATCGAGATAGACGTCGCGGTAGGCATAGAAACTGCCATGCACGCCGCTGCCGGGTTTCACCGTGCTGAGATAGTTGTCGCGCACCGCGCTTTTCCAGGCAGCGCCCCATTTCGGCGTTCCGGGCGGCGTGAGCGTGCTTTCGATCGGTCGGGCGCCGGTCTGGACTTGGCCGACATAGCCTCCGCCGACGAAACCGTGCGGACCATGATCAAAGTTGTCGCCATTGAACTCGTCGATGCACATGCCAATCGAGCCGGAGCCGATGAACGGATTGAAGTTGAACTTCTTGTTATCGAAAAAGCCGTTCGCGCTCGAAACGGTCTGGTGCGTGTAGTTGCGGCCGATCACGCCGGCGTTGGCGACGGGATCGTAAGGCTGGCCAATCCCGGACAGCAGCAGGAGCTGTACGTTAAAGAGCGAATACGCCGAGAGGATCACCAGATCGGCAGGCTGTTCCCATTCCTCTCCGCTGGTGTCGACGAAGGTGACACCAGTGGCGTGCTCGCCCGATCTATCCACATTGATTCTGGTAACCTCCGAGTTGTCACGGGCCGAGAAGTTCGATTTGCGGACCAGGACAGGGAGGATCGTCGTTTGCGGACTGGCCTTGGAGTAGTTGGCGCAGCCGAACCATTCGCAAAAACCGCAATATGTGCACGGACCTAGACGCAGTCCGAGCGGATTCGTATAGGCCCGCGACAAATTCCCCGATGGCTGCGGAAACGGCTTGTAGCCAAGTTCGCGGGCCGCCTTGGCAAACAAGGGGTGGCTGAACGGCTGCGCTTGAGCGGGGGCCGGATAAGGCCGCGAACGGGGACCCTCGAACCGGTTTCCGCCCTCTTGAATTTCTCCTTTCAGATTGCCCGCGGTGCCCGACGTGCCGCAGAGATACTCGAATTGATCGTAATGAGGTTCAAGGTCATCGTAGGTGACGCCCCAATCCTGGATGGTCATATCCGCGGGCAAAAACGACGCGCCGTAGCGCTGCGTCAGATGCGTCTTCAGCACAAAATCGGATGGTAGGAAGCGGAACGTCTCGGCGTTCCAATGCACGCCGCCACCACCGACCCCGTTGGGCGGCATGAACGCGCCCCAGGTACGGATCGGCAGCGCGGTTTGGTCCATCTTATTGCGGAACGTGAACGTGGTCTGGTCCGGCCGCAGGAACAGCTCGTGCCGAACGCGATAGCGCAGCTCGTCCTGCATGTAGGTCGGCGGGAAATCGGTCGGCGAGTCGCGCCAGGGACCACGCTCGATGGCGATGACATCGAGCCCTTCGTCGGTGAGCTCGTGCGCCATGATCGAGCCGGTCCAGCCGAGACCGACAATGACGACGTCTTTTTTCGGAAGTCTGCGGGCCATGACCGCACCTCAGCGCGTTTTCGGGGTCCACTCCGCCCGGCCCGTGATGCTGACCGGCGGCAGCGGAAACGGTTCATTGTGACGATCCACCCAGTCGAGATAATTGTAACGCGCGCCGGGATATCCGATCATTTTCCACCCGACCATGTCGCGATTGCCACCGTAAATCGGATCGGCGAAGAACCCCATCTGCACGTCTTTGACGGCCTGCTCGAAGAAGGATTTCCCATCGGCGCCGTCGAGCTTGAAATCGCCGCTCTCGAGGCCTCGGAGCACCGTATCCATGTCGCTCTCGGAGAGCTCGGCGAATGCCTTGCCGGCATATTTTGCTTTGCAGGCGCGATCGAGGGCGGCCAGCGCCTCGCGATATTTCTGCGCTGGTCCCGCCTCAGACTGCGGGCCTTGATTCGGCGTACCGGCATGGAACGGCGGCTGAACGTACAGTCCGTCTTGTCTGCCGTAAGGCCCGGCGAGCTGTCGGTCTACGAAGACGGCGCAGCCAGCGTCCTTGCCACCCGGTGTCTGCGGATCCGGCGGGATGATGCGATCGGCGATGGCCTCCATCGCTCTGCCCTCGGGACCGCTAAAAAACAACCATGGGCCAGGCTTTGCCGGCGTCGGCGGATTTCCCGCGTTCGGCGCCCACGGCAAATGATCGAAAATCACGGCGGCACGGCTCTGCGACATGCCGAGCAGGAGGCTCGCCGTACCCGCCAGCAACTCGCGCCGGCGGAGGTTTATCTTGGTAAGGCTTTCATTTTTCATGCGATCCTCCACACCACGGCGGTGTCGTGGCCTAACGGCCCGATGGTCGCTTGAACACACAACCGTATTATGACCTGATGGAGCCCGCAATCGGTTCGATGAACTGCCGACGTCTCGCACGAGGGTCAAGCAGCGGAGGGCTCGCGTGTCACAATCGGCGCAAACGGTCGCCGACCATTACAAGAAACGCGCTCTCGGCGACGCCATCCTGGCGGCGCTGAAAGCAGCGGGAAAAGACATCGAGCGCTTGACGCCGGACGATCTTGCGCCCGTCGACGAATTCCATTCGGGCGGGCGCAACGCGACGGTACGGCTGGCGCAGCTCGCCGGGATCAACGGCTCCGAGCGCGTGCTCGACGTCGGCTGCGGCATCGGCGGGCCCTCGCGCTACCTCGCGAGCACGTTCGGCTGCCGAGTGACCGGCCTCGATCTCACGCAAGAATTCGTCGCGCTCGCCGGGATGCTCGCGCAACGCACCCGGCTCACCGACAAGGTGACCTACCGCCAGGGCAACGCGCTCGCCATGCCGTTTGCCGACGCGAGCTTCGATCTCCTATGGTCGCAGAATGCGGCCATGAATATCGCCGACCGCGATCGGCTCTACGGCGAGATGCGTCGCGTGCTGGCGCCGGCCGGACGGCTCGCGTTGCAGGATGTCGCGGCGGGGCCGGGCGGCGACCCGCATTACCCCACGCCGTGGGCAAACGACAAAAGCATCAGTTTCCTCGCTACGCCGGAGTCGACGCGGACCGCGCTCGAGCGCATCGGCTTCCGCGTCCTCGCCTGGCACGATTCAACGCAGGAGGCGCTGGAGCAACAGCTTGCGCGCGCCAAGGCGCTCGAGGGCGGACCACTGCCACCGCTCGGCCTTCACATCCTGATCGGGGAGGCTTATCCGGCGGTGACCAAGAACATGCTGCGCAATCTGCAGGAGCAGAGGATCAGGCTTCTCAACGCGGTGCTCGAGCGGGGCTAGAGCATGTTTGTGTGTGTTTGAAGCGCTTCCGCACCGCGCACTCGGTGTGTTCCCCTCCCCCTTGTGGGGAGGGGTTGGGGGTGGGGGTCCATCAGCGGATCACCGCACAACCCCCACCTCGGCGCTTTCGCCATAGCCCACGCGAAGCGCCGGCGTTCGCGGCTAAGAACGGCGGCCGAAGGCCGCCTATGCCTCCCCACAAGGGGGAGGGTAGGACCGAGTTCGCCGCTCGTGCTGATTCCATTTCACACGAACGCTCTCTAGCGCCGACGCGGTTGGCCTCGCAGCGGCGAGCGCCAGCGCGGGCGATCGGTCCGCTCCACCCGAATTGCTGTCGTGATATCGCGCCGGCGCACGGGCGCGATCTGCCACGACTCCGTCTCGCCGTCCGCCCATCAAGGGCGCGGCGCTCACCTGCCAGGCTCACCCGGCTTGTCGAGCGCGCCGCCGCCTTCGGCCCAATCCTTGAACGCGCCGAGATTGTAGACCTCGCCGTAGCCCATGTCTTTGAGCACCTTGCCGCTCAAGGCCGAGCGACCGCCGGAGGCGCAATAGAGAATGACGGTTTTGTCCTTGGCGAAATTCTTGTCGTGGTAGGGCGACTCGGGATCGGCGCGAAACTCCAGCATGCCGCGCGAGACATTCACGGCGCCGGCAACCTTGCCGCTTTTTTCCACTTCCGGAGCGTCGCGCACGTCGACCACCAGGGTGTTGCCCTTGGCGATCATCTCGCGCGCCTGCGCCGGCGTGATCCGCGGCACCGCCGCGTTGGCGGCTTCCATCATCTGCTTGACGCTTGTGGCCATGGCGTCCTCCTCTCTCCGGCGTTCACGCCCGTCGCCTGCGGATGCGCCCGCAGCCTCAGACCGCGCCGAAGGTATCACAGCTCGCACGGCGCTGCAGCGGTATCCGAAAAGCGGCGAGACTCAACCATCGGCGACCCGGGCCGATCGCGCCGGGGTTGACCGAGGTCACGTCTTTACACTTCCAGAGCGCCTCAAGACCGGACATAAATTGAGTTGTCGTGGTGCCGCCGGCGTGCGCAATCATGCATTATCGCGTTCATCGATTCCTCGGCAGCGGGTGACGACAAGGCTCGTCATCGGCGGGCCGGCACGTGCGCGGCGGGAAGGCAGCAGTGAGCGGAACGGGCAGACGTTTTGGGCCTCGATTGTTGCTCTTGGCTTGCGCGCTCGCTTTGAGCGCCTGCGCCGGCGCAAATCGCAACCGCGAGGTCCGCGATCCTCTTCCGGAAAACTACAAGGCGGACATTCTCGCCATGTTGCACGTCTATCTGAGGGATCCGACTCAAATCCGCGACGCCGCCGCCTCCGAACCGACGCCCGTACTGGTCGGCACAACGAATCGGTACGTTGTCTGTCTTCGCTTCAATGCCAAGAAAAGCAGCGGAGAATACGGGGGCCTGAAGCAATACTTAGCTATCTTTGTTGCCGGCAGACTGGACCAGATGGTGGAGGTGAAGCCGGAGCAATGCGCCGCGGCCGACTACCAGCCATTCCCCGAAGCGGAAAAACTGACTCGATAACCGCGCGCCAGTCTGGGATTGTCGTGTCTCGCTCACCTCGAGTCGGCGCATCTCATGCGGGCTTGCTCTTGTTACGATTCATGGATGTAATTTGCATCGACAGGAGCAGCACATGACGAACCATCCGCGATTGGCTCTGCTCGGCGCGCTTGTCGCGAGCACAATCTGGCCCGCGGCTGCGCAGCCGCAGAACTACCCGAACCGGACAATCACGTTCGTCGTGCCGTTCGCGGCGGGCGGCTTGACCGACGTTCCGGCTCGCATTCTGGCGGCGATGATGCAGGAGCGCATCGGTCAGAACATTGTGATCGAGAACAAGCCCGGCGGCTCGGGCGTCGTGGGCGGGACCTTCGCCGTGCGGGCGGAGCCCGACGGCTACACGCTCTTCGCCAATTCGGTCGCCGACGCGCAGAACCTGCACTACATCCCGGTTCCCTACAACGCCATCGATGATTTCGCCATGATCGGAATGATCGCCGAGGGGCCGCCGCTGGTTCTCGTCATCGATGCCAAGCTGCCGTACAAATCGCTGCAGGAACTCGCGACCGCCGCCCGGGCTAATCCGACGAAAATCAGTTTCGGCACATCCGGTCCTGCCACTTCGCCGGCGATCGCGCTGACGCAACTCAATTCGCTCGCCAAGACCGACATCGTGGGCGTGCCCTATCGCGGCTCCGGCGAGGCAGCCCGCAACGTGGCGGCGGGCGGAATTGACGGCACCTTCGCGTACTATTCGCAGGCCAAGCCGCTTTCGGACGACGGCAAGCTGCGTGCGCTCGCCGTCGCGAGCGCGCACCGGATTGCGAGTTGGCCCGACGTGCCGACCATGGAGGAGCTGGGCTATCCCAATTTCGACCATCGCGGCTTCGTCGGTCTGGCGGCGCCCGCCAAGACGCCGGCGGCGATCATCGCGTTCCTCAACAAGCAGCTCAACGACGTCGTTCAATCGCAGCCGTTCCGCCAGCGCATGGAGGCGCTCGGCATGACGGTGCCTGCCGACAACACGCCGGAAAGGCTCGCCGAGTTCATGCGCCGCGAAACCGAGCGTCAGGGTGTGCTGGCCAAGCTCTCGGGCCATCAGCCGACGGCGCCGCAACGCTGAGCGACCGTCTTGGTCGCGCGCCCGGGCGGCCGGCGCCGGGGCGGGTAGCCAGGGCGCCGGCGCTTTGCCATAAGGCGTAACACCGTCGACAACTCCGAGGATTGAAATGGGTGAATTCGCGATCGGTCAAAGCGTGTCCCGGTTCGAGGATCCGCGGCTGCTCAGGGGCGGCGGCCGCTACGTCGGCGACATCGTGCTGCCGGGTATGGTGTTCGGCTATGTGCTGCGCTCCCCGCACGCGCATGCGCGCATTCGCTCGATCGACGCAAGCAAGGCCAAGACGTCGCCGGGGGTGCTCGCGGTGCTCACGGGCGCGGACTGGCAGGCCTCCGGATGGGGCGACCTGCCGGTCCCCGGCGGGTTGAAGCGCCGCGACGGCAACGCCTTTCGGCCGCCTTATCCCGCGCTTGTCAAAGACCGCGTGCGTTTTGCCGGCGACTATGTCGCCTTCGTGGTGGCGGAGAGCTTGATCCAGGCCCAGGACGCTGCCGAACTGATCGCGGTCGACTACGAGCCCCTCCCCGCGGTGGTGTCGACCGCGGAGGCCACCGCGGAGGGCGCGCACCGGGTGTGGGATCAATGCCCGGACAATATCGGATTCGTACAGCTCTTCGGCGACAAGGCCGCGACCGAGGCCGCCTTCGCCAACGCCGCCCACATCGCGAAACATCGCTTCGTGATCAACCGCGTCACCGCCGCCAGCATGGAGCCGCGCGGCTCGATCGGCGACTACAACGCGGCCGAGGACCGTTACACGATCTACACGACGCTGCAGCGCGCGCATCCCTTTCGGACCGAGCTGGCGCCGATCCTGAAGGTGCCGGAGAGCAAGATCCGAGTGATCGCCGGCGACATCGGTGGCAGCTTCGGGATGAAATCGGCGGTCTATAACGAAGTAGCGCTGGTGCTGCTGGCGTCGAAACGCGTGGGCCGGCCGGTCAAATGGACCTCGACGCGCTCGGAGTCGTTTCTGTGCGACGCCCAGGCGCGCGACAACGTCACGCAGGCCGAGCTTGCGCTCGACCGCAACGGCATCTTCCTCGGCCTGCGCGTGCACACCATCGCCAGCATCGGCGCCTATCTGCAAACCGGCATGCCCGCCTTCACCGGCAATATCGGCACGCTGGCCGGCGTCTATCGCACGCCCGCCATCCATGCCGACGTCACCGCTGTGTTCACGCACACCAACCCGGTGCGGCCCTATCGCGGCAATGGTCGCCCGGAGGCGGCCTATGTGATCGAGCGGCTGGTCGATCTCGCCGCCGACGAGCTCGGCGTCGATCCCGCCGAGCTGCGGCGCAGGAACTACATCCCGCCCGAGGCCATGCCGTTCAAGACCGGGCTCACCTTCACCTACGACAGCGGCGAGTTCGAGAAGAGCATGGACATGGCGCTCGCGCTGGCCGATTTCGCCGGCTTCGAGCGCCGGCGCGCCGAAGCGCGCAACCGCGGCAAGCTGCGCGGCATCGGCCTCTCCAACACAATCGAGCGCGCGGCCGCGCAGGGCTTCGAGGGCGCCGAGATCAGGTTCGACAAATCCGGCGCGGTCACGCTGCTCGCCGGCAGCGTCACCCAGGGCCAGGGCCACGAGACGATCTTCAAGCAGATCGCGTGCGACCGCCTCGGGCTCGACCCGAACGAGGTTTACTACATCCAGGGTGACACCGATCAGGTGTTCGTCGGCGAGGGCACCGGCGGCTCGCGCTCGGCCACCATCGGCGGATCGGCGGTCGACGCGGCTGCCGAGCGGATCACCACCAAGGCCAAAGCGATCGCGGCCCATCTCCTCGACCTCGAGGCCGCCGATATCAACTTTGCCGACGGCGTGTTCTCCAGCCCCAAGACCAATCGCACGCTGACCATCAAGGACGTCGCGAAGGAGGCGATGGAGCCGACGCGGCTGCCGAAAGGCATGGACGTGGGCCTGATCGCGACCGCGACCTATACCGCGCCGGTGCAGAACTTCCCCAACGGCTGCCACATCTGCGAACTTGAGATCGACGAGGACACCGGCGAAGTCGAAATCGTCCGCTACAGCGTCGTGGACGACGTCGGCATCGTCATCAATCCGCTGCTGCTGAAGGGACAGATCGTCGGCGGCGTCGCGCAAGGCGTCGGCCAGGTGCTGATGGAGGACATCAAGTTCGACGGCGACGGCCAGAACCTGACCGGCTCGTTCATGGACTATGCCATGCCGCGCGCGACGGACATCAGCGCGGTCGACGTCAAGAGCAATCCGGTGCCGACCAGAACCAATCCGCTGGGGGTCAAGGGCGCGGGCGAAGCGGGCTGTGTCGGCGCCATGCCCGCGGTCGCCAATGCGTTGGTGGACGCGCTCTCCCACCTCGGCGTCCGCCACATCGAGATGCCGGCGACGCCGGAGCGGCTCTGGCGCGCGATGCGCGACGGCCACGCGAAGTGATGTCAGCCCCGAAGCTCGCAGTGCGTAGATGCGCGCGCGTTTCGACCTCTCCCCGCTTGCAGGGAGAGGGAGTCCAGCCGGTTCGCCGCGGTGGCAGTGATCCACGCCCGAATTCAATCTACAGTGATGACGAGTTTGTTCGAAGGATTGGAGGGAGCCATGAAAAAATCGTTCGTTCGCGGGACCTGGCAGGTCAAGCGCGCGTTTTCACCCGCGGTCATTGCAGAAGGCGCGGGACGCACCATCTTCATCGCCGGACATACCGGGCAAACGGATGACGCCGGCAAATCGCTCGCCGGCGATTTCGACGCCCAGTTCAAGCAGACCTTCCGCAACATCGAGAGGACGCTTGCCGAGACCGGTGCAAAGCTAAGCGACATGGTGACGATGACGGTGTTCCTCATCGACGCGCGCTACACCACCCGCATGACCGAGTTGCGCACCGAGCTGTTCGGCAAGGATTTTCCCGCAAGCGCCGCGATCACCGTGCAAGGCTTCGCCCAGCCGGAGATGATGATCGAGGTGCAGGGAATCGCGGTGGCGGCCTAGAAGCGCGAGGCGCTCCGCCTCCCTTAAAGGGGTCGCACCTGCAATCGCGTCCCCTTCGGCCGGCTTATGAGGAAGTACTTCAGGATATCTTCGCCGTCGCTAGCGGCGAGCGGTTGTTTGCAAACCTTGCAATGCAGCGGCAAATCGCGCGAACGCGCTGCCGATTTGGCGCGCACGAGCTTATAGCGTGCCTGGCACCCAGGGCAGATGAAATCGGCAACATCGGCTTTGACCATGGCGCGAGATATGTGCGCGCTTGAGTCGGCTTTCCATAGAACTAAAGTTGGATCGCGCTGAAATTTTTGGAGATTGCGATCTTTTTGCACACTCAAATACCGCGCCGAAAAAACCGTAATCAGCCTTGCGCGCAGCGCATTTTGCACATTTAAGGGGCACGCGTCGAACCCATCGGTGGCCATGCGCATGCATCGATCCTGAGCGCATTCCTGCTAACCTCCACTGATCCAAAACAAATTCATCTTCGGCCGCAGGTTTATCGACCATGTGCAGGCTCGATGATGCCCTCGGGCCACAGTCATTCTGAAATTGCGGCGACCTACCTGCTTGTCATTAGCCAGTTGTTAACCACGGCAATTGTTGCCGGCGAGGTGACCTCAAGGGGGTTGCGCTCGCGAGCCTATTCGAGGGGGTGATCATGAATTTCAAACAGAAGCTGATGGCATGCACCGCGCTTCTCGGCGTGTGGCTGTTCCATCCCGCTACCGCCGGAGCGCAATCGGCGGATGCGCAGAAGATCGAGAAGCTCGAACGCCAGACCGAGATGTTGCAGCGGCAGCTCAAGGAAATTCAGCAAGAACTCGCGCGAACGCGAAAACAGACCGAGCGGGTGGAAGCGAAGGTCGAAGCCGCGCCGGCGCGTTACTCGGCCGCGCCGCCCATGGTTACCAAGGGCCCGCTACCGCCGCCTCCGCCGGAAAGGGTGAAGGTGACGTTGGGCGGCTTCGTTGCCGCGGAATCGGTCTGGCGCCAACACAAC
>Ga0209647_1004438_pt1 | contig 10564 bp, 8 predicted proteins | sample GraSoi_2013_60cm_FD_185827 | JGI IMG/M metagenome (GOLD analysis project Ga0209647, IMG submission 185827) | Grasslands soil microbial communities from the Angelo Coastal Reserve, California, USA - Sample 9_17_2013_60cm (SPAdes) (version 2) | ecosystem: Environmental > Terrestrial > Soil >...
CGTAGGCGAGGATGACCTGGCCGTCGAAGCGCTTGCGCCGCGCGATCCGGGCCAGGAGGAAGAAGATGGCCAGGCAGGCGATCGCCTCGTAGATCTCCGTCGGGTGCAGAGGTGTGTCCAGCGGCGTGCCCACGGTGCGCGAGGCATAGGAGTCGCGGAAGGTGACGGCCCAGGGCACCTCGGCCGGCCGGCCGTAACAGCAGCCCGCGGCGAAGCAGCCCAGCCGGCCGATGGCCTGGCCGATGGAAACCGCGGGCGCGAGCACGTCCGCGGTACGCCACGGCGGAAGCGCATGCTTCCGCGCGTACCACCACGCCACCGGGAAGGCGCCGATCAGGCCGCCGTAGAAGACGCCCCCGCTCTGCAGGATGGAGAGAAGCTCGCGCGGGTTGTGCGCGTAGTAGCCCCACTCGACCACGACGAGCAGGACCTTGGCTCCCACCAGCCCGGCGATGAGGACGTAGACCGCCATGTCGGTGACCCGCGCGGGGTCGAGGCCGGCGGCCTTGGCCTGCCGGCTGGCCACCCAGAGGCCGGTGATGAAGGCGATGGCGAGCAGGACGCCATACGTGTGAAGGGTGAGGGGGCCGATGCTCCGTCCCAGGAGGTCGAAAGCGGGGAGGGTGAGCAGCTTGGGGTGCATTGCTCCTTAGTCGCCGTGACCGGCGGGAGAGGCGGCGATCCCGGCCTTGGGCGACTCTTCCATCTCGGGATTGCGCAGGATGTCGATCACGAGCAGGGCGACGCCCACCGTGATGGCGGAGTCGGCGACGTTGAACGCCGGCCAGTGGTGTGGCCCCCAGTACATGTCCACGTAGTCGATGACGTAGCCCAGGCGTGCGCGGTCGAGGAGGTTGCCCACCGCCCCTCCCATCACCATGGCGAGCGCGGTCTGCGGCAACCGGCTCTGTACGGGCATGCGCCAGGCGTAGAGCGCGATGGCGAGCAGGGCGAGGAGGCTGACCACCGAGAACATCAAGGACTGATAGGGCAGCCCCGCCTCGGACAGGATCCCGAAGGCGGCGCCGCGGTTCTGGACGTAGGTGAGGCGGACGAGGCCCTCCACGATCGTGCGGCTCTCGTGGAGCGTCATGAAGTCGTCGACCAGCGCCTTCGTGACCTGGTCGAGGGCGACGATGACGCCTGCGATCCACAGATACGGGGAGCGGCCGGGGACGGGGTTGGTCATCGGCCCAGGCCTTCGAGGACGGCCGCGCACCGCTCGCACACCGCCGGGTGCGCGGGCAGCTTGCCCACGTTCTCCGAGTAGGTCCAGCACCGCTCGCACTTCGCGCCACGGGCTCGCTCGACGCGCACGGTCAGCGGACCTTCACCGTCGGTGAGGGTCACGTCGCTCACGATGAAGAGGTTGGCCAGATTGCCGGGGAAGACGCGGCCCTGGGCCTGATACTCGCGGAGGGGCTCCAGCACGGCGGAGGGGGCGGCGACCTCGACCCGCGCCTCGAGACTGGAGGCGATCCGCTTGGCCGCGCGCGCTTCCTCCAGCGCCTTCATGGCCACGGCCCGCGCCTCCAGGAGGGCGCTCCATGGCTTCCGGTCCTCGACGGACCCGTCCACGTCGGGGAAGAGGGCCAGGTGCACGGACTCGCCTTCCTGCCCGGGGATCGATTCCCAGACCTCGTCCGCGGTCATGGGCAGGATCGGCGCCATGAGGCGCGCGAGGTCGCGGGCCACGCGATGAAGGACGGTCTGCGAGGAGCGCCGGCGCGCGCCGTCGGGCGCATCGCAGTAGAGCCGGTCCTTGAGGACGTCCAGGTAGAAGGAAGACAGGTCCGCCGAGCAGTACTGCACGAGCTGGTGATAGACGACGTGGAACTCGAACTCGTCGTAGGCCTCGAGCACGCGGGCCAGGAACTGGCGATGGCGGGCCAGCGCGTAATGGTCGATCTCCTCGAGGCGGTCTTCCGGCACCGCATCCTTCTCGGGATCGAAGTCGAACAGGTTCGAGAGGAGGTACCGGCAGGTGTTCCGGATCTTGCGGTAGGCCTCCGCCACCCGCTTGATCATCTCGTCCGAGAAGGGCATGTCGTCGCGGTAGTCGACCATGCTGACCCACAGGCGCACGATCTCCGCCCCGTAGTTGTCGATCAGCTTCTTCGTGTCGACGTCGTTGCCCATGCTCTTCGAGATCTTGCGGCCCTGGCCGTCCACGGTGAAGCCGTGGGTGATCACCTGGTCGTAGGGCGCGCGCCCGCGCGTACCCACGCCGATGAGGAGCGAGGAGTGGAACCACCCGCGGTGCTGGTCGCTGCCCTCCAGGTACACGTCCGCCGGCCAGCGCAGCCCGGCCCGGCGCGCGAGCACGGCCGCGGCCGAGGAGCCGGAGTCGAACCAGACGTCGAGGATGTCCTTCTCCTTGTCGAACTGCTTGCCCTCGCACTTGGGGCACACGAACCCGGGCGGCAAGAGCTCCGCCGCCTCCCGCGCCCACCAGGCGTCGGCGCTGTCCGCCTCGAACAGGTCGGCCACGCGGCGCGCGATCTCGGCCGTGAGCAGGGCTGACGAGCAGCCCTTGCAGTAGAAGGCGGGGATGGGCACGCCCCACAGCCGCTGGCGCGAGATGCACCAGTCGGGCCGGGCCGCGATCATGTTGCGGATGCGCTCCTCGCCCCAGGCCGGGTACCAGCGGACCTTCGCGATGGCGTCCAGGGCGCGCTCGCGGAAGCCGCCGATGTCGAGGCCGATGAACCACTGCTCGGTCGCGCGGAAGATGATCGGGTTCTTGCACCGCCAGCAGATCGGATAGGCGTGCGTCTCCTTCCCCGATCCGAGCAGCGCGCCCTTCTCGCGCAGGAGGTCGATCACGCGCGGGTTCGCGTCGAATACCTTCTGCCCGGCGAACAGCTCGACCTCGGGGAGGAACCGTCCGGCCTCGTCCACCGGACAGTAGATGTCGAGGCCGTACTTGACCCCGGTGAGGTAGTCCTCCCAGCCGGGCGCGGTGTGCACCACGCCCGTCCCCGTGTCCAGGGTGACGTAGTCGCCGAGGACGCCCACGGAATCACGGTCGATCCAGGGATGGCGGAAGCGCAGGCCCTCGAGCGTGGATCCCTTCACCTCGGCGAGGGGCTCACCCAGCGCGACGGGCTGCTCCTTCCAGCGCGCGAGAGCGGACTCGCGCAGCGCCTTGGCGATGAGCAGGACGTCGGTCGAGCCCTCGACGGGGTAGAACGCGTAGTCCGCCTCCGGATGGAAGGCCACGGCGAGGTTGGCGGGCAGCGTCCAGGGCGTCGTGGTCCAGATGACGGCGAAGACGCGCCGATCGTGCAGCGCGGGGTGCGTGCTGGCGAGGGTCTCCAGGTCCGCGTCGCAGAGCGGCAGCTTCACGTCGATCGACGGGCTGGTGTGCTTCTCGTCGTACTCGATCTCCGCCTCCGCCAGCGCGGTGCGGTCGGAGATGCACCAGTGGACGGACTTCTTCGCCTTGTAGACGAGGCCCTTCTCCACGAACTCGGCGAGCTGCCGCACGATGGTCGCCTGGTAGCCCGGAGCCATGGTCAGGTAGGGTTCGGACCACTCGCCCATGACGCCCAGCCGCTCGAATTCCTGGCGCTGGATGTCGACGAACTTCTCGGCATAGGTCCGGCACTCGCGCCGGAACGCGACGGGGCTCATGTCCCGCTTCTTGCTGCCGAGGTTGCGGTCCACCTGCAGCTCGATGGGGAGGCCGTGGCAGTCCCACCCCGGCACGTACGGCGCGTCGTGTCCCTGCGCGCCCGCCATCGAGCGGCTGCGTACGATCACGTCCTTGAGCACCTTGTTCAGCGCGGTGCCGAGATGGATGTGCCCGTTCGCGTAGGGCGGGCCGTCGTGGAGGATGAACCGGGGCGCACCCTTACGAGCGGCCCGTAACCGGCCGTAGAGATCCTGGTCCTTCCAGAGCGCGATGCGCCGGGGCTCCGCCTGGGGAAGGTTCGCCTTCATCGGGAAGTCCGTCCGCGGCAGGTTGAGTGTGGACTTGAGGTCTTCGGCGGTGGTCATGGTCGCAAAACATGGCAGCGTAACACGCCGGCAAAAAAGCCGTCAATTCACGGCGCCAGAGGAGTTTGGACCCCGGAGCGCGGGGGCGTTCGGGTAGAATCCCCTCCAGTAGTGAACCCTGGAAGGAGCGTGACGATGCGGCGAAACGCCCTCTTGTTGCTCATGCTGCTGATCCTGCCGTGGCTCGGTTGCGCCAAGGGTCAGGAATGCGATCGCTGCTCCTCCGACGACGATTGCAAGCAGGGCTTCATCTGCAACAGCTTCAGCGACGGCAGCAAGCGCTGCGGCACCGGCACCGGCGCGACTACCTGTCGCGTCCGCTAGTCGCAGCCACACACTTGCGATGGTGGCCGCTGGATGCAGCCACACACTTGCGATGGTGGCCGCTAGTCGCGGGCCAGGTCTCGCGCTAGGTCTCCGCGCGTCGCGCGCCCGAGGCCGGTTGTTCCGGGCTGATGAGGTGCATCCCCGTGTTCCGGCGCGCGGACAGCACCGCCGCCGCCAGCCCCGCGCCCATCAACCCGGTCACCACGGTGTAGCAGACCCAGAAGGTGATCTGCGGCAGCACGCCGAGGTACAGGATCGGCTTGAAGCTGCCGGGCACGAACCGATGGACCTCTCCCCAGAACCAGACGTCGGTCACCCGGCTGAGGTCGTAGTGCGATCCCAGGCGCCACGCGGACGCGACGATCATGAGGAGCGCGACGGCGCCCCGTGACGCGAGCGCGTAGGCGGTCAGCCCGCCGAGCACCGCGCGAAACCCCTTGCCCTCGTCCCAGGCGTTGCGAAGGAAGATCGCTCCCACGACCGGTGCCAGCCACGTGATCCCGACGGGGTGGGTCCAGCTCATCGGCGCCGCCACCTTCTCGAGCGCGAAGCGCAGGGCGGTGATGACGAGGCTCAGGGCGATGGCGGTGCCCACCCAGTGGCGGCGGAGCCGTCCCGCCGTTTCGTCGGGCACGGCCAGGCCCGCCGTCCCGAGCAGCAGGCAGACCGCGGTCACGACGTAGTAGCGGAGGCTGGCGGACGCGGAGGCGTGGCCGGTCACGTAGGCGCCACCGAGCAGGAACTGGCCGGTCGTGAGCGTATCGCGCTGGCCGTGGGCGCTGAGCGCGACGACCAGGGCCGCGATCCCGGCGAGGCTGGTCAAGAGGGCCACGCCCCGCCGACGGTGGCCGGAGAGCCGGCCCCAGTTCAGGGCCAGCGCGGCCGCCGTCCACACGACGGCCGCAGTGAGGAGCCAGGCCACGGCGGGGGACATGGGGCGGAGTATAAACCCGGGCCCGCGGAGCGGAGGTCCGGCAGCCACTGAGCCAGGTCGTGGCCGCAGCGCAGCCAATGGGCCAGGTGATGGCCGCAGCGCAGCCAATGGGCCAGGTGATGGCCGCGGCGGGGCGAGCGGCGTCGTTGACCGGTTCGTCCCCCCGACGTAGTCTCCGTCGAGGGGCGTTCGCCAATGAGCACGGCCATCTTCACGAGTCTCGCGCCCACCCTGCCCGGGGCGAGGACTTTCGGCCGCAGCGGCGAGGTCGACCGCGCGATCCTGCGCACGGTGCTGTACGCCGCCCTCTTCCAGGCCCCTCTCACGGTGAGCCAGCTGCACCGCTCGCTCATGGACGTGGGCGTGGACCGCATCGAGATCCGCAGCCGGCTCCGCCGGTCCTACCTGCGCGAACGCCTCGAGTGCCGAGGCGAGAACGTCTACCTCCGCGGCCGCGAGGCCTGCCTCGATCTGCATCACGAGCGGCGCCGGCGGACCCGGGAGTTGCTCGAGACGCATCGGCCGCTCCTGCAGATGGTGGCGCGGCTGCCGTTCGTGCGCCTGGTCGCGCTCTCCGGGGCCTGCGCGCACGACAATGCGACCGATGGAAACGTCGATCTCTTCCTCGTCGTGCGCCGCGGCCGTGCCTGGTCCGTGTGCCTGGCCACCTTGATCCTGGCCAGAGCCCTCGGCCGCGCGCGCACCCTCGGCCTGAACTACATCGTCGACGAGGATGGCCTCGCCCTTCCCGAGCACGACCTCTTCACCGCGGCCGAGATCGTGGGCCTCCGGCCCCTGGCCGGCGGCCCTTCATACCTGCGGTTCGTGGAAGCCAACGCCTGGGTGGCCGAGCGTTTTCCGAACTTCTTCTGGATGAGGCGCGAGGCGGGTCAGGTTCCCGCCGCGGGCGCCCCGCGCTGGCTCGAGGCCGCGCTCGATCTCGGCTTGCAGTCCACGCTGGAGGCGCTGTGCCGCCGGGTGCTGGGTGCGCGTTTCCGCCGGCGATGGGACGGCTCCTCGGGCGTCGTCCTCTCCCCGCGGCGGCTGAAGCTCCATCCCGTCGATCACGCCCCGGGCCTGCGCGCCGCGTTCGCGGAGGTCGTGGAGCGAGCGGAAGCGGATGAGTGAGGCCTTCAGCACCGCCCCGGGCGAGGACCGGGCGCGGTGGCCGGGTTGGTGCTGCTCGTACTGCGCGGCGCCACTGCAGGAAGACGCTCACGGCATGATCTGCGCCCGGGAAGGCCGCTGGTTCGCGACGCAGCAGGGCGTTCATCGACTGTTGACCCAGGAGCGGCGGCGCGAGCTGCAGCCCGCCCTCGAGGCCTACCAGCGGGTGCGCCGCGACGAGGGGTGGCGGGCCGAGCGCGGGCTGCCCGACGTCCCGGCGGATCACCCTCACGCCGCGATCTGGCGGCGCCGCGCGCGACATTTCGCGCGGGCGCGATCGCTCGCCCGCGAGCGGCTGGGCCGCGGCCCCTGGCGCGTGCTCGACGTGGGCGCGGGGTGCGGCTGGGCCTCCGCGCGCCTGCTGGCCGACGGCCACCGTGTGGCCGCCGTCGACGTCAGCCTCGACGAGCAGGACGGCCTCCTCGCCGCCGGCGCCCTCATCGACGATCCGTCGCAGCTGCCGCGCGCGGAGGCGGACATGGAGGCGCTGCCGCTGGAGCCGGCGAGCATGGACTTCGTGCTCGCGGCCGGCGTGCTGCATCACGCGGCGCGGCCGGCGCGCACGCTGGTCGAGATACGCCGCGTGACCCGTCGCGGCGGCCTCGTGGCCGTCCTGGATTCGCCCGTCTATCGGCGGGCCGTCGATGGGGAGACCATGGTCGCCGAGCGCGCGGAAGAGCACGCGCGCCGATACGGCTTCGCCCCCGTCCCCTTCGGCCAGGGGTACCTCCGGTGGTCGGAGCTGCCGGCGCTGTTCGAAGGCGCGGGCTGGCGTCTGGAGGTGCACGCCTGGCCGGGCCGCGCGCGGGAGGTCACGCGCGATCTCGTCGAGATCGCACGCTGGGGCCGCCGCACCGCGCGGTTTCCGATCCTGATCGGCCGGCGCGATGGCTAGGACGCTCGAGCACACGTGACCGCGAACCCGATCGGCCTCCTGTTCCGCCACGTCGTGCAGGCGCGGCTCGAGGCGCTCTTCCGGCGGGGAGACCGCGTCCTCGATCTGGGTTGCGGCACGGGCGAGGATGCCCTGATGCTCGCCGCGCGCGGAGTACGCGTGGTCGCCATCGACGCCTCACCGGAGAGGATCGCGCGGGCACGCGAGAAGGCCTCGGAACGAGGGCTCGGCCCCGAAGACTGCCGCTTCGACGTGCGCGGAGCCGAGGACCTGGATGCCGCGGGGTCCCCATTCGACGGCGCGTATTCGACCTTCGGGGCGCTCAGCGGCGCCGACCTTCCCCGGACCGGGGCCGCACTGGCGGCCGCCCTCCGCCCCGGCGCCGCCGTCCTCATCAGCCTGCTCGGGCCATGGCCTTTGCCGGCGGTGATCCGGCGGACGCTCACCGGCATGGGCGATCCGAGGCGCGGCCGCACGCCGCGCGCCGGGCATGCGGCGCCGGCCCTGTCCTATCCCACGCTGGCCGAGGCTCGGGCTGCCCTGGGACCCGGGCTGGACTGGGCCGATGAATACGCGCTCGGTGTGCTCGTGCCCGACCCCGATCGCGAGCAGTGGGTGGTTGACCATCCACAGGCGTTTGGCATGCTGGCCGCCCTCGAGCGCGCCGTGCGGCGCTGGCCGGGACTCCGCCAGCTCGGTGATCACACGGTGCTGGAAGGGCGACGGAAGGAGTGGTGAAGCGTGCCCCGCGCCGCGTCCTGCGCGACGCTCGGCTGTGGAGCGACGGCGCGCTGTCCGCCGGTCACGTCGTCACCGAGGGAGGGCGCGTCGTGGCCGGCGTGGCCGGCGAGAGTGAGGGAGGCGTCGACCTCGCGGGCCGCGTCGTCTTGCCCGGCCTGGTGAACGCGCATGATCATCTCGACTTCTCGACCTTCCCGCCCCTCGGCCGCCCGCCCTACCCGAGCGCCTATGCCTGGGCGGACGACGTCGGCTCCGGACGTGACGACGTCGCGGTGGCCGCCGCCCTGGCCGTGCCCCTGCCGGATCGCCTCTTCCTCGGCGGCCTGCGGAACCTCCTGGCCGGTGCGACCGCCGTCGCGCACCATGGTCCCTACCATCGCGCGCTCGCGCGCCCGGACTTCCCGGTGCGGGTCCTCGCCCGTTACCAGTTCGCGCATTCGCCTGGTCTCACGCCCGCGCTCCGCCGCACGTACCGGACGACCGACCGCCGCATCCCGTGGATGGTCCATGCGGGCGAGGGTACGGATGATCGCTGCCGCGGCGAGCTGCGCGCGCTGGAGCAGGCCAACGTGCTCCGCCAGAACACCGTCATCATCCACGCCATTGCGCTCGGCGACGGCGACGCGCAACGGATCGCGGCCGCGAAGGCCTGCGTGGTGTGGTGTCCGGAAGCGAACCGCCATCTCTACGGGGCCACCGCCGACGTCGCCGCCTTGCGCGCCGCCGGGGTGAGGATCGGCTTGGGGAGCGACAGCCCCGCCTCCGGTGGGCGCGATCCCCTTTCGAACCTGGCCGCCGCGCGCGCGACCCGGGTCGTCGCCGACGACGATCTCATCGAGATGGCGACGAGCGGCAGCGCGGAGGTCGCGCGCTTGATCGCGGGCGGCACGGAAGCGGGCCGGCCTGCCGATCTCGTCGCGATCGATTCCATGGAGGCGTGGCTGGCCGGCGATCGGCGCGCGCTGGCGCTGGTGATGGTGGGGGGGCGGCCTCTCTACGGCGACCCGCCGCTGCTCGACGCGCTCGGAGTCCGCTGGCGACCGGTCACCGTGGACGGCGCCGCGCGCGGATTGGAGACGGAGCTGGCCCGGCGGGCCCGCGGCCTCGTGCGCCGCCATCCGGCCCTGGCTGCGGTGCGGTGGCTCGGCGGTCTCGCCTTCGACTCGGAGGACGACCCTAGCGGGTCTCCACTCCCGGAGGGATCTCCACCTTGAGCCGCTGCTCGCTCTTGGCCTTGCCGTACGTCAACGTCACCTTGTAATCCCCGGAGGCCACGAGCAGCTTCCCTTCACCGCCGTAATCGGTGAGGACGTCCTTGGTCGGTATCAGGTCCCAGGTGACGCGGTTGAGGCCGGCGCGGCTCGAGCCGGTCAGGTTCGCGACCGGCCTGAGGCCCGGCCCCTCGATCGCGATCTTCACCGGCTCGCCGGTGTCTTCCTTGATCCAGTAGGCGAGGAGCGCTCCCTCGGGAGGGTTCGCCCCGCGATAGAGGCCGGTGGTGCCCGCCCAGTCCGCGAATCCGGGAAGCAGGTGCCCGCCGAGGGCAGGCCGCGGGGCAAAGAGGTGCGCGTCCCTGGCCACGACCTCGGCCGAAAGCTGGGACAGCGGCGCGGCATCGTCGAGGATGTACAGGCTGCGGCCGTGCGTGGCGATGACGAGGTCGTGATCGCGCGGGTGCACGAGGATGTCGTCGACGGCCACGGTCGGGAGTCCGCCGAAGGCCGTCCAGTGCGCGCCGCGGTCGAAGCTCGCGAAGAGGCCGAACTCCGTGCCGGCGTACAGCAAGAGAGGGCTGGAGGGGTCCTCGCGCACGACCTTGATCGGGCCGTCCGCGCGCAGATCGCCGTTGATCGCCTGCCACGTTCGCCCCAGGTCGCTCGTCCGGTAGGCGAGCGGGCGGTATTCTCCTGCCCGATGGGCATCGACGGCCAGGTACGCGACCTTGGCATCCGCATGGCCGGGCTCGATGCGGTTGATCCACTGTCCGCGCGCGGGCGCGGGCACGTTCGCGGACAGGTCGGTCCAGTTCGCCCCGCCGTTCTCGGTCACCCATAGCTTCCCGTCGTCGGTGCCCGCCCACAGCAGCCCCTTGGCGACCGGTGACTCCGCCAGCGCGTAGACGACCCCGAACGTCTCCGCCCCGCTGCCCACGGTGGTGGTCTTCGCGGGGTCCTGCGTCGAGAGGTCGGGGCTGATGGCCCGCCAGTGCTCGGCGCGCGCGCGCAGCTCGAAGACGCGGTTCCCGGCCAGATAGAGGACGTCCGGATCGTGGCCGCTGCCGACGAGCGGTGTGTTCCAGTGGAAGCGGAAGGCCGGCGAGCCCTCCGCCGGCTCCGGACGCAGGTTCTTCACCTGTCCGCTTCGCAGGTCCAGGCGCTGGATGGTGCCCGACTGCGACTCGGAGTAGACGACCTGGGGATCGCTCGCGTCGAACACGCAGTAGAACCCGTCCCCGCCGCCCATCGAGATCCAGTCCGCGTTGACGATCCCGTCCTTCG
>Ga0209647_1004439_pt1 | contig 10563 bp, 12 predicted proteins | sample GraSoi_2013_60cm_FD_185827 | JGI IMG/M metagenome (GOLD analysis project Ga0209647, IMG submission 185827) | Grasslands soil microbial communities from the Angelo Coastal Reserve, California, USA - Sample 9_17_2013_60cm (SPAdes) (version 2) | ecosystem: Environmental > Terrestrial > Soil >...
TACGAAATCATGAGATTCTGGAGGAGTTTCTGAACTTGGTGTCGAACGTGCCAATCTTGTCGGCCGCTGCATTACCCGCGCAACGCCTTCTGGTTCAAGCAGCCATCGACGTCTTGCCGTCCTGGGCACGAGAACTGTTGAGGCTTGAGAAAGCACAGCCGTTGCGTGTCGCCATGCGCCCCCTGGTGCGCGCTATGGTGGGCCTGGCCAGCCAGGTGATTCGCGATGGTCCACCCCAGCGAGCGTGTCTGCGAATGGGATTGTCCGCCTCGCACCTCTTCAGCTGACTTCTGCTGCGCTTCTTGACGAACCGCTTGATCGTGGATTCCACAAATGCTGTATTGGTGGTTTCGCCGTGATACCAGTCGGTCAGGTGCGGCGGAAGAAAATTGAGCTTAGCGTTTTCGTGAGGTCACTCCTCAGCTCTGGATGAATACCGGCAACCGGTGCCGTCCCCACTTCCCGGGCTTTGCCTCGAAGCGACCTGGGAGCCGCGCATCGCAGAATTTACAGCAGCCACGTTCATTAAGGTTGTAGCGTCCGAGCTCATACCAGTCGCGCTCGATGAGCAGCTGACCACACGACGGGCAATACGTTGAGCCGTTTTCCAAGTCGTGAATGTTGCCGACGTAAACGTGATTTAATCCGGCGGCGAGCGCCCGTTTGCGGGCATGGACGAGCGTTTCGGGTGGGGTAGCAGGGACATCGAGCATTTTAAAATCAGGATGGAACGCCGTAAAATGCAGGGGCACGTCAGGGCCGAGATTGTTCAAGAACCAGTCGCTGAGTCGCGCAATTTCGTCCTCCGAATCATTGTGGCCAGGAATCAGCAATGTAGTCACCTCGAACCAGACGCTGGCCTCGGCTTTCAGCCAGCACAGTGTGTCAAGCACCGGCTCCAATTCGCCGAAGCAAAGCTTATGATAAAAATCCCCGGTAAACGCCTTGAGATCAACGTTCGCCGCGTCCATTTGTGCGTAAAATTCCGTTCGTGGTTCCGGATTAATATATCCCGCCGTGACCGCCACCGTCTTGAGCCCGCGCTCGTGGGCTGCCCGCGCGCAGTCAATCGCATACTCTGCAAAAATCACCGGATCGTTGTAAGTGAATGCGATGCTGTGGCAGCCGATACGAGCCGCTGCATCCGCCACTTCGTCCGGTGATGCCCAATCGCCTAACCGGTCAATCGCGCGCGCCTTTGAGATGTCCCAGTTCTGGCAAAACCGGCAGCCAAGGTTGCAGCCCGCAGTCCCGAAAGACCACACGCTCGTGCCCGGATAAAAGTGGTTCAGCGGCTTTTTCTCGATAGGGTCGATGCAAAAACCTGACGCCCGTCCGTAGCTAGTGAGCACGATGCCTCCATCCTGCGCCTGCCGGACGAAACAAAAGCCGCGTTGCCCTTCGTGTAATTTGCATTCGCGCGGGCAGAGGTCGCACTGGATGCGGCCGTCATCGAGGCGGTGCCACCACTGCCCCTCCACGACACCAGCTTCGACCATCTCGCGATGGAATATGGTCATAGCTTTACCTTCGCATTGAGTCGATCTATCACAACACCGCCATCCACCTGTGCAAGGAAAATAGAGCGGCTCGAGCGGGACGGTGCAGACGCTTTGTCGGCCGTTGTGGCTCGACCGCCTACAGCCGGGGGCGAAGAGAGAGTATTTTCATGTTCGCGCTCGCCGTGCCAAGGATGCTATGAATTGATTTCATGCTGTCACGCACAGAGCGAATTGACGGATTTCACCTCAGGCTTAGCCGAACGGAAAAGGAACTGTACGAGGAGTTCCTGAAAACCGAAGAAGCAGAGCTCGTGCAGGAGATGCAGCAATATTTTGTTCAAGCGAAAGGTCGCGCCGGCGGGATCAGGCTCGATAATAGTAGTCTCTGGTCGAAGATCGAAAACCGAGTCGGTGTCTGGTTCGCGGAGGTTTGTGCAGACAGGAATCAAAACGAAATTCTGATTCAGCGATCTTGCACCGAATGAGAAACCTACTGGCAACGACGATCAGGGAATCGCTCGGCAGGAAATAGCTTCGGTCTGGAGTTCCAATGCCGGCGGTGTCGGAGGCGATTGTGGTAGTGGATTTGCCGGCCCAGAGTAGAACGCCAAGGGTATGGGCGCCGCGCTCGCGGAAGTGCTGGAGAGGGGAGGGGAGGGGAGGAGAGAACCGAAAGGTGAAAAGTGATTGGTGATTGGTTAGTCGTTTCGAGGGTGTAGCGAAAGCGGCAATACCTCCTAATTGACTCGTCGGACTTTCCCGAGAGGCAGTCAGTGCAAAGCACTAACGGCACGAAATGCGCAAAGCGGGGGCCATTTTCCGAAATGGCAGGTTAGTTCTAACGGCGGTCTGCTACGTGAGCCACCACGGCTCTTTGACCTGCTCGGTGGCGACTCCTGGACGGTCTACCGGTTTCTCACTCAACATCACCCGAGTTGGAAGGGGATACCGCACTATCAACTACTGCGCGGTAAAGTCGATCAAGTCTTCGCTGCTGCGAATACAGCGGCCTGAAGGCATACGCTTGGGCCAAAGCTTGATCTCAGCGACCGCCCATCGCTCTTCAAAGAGGTTAACTAAATTTCCGGGGTCTGGTGATTTGGAGATCACGGAATCTTTGGAACCGAGATCCTTTAATGAGTGACCAACAGAATAAGCGGTCAAACCATCCACTATAACAAAACGGTCATGCATGCCATTTTCTTGAAGTTGGACGAGTTCCTTCGTGAACGGGAGACGGGCTCTAAAATCAGCTACCCTTAGCCTAGAGCTCAAAGCGTATTCGTGAAGGTGCGGATAAAATCCTCCATTATCCCATCATAGCGAATCGGGTCCGTCAGCTATTTCTCAATCAGCTCACCGTAGGCTGGGTCGAATACCAGTAACGCAGCACGTCCTGGTACAGGTAGGTTGCAGCCGAAGCGAGTCTTCGCAGTGCATCACCGAACACTGGCGGGGGTTCACCAGGCATCACACAGCCGAGCTTCACGCGTCGGTCCTCCGACACCCCGGTGAGCGGCGGTTGCATGGCCAAGAGGCGGGTGCTTCGGCCCAAGGAGTTTTTCGCATCCGGCTAAGATTTCGCCATGATGAAATCAAATGGCCGGTCTCGACAAATCGCATCGACGATCGCACGTGTCAGCGGCAGGCGCTCCCCCGGAAGAGCCCCTATCATCATCATCGCATCCAGACTGGGACCAATCGTGAGGGCCAATTCGGCCCCTTCGATCGTCTCGACTGCCATGTGATCCGCCTTGGCCCGTGAATAAGTCAGGCCAAGCCCAAGCAGCCGCCCCAAGCGGCAATTGCGCCCGGCTTGACAGGTAACATACAGGTCGCCTGCACCCGCGAGTCCGACGACGCTCTCTTGATCTCCACCGAGACAACTTATTAAGATCGATAGCTCGGCCACCGCCTGAGAGAAGAGAGCCGCGCCAAGATTGTGCATCAAAGCTCCGTTTTCGGCGCTCCCCGTGCGTTCGAGTCTACCTTTTGCGGAGCCAACACCAATCGCATAAAGGTTTTTGAAAGCGGCACAGACTTCAATACCGATCACATCTTTCGAGGTGCTCGCATGATAGTAGGACGTCTCAAGTAAATCGACTATGCGATTCAGAATCTCACCATCGTCTCCCGTTATCACGACGCTCGTTTCGCGCTTCGCTGCGAGCTCGCGCGCTATACAGGGCCCACCAACCGCCATCACGGATAATCGCTGGCTAGTGCGCTCCTCGAATTCCTTAGTGACGACTCTGGGCAATATCTCGATAGACGCTCCCCTCGTTGCGAGGCCCTTAGTGATCATCACTACAGGCAATAGACTCACCTCGACCTCAACCATGCGGTCGATCGCCCAGCCAACGCCGGCCGAGGAGATCCCAAGAATCAGAAGGTCGGCGCCGCGCTCTAATGCTCGGCCAAAGCGGTGCCACCGATGGGCTGTTACGCTCGATGGTAGCATCACTCCGAGCCCCGGATGCAGTTTGGTCTCTTCGATCGAACTTATGATCGCCTCATCGAGGTGAGTGCCAACCAGGGCGACTTCATGACCCTTGTCGCCCGTTACCACGGCCATTGCAGAACCCATAACTCCTGCGCCTAGGATGACGATCTTAGCCATCTTACGTTCCTCTCTGCTTGACTAGAGTTTTCATTGTGCCGACCTCCGAGGAAGTTGATCGGGCGTATTACCTGTTAACCACATCGGCCGCAATGACGGTTCGGCAAAATGCAAAAGCATAATATGACATCAATTAATTCTAGTGACGCCACACTGGCGTGATTGTCCGGGATACTAAGTTGTCTTTTTCGTGCTCTTGGGTTTTGGCTGTGAACACAACCGCCTCTCTGTTTCCCATATTTTCTCCGCTGCCACGGATTTGCATCATTCTGGGTCATTCTGGTTTCGCGTCGATGTAATTACGTATGCCCTGTGAGGGGCGAGCCATACCTCGGTTCGTGTTGACGTCGCCAGAGTCGCTCGCCTTCCAACCGCTTTTTTTCCGAGCGTAGCGCCGGCACCACCATCGTTTCGCCAATGTGCGCGCCGATCGTAGGACGAGCCAACTCGGTGCGATGTGGCGCTACCGAAAATACGCGTCTCTGCGAGACGCGGCCCTTCCTCGCATATAGCGCCGAGGTGGCAGCGCCCTCCAGAGCCTCACCGATTTCGCGGGAGTCAGCCGTGAAGCAGCGCTGGCCTGATCATCCAGGCGACTTTCCATTTTCCATCGTTGCGCTGCTCTATACAAACGACGCTGCCAAAGTGAAACTCCACGATTTCAGCTTCTTCGTCGCCCGTAACAAGCAGGGCAACGAGTTTGCCGAGAAGCGGCAGGTGGCCGACGATCATCACGTCGCCGCTGGTTTGTTGGAGTGCCTCTTTCGTTGCTGTAACCTGGTCTTTTGGCCCAAGACCTTCGTGCTGTACAATACGGTCCAGGGCGCCGATCGCTTTTGCGAGCAGTTCTCCGGTCTGCTGCGCGCGGGGTTTGCCACTGTGCCAAATGGCGTTGACCGTGAGCTTTAGCGGACGCAAAAAATTGGCAACCTTTTGCACCTCACCGATTCCTTTGTCTGTCAATCTGCGCTGTGGATCTTCTTCTTCGGATTTCGCCTCTCCGTGCTGAACCAAATACACTTTCATGACTGCTGGCTTCCTTTCGCGCTGAGTGCCTTTTTCACTTTTGCTTAACGTGCGCCGGATGCAAAGGGCAGCGGACACGGCCGAAAAAAATCAATGCTCGCAACAAATATTACTGACGTATAGAGGATTAGGTCTTCGTCGGATACCGTTTCGGCCGCTAGCACTGTTGGTGGCGATTCCTGGACGGTTTATCAGTTTCTCAATCAACATCACATCGAGTTGAACATTGATACCGCACTATCGGCATTTGCAGCGCGGTAAGGTCAGCCTTGGTTCGACCTCCCTTCGCCTGCTCCATCAGCGCTAGGATACCCATGTGGGTTCTAGTTCCCGGTCAAGGGTGCGTTCGAGCGAGCGCAAGCGGCGCGCTATTCGTGTCGGTTGCCTCGGTATCTTGGCGAGAGACGTGACCGATGACAGCATTTGAACGGAACCGGTATGCGCCAGGCGCTAAGGAATATTTCCGTATCTGGGTGGGAATATTCAATTAATTGGGAAGTCTTATCGATTGGAGATGGAAGTGAACTTGGTGCGAGCGCCGCACATTGTGGCGATGCAAACCCGTGTTTAGTCCTGCGATTCCAGTATTCCTTACAAAGGACATCAGGATGCAAATTTCTATAATCACACATGTCAGAGACACGCGGACTCCAGCCGCCGGGGTCTACAAACTTCTCGTGAAAGAGCTTGTGAGTATCTGTGCATTCTATTTGATGGGAACAGCGGCGGCGATGGGCTCCGGGAGCGGCGGTGGTGGAGGAGGTGGAGGCGGTGAAAGCAGCTCGGCCGTACGCAACCTGTTACAACAGAAGGTGGGCGTCTCGGCTTTCAAAGTCTATAACGAGGGCGTCGATCTCATGCGGGCCAGGAAGTTCGCCGCAGCCCAGGCTAAGTTCGAACAAGCGATCCGCCTGTACCCCAATTTTGCTGAGGCGCACAATAATCTAGGATTCACCCTCCGGGAGCAGGGCCCGCAGAACTATTCTAAATCTCTGCAACACTACAATCAGGCCATCAAACTCAAACCGGACTTGGCCGAGACCTATGAATATCGGGGCGTGCTTTATGCAAAGATGGGGAGAAGAGCCGACGCCGACAAGGACCTCGCTACTCTGAAAAAATTGAGCCCAAAGCTCGCCGGCGAGCTTGAGGAGTTTCTCAGGACCGGCAGGGAAGAAGAAGAGTACAGCGCGACCTCGCCAAAGCGAAGCTAGCCGGTCGCACTCATCGCGAAAAGGATAGGGGTGGGGAGAGCGTAGGCTTCCCCTCCCTCCGAACCGGACAGGTGCCTTTCGCGCATCCGGCTCTCCAGTTGACGGACTCTGACAGTGAAAGAGCCATGCCGTGGTGGACGCTGGTTCGACGCAAGACGAACTCCTTTACGATCTGGGGGTTGAAAGAAGCGAGATAAACGCGGCCCAGGCCAGCAAAAAAGCTTATTCTTCAAGCCAGCAATGCCTAATGTTTAATATCCGTCCCCTGATCTTTCCCAGTGGCTATTGCTCGCCGTAGACGAATAGATCGATGCCGCCCGGGCCACTAGTAAATGCTTCGATCGAGATATTCAGACCCGGTAGAGGGTACCAAGCTGACTGCCCCTGAAGCGGGTTGAGGACGATCTTGTCGAGCGCGCCAGCCTCCGGGTCAGTGCCAACGTGATCGTGAAGGTTGGGGTTAATCAGATAGACTGTAACCTGCGGTGTGTTGGGGCGGACGAATGCATAGATGCGGATCGACGAGAAGGCGCCGACCGGAAAGGTGGCGATCTGATTTCGTCCCGCTGCCAAAGCAGTTGAGCCGGCAGGGGAGGAGAAGATGAGTGAATTGGTAGCCACGACGGTTGTTCCTTTGTGGTTTAGATGTTGCTTTCAACGCTGCGCGGACGGAGAAGGAGTGATTGGTCGCGCTCAGTTTTCGACTACTCTTGATCGAAAACCGAACTTCCTAGAAAGATCGACGCCCGAAGGCGCACTCAATGCGAGACGGAGCGCCAAAAAAAAGGATGCAATGCTTGAGCAACCCATGGGTCCTGAAGTGCTGCTCTGCTTCATTCCTCAGCCTAAGGCTCCGTCGGAACCTGTCGATACGCATTTTGACGGCACATCTTGCTAGCGAACACTGAAGGTTGGAGAAACCGGGGTCAAGTCTGTTTTGGAGATGCTGCGTCAGGAGTTCGATCTGGCCATGGCGCTTTCCGGCTGCCCGACGTTGAGCTCAATTACGCGAGATCTCATTCGCCGATCGTAAGATGAGCGGCAGACAATGCGTTATCCATGACCTGTAAACTCTTCATCCCTTTCCCTTTCCGTGATAGTAACTAGATTGAGCAATCACCGCAGGCAGTTGGCGAGCCAAATCTGAAGATCGTCTGTCCAATCACTAACTACCAACTGGCTCAGGCGGAAAGGAGCTCCGATTATGGCTAGTACGAGTAGTGCCGCCCGGCTGCCGCAGCTGACGATCAGAGAGGTCAAGACGTCCGCGGTCGAGGTGCCGATGACGTATCCGCTTGGCACCAGCGCCGCGACCGTGAGGAGAGCCCCGCTGCTGCTGATCGATCTCGAGACCGAGGAGGGGGTGACCGGACGCACCTACCTGTTCTGCTATCGCCCGAGCGTACCGCGGGCCATCGACGTGTTGCTCCGCGACGCTGCCGCCCTCGTCAAGAGCGAGACCGCGGCGCCGCTCGACATCGCAGCCAAGCTCGGTAGGCGTTTCGCGCTTGTCGGAGTGGCGAGCGTGGTCCGAATGGCGCTGTCGGCGCTCGACGCGGCGATATGGGATGCGCTCGCCGTTGCGGCAGGTCTGCCGCTCGCAACGTTGCTCGGGGCCAAGCCCCGGCCCGTCCCCGCTTACAATTCGAGCGGCTTGGGGCTGATGTCGCCGGAGGCCGCCGCAGACGAGGCCGAGAAGCTGCTCGTTGGAGGGTTTCGAAGCGTGAAACTGCGGCTCGGCCATCCTACCCTCGAGGAGGACCTTGCCGTCGCCCGGGCAGTCCGAAAGCGGCTGCCCGACGCGATAGAGTTGCCGGTCGACTACAACCAGGCGCTGACCGTCACCGAGGCTATCCGTCGGGGACGCGCGCTCGAGTCGGAAGGCATTGCCTGGTTGGAAGAGCCGATCCGTCACGACGACTATGTCGGCAGTGCGGCCGTCGCGAGGGCGCTCGCCGTGCCAGTGCAAATCGGGGAGAACTTCAACGGGCCGGAGTCGATGGTCGAAGCGCTCGGCGCCGCAGCCTGCGACTATGTGATGCCGGATGCGGCTCGCATCGGTGGGGTGACCGGTTGGATTCAAGCGGCTGGTATCGCCGCAGGACACCGGATCGAGATGTCGTCGCATCTGCTGCCGGAGATCAGCGCGCAGCTGCTTGCCGCGACGCCGACCTGTCACTACCTGGAATACGTCGACTGGGCCGATGCGGTCCTTGAGGAACCGCTGCAGATCGTAGACGGCTTTGCCCGCGTCCCGGATCGTCCAGGCATCGGGCTCACTTGGAGGCCGGAAGCGGTCAAGGCCCTAGCGCTGGATCGATCATAACCCGACGTCGGACGAAAAGCCCAGCCGTTGGGCCATCGCCCTTACCGTACGTAGAATTCCGTTTCCTGAGCCGGCCCGATAACCTCAGGTCTCCTGATCCGGTGGAATCAGCATGCCCGGCAATCTCGTATAAATGAGCCGCAGGTCGGCACCAGAAAAAACAGTTTCTGCGGATGTTAGCTCTTCGCAGAGGTACCGGACGACCTGGTCATGAACTTCGGCACTGAGCGGATGCAAGCGCACCGTCAGCGTTTTGTTTTGCGGGTCGGGAATCAGATCGACTTCGGTGCGGAACAGTTGGCGAATGAGGGACCGGGCATCATCGAGGCGATGCATTTTCTCGCGAGCCAGCTGAGCGAGGGCCGTTTCGGCCCTCACGCTTCGCATCGAATGTAAGACGCTCCTTCTCGGAATTGCCCGTCATGGTGTTACCTCTTCAGGCGTTATTTTGCCACATGCTTTCACTCATCGGTTACAACCAATGCCGTCTCTCCAACGGATAGCCAATAAATTCAGAAGGGAAACTGGTTGATCTTCGTTCAGCCGCGAATCGGTTAGGAGATACGCGGAAGCGTACCTGAATGGGGAGGGGATTTCGACCGCGTATGCGGAGTCTACCGTCAATCGATTAATACATCGACGCATATGCAAGAAGCAACGCTCGCGCCTGACCCAAGATTTCGCATTTCACCAGATTAACTTCGGTATCCAGTTTCAGCGATCCGCGTCTCAGCCTTCCTGTTGTCCGCAGGGGCAGGGGGATCGTCTTTATGCAACCCACTTTGACATGAGGCCGTATGTGTGGTATTACCTACACATTCGCGCGACCAGAAAACTAACCACACCTTCTCCATCCGGCTTTGCCGCGTTCTTGAGGGAACGCCGGGCCGAGCTGGCCTCAGCTGATCCTCGCCGGTACTCCCTACGCCAGGTCGCCTATCGCGTCGGAGTCGAACCCTCTTACTTGTCCAAGATCGAACGAGGTCTAGAACCGCCACCAGGCGAAACAACCGCGATCGCTCTCGCGCATGAGCTCCAGCTCGATCCAGACCTGTTGCTGGCTATGGCCGGTAAAGTTTCCTCCGAACTGCAAGCCATTATTCGTAAACGCCCCAAGCTATTCGCTGAGCTTATTCGCGCATTAAAGGATCAACCGGATCACGCCGTGCTCCGGATTGTTCGCGAGGCCCGCGATGGCAACTGGTAACCAACGCCGCGTCTCTATTACCCCATTACCAAACACAACACCGTACCACTTCTTTCCTGCTCCACCTTATGACCGAACTTCAAAACGACACCCTTCACTTCTTTTTCCCGGACTTGCATCCGGATGCGCATTGCACGGTTTCTTTCCAACGGACCCTCAGGATTCCCGATGGCGACAAAACCTGGCCGTTGCCTCCCGGGCTCGGTCGTTTCCCGATCGTTCACGTTGATGATTTCGCCGCGACGCTGCCACCTAAATGGATAGAACGGGGCGGTGTCGCTTTTCCGATGTATCAGTCCGAAGCGATGTGGATTGCGTTCTCAGGAGAGGATTACCCCTTCGCGGTCAAGATCGCAGCCGGCAAGATCGACGCAATAACTGGAAAAGCCTGGTCGCAAGATCTGGGTGAACGACCGCAGAATCGGTTCTGGTCGATCAGGTAGGTGAATAAACGAGCTTTGGTCTATTGTTGGTTTTGCCCTGTGCAGGCCGGTAATGCGAAGCGGCTCCAGCCGCTTCGAAATCAAAGAAACGTTGGATGGCCAGCCCGGCCGCGCCACGGGCCCACGCGTCGTCGTCCCAGACATCGATCGCCACGGTGGCAGCGGGAGTCATGCTTAACCGATCAAGCTCCGAGCGCATCGGGGCAAACAAGGGTTCGCCAAAAC
>Ga0209647_1004440_pt1 | contig 10561 bp, 9 predicted proteins | sample GraSoi_2013_60cm_FD_185827 | JGI IMG/M metagenome (GOLD analysis project Ga0209647, IMG submission 185827) | Grasslands soil microbial communities from the Angelo Coastal Reserve, California, USA - Sample 9_17_2013_60cm (SPAdes) (version 2) | ecosystem: Environmental > Terrestrial > Soil >...
GGATTGCGGCCATCGTCACATCTCCGACGGTGCCGCGCGAGCGTTCAGAGGGCAATGTCGGACGTCTGCTCGCAACCTTGTCGAAAGATCCAAACTGGAATGGCGGCGACTATTACGATTGCGGCGGCGTTCTGGAGAGCATGATCCAGATCCGATCGGCCACGCTCAAGACCTATGGGATCGAGACCAGGCTTCGCGATACGATATCCGACCCCGAACAGATCGAGGCGGCGATCCGCGACGAGGCCGCGCGATGGGCGCGGGGATTCGACGCGAACTCGCTGATCATTCTGGCGAAGGCGCTGCGCGGCTTCGACGTGACGGCGCAATTCGGCTGCATCAAGTCGAAAGTTCTTTATGTGCTGTCCCGGACCGACAAACTGTTTCCTCCGGAACTCGCCCCCGGTGTGATGCAGGGGCTCAAGACCGCTCGCGTCGACGCCGACTATTTCCTGCTCGACAGCGAGTACGGTCATTCGGCGACCGGCCGCGACGCGCACAAATGGGCGCCGCGGTTACGTCAGTTCATGGATGGCCTCGACTAGGGACGCGAACGCCATCGATTCGCCGAATAAATCAAATCCCCGCCATCATCACGTATTTGATCTCGACATATTCTTCCATGCCGTGATGAGAGCCTTCGCGGCCGAGGCCCGACTCCTTGACGCCGCCGAACGGCGCCACTTCGGTGGTGATCAATCCGGTGTTGACGCCGACCATGCCGGACTCCAGCGCTTCGGCGACCCGCCAGACCCGGCCGAGGTCGCGCGAATAGAAGTACGACGCCAGCCCGAACGGCGAATTGTTGCACATCGCGATCACGTCGGCCTCGTCCTTGAAACGAAATACCGGCGCCAGCGGCCCAAAGGTTTCTTCCCGCGACACCAGCGCGTCGGGCGCGACGTTGGCGAGCACCGTCGGCTCGAAGAAGGTGCCGCCGAGCGAATGGCGCTTTCCGCCGGTGACGATCTTGGCGCCGCGCTTGACCGCATCGTCGATGTGCTTTTCGATCTTGAGAACCGCATCCATGTTGATCAGCGGCCCCTGCGTCACGCCTTGCTCGGTGCCGTCCCCGATCTTCATCGCAGCGACCTTTTTGGAGAGCTTTTCGACGAACTGATCGTAGATCTTGTCCTGGGTGTAGATGCGGTTGGCGCAGACGCAGGTCTGGCCCATGTTGCGGTATTTCGAGACCATCGCGCCGTCGACCGCGGCATCGATATCGGCATCGTCGAACACCACGAACGGCGCGTTGCCGCCAAGCTCGAGCCCAAGCTTCTTCACCCCGACAGACGCCTGCTGGTACAGAATCTTTCCAACTTCGGTCGATCCGGTAAAACCGACAAAGCGCACCGCGGGGTGTTCGCAAAGCACCTTGCCAATCGCCGATGAATTACCGGTCAGGATGTTGAACACGCCCTTGGGCACGCCGGCCTTTTCGGCGAGCGCCACCAGCGCCAGCGCGGTCAGTGGCGTCTCGTTGGCGGGCTTTAAGACCACCGTGCAGCCGGCGGCCAGCGCGGGCGACACCTTTCGGGTGATCATCGAACATGGGAAATTCCACGGCGTGATTGCGCCGCAGACGCCGATCGGCTGCTTGATCGCGAGCAGCCGGGCGTCCGGCCGCTGCGTCGGAATGGTCTCGCCATAGACGCGCCGCGCCTCCTCGGCGAAGAATTCGACATAGGCGCCGCCGATATCGACTTCGCCGAGGGCTTCCGCCAGCGGCTTGCCCTGCTCCGAGGTCAGAATCAGCGCCAGGTCCTCGCGGTTGGCGATAATCAGGTCAAACCATTTGCGCAAAATATTGGAGCGCTGCTTGGCGGTGAGTTTCGACCAGGCCGGAAACGCGCGCTCGGCGGCTTGCACGGCCTGCGTTGCTTCCGCCGTGCCCATGACAGGCACCTTCGAAAGCTCGACGCCGTTGACCGGATTGGTCACGGGCCTCGACGGCGAGCCGGTCCAGGCGCCGTCGATGTAGCAGCGGTCGCGCAGCAGCGAGGCATCTTTCAGGCGGTCGTGCAGCGATGGCGTGGAGGGAGACGAAGTGCGGGCAGCAGTCGGCGACATGGCGTTACTCCTCGGATTTTTTGCGTATTGAAGCCGAGTATAAGCCGAAACCGGCCGCAATGCACCGGCCGCAAAAGTGTTGCTGATTCAACCAAATTTGAAGGCGGCAAGCGTGGGCGGCCCGAGTGCCGGCCGCTCAGGCCGCGCCGCTCATATAGGTTTCGCGGCGGCCGATCATGCGCTCCGCAGCCGCCTTGGCGTCCGCCTTGGTGGAGGTCGCGCAGGTGCGATATTCGAGGTCGGGTAGCCCGGCGGGCTCGCGACGGCCGAACCATGATTTGGTGCCGACCGGCAATAGCGACAGCGCTTGCGCGACGTTATCGACCGCGCCGAACGAGTGCAGCGCGCCGGTTCCGGCAAAGCGAACTTCGTAGATGCCGGGCGTGATCGGCGCTTCGATATTTTCGCCGCGTCCAGCGCGGGGGTACCGTTTCCATTCGCTCCAGGTCGAGATCATCCTGACTCCTCGCAAGCTTCAAAGGCCGCAATCTTTTTCATTAAATTTTCGGTTCGGCGGCGGTTATTTATGCCGTAATCTGAATGTTTTACCGCGAAATTCGTTTCCTGAACTCTGGATCAAGCGACCTTATCGCGGATGTCACTTGTGGTCACCGACTAAGTGGCTCAATTCCACCGCAATTATGGCAAGTGTTGCAGTTCTGTCGCGCCGCCGACACTAATCTTTCGCATTTCCCACAGCCATCACGAGATCGCGACCGCCGCGCGCCAACCGGCCGCTGATGCTTGCGGGAAGAGCCGGGTGAGAGGAAGATCGCCGCCTTCAAAATAACTGGAGGTAACCCCATGCAAAGCAAAGCTCAGATCGATCAAGTGCTGCGTCAGAAAAGCGACGCCAAAGAGATTCCCGGTGTGGTGGCGATCGCCGCGGACAGTGAAGGCGTGATTTATCAGGGCGCGTTCGGCAAGCGCGACCTGTCCAAAGACGACGCCATGACGGCCGATAGCGTGTTCTGGATCGCCTCGATGACCAAGGCGGTCACTTCCGCAGGCGCAATGCAACTGGTCGAGCAGGGCAAGCTCTCGCTTGATGCACCGATCGGCAAGGTGCTGCCCGATCTGGCGACGCCGCAAGTGCTCGAAGGTTTTGACGCCAAGGGCGACCCGAAACTGCGCCCCGCCAAGAATCCGATCACGCTGCGCCATCTGATGACTCATACCGCCGGCTTCGCCTACGACATGTGGAATGGCGACATGGTGAAGTACCTGGAGAGGACCGGCACGCCCGGCGTCATCACCTGCAAAAACGACGCGCTGAAGACGCCGATCATGACTGACCCCGGCACACGCTGGGAGTACGGCACCAATATCGACTTTGTCGGCAAGGCCGTGGAGGCAGCGAGCGGCAAACGGCTGGATGCTTATCTACGTGATCATCTGTTCGCGCCGCTCGGCATGAGCGAAACCGCCTTCAAGATCGCAGACGAACAACGCAACCGCCTGGTCGGCATGCATGCCCGCGGCGCCGACGGGTCGCTGACCCCGATCCCGTTCGAGCTCGAGCAGGATCCGGAATTCCACATGGGCGGCGGCGGGCTCTATTCTACCGCGGGCGACTACATCAAGTTCACCCAGATGATCCTCAACAAGGGCCGCGGCAACGGCAACCAGGTGTTCAAACCCGAGACGGTCGCGCTGATGGGGCAGAACCATATCGGCGAGCTCAACATGACCAAGATGACCTCGGCGTTGCCGGACTTCACCAACGATGTCGATCTCTATCCGGACATGGCGAAAAAGTGGGGGCTCTCGTTCCTGATCAACACCGCCAGGACGCCGGAAGGCCGCAGCCCCGGCAGCCTCGCCTGGGCCGGGCTTGCCAACACCTATTACTGGATCGACCCCGCGCGAGACGTCACCGGGGTGATCCTGATGCAGCTCTTGCCGTTTGCGGACAAGAAGTGCCTGGAAGCGTTTGCGGGCTTCGAGAGCGGCGTCTATGCCGGGCTCGACGCGACGGGCCAAAAGGCGGCGTAAGCTTTTGTCAGTTCCCGGCGCGGTCGACCTGATCGCGCCGGGATTTTTTGCGCTCGACTAGATTTTAGCCCATCATTCATTTCCCAGCGTGCGCTTCAAGCCCCATGGAGAGGCAGACTTGACCGAAATTGCGGATAGCTATGTTTGCGGCATCGCCGATGCGCCGCTGTTGGGCATCACCATCGGCCATAGTCTCGATCAGGCCGTCCGGCGTTGGGGCGATCGCGAGGCGCTGGTTTCGCCGAGCCACGGCGTGCGGTGGACCTGGAAGGAACTCTCGGAGCGGGTCGACGCATTGGCCGCGGGCTTTCTCGCACTTGGCCTCACGCGCGGCGCACGGATCGGCATCTGGTCATTGAACCGTCCGGAATGGACGCTGACCCAGTTTGCCGCCGCCAGAGCCGGGCTCATTCTCGTCACCATCAATCCGGCCTATCGCCTGAGCGAACTCGAATTCGCACTTGCCAAGGTCGGGTGCACCGCGATCGTCACGGCGACCGCGTTCAAGACTTCCAACTACGTGGAGATGCTGAACACGCTGATGCCGGAGCTTGCCAAAGCACAGCCCGGCGACCTGCGCGCGGCGCGGTTGCCGCAGTTGCGCGCGGTGATCCAGATCGGCGGACCGATTTGCCCCGGCGCGATTGCGTTCGAAGACGTGATGCTCATGGGCGGCGCGCGACACCGCGACGCGCTCGCGGCGCTCGCCAAGACTTTGCAATTCGACGATGCGGTCAATATTCAATTTACCAGCGGCACCACCGGATCGCCCAAGGGCGTCAAGCTGACGCATCATAATATTCTCAATAACGGCTATTTCGTCGGCCGCGCCATGCGCCTGACCGAACAGGACCGCATCTGCATTCCGGTTCCGCTCTATCACTGTTTTGGGATGGTGATGGGCAATCTGGCGTCCGTCACCTCGGGCGCAACCATGGTCTATCCGGGCGAAGGTTTTGATCCCTTGGCGACGCTCGAGACCATCGAGGGCGAAAAATGCACGACGCTTTACGGCGTGCCGACGATGTTCATCGCCGAACTCGACCATCCTGAATTCTCCAGATTCGACCTGTCCTCGCTGCGGACCGGCATCATGGCCGGCGCGCCCTGCCCGATCGAGGTGATGCGGCGCGTCAACGAATTGATGAACATGCGCGAGGTGACCATCGCCTACGGCATGACCGAAACCAGCCCGGTCTCTTTCCAGAGCGCCACCGACGATCCGCTGGAGCGCAGGGTGTCGACCGTCGGGCGCATTCACCCGCATGTCGAGGTCAAGGTCGTCGATCTCGAGGGCCGCGTCATACCCCGCGGCGAACGCGGCGAATTATGCACCCGCGGCTACAGCGTCATGCTGGGCTATTGGGACGAGGCTGAGAAGACCGCCGACGTGCTCGACGCCAATGGCTGGATGCACACCGGCGACATCGCCGTGATCGACGGGCAAGGTTATTGCAACATCGTCGGCCGCATCAAGGACATGGTGATCCGCGGCGGCGAAAATCTCTATCCGCGCGAGATCGAGGAATTTTTATACCGTCATCCGAAGATTCAGGACGTGCAGATTTTCGGCGTCGCAGACGATCGCTATGGCGAGGAGCTTTGCGCCTGGATCCGGACGCGATCCGGCGAGACGCTGGCGGAAGACGACGTCCGCGCCTTCTGCCACGGCCAGATCGCGCACAACAAGATCCCGCGCTACATCGAATTCGTCGACGAATTCCCGATGACCGTCACCGGCAAGATCCAGAAATTCGTCATGCGCGAGGCGGTCGAGGCGAAGCTCGGGTTGAAGGCGGCGAAGACGGCGTGAGGGGCTGGCGACCGTCATTGCGAGCGCAAGCGACGTGTCCGCCGTAGCTCGAAGAGCGAAGGCGGAAGCAATCCAGCTTGTCGCGCGGAGGAAAAATGGATTGCTTCGTCGCAAGTGCTCCTCGCAATGACGTTGATGGACAGGAGTCCGCGATCCCGCGGCGCGATGCGCCCGAGGTTTGCGTGAACTTTCGCGCCTTGAAATCAGAGGGCGCAGGGAATGCCGGATGCGCGCTGCACCCGCGGTCCCGTGTGCAAAAAGCAGAAGGAGAACGCACACGAGCATACAGGTTCAGCGGAGGCAATCCGACATTCCCTGCGCAATGGTTTTACGGCCTATATCGCGCTCTCCCCGGCGATCGGGCTTGTTTGACACCGTCGCCTGCGAATATGGCTGTCAGAGCCCGGTTGGGATGACAGGCCTCCGCAAACTTGACGCCAACCACTGAGGCGTCAGGACCACACGACTTCACCGTACGCAGCAGCACCGTTCGTCAGCGCGCCGTTTGATCGCTCACGGATCCCCTTGCGAATCCGCCCTGCCATCACGTTTCACGCCTGACGCTGCCGCGTCCACCACATCCCGCCCCGCGTCTCTGACGATCCGGATACGCCCCTCTGTGGAGCAGGATGAGGAGGGATGTATCGGTGATTTGGGTCAGCGGGAAATGAGAATATTTTTCCTATGGGACTCGACAGCCCAAATCACACCAAATCTGGCCCGTCGGGCGCGCGATTTTTTCAAGACGTCATCCGCCATCGCCACGGCAAGGAAAAATTTGACACGTCGGGCAAATCACCGGCATCCGTACATCGCAGGGATAGTTTAGTGCGTAGGGCGGATTGGAGCCGAAGGCGTAATCCGCCGTTAGACTTGAAGAGATGGCGGGTTACGGCTTCGCCTCCAACCCGCCCTACGAACTGACTAAGCGGATCGCTCAGGAGTATCGGGGCAAAGTGACGACATTGAAGCGAGGAAAGACAGCATGAGCAAGAAAGCATTCGATAAGATCGCGGCGGGTCTCACCGAGGCCCTTGAAGTCGCGCGCGGCAATGCGAAGCCCAGCAAGCTCTATGTCCCGGCGGCGATCGATGTTCGCACCATTCGCCAGAAGCTAAAGCTATCTCAGGATGGTTTCGCTGCGGAGTTCGGCTTTACGATCAATCAAATTCGCGATTGGGAGCAGGGTTGCACAAATCCGCACGGTAGCAGCCGCGCCTATCTGATGGTCATTCAGCACAATCCTAAAGCTGTGCTGGATGTCCTACGGCGCTCCACAAGGTCGAGAAAGGCGGCATAGAAAGCATCATCAATGCTTCGCTATCGCGTCACTTGATCCGAAGCAAGCGGCGACCGTTTACAAGGGGCTCTTGGTCTTAGCTAAGCAATGAAACGGGGTCGAGCGCGTAGCGCGTAGGGCGGATTGGAGCCGAAGGCGTAATCCGCCGTTAGACTTGAAGAGATGGCGGGTTACGGCTTCGCCTCCAACCCGCCCTACGAACTGCGGCGACCGCTGATAGGCCGCGCGAACCTTGCCTCGCGTCAAGCGCGTAGGGCGGATTGGAGCCGAAGGCCTAATCCGCCGTTAGACTTGAAGAGATGGCGGGTTACGGCTTCGCCTCCAACCCGCCCTACGAGCTTCGTCATGGCCGGGCTTGTCCGGGCCATCCACGACTTGTTTTATCGCTCCATCAAGAAAGACGTGGATGCCCGGGACAAGCCCGGGCATGACGAGCTGAGGGATCCCGCTATCGCGACGAGGCCCTTTTTTCTACACCGGCAACCCATTCTGTCGCGCCAATTCCTTCAGCGACACTTGCGGCCGGGCGCCGATGTGCTGGATCACTTCGGCGGCCGCGAGCGCCCCTAGCCGCCCGGCATTCTCATGACCGGCGCCGCGCACCAGCCCGAACAGGAAGCCGGCGGCAAAGAGATCGCCGGCGCCGGTGGTGTCAACCATCGCACGAATCGGAAACGCCGGCACTTCGACAACACCGTGTTTCGACGCCACCACGCAACCTTTTTCGCTGCGGGTGACGACGCCGAGTTTTACGTCGATGCGCAATTGCTTCAGCGCCGTTGCAAAATCCGAAGTCTGGTACAGCGAATGCAATTCCGCCTCGTTGGCGAACACCAGATCGACCGTGCCGCTCCGCATCAGCTCGATGAACTCGCCGCGATAGCGGTCGACGCAAAACGAATCCGACATCGTCAGCGCGACCTGGCGGCCCGCACCATGCGCAATCGTCGATGCCTTCACAAAGGCATCCTTGGCGCTCTTCGGATCCCAGAGATAGCCTTCGAGATACACGATCGCTGAAGCCGCGATCTGGGCCTCCTCGATATCGTCGGGCGTCAGCTCCTGCGCCGCGCCGAGATAGGTGTTCATGGTGCGCTCGCCGTCAGGCGTCACCAGAATGTAGCAGCAGCCGGTGGCGGGACCGCCCACAGCCGACCTGGTCTCGAACGCAACCCCCGCGGCGCGGATGTCATGAATGTACATGTGTCCGATCTGGTCATCCCTGACCTTGCCGACATAGGCGGTGCGGCCACCGAAACTGGCGACCCCGACAATGGTGTTGGCCGCCGAGCCGCCGGACATTTCGGTGGCAGGCCCCATATCCCGATAGATCGAGGCGGCGCGGGCCTCGTCGATCAGCGCCATGCCGCCTTTGGTCATGCCATGACGGCTAAGAAAGCCTTCATCGGTCTGCACCAATACATCGAAAATCGCATTGCCGATCGCGAGAACGTCGTATTTTGTTTCGGTCATCCGTCAGTCCTGCTGTTGGCAATGGGGTCGTTGCGGAAAATCCGTTTCAGGTCGGGTTTCGGCCGCAGCGGCGACCTATCACGATTGACCCTGCGCCAGCAAGCGATGCCCTCTTTGTTTGAGCATGATCTCCGCGCAAACGTGTTCCGCGTTTGTCGCGAGGGAAAACCGGTGCCCACTTTTCCGGATCATGCTCTATACAGCCTCTCATGATCCGTTCCTTCCTCACCGTATCCACGGGCACGCTGGCCTCGCGGCTATTGGGTTTCGCGCGTGACGCGATGATTGCGGCACTGCTCGGCACGGGTGCGGTCGCGGACGCGTTTCTGGTCGCGTTTCAGCTGGTCAATGTGGTGAGAAGGCTGTTGACCGAAGGCGCGTTGAACGCGGCGCTGGTGCCGGCCTGGCTGCGCGTGCGCGAGACCGAGGGCAAGGCTGCCGCGGCGGCATTCGCAGGGCGCGTGCTCGGCACCGTCAGCGCCGTGCTGATCGTCACGGCCAGTTTGATCGGCCTGTTGATGCCATTGGTCATGACCGCGCTCGCGCCGGGATTTGCCGGACAGGCGTCCCTGCAGCTCGCCATCGACGATGCCCGCCTGATGCTGCCCTATCTCGCCTTCGCAGGTCCCGTCACGGTGATGATGGCGCTATTGAACGCGCAACACAGATTTGTGCTGACGGCGTTCTCGCCGCTTCTGTTCAATATCGCGCTGATCGCGGTGATGATCGCGCTGTTGGGCTGGCGGCGGGATGCGGCTTTTGCCGCGCGCCTGCTGGCTGCCAGCGTCGGCATTGCCGGACTATTGCAATTGTCGATCCTGATTTTGCGCCGTGGCGAAGACGTCGCAACGCCGCTGCGTGTTTCGTTCGACGCCAGGATGCGCGATTTTCTCGGCAAGGCGGTCCCCGGCATGGTGGCGAGCGCCGGACCACAATGGCTGGTCGTCGCAGGTGCTGTGATCGCGTCGGCCTCGCCGTCGGCGGTGTCGTGGCTCTATTTCGCCAACCGCCTGATCGAACTGCCGCTTGGCATTGTCGGCGTCGCCATGGGCACCGTGCTGGTGCCCGAATTGTCGCGCGCGCTGCGCGGCAATGATCACACCGCCATCGCAGTTGCCGGCTCGCGCGGCCTCGAGCTCGCCCTCGGCCTGGCGCTGCCGGCGACGCTCGGATTGATCGTGCTAAGCCGGCCGATCGTGCGCCTGTTGTTCGAGCATGGCGCATTCAACGCATCGGACGCTGCCGCCACCGCGCATGCGCTGATGTGGCTCGCGCTCGGCCTGCCCGCCCAGGTGCTGGTGAAAGCGCTATCGCCGGCATTTTTCGCCCGCGAGGATACGCTCGCGCCGCTTCTGGCGACGCTGAAGGGGCTCCTGGTCGCGATCGTTCTGGCGATCGTGCTCGGCCATATCTTCGGCCCCAATGGGATCGCCGCCAGCATCGCGTTCGGCGCATGGAGCAGCGCGATTGCGCTGATCCGGCGCGGTGCCGCGACATTCGGATTTTCGATCGACGCCGCGGCGCGGCGGCGGCTGCCGCGTATCGCGGTGGCGGCGCTGGTGATGGGCGGGCTGTTGTGGCTGGCGGCAGCATCGGTGCTGCCTTCGGCCACGGACGCGCATGGCCTTGCGCAGGCGGCACTGCTGGCGGTGCTGATATCCGGCGGAATGGCGATTTACGGCCTGCTTCTGGGCTCCCTTGGCGTGGTCAAATGGGACGCGGCGGTGGCCGCGGTCAGACAAACCGCGGAGACCGGCTTGCGCGACTGATGCCCGCGTGGCATTTGACGGCGTGAAAAAGGGAAGCTGACAATGGCATTCGTGGAACGGGTTTTTTCAGGCGTCCAGCCGACCGGCAATCTGCATCTCGGAAATTACCTCGGCGCGATCGTGAACTTCGTGAAGCTGCAG
>Ga0209647_1004441_pt1 | contig 10560 bp, 14 predicted proteins | sample GraSoi_2013_60cm_FD_185827 | JGI IMG/M metagenome (GOLD analysis project Ga0209647, IMG submission 185827) | Grasslands soil microbial communities from the Angelo Coastal Reserve, California, USA - Sample 9_17_2013_60cm (SPAdes) (version 2) | ecosystem: Environmental > Terrestrial > Soil >...
CCTAATGACCAACGTAAACTCCTGCAGCGCCAGCTTTACGCAGCTGGCAGGCATGGAGGCGCTCAAGGGGGATCAGGCATCGGTGGACCACATGCGTGAGCAGTTCCATGCGCGGCGCGACAGGTTTATTGCCGGGCTGAACAAGATTCCCGGGTTCAGTTGCCGCCTGCCCCATGGCGCATTCTATGCGTTTCCCAATGTGCAGAAAACAGGCTGGGCATCAAAGAAACTTGCAGAGGCCCTGCTGAATGAGGCCGGCGTGGCCTGCCTGTCCGGTACGGCTTTCGGCCAATTCGGCGAAGGGTATCTGCGCTTCAGTATTGCCAACTCTATGGAGAACCTGGACGAAGCGCTGAACCGTGTTGGCGCCTGGGCGAAGAAGAATTTGTAGCCGCAGCAAAACCTTAGCCGCTGATTTCGCAGATGAACGCAGATCATTTGTTCGGTCGCTCCGCTCCAAACCGCTTGAGTGGCGAGCACAAGCAGAGTCTCTTCCGCACCTGAGGCAAGCAGCTCGCCTCGCTAGCCGGGCTCGCTGCTGAGTTTTTTGCTGGAATCGGGCCGCGAATTTTCGCGAATGAACACGAATTGATTTCTCTTTCTCCGATTCGTTTAATTCGCGTGCATTCGCGGCTCGCTTTTTGCCTTATCGGCGGTCATCTGTGAAAATCAATGGTTCTGGTATTTTCATGTCCAATAAATTTCGGGTGTATGCCACCTGTCACATCGGCGACGCGGCAGAAAATCTGCTGCGCGAAAAAGGTTATGAACTCGACATCTATCCCGGCCCGGAAGCGCCGCCCAAGCAGATGATCGTGGAAAAAGTCCGCGGCGGTGTTGACGGCCTGATCACCACGCTGCGCGATCCCATCGATGCGGAAGTCTTCGAGGTCGGCAAGGGCACGCTGAAGGTTGTGTCGCAGCTCGCAGTGGGTTTTGACAATATCAATCGCGCCGACGCCAACCACTACAAGGTCCCGATCACCAACACGGCCGAGGTCCTCAATGATGCCACCGCGGAATTCGCGTTTCTGATGATGGGAACACTGGCGCGGCGCATGTGGGACAGCGAGAAGATGGTGCGCGAACAGAAATGGGGCGCGTGGCATCCATTTCTACCTTTTCTGGGCGACGAGATTTCCGGCAAGACTATCGCTGTCCTGGGCACGGGGCGGATCGGGCTGGCGCTGATTAAGAAGTGTCTGGGCTTTGACATGAACGTGCTGTGCTATGACCCGGTCTACCAGAATGAGAGGTTTGTTACCAGCACGCAGCTGCTCATGGACCTGCGCTACCAGTTCGAGATGGTAAAAGAGAAGCACTGGATCAAATACGTCGGCCTTGAAGATGCTCTGCGGCAGGCCGACTACGTCAGCTTGCATGTCCCGCTGATCCGCGCAGGCGAAGGCAGCACGCCGACTTATCACATGATCAACGAGCGCACGCTGAAGCTGATGCGCAAAGAGGCGTATCTCATCAACGCAGCTCGCGGGCCGGTGGTGGACGAGCACGCGCTGGCCAGGGCGCTGAAGGAGCGCTGGATCGCTGGAGCTGCGCTGGATGTGTTCGAAAAAGAACCGCTCGCTGCTGATTCCCCTTTACTCGATCCGGAGATCGAAGACCGCTGCCGCCTTTTTCATCACTTTGCCAGCGCCGGACGCATTACGCGCCTCTCCACCGATCCGGAGAAGGGCATGGCTGGCCGCTGCATTCAAGGACTCATGGACGTCCTTGAGGGGAACTACGGCGGCGACATCACCAAGATGCCGTATGTCGTAAACAAAGAAGCGTGGACTAGCGCAGGCGTTCATGGCGAAGGAATTTGAGCAGGCTGCAAAAATAAAAAGGGACGGCCCGCAGGCCATCCCCAGGAAATCGGGTGAACGTGATCAGATTCCAGAGCCGCCTCTGCGTTTAGCACCTTTAACGTCCAACTCATTCACAACCTGCTGCACGTTAGGTACGCTGGCGGCGAGTTTTTCAACTTGCTCGCGCTGCGCCGGTGTGTCAACGTCGCCCTTGAGCGTGAGAACGCCATTCTTGGCGTCAAATTTGATATGCTGTTTCTCCAGCCGGTGGGCGATGATCACGGCCTTAAAGTCTTTCTCGATAGCGTCATCCACGTTGGCGTCGATTTTCTTTGCCGCACTCTCAACGCCCTCAGGGCGTACGCCGATTTCGTTGGAGACAACATACCCGTCGCCGGCGGTCTTGGCCAACTCCTCAGCGCGGTCTTTGTCTTCCTGGGTTTTCACGTCGCCCTTCAGGGTCACCAGTTGTTTCTCATTGTTCACGTCTACTTTCAAGTCTTTGTAGCCTGCATTGTCCAGGGCCTTGGAAACCTGGGTCTTCACGTCAGGCGTGCTGGCTTTGTTGGAACTGCAGCCCATCGCCAGGGCAAGCAAGAAAGAAGCCAACGTTACCATCATGGTTTTTGCGCGCATATTGAGAGTCTCCTAGTCGGTGAACCAGGGGCGGTTCTTGTGGTGTTGGATGCCAGCGGCCGCTTGTGGGAGGGCTATCGCTTATCTGCTGGCGACGGGCGCCATCGCCATGGAGCAAAACACTTTGGCGCCGTCAGCAGAGCCGAGCAGAGACTCACTGCAACGGTCGGGATGGGGCATCATGCCCAGCACGTTGCGTCCTTCATTGCAGATGCCGGCGATATTATCGAGCGAGCCGTTAGGATTGGCTTCCGGCGTGATGCGTCCGTCCGGAGTGGAATAGCGGAAGACGATGCGGCTCTGGCGCTTCAGCGTTTCCAAGGTCCGCGGATCGCAATAGTAATTGCCTTCCATGTGGCCGATGGGAATCCGCAACACCTCGCCCGGCTTGCACGCGTTGGTGAATGGAGTGTTGGGGTTTTCCACTCGCAAATCAACGAACTTGCAGATGTACTTCAACCCGGCGTTGCGCATCAGCGCGCCGGGCAGCAGGTCGGCTTCGCAGAGGATCTGAAAGCCGTTGCAGATGCCGATCACCAACCCGCCGGTAGCCGCGAACTTCGCCACCTCCTGCATGATCGGGGCGAACTTGGCGATGGCGCCGGTGCGCAGGTAGTCGCCGTAAGCAAAACCGCCAGGGACAATGATGGCGTCACAATTCTCCAGGTCGTGCGAATCATGCCACAGCATGGTGGCCTGCTGGCCGGTGGCGGTGATGGCGGCGTGGTAGCTGTCATGGTCGCAGTTGGAGCCGGGGAAGATGATGACGCCAAATTTCATAATTCCATTCTAACCACAGAGGGCACAGAGGAACACAGAGAACTTGGAGCGGGTTCTCACTGTTCCGGCGGTCCCCAATACTTCGGCAGACTCCGAGTCCATTTCCTTTCCTCCGAGATCCTCTGTGTCGTCTGTGGTTAGATATATGGATGGACTGGCAGGACTGGCGTTCGCACGCGCGCACCACTGGCACGGCGCTCAAACACTGGTTTATCGCACAGTGCCAGGACTCTCTGGCTGTAGCGCTTCTATGGCTGGTGGGATTGCTGATTATCGGCATACCCTGGGCCCCGCTATGGGCGATTCTGGGCGGAGTGCTGCAGTTCATACCAAATTTTGGTGTCATGATCGCATTGATCGGGCCAGCACTCGTCGGTGCTTTCAGCCACGACCACATGCGTTTCTTCTATGTGCTGATCCTGTTCGCCGTGATCATGGTGGCCGACGGCCTGTTCCTGCAGCCGTATCTGATGAAGCGCACGGCTAAAGTGCCGTTCTGGGCAGCGCTGATTGCGCCGATCGTGCTGGGCATCATCATTCCATTCTGGGGCGTACTGCTGGCGCCGCCGCTGCTGGCGGTGATCTATGCATTTCGGCGGAAGGCCGAAGGCAGCAATCCCGGGTCAAATTCTGTGTGACTGCCGATAGCCACGGCGGCGTTTGCGTGGCCGCGATGGCGAGGAAAGAAAACCGTTGACGGCGACGAATATCCAAAACAGCATGACGCCCAGCGGATAAAGACAGATTGCGAGATGGTCCATTCTGCGAACATGAGTACTGTCCTCAACCTGGAAGTCGCTGATGCCCGCGAACAGGGCCACGACAAAGATGAGAATCGAGCCCAGCACGATCAGCAGGAGGCTGATCCGCTGCCCGAGTGTATGGATCGCATTTTCGTAGACGATATTGCGATAGAACCGGCCTTCATTCAGCACCGTGTCTGGAAACACGATGTTGCGCTGGCGATTGATGACGTCGCGCTCCCAATCCCGCAGCTTCATGGGCTGAATAATAGCAATGCTCCGTGCTATAATCTACTTTGTTTTCTTGCGCTTCATAGCGCGTGCCGCGTCTCCCGTCGGCCGGTCTAAATCTTTGATTCTTTGAGGTTATCCACATGTCTGGCCACTCAAAATGGGCCACAATCAAGCACAAAAAGGGCGCGCTGGACGCCAAGCGCGGCAAGATATTCACCCGTCTGATTAAAGAAATTACCATGGCCGCCAAGAGTGGCGGAGGCGACGTTGAAGGTAATCCTCGATTGCGCGGGGCTGTCGCTGCTGCCAAGGCGGAGAACATGCCGGCCGACAACATCAAGCGCGCCATCCAGCGCGGTACTGGCGAACTTGAGGGCGTCAACTACGAAGAAATCACTTTTGAAGGTTACGGCCCGGGCGGCGTGGCGCTGCTGGTGGAGGTGACCACGGACAATCGCAACCGCACCGTCAGCGAGATCCGCCACACCTTTACCAAGGGCGGCGGGAACCTGGGTGAAGCCGGCTCGGTTTCCTGGATGTTTCACAAGAAAGGTCAGATCGTGGTGCCCAAGGCGGCCGCCAAAGAAGACGACCTGATGAACATCGTGCTGGAAACCGGCGGCGACGACCTGAACGACGACGGCGATAACTGGGAAGTCATTACCGCTCCCAATGCTTATGAGGGCGTTCTTGAAGCGGTGAAGAAGGCGGGGATTGAGGTAGTACATTCTTCGCTAGGCATGTTGCCGCAGAATTACATCAAGCTGGAAGGCCCGGCGGCCAGCCAGATGATTCGCCTGCTGGAAGCCCTTGAGGACCAGGACGACGTGCAGAACGTGTATTCGAATTTTGACGTCGACCAGAAACAACTGGAAGAAGTGGCGGGATAATGAAAAATTAGCCGCGAATGCACGCGAATAAACACGAATCAAACCAATTTGGTAATCGAGTAATTTGGTAATCGGGTAATTTGGAAGCAGGACGAGGTTATATCGTTCTGTATGTGATGCGAATCAGTTTTTTGTTGATTCGTGTACATTTCGGGAAATTCGCACAGGCGGTCCACACGGACCGCTTTTTGTTTTGTCGCCAAACTGGTAATCTCTCCTGACCCGATCATGAGGAGATTTTTGATGCGATTACGGACCCTGGTCCTCTCCGTGTCTCCGTGCCTCCGTGGTGGAATTTTTCTTTGTCTTATGTTGGCTGCTGCTTTCGCACCCGCGCAAGATTCCAAGCCCCTCGACGGCAAGCCCTGGGACCTTGGCGTTTGGGCGGGCGGCGGTTTTAGCGTCCCCGGCGGCACCAAGGACACGCACACGTTCAACGCAGGCGTTCGCGTGGGCAAGGTATTGACTGGCGATCATCTGGGCGGCTTTGTGCGCGGCAACTTTGAGTGGTCGGCCGACCTGATGCCGGTGTATTACGTCTGGCAGCCGGCTCCGGCTAAGAACGCTTACAGCGCAGCGTTTAATCCGGTGAACTTAAAGTGGAACTTCACCCATGCGGCGCGCACCGTGCCGTTCTTAGAACTGGGCGGCGGGGTGCTGTTCAGCAATCACGCCGTGCCACTGAATACATCGCACGTGAACTTCCTTACTCATACGACTTTGGGCTTCCAATTCTTCAACAATGATCGCCGGGCCTTCACGGCGGGCGTCCGCTATGAACACATCTCTAATGCCGGCCTGACCGTGCCGAACCCAGGGATTAATACGGTGCAATTTATGGTGGGGATGAATTGGTTTAAGTGAACTTTTTCTGAAATCCCGAAGCGAAGCGAGGGATCAATACCATCAGGAATCCACTATAGGTTCATTCGCCATACCTCCAGTTCATTGCGGCAGAGCGATCCCTCACCCGCTGCGCGGGATTCGGGATTTCAGAAAGAGCAGCCTTTGCGCCCTTCACCGCCAATCCGCTATCCTCTCCAGTGATGTCCACACTTGTTGAATGCGTTCCCAACTTTTCTGAAGGCCGCAACAAAGCGGTGGTTGACGCGATTGTTGAGGCCATGAAAATTCCCGGCGTCTCGCTGCTCGATCGCGAGATGGATGCCGACCACAACCGTTGCGTGATCACCATTGTCGGCGACCGCGAAGCTATTGCCGAGGCGGCGATTCGCGGCGTAGGCAAGGCAGCGGAGCTGATTGATCTCACCAAACATCAAGGCGCGCACCCGCGCATCGGCGCCTCCGATGTGATTCCATTTATCCCGATTGAAGGCGTGACCATTGAAGACTGTGTTGCCATTGCGCGCAAGGTCGGGGAAGAGATATGGAAACGCTTTAAGATTCCTGTGTATCTGTATGAATCGGCTGCTACCAATCCTGACCGCCAGAACCTGGAGAACATACGTCGCGGCCAGTTTGAAGGGCTAAGGGAAGACATCCTGGTCAACCCGGCGCGCTGCCCTGATTTTGGCGATCCGCGGTGCCATCCCACGGCGGGTGCAACTGTGGTTGGAGCACGGAAAGCCCTGATCGCCTACAACGTATTCTTGAATACGAAAGACGTGGACATTGCCAAAAAGATCGCCAAGGCGGTGCGCTACTCCTCTGGCGGGTTGCGGTATGTGAAGGGCGCGGGATTTGAGGTCCGCGGGCTGGCCCAGGTATCAATGAACCTGACCGACTTTGAGCAGATGCCGATCGCCCGCGTCTTTGAATTTGTGAAGCGCGAGGCGGCGCGTTATGGCGTGCAGCCGTTGAGTAGCGAGATCGTTGGGCTTATCCCCAAAAGAGCGCTGGAGCAGGCGGCGGAATGGTTCCTGCAAGTGGAGAATTTTGATTCGTCGATGATTCTGGAGAACCGTCTGGCTGCCGTTACCAGCGGAAAAATGGCGGTCGGCGGCCACTCCCGGAGGTGGGAGCGCGGCAGCAGCCTCGGCAGCCATGGCGGCGGCGTTGGGCAGCATGGTGGCTGCGATGTCGCGCACCAAGAAAGCGTTCGTGCAGTATGAGGCGCAGTTGAGCCAGGCGCTGGCGCGGCTGGCGCAGCTCCGCGAAGAGTTGAAGACAGCCATCGACGCTGACGCAGAAAGCTATAACCACGTGATGGCGGCTTACAAGCTGGCCAAGACTTCCGGCGACGGTGAGGCGGCGATTGAGGCGGCAATGAAAACAGCCACCAGTGTTCCCATGGAAACCGCGGAGAAGGCGCGCGAGGTGGCAGATATTATCGTCAGCTTGAAGCCGATTACCAGCCCGAATATGGCGTCCGACCTCACCGTGGCGTCGTCCCTGGCGAGCGCGGCCATTGTGGGGGCGCTGGCCAACGTGGAGATTAACCTGGGCTCATTAAAAGATGCTGGGTTCGCCGAGGACATACGTTCTAAAGTAGTGCAACTCCAGAGGTGAATACCTTAAGTAATGCGGAATAGCATCCTGAGCTGCACCCGAACGCATCAGATCAAACAAAACCGGATTAGAATATATGACTATGAAACGCACTCTTGTTCTTATGCTCGCTTTTGTGGCGAGCGGCCTGCCCGGCTTTGCCGCTTCGCTGGGAACCGCCGCGCGCACCGTGATTCCGATTGAGGTCCAGCAGATTATCAACGTCGACTACCGGCGCATGAAAAATTCCGATACCGCCATGGACATGAAGGCCAAACTGCTGCCACCCAACATGAAGCAGTTTGAGGATGCGTTGAAAGACATTGGCGTGAATCCCGATAAGGACATCGACCAGATCACGCTGGCCAGTTTCCGGCAGAAGGACCACGGGCTGCAGATGATCGGCATTGCCCAGGGCCAGTTTCCGCGCAAAAAGCTGGCGCTGAAGATTGCCAAGCAGAACATCAAGGGCAGCAAGAAAAATGGCTCCGTGCTTTATCCCATGTCCGGCGGGATGCAGATGACCTTTCTGGACGACTGGACCATGTTGTTTGGCGATGCGTCCGCGGTGAAGGCCGCGCTGGACGCGCGCGACAATTCCAGCATGAGCCTGAACGCCAATCGCGAAATCACTGACATGATTCCTTCCGTGGAGCAGGGAACGGTGTGGAGCGTGCTTGACGCCGACGGCACACAGACCATGCTGAAATCGGCGCTGGGCAGCGCCGCTGAACTGAGCGAATTTGACACCATGAAGAAAAAGCTTCTCGGCTCGCGCTACAGCATGGACTTCGACCACGGCGTGGACTTCAATTTGAACGTCCTCACGTCTGACAGTGTGACGGCATCGACTTTGTCTTCTGTGCTGAAAGCCGGAATGCTGCTCAAGAAGATGGACGCCACCCCCACGGAGAAGACGGCCATCGACGGCACTACCGTGGATTCTGACTCCGGCAAACTGGTGGTGCGCTTCAAGGCCGATGATAAGAGCTTCCAACAACTCATTGAGTCGCCGATGTTTGCGTCTGTAGTTCGGTAGAACAAGAGCTTAACCACAAAGGGCACGAAGGAATTTATTCTGAAATCTCGAGCGTAGCGAGAGATCCCCATCGAAGTCATTCTCTTCAGGCCACCCCTTATTTTGGAGTGGCCTCTTTGTTTGGTATTGCTTGGAACGGCGTCGTGGGAGCAGTGATCCCTCACCTGCACCGAACGCAGGTTCAGGATTTCAGACGAAAGCTCCTCCGTGTCCTTTGTAGTCTCTGGGTTGTTTAGAGGTCGGCGCTCACGGCCTGGCCCAGCTCTTTGAGCGACTTTTCATTTCTTCGGTACCACATCCACAGGCCGTGCTTTTCCCCTACGACGAGTCCTGCCTTGCGCAGGATGGCCATGTGGTGCGAAATCGTTGGCTGAGAAAGCTCTATGTGGTCCTGCACGTCGCAGGCGCACATGCCCACGCCCTTGCCGATGGAGCACTGGCCTTTCTGTTTGAGCAAGCGCAGGATCTTCAGCCGCGCAGGGTCGGCCACGGCCTTGAGGGCGGCGACGAGTTGTTTGTCGGTAAAACCCATATATCGAAGCATATCGATCTAGCGAGGTGCGGTCAAGGTTCTTCTGAAATCCCGAACGCAGTGAGGGAACCCTATCGTCTTGAAACTGATTGGTATACAACCTGGGGCTTTGTGGAAGGTAATAGGGATCCCTCGCTACGCTTCGGGATTTCAAAAAAAGAGCTGCTCTCAGACGCCGCAACTTTATCGGTCGCTTTGCATCTCATACAATCTGATTATGGACGACACCAGTGGCATCTTCTCCGGAAATGAGCGCAAAGAGAAAGAACAAGAGATGTTGCGTGAAGGGCGTTTGCCTCCCGGCCAGTCATTGACCCTCAAGTGGCCGGTGCTGCATTACGGCTCCGTGCCGCGCTTTGATCCGGCGCGGTGGGACTTCCGCATTCGTGGGCTGGTGGAGCAGCCAGTGCGGCTGACCTGGGAGGAGTTCAATAAGCTTCCCAGGGTAAAAACGCACAGTGACTTTCACTGCGTTACGCGCTGGAGCCGCTTTGATAATGACTGGGAAGGCGTCGGCTTCCAGGAAGTGCTCAAGCTGGTAAAACTCAAGCCGGAAGCAAAGTACGTTCTGGTGCACGCTGAGCAGGGCTTCACCGCCAACGTGCCTTTAGCTGACCTTGATCGGGAAGACGTGCTCTTTGCCACGCACCATGACGGTCAGCCGCTCACGGCTGACCACGGATATCCGCTGCGGCTGATTGTGCCGCATCTTTACGCATGGAAGTCAGTGAAGTGGGTGCGCGGACTGGAGTTCACGGAGAAGGATGTCCCGGGCTTCTGGGAGCAGAATGGCTATCACATGTATGGTGATCCGTTCCGGGAGCAGAGGTTTGATACGGACTAGCACTCAGCAGTCAGCACTCAGCCATCAGCCAAAGCAAGAACTAGCCGCGAATTTCGCGAATGAACACGAATCAAAAAGAAGAGAAATGATTCGCGTATCTTCGCGTTGACTCGCGGCCATTTGTTTTGATCCGCGCTCATCGGCGGAAATCTGCGGCAATGTTTCCCGGCTGAATGCCGAATGCTGATTGCTGACTGCTACTTCACAATCGCGTTATAGCCGTCGCCGGCCAGGCGGGTACGCATGGCGTCAGCGTCTTTCTTGTCGGTGAAGGGGCCCACCTGCACGTGAAAGAGGGGATCGCCGGCGGAATTGGCAATGAAGACCGGGTATTGCTTCTTGCGCAGCGCAGTGACCAGAATCTCCGCATCTTCCTGCTTGGAGACTGCTGCCACCTGCACCATAAATGACCCTCCGGCACCGTTCTTGGCGTCTGTGCCCGCTGATGGCGTAACGGACTGGTCTGGCGCTTTTGCGGTGGATGATGGCTGGGTGGCAGAGACATCAGAACTCTTGCCGGCGCCGGCATCGGCCGTGGTTGCGGCGGGGGCGCAGTTAGGGGAGCCGGGCGGACACGTTTGCGTTGTGGTTGCAGGCGTCTTGTTG
>Ga0209647_1004442_pt1 | contig 10560 bp, 8 predicted proteins | sample GraSoi_2013_60cm_FD_185827 | JGI IMG/M metagenome (GOLD analysis project Ga0209647, IMG submission 185827) | Grasslands soil microbial communities from the Angelo Coastal Reserve, California, USA - Sample 9_17_2013_60cm (SPAdes) (version 2) | ecosystem: Environmental > Terrestrial > Soil >...
GTCGGCCGGCTGGTCGCTCAATCGCGCCGCATCGGCTGCGAAAGCTCGAGCTTCTTCTCGATCTTCAGCAACCCGCCCGCCCAGTGCGGCGGACTCACCCGGCAGATCGACCAGCAACGCAACGCCCTTGAGCGCATGCGCAATGACCTCGAGCACCTCAATGGCGGCACCACCGAACGTGCCGCTCAGCGCCGGTCGCTGCTGATCGCGCTCGGCGATAATGGTTGCGGCCCTCAATATCGCTCGGCTGCGCTTGCCGCTCAGCAAGGCGGCTTTTTCGATCGTCTCTTCGGTAACAGTAACGGCGGCTATTCGACACCTTCAGGGCCGATGGGCGGAACCTTCCGCACCGTTTGCGTACGGACCTGCGACGGATTTTATTTCCCGATTTCGTACTCGACGTCGTCCGACCGTTTTCGCGACGACGAACAGACTTGCCAGCGCATGTGTCCCGCGGCGGAGGTCTCCCTTTACACTTACCACAACCCCGGCGAGGAAATGCAGCAAGCGGTCTCTCTTAACGGCCGGCTCTACACCGAATTGCCGGCAGCGTTTCAATATCGAAAGGCCATGAGCCCGGAGTGCAGTTGCCGTCGGCCGGGCGAAAGCTGGGCGCAAACTCTCAAGGCCATCGGCCCCGATGATACGGTCGTGCCGGGCGACGTGGTTGTGACCGATCAAAACGCCAAGCAGCTGTCGCAGCCCCGCGTCGGCGCGGATGGCAAGCCGATCCGCTCCGATCAACGCGCCCCGGCAACCGCCACAAATCCCGCGGCGCCGGCGGCTGCGGCGGAGACGCCGGGCGAAACAGATCCAACAAAGCGACAAGTGCGCACGGTGGGACCAACCTTTATCCCCGCACGATAAGCCGCCGATCGCGGTTGCTTTTCCGCAGCGCGCTCAAAAATCGAAAGCTTCGGTCTTTGCGGGCTTGCCGGAGACCAAAGAGACGTCGGGCGACGGCATCGGCGTCCCCGGATCGCGGAAGCGATTGGTGATCGGATAGCGGCGATCGCGGCCAAAATTCTTTAGGGTCACCTTGACGCCGGGCGCCGCCTGGCGCCGCTTGTACTCTGCGATGTTGATCATTCGTTCGACACGAATCACGGTGTCGTGGTCGAAACCCGCAGCGACGATTGCGGAGATCGGTTCTTCTCGTTCAACCAGCCGCTCCAGAATCGGATCAAGCACGGCATAGGCCGGCAATGAGTCTTCATCCTTTTGGTTTTCGCGCAGCTCCGCGGTCGGCGGCCGCGCGATGATGTTTTCGGGTATGACCAGACCGTCTGGTCCCTTCGCACCCTCGGGTTTCCAGCTGTTGCGCAGTCGTGCCAAGCGGGCCACCTCGGTCTTGTACAAATCCTTGATCGGATTGAAGCCGCCGTTCATATCGCCATAGAGCGTGGCGTAACCGACCGACATTTCGGATTTGTTCCCGGTTGTGACCACCATAAGATTAAACTTGTTGGAGATTGCCATGAGGATCGTGCCGCGGGTGCGAGCCTGCAGATTTTCTTCTGTGACGTCGCGTGGCACGCCGGAAAAAACCGGCTTTAACGCCTCTTCAAAGCCCTCGACCGCCGCCGCGATCGGCAACATCTCGTAGCGCACGCCGAGGACCCTCGCGCAGCTCGCTGCATCGTCGAGCGAATCCTGCGACGTAAATTTGTAGGGCATCATCAGGCAGCGGACGCGCTCCGCGCCCAACGCGTCGACCGCCATCGCTGCGCACAATGCCGAGTCTATGCCGCCCGACAATCCCAGCACCACGCCCGGAAACCCGTTCTTGTTGACGTAGTCACGCAAGCCAAGCACGCAGGCCGAATAGTCCGCCCGGTCTGCCTCGACGCTGTCAACCAGCGGCCCGTTTTCGCAACGCCATGTCCCGTTGCGGCGAACCCATTGCGTCGTAACGATCGCCTCCTGAAATCCGGCAAGTTGGAATGCCAGAGAACAATCCGAATGCAGGCCGAACGACACGCCATCGAACACAAGTTCGTCCTGGCCGCCGACTTGATTGACGTAGACCGTTGGCAATCCCTGCTCTGTAACGCGAGCCACAGCGATATTGAGACGCACGTCGCCCTTCTGCCGCCAATAAGGCGAGCCGTTGGGCACTATCAACATTTCCGCGCCGGTTTCCGCGAGACATTCGACGACCTCTGCGCCCCATATGTCTTCGCAAATCGGCAGGCCCAAACGCACGCCGCGGAAATTCACCGGGCCCGGCATCGGACCTGGCGTAAACACCCGCTTTTCGTCAAAGACCCCGTAGTTCGGAAGGTCGACTTTGTATCGCAGCGCAGTGATTGCGCCACCATCCAGCAAAGCCACCGCATTATAGAGCTTGCCACCATCGAGCCATGGCGTGCCGAGCAGCAATGCGGGACCCGCGGAAGCTGTTTCTCGCGCAAGCGCCTCGACCGCCGAACGGCAGCCTGCTTGAAACGCCGGCTTGAGCACCAGATCCTCGGGCGGGTACCCGGCGATGAACAATTCTGGAAAAACCACGAGATCAGCGCCCTGGGCAGCCGCGGTCTCACGCACGCGCTTCACTTTTTCGACGTTGCCGTCGATATCGCCGACTGTCGAATTGAGCTGCGCAACGGCGATGGCCAGCTTGTCAGCGGGACGTGCGTTCATGAGAAAGCTCTACCGCCTCGACGTCCCGCCCTGCAATGGGGTGCTTGCATTGCAGGCCCGCAGTCGCGGGCAGCCTCAGAACGGACCGAAATGGTAGCTGCCCTGCACAAAGACACCGTAAATATCGGCCTTGAAGTCGAGAGGCTGTGAAAATCCCCCAACGTCTTCGAAATGCGATCCGCCCCGGCTCTGCATATGCCAGTAACGACCTCCGATTCCGACGCTGATGGCGTCATCAACTTTATATGAGAGCAGCGCCTCAAGTTGATAACCCCAGCCATTGCCGTCCTCGAAAATCGGAAACGGAAGATCGGGCCGCAGCAGATGGTTGTCGCTTCCTGAAAACCAGACATACGGTAAGTAAGCGCCTTCGAGATCCAGCCGCCAACGTTCGGCCAATGGAAGGTCTGCATTCAGCCCGACGCGAATCGCTTGCCAGGTGTCGTCTTCCACGATCGCCGCGACGCTGTTCGGAATGCCGCCCGCGCAAATGTCAGGATTGGTTGCTGTTTGCTGGCAACCGAACGCTTTCATCCGTTGGTGAAAATAGTGGTAGCCAACGAAAGCATCAATCCGGAAGTCAGGGCCCCGCAGCAACGCGCCACCAAAATCAAAACTCAGGTAGCCGAGCGATTGATTCTGAAGCGTGCTGTTCGTGCTGGAATACGGCATAGTGAGAGGCGGAAAGTCTTCGTCCTGAAGGTTGCCTTGAGTCAACAGGCCCCCACCGGCGTAGCCCTTCCAGAATAGTCCCGTGCTGCTGTGGTCGACGCGCGTAAAGATTTCGAGCGAATGCGATTGCAAGCCGGTGTAGCTCAGCCGCGAAAGCAATTCATCGCGCGTGAAACCATAAAGGCTTTTACTGGTACTACCGAGCCCATACCAGTATCGCAGCGCGAACGAGGACGTGAACTCGCTTGGCTCCTGCTCAATGATAAAAGGATTTGCGGCGGCGGACGAGCCAGCGATTACGCAGAGCCCGAGCAACCCGAAGAGCAATTCCCGCACTTTGAACATAACGCCCCCGTGTGTCACGCGGGGGCGAGTTTTCAGTCCAATTGTTTTCGCAGTCGTTACAATTTTACCGAGCGAGTTCAGGACTCATTCGCATCATTAAAGAAGCAATAAGTGGATAGCTATTTACCTTTATGGATACTGAATAACGGCATCGGCCGGTCTAATACGAGTGCAGATAATGCAGCAGGCGCTGGCGAAATGCCGGCGCCCGCGGTTCCATTACATTCAGTTTCCTAGTTGCGCGGCCAAGTCAACGTTCGGCCGTTCGTAATCCGGCGCCGCCTCCGCTGAGCGGGACCGTGCTGACTGGTCTCAGCTTGCGTCCATTGAAGCTGAACACCTGCAGATTCTTCTCAACCATGCACTGGATCACAACGGTCAAATTATTCTTGCTCCAGGCTGCACCCTGACACCAATGGCCGACCTTTGCCTCAGCGACTTTCGTGAGATCGGTGCCGTTGATCGCGTAAATTTGGAGCAGGCCATAGTCGTTGTAAGCGGGGTGGTTTTTCGGTCTGTTCGAGCCGTTCCCCACTGTGACGGCTACATGTTTGCCATCGTGCGACATTGCCACGCCTTCCGGCGTCTGTCCGACGCTGATCGTGTTAACGACACGGGGCGGCTTCGCTTTGAGATCAATGACGTTGATAACGTCTGTATCGCCCTGCCCACCACCCTGATCGCTGAAAACAGCAACATCGCCCTTCGCACTGATTTCGATGCTGTAAGGCCGAACGCCGCCGACCATGAACATCTTGCTGTCTTCGACCTTGTTGGCGTCCACCGACAGGACCGAAACCTTGTGATCGCCATCGCGGGTTACCAAAGCCATTTTTCCGTCAGGCGTGAACGCAACATGGCTCGGGCCTGACTTTGAGTCGCCAAGCTGAATTTTCCCAGCCGGTGTGAGCTTGTTTCCCGCAATCGTGAATACCGACACGGTACCTTCACTGCGATTTGCGACGAGCGCCAGCGTGCCGGCGCGATTGATCGATACGCCGGCTGCGCCCAAACCAGCTTCCAGAGTCGCGATAACGGCCGGGGGTTTAGCCTTGAGGTCAATTACCGAAAGCTTGTTATCGGGGACGGCCTTTTTTGAGTTGGCGGGATCGACCTTGAAGGCGCCGGTGACCAGCGCGTAACTTTCATCGCGTGACACCGCGACGCTTTGTGGTGGCCCCACGACACTGGCGGGCGCTTTGACTTCGCCGATCACCTTCGGCGGTGCAGACCCGAGATCGATGATACTAACCGTGTCGGCGGCCGGATTGTCCGGCACGACATTGGCGCCGTCGACGAGAACGGCTTTGTTGTCGTTTGCGGAAACTGCGATTTGCGCTTTGGCGCCGACTGTGAGCAGCGACAGCGTGGCCACCGCGAAGGCAAACTTCGACGGCCGCCAAATTTGGCGTTTCATAGGACCTCCCCGGCCCGGACATCATTTTTTGGGAAGGCGGCAAGCGGCGCCGGGCTCGCGGCTCGCGCCCGCAATATTAACACCGAACGGAGGTGAATATTTCCGGCTTCAGAGCCCGGCGACTGCCGGTAAGGGCTTGGCCTGTCCGGACCGCTCTTTCTTGAGCAGCTCCGCCAGCAGGAAAGCAAGGTCGATCGCCTGTTCCGCGTTAAGCCGCGGATCGCAGGCGGTGTGATAACGATCGTTGAGATCGGCCTCGGTGATGGCGCGCGCGCCACCCGTGCATTCGGTGACGTTCTGCCCTGTCATCTCCAGATGCACGCCGCCGGCATAAGTACCCTCGGCCTGATGCGTTTCAAAGAAGCCGCGCACTTCTTTCAAGATCAAGTCGAACGGCCGCGTTTTGTAACCGCTGGCCGAAGTGATGGTGTTGCCGTGCATCGGATCGCACGACCAAAGAACCACTCTGCCCTCACGCTTCACCGCGCGCAAAAGCGGCGGAAGGAGGTCACCGACCTTCTCGGCGCCAAAGCGGCCGATCAACGTGAGGCGGCCCGGTTCATTGTCAGGATTGAGGATGTCAATCAGCCGGAGCAAATCGTCGGGCTTGCTGGAGGGCCCGCATTTCAGCCCGAGCGGGTTCTTGATCCCGCGCGCATATTCAACATGTGCGTGATCATGTTGACGCGTACGATCTCCGATCCACAACATATGACCGGAGGTCGCATACCAGTCGCCGGTTGTTGAATCGACGCGGGTCAACGCTTCCTCGAAGCCGAGGAGCAGTGCCTCGTGGCTCGTATAGAACTCGGTCGTTCGCAGCTCGGGATGGCTCTCGAGATCAAGACCACAAGCCTGCATGAAGCCGAGCGCTTCCGAAATGCGGTCGGACAATTCAACATAGCGCCGCGACTGCGGGCTATCTTTCACAAAGCCAAGCATCCACTGCCGCACACTGGCGAGATTGGCGTAGCCACCTTGCGCGAAGGCGCGCAGCAAATTGAGCGTTGCCGCCGACTGCCGAAACGCTTCGATCTGCCGGCGTGGATCGGGACGCCGCGCCTCTTCGGTAAAGGCGGCGTCGTTAATGATGTCGCCACGATAGCTAGGCAGTTCCTTGCCATCACGTTTCTCGGTCGGCGAAGAACGCGGCTTGGCGAACTGACCGGCAATCCGGCCCACCTTCACAACCGGCGAGGCGGCCGCGTACGTCAACACGACTGCCATCTGCAGGAACATGCGGAAGAAGTCGCGAATATTATTCGCGCCATGCTCCGCGAAACTTTCGGCGCAGTCGCCGCCTTGCAACAGGAAAGCCTCGCCCTTGGCCACGCGGGCCAACTGCTTCTTCAAGTTGCGTGCCTCGCCGGCGAACACCAGCGGCGGAAAGGTTGCCAGCTGCTTTTCGACATCGGCCAACGCTTGCCGGTCCGGATAATCCGGAACCTGCTGAATAGGCTTTTTGCGCCAACTATCGGGCGTCCAGCGTTCGGCCATTACGCGTAACTCCAGCGTTTGGCGGGCCTTATACACGACGGCGCCCCGCCCAGGCCAGTTATTCCAACCAGTTCGGTTATTTAGGCCTTATTCGGCAGGGGTGCCGCCATGGCTTATGGCTTTTTCGCGCATCGTGACCAGTTCCTCGGCCGCCGTGGGATGCACAGCCATCGTGGCGTCGAAGTCGGCCTTCGTCGCCCCCATCTTCACCGCTACCCCGATAACCTGGATCAACTCGCCGGCGTCCGGCCCCAGGATATGGCAACCGACAATGCGATCGCTGTCACCATCGACCAACAGCTTCATGAAGGAGCGGGTGTTGCGGCCAGCGAGGGTCGCCTTCATCGGACGGAATGTCGTTTTGTAGACATCGACCTTGGCCAGACGTTCGCGCGCCTGATTTTCGGTCAGCCCAATGACGCCGATCTCAGGGTCCGAAAAGACCGCTGTCGGCACGTTGCTGTGATCGACCGGCGTAGGTTTGTCGCCAAATACCGTATCGGCGAAAGCGTGGCCCTCGCGGATCGCGACAGGCGTGAGATTGACCCGGTTCGTGACGTCGCCAACTGCGTAGATGTTTGACACGGACGTCCGCGAGTATTCGTCGACTTCAATCCCGCCATGCTCGTGAATCTTGATATTCAAATTTTCGATCCCGAACCCTCTGACGTTTGGCTGTCGGCCGAGGGCGAACATGACCTTGTCGCTAGTCAGGGTTTTGCCGTCATTCAGACGGGTCACATATTCGTCGCTTGTTTTATCGATGCCTGCCACGGTGTGATTAGACAACACGGCAATTCCCCGCCCGCGCATCTCATTGCGCAGGTGCTCGCGGATTTCGTCGTCGAATCCCCGCAGGATGTTCACGCTGCGGCAGACCAGCGTGACTTCACTCCCGAGCCCGGCGAATATGCAGGCGAACTCCACCGCGATGTAGCCGCCACCATGAATGAGGATGCGCTTGGGCAATTCCGACAGGTGGAATGCCTCATTGGAAGAGATTGCGTGTTCGCGACCGGGAATGATCGGTCCCATGTGCGGCCACGCGCCGGTCGCTATCAAGATTGTTTCCGCGCGCACGCGGGCGCCGGTCGCCAAGCGCACCGTCTGCGCATCTTCCAGCGCAGCACGGCTCTTGACCAACTCGACCTTGTGACGCTCCAGCGTACTGATATAGGCCGCCTCAAGCCGCGCGATTTCGCGATCCTTGTTGGCAATCAACGCCGGCCAATGAAAGGTCGGCTCTGGCACCGTCCAACCGTAACCGGCGGCATCTTCAAACTCACCGGAAAACCGCGAAGCGTAAACCAAAAGCTTTTTCGGCACGCAGCCCCGAATGACACAGGTGCCGCCGACGCGATATTCCTCAGCGACCATAACACGGGCGCCATAGCCCGCTGCGATGCGCGCGGCGCGCACACCACCGGAGCCCGCACCAATGACGAAAAGATCGACGTCGTGGTCCGCCATTAACTGCCGCCATTACTTTGCAAGGACAGCCGGACCTAAAGCCGGCCAATAAGCCCTTAAAGTGCGTGGCCTCGCTTTTTTAATTCCTCGCGCATATTCGCGATGACCAGGTCGGACAAACGGTTCGCCCAATCCTGCGCAAATTTCAGACCCTCTTCGCCAACCTTCGACTGCTCACTAATCAGTTTACCGCCGAGCGGTGACTTGTAGAATGCCAGCAATTCTTTGAGCTCCGCTTCGGTGAAATGGAGCGCATATAGTTTGGCCACCTCGGTGGTTAACTCATCGAAACGCGGCGCGAGGTCTGCGCGCATTTTGACGGCGATCTCATTGAGGTCCTTGCTCAGACCTGGGTTCTGCTGAAGAAACAAATTTTTGGCCTGCTCGACCACGCCGGGGATCAGCGGATTAAAGAGCGTTGTGGCGCCAGTGACATTGACGATTTCCTTACCGGTCTGAATGGCTGCGACAGATGGCTGTTGCGCCTGGACGGCCGTGTTGAAAGCGACCAGAGCCAAGGCGAGTGCGACCGGCCTGGCGGCGCTTGTAACGACCTCTATGACTTTCATCTTCGAAACTCCATCTAGCTCGAGATATCAGGATCTTTCGACAATCTTTACGCCGTCCGGTCCGCCAATTATGGCTATCTGCGCAAGGCCAATAAACAGGCCGTGCTCCATTACCCCGGGAACACCCGAAAGCGCATGCGCCAATGCCGCCGGGTCGTCAATCCGGCCCAGCGCGGCGTCGAGGACCCAATGACCACCATCCGTGACGAAAGCATGGCCAGTCTTGCCGCGCCGCAACGTCAATTGACCCGTGCGCTGTAGCGCGCCGATCGCTTTTTCCACGCCGCGTTGAGTAGCCGCCAAGCCAAAAGGTGCCACCTCAACCGGTAGCGGGAATTGGCCGAGCGTGGCGACGCACTTACTTTCGTCCGCAATCACGATCATGCGCGCAGATGCCGCTGCGACGATTTTCTCCCGTAACAATGCGCCGCCACCACCCTTGATCAAGGAAAGCTTCGGGTCGATCTCATCGGCGCCGTCTATCGTCAGATCGAGCTCGGGTGTCTCGTCCAGTGTGGTGAGCGGGACGCCGCAACGTTTTGCGTCGGCAAAAGTCGCCTCCGAGGTCGGCACGGCGACGATGTCCAGTCCCGAGCGAACGCGTTCGCCAATCAGCTCCACGAAATGCTTCGCGGTCGACCCGGTACCAAGCCCGAGACGCATACCCGGACGGACAAATTCGACGGCGCGAGCAGCAGCTGCGCGTTTCTGAGCGTCGGCGGTCATCGGTACCGGCTGGGCAATCGGGCGTCGATCAACATTTATCGTGGCCTGCCTATCTAGCTCCGATCGCGTTGCGTGAATAGCCCTAGGCCGATGTCGTCGTAACCCGGCCTTGCAACGATGATAAACGAAGGCTAGCGATTTCCCCCATGAATGCTCCAACGATTGTCTTCGATCTGGACGGCACCCTGATCGATACGGCCCCCGACCTCGTCGAAACCCTCAACGTGATATTCGCGCGGGAGGGATTGGCACCGTTGCCTTATGAGACCGCGCGCAATTTGGTCGGCGGCGGCGCCAAAGCAATGATCGCTCGCGGCGTCGAGGCCGAAGGACGGGTTTTCCCGCCGGCGAAGCTCGACCAATTGTTTGCCGATTTCATCACTTACTATTCAGAGCACTTGGCCGACCGGTCTCGGCCTTTTCCCGGGGTCAATGATGCCCTCGACGTCCTCGCCGCGCGCGGGTGCCAATTTGCTGTCTGCACAAACAAACTCGAACGGCTTTCGGTGCTTTTGCTCAACGAGCTCAAACTTGCGGACCGTTTTGTTGCGATCTGCGGGCAAGATACATTTGGTGTTCAGAAGCCCAATCCGGACGTCCTGCGGCGCACCATCGCTGCGGCCGGCGGAACACTTCAAGGTGCGGTCATGATTGGTGATTCAATTACCGATATCCGCACAGCGCGCGCGGCCGGTGTTCCTATTATTGCCGTCGACTTCGGCTACAGTGAACGTCCCATCGCGGAATTTAGTCCGAATCGGACCATCAGCCATTTCACTGAATTACCGGCGTCGATTGCCGCCGTTTTGTCCGCATTTTGAAGGTCCGAGGTACCGAGTTATGGTTAATGTGGTAAGGTTAACGCGGCGCAATATGTTGCACCTTCATGACAGCGCCCGTATCCTTGTCCTTGCAACGGGGCGAGCGGTCTCAAGCCGCTCGAATGGGACGGTTAATATGATGTACCGAGTTCTTACGATCATTGGCAGCGCCATTGCCCTTGCGGCATGTTCGTCGACACCCGACTGGATGAATCTCAACGGTCTTAAACCGGGACCGTCGTTGGACACCGTCAGTTTGGAATCCGAACCTCCGGGCGCCGAAGCCAAGGCGTCCAATGGACAGACCTGCCGCACGCCCTGCGCGCTCGCGCTGCCAGTCGACGCCCCGATGACAGTGACATTCTCACTCACCGGCTATCAGCCTGAGTCGGAACGGCTT
>Ga0209647_1004443_pt1 | contig 10558 bp, 8 predicted proteins | sample GraSoi_2013_60cm_FD_185827 | JGI IMG/M metagenome (GOLD analysis project Ga0209647, IMG submission 185827) | Grasslands soil microbial communities from the Angelo Coastal Reserve, California, USA - Sample 9_17_2013_60cm (SPAdes) (version 2) | ecosystem: Environmental > Terrestrial > Soil >...
CTTTTGAGACAGCGTGGCGAACGTTGCAAGGCTATGAGGCGATGAACATGATCAGAAAAGGGCAGGCGAGCGGGGTTGGGAGAGGAGACATCAGCGGGCAAGTCACGTTCGTGGCCAGCCTGTTGGGAGTGGTCACCTAAGCTGAGCAACACGAGTCACTCTACGCTCCTTGCCGTTCCACTCGAGTTTTTGCAACACAACCGCTTTTTTTGTGGTGCCGACTTTGCAATCACGCTTCTATGTCGTCTTCGAGCTTCAAATCTTCCTCCACCTTTACTTCATCGGAGTGCAGCGAGCTCTCTCGCCGCAGGATGCTGTTCAGCAAGTTGAGTGGAACTGCGGGAAGCGAGCGCAGGAAGTGTGGGTGTCGAAGCATATATATAAAGAATGTAGGCTGGAGGCGGCTCCACAAGACAGGTAGTTCTCCTGTCTCACCGGTATGGCGCGGATGATCCGCGCTATCCGGATCGGCCCAAAGATCGCGTACGTAGATATCACCAAAGCGTTCCAGGGTAGCTGCCTGGGTTGGAGCCAGATTGCTCAGGGCGTGGATAGACTCATAAGGCGTTTGCGAGTTTTGTATGCCCATGCCCGCCCAGTTTGCAAGCAGGCAGATACGCCCGTAAATCTGCGCCGATATCCTGCGTTCTCGGAAGAGGCGGCGCCACCAGATGCTAAAGAAAAGCAGTCCAATGAGAGCCAGCAGGATGATGCCACCCAGAGACAGGCCAATATCCTGGGTCCATGGCACCTGTCCCTGCGTTGAGTTTATCGTTCCATTACCGTTGCTCGAATCTGACGAGTCAGGCTGCTGGGTCTTGCCATGGTTTTTGTTCCCAGGAATACCTCCATTATTGTTGTTAGTGGAAGGGTTGTTTGTACTGGTCGTGCCCGGGAGAGGGCGAGCAAAAGGCGAGAACCCGTTCGATGGCTCGAAGTTGATCCAGCCATAGCCAGCAAAGTAGATTTGCGTCCACAGGTGGGCATCGACTCCCCGGATGGTCCATTCAGTATGCTTGGGATCGTACTGGCCATTGGTGTAGCCATCTACTACCCGCGCAGGCATGCCCAGCAGGCGCGCCATGATGGTCATCGCTGAAGCAAAGTAGTTACAGAATCCCTGATTGCCGCTGCGGAAGAGAAACCACGAGACTCCTTCCTGGCCAGGAGGCAGGTTTACGTTCACATTATACTTATAATTCGAGTGCAGATAGCCCTCCAGGGCCAGTGCCTTGTCGTACATGGTGGTGGCATGCGCATTGGTCACGATAGACTGCGCCAGTCGAAGAATATTGGGGTCGAGATTGTCAGGATGCTGCAAGTACGTATTCAGGAGGCCCGGATCATAGTAATTGAGCGGGGGAGGCCCATCATAATTGGGCGGGAGAGGTGGTGAGTTCGCAGGAAGAGGTACCGAGCGTAAGGCTTGTAGATCAGCAGAAGAGACGTACGAAGTGACGGTGTAGCGCTCCCCTGCTGCCAGGTTCCCGTTTCTCGACAGCCAGGTGACTACCGAGCCAGTGTTCGCACTGGTCACGACCGTAGCAGGCTGATTGACGGAACCGATCTGTGACGCCCCAAACAGGTATGGGCTCTGCTCACCAGGAGGATTCACCACAGTGATCGTCTGGTGTACCGGGTGCCACAAAGCCGACTCGCTATTGATCGGCTGATTAGCATTCACCGGTAAGCTATAGGTGGGGCCATCGGTCCAGTTGCGCCCGTCATAGGCCTCGAAACTGCGCGATGCGAGATATTGCGTCCCATCATCGCTCTTCACCATGAAGACCACCACATTATTCAGATTCGGGTTCCCGCCCAGCGCCAGGGTATCAGCAAAGTTCCCATGATTGGCAGGAGTAAAACCGCCGCTTACTGAGACAAGGCGATTCCAGAGACCCTCGAGCTGCACGTACGGATTAGACCTGGTATTCCAGAGCTGCGCGGCCGCGCTATTGATATAGCCCCAGGGCAATAACCAGGCAAAGATGAGGACGCCGATGGAGATGAGCGCACCGGCTTGCATAAAATCCCAGCCCAGGTCGTCGCCGTAGCGCAGCCCTTTGCGCCGCCAACTCTGCACAGACTCATGCAGGTTAAAGCGCAGCAGGAGTAATAAGGAGGCAATGAGGAAGACTATAAGAAACACCACGTAACCTGACTGTACATTGTTCAAGTTGATGAGGAGAACAACCGCGTTGGCGACAATCATAAGCCAGGGGCTGCGTGTGCGAAAGACCAGCCAGGCGCTGGCATAGGCCAGTAAAAAACCGAGGGTGGTAATGAATAGGAGGAAGATGGAATCATCGTTACTGGCTCCCCCGGAGATTGCTATATGGAACCATAGCCGCAGGCCGCTAATGAAGGCAACAGTATTGCCCGCATAGTCGGCGCCTGCAGTCTGCCAGAAGGCAATCAACAGCCCTACTATAATAGCAATTGCATGCAAGGCAAGACGTGGAAGACGCCGTTGCTTAGCCGCAATCAGTCCGCCGATGAGACCGAGAGCGGTGGTCAATGACAGTATGTTCAGGTGCTGGACCCAGCCAACTGCTTGCACACACCAGATGGTGCTGTACACGACGGTAGCCAGCAAAAACAGAGTAAACCAACCTTCTGCCAGGCCGATATGGATGCCATAGAATGGTTTACGCCGACGTGCTCCCCCACTATCTGGCTTTTCGGTGATAATTTTCGCCAGCCGTTCAATTGCTGCATCTTGCATTGCCATTACCTCAGTCGTGTATAGCGTGTTTCAGGGCTACGCTCGAGCATTTCAGACAACGAATCACCACACTTGATACGCATTACAGGGACACCCGCACCCTCTAACAGAGCCAGTGTATCCTCGTCGTCAGGCTTATTTTCAAATGAGGCGGCGTTCAATCCTACAACAGCTACCTGCACACCCCTGCGCTGCAGTTGACGCACGCCATCATGCCAGTCACGCGAGGTAGAAGGCGTTATCACGATAGCCACAGAATTACGTCCAAAATGAATGGCATCCAGGGCCAGCGCTTCTTTCAGTTCAGGTCCTGAGCCCGACCTTACCACCGCCAGCAACTCTAGCACGCGCTCGATTTGCCGTTCGCCGCGATCGAGGGAGAGAAACTCCCTGCGCTGGGCGTTCACAATCATGCCCAGAGAGAGGTCCTGGCGCAGCAGGTACACGGCAATCGTCGCAGCAACCGTGACAGCATATTCCTCGGTTGAATGTTCGCCTTCACCTGCTTGCACCGCGTCGTGCAAGTCCAGAAAGATCCAGGCATCCACGGCAGGGTCAAGATCAAATTCCTTTACCATGAGTTTATTATAATGTGCGCTGGAACGCCAGTGTATACGGCTCAATGCATCGCCGACGATATAATCGCGAATGGTGGTAGCGTTAGTCGTCGCATGTAGCGCCCGCCGCGATCTACGCCCGCGGCCTGGCAATCCGCCTGTGAAGAGTGCAAAATTACTAATCGGTAACACGTGTGGCAGCACCAGCATTTCACGCTGCCCCGTGAGGAAAGCGCGGCGCCGGAACAAACCAAAGGGATCGCCGCTTGTAGCGGTAACGGGGCCAAGCTGGAAGCGCCCACGCTGCCTGCACACAGTGCGCGCTCGCCAGGATACGCGCTTGCGGCCCCCCATTGTTGCTACGTAGCCAGCTCTATGCCCGGGCAAGGTCGAGCCGTCGGCAATCTGTACCCATAGTTTGGGGATGACAGCCAGGTTATCCAGCATCAGGCGCTCATCAAAGGTCTCGCCAACCTGCACGCGCCCACTGGCGGCAGTACGGCGAAAGACCAGTTTTCTCAGGCTATAGCGTGCCCAGAGCCAGGAGAGGATGAACAGGATGACCAACACGTAGGTCAGCCGGTACAGGACATCCCAGCCACTACTGATTGCCAGGAAAGCCAGGACAATGATAAGCAGAATAGCTTGCCAGGGTCGCATAGGTTAGCGCCCCTTTCCGCCACCGACCCAAGCGCCTGGTACTGGCACACTCTGTAAGATCTCGTCCAGGATAGCTGTAGAAGTCACAGCCCGAACACGCGCCGCCGGGGTAACGATGATGCGATGTGCCATTGTCGGTTTCACCAGGATCTTCACGTCATCGGGAATGACGTAGCCGCGACCACGCATAGCTGCCAGCGCTTGCGAGGTACGGAACAGTGCCAGCGATCCACGAGGGCTCGCGCCCAGGTAAATGTTGTTGTGGTTGCGGGTCGCGTTGGAAATAGCAACGATATATTCGCGGATAGACGGATCGACATGGATAGTGCGCACCTGCTGCTGAATAGTTACCAGCTCCTCCGCTGTCATGATCTGTGCCAGGTCATCAAGTGGATGATGGTGTTGATGACTATCCAGGATGTTCATCTCATCCGCGGCTTTGGGGTAGCCCAGGCTGATATTCATCATGAAGCGGTCAAGCTGGGCCTCCGGCAGTGGAAACGTTCCCTCGTACTCAATGGGGTTTTGCGTAGCCATGACCATGAATGGCTCCGGCAAGCGGTTGGTTACCCCGTCGATGGTTATCTGAGATTCTTCCATTGCTTCCAGCAGGGCCGACTGGGTCTTTGGAGTGGCGCGGTTAATTTCGTCAGCGAGCACGATCTGCGCCATGATGGGACCGGGTCGGAACTCAAAGTTGCCTGTTTTCTGGTTGTAGACGGAGACACCAGTTACATCACTGGGCAAAAGATCAGGAGTAAATTGGATACGCTTGAATGTACATCCGATAGAGCGGGCAATAGCTTTTGTAAGCACAGTTTTACCCACGCCTGGCACGTCTTCGATCAGCACATGTCCATGACAAATGACAGCGATCAGGCTAAAAGCGACGGGCTCTGCTTTACCAACGATGACTTTTTCAACGTTGGTGACCACTCGCTGGACAGCGGTGGCTAAGTCTTGTACTGACTGCATGCATTTCTCCCCAATTAGGTAGAGTTGGAGTAGTGAGCTCCGATACTTAGCAATTAGTGATAGTGTATCACCTTGTCACAAAAGCTCAAAGGGAAAAGAATAGGTGTGAAATAGGCACCGTGATATTCACACCAATTACTACGTCGTGAAACGCGCTTTGTTACACAGCATGACCAGTTCGGTGTCCATTTGCTGTCCATAACATTGACATTGCCTTCACTCCATTCTACAATATGGACATATCCACATGGAGATATAAGGCTCCGTCGCATCTCGGGCTGATGAGGCGCATTTATGTCACGCGACTCAGACAGCAGACTCACAACATCGAACTGGCAAGCGTCAAAGGTGCCGTTGCGTAGCGATACGCTAGCGAATGGAGGACTTGATCATGATGCAGCTCACCGGTAGCATCTTAAGATGGATTCGGTCACGCAAGCTATTTGCCATAGTTTCGGTCATTATTTTGTTCACAACAGTCCTGGTGGCCTGTGGGGGGTCGCCGCCAGCAACACCATCAAAATACAATGGGAAGATCAGCGTAGGCCTTGATTCGGATGCCGTGACACTTGACCCATTAAAATCATCAGCGTTTGTTGATCGCCAGGTGATGCTGAATCTTTATGACACACTCGTAAGGCTCGATGAGCACAATGCCATTGTGCCAGACCTTGCTACTTCGTGGTCGTTTACCTCGCCTACGCAGTTGGTATTTACGCTGCGTACCGATGTAAAGTTCCAGGATGGCACCCCCTTCAATGCTGACGCCGTTGTCTTTAACATCAACCGGATATTATCCACTCCGTCATCGCCTCGCTTCAGTGAGATGTCAAACGTACAGTCCGTTGTGACAGTAGATTCTTCCCATGTGCGCTTCGAGCTTAAGAAGCCATTCTCCCCACTTCTGGCTACTCTAACCGACCGCTCAGGAATGATGCTCTCACCAGCAGTAGTACAAAAGCTGGGCGACAATCTAGGAAACGGGCCTGTCAATGCGGGAAGCGGGCCATTCATGTTTAGTGAATGGGTGAAAGGTGGTCACCTGACCATCGTGAGGAATCCCCACTACTGGATGAAAGATGCCCAGGGGAATGTATTACCTTACTTGCAATCCATCCGTTATCTCCCTATCACCAACGAGAGCGTGATGTTCTCCAACCTGGAAACCGGCACCATCAATGTCGCCGAGGTGCTTGGGCCTAATGATGTGGCATCTGCGAAGTCGAATCCTACTCTTATATACAAGCAAGCGCCTGCACTGAGTTTTTTCGGGATTATGCTCAACACGAAGGCGGCACCATTTAATAACCTGCATATACGCAAAGCCATTGAATGGGGTATCAATCGCCAGGAGATAGTGCACAGCGTCTTGAAGGACATAGGGGTTGTAGCACAGGGACCCCTCTCGCCCGTCAGTTGGGCGTATGGCAGCAGCATCGCACCTTATACGTACAACGTCAGTAATGCCAAGTCTGAACTCGCCCAAGGGGGAAAGCCCGGCGGCATCACCTTCACAATGCTGATCGCAAGTGGCTCTCCGGTCACTACCCAGGAAGCAGAGTTTGTGCAGTCTGAGTTACAGCCAGCCGGTATCACGGTCAATATCAAGCAAGAAACGTTTGCCACGCTGCTCAACGATACCGACCCGAGTACGCATAACTTCCAGGCAGCCATACTGGGGTGGAGCGGACGACCCGATCCAGATGGGAATATGTTCTCATGGTTCCACACGGGGGGCGGCTTTAACTCGATGCTGTATTCCAATCCACAGGTGGATGCTCTACTTGAGAAGGGACGCACTGACAGCGATCAAGCACAACGCACCACAGACTACCAGCAAGCAGAGCAGATGATTTTGAACGATGCTTCGTATGTGTTTATTAACCACGGGGTGAACATCCAGGCAACGACGAAGAACATTCAAAACTTCACGCTGCTGCCAACAGGAATACTGGAATTCACAAACGTGTTCGCCGGCTCTTAACCGAATAGGGCCGAGCACAGATAAGATTGACCGATGGGGGGAGACAAAATTTATGCTCTTGTCTCCCCCTATAGGCGTTTGCTAAGAGGAGAATACTCGTGGCCCGGTACATCGCGCGACGACTTTTCTTCATGCTTCCAGTTGCACTGCTGGTATGCTTTGTGACATTCATGACGATACACCTGATCCCCGGCGATCCTGCGCGCGTTCTTCTTGGGGAGTTTGCGACGCCACAAGCAATTGCGGCGCTGCACCAGCAATTAGGCCTGGATAAGCCTCTTCCCACACAATTTGCTTTATGGCTCTGGCAAGCCCTACATGGTAACCTGGGACAATCCATCCAACTCCAGCAGCCGGTACTAGACGCCATTCTACAGAGACTTCCTGTCACCGCAGAATTAGGCATATGCTCGCTTCTTTTCTCCCTGGTACTTGCGATTCCGATGGGTATCTACTCTGCCACGCATCGCAACAACTGGATAGACTGGCTTGCAAACGTATCAAGCCTGTTTAGTACAGCTATCCCAGGCTTCGTCTTAGGACTGCTCCTTATTTTCTTTTTCGCTGTCGATATCCGGCTCTTTCCCCCCGGCGGATATGTCTCATTCGATGAAGACGCGCTTGGCAATATTCGTGATCTCATTCTCCCCATGGTTACACTAGGAGCAGGGGCTGTCGCATTAAATATGCGGCAAATTCGCGCGAGTATGATTGAGGCGCTCAGCCAAGACTACATACGTACAGCGCGGGCCAAAGGATTATCAGAAAGGCAAGTGTCCTACCTGCATGCTTTAAGAAATGCCGTTATTCCTGTACTCACAATTGTTGGGCTGCAGGTGGGGACAATACTTGCAGGAGCCTTTGTCGTGGAGACTATTTTTCTCTGGCCAGGTATTGGTCAATTAGCGGTTACCAGCATTCTAGCCAAAGATTATCCTGTCGTGCAGGGGGTAGTACTGCTCTCAGCACTTTCATACATGGCGGCTAATTTACTTGTTGATATCTGCTATGTAGCCCTTGATCCGCGCATACGCTTCGATAAGAGGTGATTTACAAGTTCTGCAAGCGTATTGACTACAAGAGTAAATCTCAGGAGCACAGTGTGGCTATACCGACAGACTTTAGAGAAAACGCGGAGGCGATAGAAACTCAACTATCGATGACAGGTGCAGGCCGGTTCGCCCGCATAGCGCACGCGTTCCGGCGAGACCCGCGCCTCTGGTTTGGAGTTTTGTTGCTTTTGTTTGTGATAGCGGCTATCTTCGCACCCATTATCAGTCCTTACTCACCATTACTGTACCATCCATCTATTACGGGACAGGGGCCAAGCCTGGCACACCTGCTGGGAACTGATGCGCTTGGAAGAGATCAACTGAGCCGCGTTATCTATGGGACCCGCATCTCACTTTCGGTGGGTATCGCCACTATCCTCGTGGGAGGAGTGCTTGGCACTCTCCTGGGTTTAATCGGCGCCTATCTCAAAGGCTGGGTTGACCAGGTCATTACAATGGTGGTCGATGCGCTGCTATCGTTCCCTTCACTAATTCTTGCACTGGCCATCGCGGCTGCATTAGGGCCAAGCATTATCAACGTGGTAATCGCTCTGGCTGTTGTACGGATCCCCATCTATGCCCGTCTGGCGCGGGGTCAGACGCTCCAGGTAGCTGCACAGGACTATGTGACTGCTGCCGAGGTCAGTGGAACAACGCCCGGGAAAATCATGCTTCGTCATATCCTGCCCAACATCTTCAGCCCGCTCCTTGTGCAGGCAACGCTCTCTATTTCATTTGCAATCCTCGATGAATCGGTGCTCAGTTTCTTAGGCCTGGGCGCGCAGCCTCCAACGCCCGAGTGGGGAGCTATGATCAGCGATGCTCAGCCATTCCTCAACAGTGACCCGTGGATGATGTTTGGCCCTGCCCTGGCTATTATCTTAATTGTGCTCAGCCTCAATATCTTGGGCGATGCGCTGCGAGATCGCCTCGATCCGAGAGACATGATACGTGCGAGCGCACCTACACAAAAATAAACCTCTAGACGAGAGAGAAGTCACATGACAGCAACACATGAGGATCTTGAGACCATCCCTCAACTGTTCTATCAAGCAGTTGAGCAAGTGATGCATGCAAACATTGCTCCTATGCTTGCTCTGTGGTCTGAGCAAGATGATGTCACCTATTGTGATCCCTATGGATACCACCATCAAGGGCATGACGGCATCGTCGCCTATTGGCAACAAGCAGCTCAGCTCAACAGTCATGCACCGGGCAGTGTTTCATCGACGGCAGAACTGATTATGATGCAGAGAAGTGAGAGCATGATCTGTACAGTCATGGCAGAACATATCCAGGTGAGGCAAAATGATCATGTTCTCCAATTGAAGGCATTGGCAACGAATATCTACCGGTATGAGGGAAAGGGGTGGCGGATGATTCACCGTCATTCCGGGTCTCCATCTGAGAAGAAGTGATGCTCGAGATACGACATCTCGATCCAGAGTATCGGCGAGCGACTTTTCGTCCGCTCCACTCACGCGGCTCACATAAAATAGCGGACTCGTGCCTGTTCTACATACATAGGGCACGGTAGTATACTACCGTGCCCCAAGCATTTGCCTCCTCTCAGTATTTATGCTCCGGTGAGTGGAGGATTGTCCCAGCCCATTTTACCGACCTGATCGGATGGTATGTTGAGCATGACGAGGTCGATAGTCACCTCCTCAATGGCATCAAAGGGCACATAGACGTCACGCTGCATTGGCTGGTCAACGAGAAAATCGTTATCACGGACATCGCGGACCTGTCCAATACTGCTTTTATCTGAGCAGATTACTCTCATTCCCGGCTGTAGCTGGGATGAGAGACTTGTACGTGGGCTGGTTGACGCGTAGCCCTGACCGGGGGCTGGCGCACCGCCTTGACCGGGCGTTGGTGCGCTGGCTGTTCCATAGCCCTGACCAGGTTCCTGTGGAGAAGGTGCCACATTGGGCTGGCCCATCGGCGGTGGTACGTTGCCCGGCGCGTAGGGCTGGCCCTGTTGTGGCGCCTGAGCAGACACGGCCGCTTGCTGATTGAGCTGATGAGCAATTGTCGCCAGCTTTTTCGCCTCGGCTTCATCCTGCTGCAGGTTCTGTTGAAACAGTTGAACGCATTGTTGCAGCCCCATACTATGTGCTGCATCAATCAACCTGTAGTAGGCCGCCATTTCAATGTGCTCGCTCTGGTAGCCAGCGTCGATATCGTACATAGTCAGAGCCTCCCGAGGGGGCTGCTGCTGAACAAAGGTGTCATGGTCTTGCTTGAGGCCGTTGATCGTATGATTCTCCAGAGCCGTGGGCTGGCTGCCCAGGATCTGGAAGCACTGCTCAAGATTGCGCACATGTTGACGCGTTTCCTGCTCATGCTGCGTAAATGCCTCCCTGGCCTGGTTATCCTGACACTCCTGAGCTAATTGTGGCAGCACCTGAACCAGTTTCTGCTCAGCGTCGTACATGGCACAGAGATCGTAATAAAACAGGTCTCGCGGGCTCTGAATTGCCTGCATTGCTTGCTCCTTTCTATTTCGAACCTAAGAGATTTCTTACTTTTTCACTGCTGCACCTTGCACGAATGACGGTAAAGAGAAGTTACATCTTCGTCCTTGTAAAATCACAATGAT
>Ga0209647_1004444_pt1 | contig 10558 bp, 10 predicted proteins | sample GraSoi_2013_60cm_FD_185827 | JGI IMG/M metagenome (GOLD analysis project Ga0209647, IMG submission 185827) | Grasslands soil microbial communities from the Angelo Coastal Reserve, California, USA - Sample 9_17_2013_60cm (SPAdes) (version 2) | ecosystem: Environmental > Terrestrial > Soil >...
TAACTTTCCGCATCCACTTTTCACTTTTCGTGAGACAGAGGGCATACCGATGAGAATCCCCAAGCCGCTCCTCGCGCTCGCCGGATTGCTGGTCGGGGGCGCCGCGCTGGCGCAGTCGGGTTATCCGGACCGGCCGATCCACATCATCGTGCCGTTCACGGCCGGCAGCGGCACCGACATCATCGCCCGCACCCTGGGTGAGGCGATGTCGAAGAGCCTCAAGCAACCGATCGTGATCGAGAACCGTCCCGGCGCGGGCGGCACGCTCGGCGCGGCGCAGGTCGCGAAGAGCGCACCCGACGGCTACACGCTGCTGGTGCACTCGGCGGGCCACGTCGCGAACGCGGCCATCTACACCAGCCTCCCGTATGACACGGTGCGCGACTTCGCCGGCGTAACGCCGCTCGCGAGCCTGCCCAACGTGCTGATCGTCGCGCCGTCGAAGGGCTTCAAGAGCGTCGGCGACATGGTCGACAAGGCACGTGCCAGCCCGGGCGTGTTCAACTACGGGTCGGCGGGCAACGGCAGCGCGACGCACATGAACGCCGAGATCTTCCGCATGTCGGCGAACTTCAAGGCGCAGCACGTGCCGTACAAGGGAACGCCCGAGGTGTTGACCGAAATCGCCGCGGGCCGGCTTGACTTCTTCTTCGCGCCGCTGTCGTCGTCCCTGGCGTTCATCAAGGACGGCCGCGTGCAGGCGCTCGCCGTCGGCACCCCGCGGCGTTCACCGATGCTGCCGGACGTGCCCACGACCACCGAGGCCGGTTTCGCCCAGTCTGAATACGTGTTCTGGGTGGCCCTGCTCGCGCCCGCGGCCACGCCGCGCGCCATCGTCGAGCGCCTGAATGCCGACGCGCTCAAGGCGCTGGCCTCGCAGGAGATCAAGGACAAGCTCACGGTGCTCGGCGCCGAGGCGATGCCCATGAGCCCAGCCGACTTCGATGCGTTCCTCCGCGCCGAGACCGCGCGCATGGCGCAGGTGGTCAAGGCCGCCGGCATCCAGGTGCAGTGAGGCGCACGCTCGCAAGGCTCCTCGTGGCGGCCGCCGCGGCGGTGAGCGTGAACGCGAGCGCTGCGCAGGCGCTCGAGGTCATCCTCTTCCCCGGCGCCGCCAACTGGCCGCTCTGGGTCGCGCAGGAGAAGGGCTTCTTCGCGGCCAACGGCCTCGAGGTGAAGCTCACCTTCACGCCCAACTCCATGCATTTGATGCGCGAGATCCTGGCGGGGAAGTTCCAGCTCGGTCACGCCGGCTTCGACAATGTCGTCGCCTACCAGGAAGGGCAGGGCGAAGCGGAGCTGCCTTCTGCGCCGGACTTCTGCGCCTTCATGGGCGGGCAGGTCGGTGGCATTCGCCTGATGGTGCAGCCGGACGTGCGCTCGTACACCGACCTCAAGGGCAAGTCGCTCGCGGTAGACGCCGCGACAACCGGCTTCGCGTTCGTGCTGCGCAAGCTCCTGCAGCTCGGCGGATTGAACGAGGGCGACTACACGCTCGAGCGCTTGGGGAACACGCCCGCGCGCGTCGAAGCGCTGATGCAAGGCAAGACCGCCGGCACCATCGTCACTTCACCCCTCGACATCCTGCCCGAGTCGAAAGGCTTCCGGCGCCTGGCCGACGGCGACGCGCTCGGGTCCTACCAAGGTGTCGTCGGGCTGGCACGCCGCAGCTGGGCACGCGACAACGCGGTGGCCGTCGCCGGTTACGTGCGCAGCTACGTCGCCGCACTCGACTGGGTCGCGGATCCCGCGCATCGCGACGAGGCTATCGCGATCTACCGCGCGCACGTCCCGGGAATGAGCGAGGCCGCGGCCGCCAAGGCGTGGGACGCGTTGCTCGGCGGCAAGGAAGGACTCGAGCGCCAGGGCCGCGTCGACATGGCCGGCGCGCGCACGGTCCTCAAGCTGCGCAGCGAGTTCGGCCGCCCGCGAAAGGAACTCACCGATCCCTCGAAGTACATCTGCCAATGATCGGAGTCAGTCGCCGCCGAAGCGCCATTCGACTCCGGCGAGCCGCTCGTCACGCCCGAACCAGAGCAGCGCGCTCGTCGTGCCCTCGAGACTGACAAAGCGCCGGGCGAACGCTCCTTCAGGCCCCTTGGCATCCTCGCCCGCACCCAGCGCCTTGTAGATGTCACCGAGCGCCGTGCGTCCGATCCGCAATCCCAGCGGCAGCTTGCGGTCGGCGGCGGTGACCGTGATTCGCTGCACGAGGATCGCACCTGACGCGGGCGCGTAGATCTCCACCTCGATCCCCATCCCGGAAAGCACGATCACTCTGTCGACCTGCCCTGGGACGTGGAGGTTGCGGACCTCGCGGCTGCGCTCCTCTCGCGGCCCCACCAGCCGGCGCAACTCGTCAAGCTTGAGCGGACGCGAGGTGAGGCCGATGTTCTCCTCGATGAATCGATCGGCGACCTCGGCCGGCGATCCGGCGGCGCCGGCAAGCGAGGGCGGCGGCTGGACCGAGGCGAGGGTTCCCAGCAGCGCGGCGACCAGGGCTGCCCTAGCTCGCCTGCAGGCCATCTTTCACTTCCACGTTCTCGGGCTTGAGCTCGATTCCAGAAGCCTGCGCCTGCTGGAGCAGCAGCGTCGCGAAGTCCTGCTCGGTCCAGCCGCGGCTCATCATCGACTGGATCAGGTCGCGCGTCGCCGAGGCGAGCGGCAGCGGCACCTCGAAGCGGCGTCCCGCGTCGAGCCCCAAGTCCATGTCCTTGCGCAGCAGTGCCGGCGTGAACGTCACCTTGAAGTCGAGGTTCACGAAAGCGGGCGACTTGTAGCGCGAGAAGGTCGAGCCCATCACGCTCTGGTTCATGAAGTCTAGGAAGGCGTGCCTCGGAACGCCCGCCTTCTGCGCGAGCACGGTCACCTCCGCCAGCGATTGCGTGACCACGCCGAGGAAGACGTTGTGGCAGATCTTCACGATCCGCGAGAGCTCGCCCTCGCCGACGTAGCTCGCCGAGGGGCCGATCATCTTGAGGTAGGGCAGCGCCTCGTCGAAGGCGTCCTTCGGGCCCGAGCAGACGAACGACAGCCGGCCCGCCTTGATCACCTTCGCGTTTCCGGAGACCGGCGCGGAGAGGTAGCGGATGCCGCGCTTGGAGAGCATCTTGCGCAGCTCCGCCGAGCCCTCGAGCGAGATCGACGAGCACTCCACCACGATCTGCGGCACGCGCTTGGCGCCGTGCAGCAGGCCCGTCATCACTTCCTTGAGATCGTCCCAGGTCGAGACCATGCAGAAGACGATGTCGCGCTCCGCGATCTCGGAGAGGTGGCCGGCGACCTTCGCGCCATGCTTCGCGAGCGGCTCGGCCTTGGCGCGAGTGCGATTCCACGCAAGCACGTCGGCGCCGCCCTTGGCGAGGTGGGCGGCCATCTCGTAGCCCATGCGGCCGGTGCCGATCCAGCCGATCGAGGCATTGGTAGCTGACCTTGACCTAATACGGGTTGGCAATGGGGAGCTCCTTGGCTGGGTAGAGCGAGATGATCTTCGCGCCGTCGGGAGTAAGGACCACTTCCTCCTCGATGCGCGCGGCGGAGATGCCGTCCTTCGCGGGGCAGAAGGTCTCGACGGCGAACACCATTCCCGCCTTGAGCTCGTAGGGCTCGATGAAGGAGTTCAGGCGCGAAACCAGCGGGCGCTCGTGCAATCCGAGCCCGAGTCCGTGGCAGAAGTTCAGGCCGAAGGCCGCCATCTCCGTCTCGAAGCCGATCTCGGTGGACTTGGGAAACATCTTCGCCACCTTGTCGGTGCTGACCCCGGGCTTGAGCATCGAGATCGCGCCGTCCATCCACTGCCGCGCGCGCTGGTAAGCGTCGCGCTGCGCCGTCGAGGCGTGGCCCACCGAGAACGTGCGGTAGTAGCAGGTCCGATAGCCCATGAACGAATGGATGATGTCGAAGTACGCCTGGTCGCCGGGACGGATGAGCCGGTCGGTGAAGTTGTGGGGATGCGGGCTGCAGCGCTCGCCTGCGATCGCGTTGATCGCCTCGACGCAATCCGACCCCATCTCGTAGAGGCGGCTGCTGCCGAGCGCCACGATCTGGCTTTCCTTCACGCCGGGCTTCAACGCCGCGGCGATGTCCTGGTAGACGCCGTCCACCATCGCCGCGGCGATGTTGAGCAGCGTGATCTCGTCGTGGCTCTTCACCTCGCGCGCCGCGAGCATCATCTGCTGCCCGTCGCGAACCTCGAGCCCCTCGTCCTGCAGCGCGAAGAGCATTCCCGGCTCGCACATGTCGAGGCCGAGCGGCATCTTCGCCACGCCTTCCTGCACGAGGATGTCCTTGATTTCCTTCGCCGCCGCCTGGAAGAGCCCGACCTTGGGGCCGATCGCTCCGCGCATTCCGGGATTGCCGGCGTGCACGTGGTCGTCGTGGAGCCAGGGACAGTAGAGCTTGTGGTGGCGCGCCGCCGAACCGAAATCCCACACCCACGGGTCGCCGTTGCCGGTGAGCAGGCAATAGCGGATGAGCTTGTCGCGCGCCCATTCGCCGATCACGGTGCTCGACACGTAGCGGATGTTGTGCTGGTCGAAGCACAGCATCGCGCCGAGCCCGGAGGCCGCGAGCGCCTGGCGCGTGCGCGCGAGCCGGTAGCGGTGCAGGCGGCGGAAGTCGACGCGCTCCTCGAAGTCGACCTGCGTGATGCCCGGCGCCTGCAGCGGGCGGTGCCAGCGGTGCCCGGGATCCAGGTCGCCTTCGTCGACCGGAACGAAGCGGGGTTTGTTCTGCTTCTTCCCCATGCCGGAGCTCCACATTGAGGGTAGGTCGAAAGCGTATCATGCACGTCGCCGTCGACCACTCCCGGAGGACCAGGATGCGAGCCTCGATTCGCGCGTTTCTGCCGCTGCTGTTCCTGCCCGCGGCGCACCTCGCCGCCCAGGCGCCGGGCGGCGCCGAGAAGAGCAACATGGAGCTCGTCGGCGTCGACGCGCTGCAGGCGCGCAGCGCCTACCAGCCGGTGGTCCAACGCCAGGGCGATCGCTGGATCCTCTACGTGGGGCATCACGGTGGACGCTCGCTCAATCCGTTGAGCGGCGCGATCGAGGACAACGGCACGTCGATCCTCGACGTCACCGATCCGCGCCGGCCGAAACCACTCGCGCACATCCCGGGGGAACCGGGTAGCGGCGAGACGGGCGGAGCGCAGATGGTGCGAATATGCCCCGGCGCGATGCTCCCCAAGGCCGACAAGGCGAAGTTCTACATGCTGCGCCCCTACGGCAACCTCGGCCACGAGATCTGGGACGTGACCGACCCCGCGAAGCCTTCGCTCCTCACGACGATCGTGAAGGGCCTCAAGGGCACGCACAAGAGCTGGTGGGAGTGCGACACCGGCATCGCGTACCTCGTCTCCGGCGCCGAAGGCTGGCGCACACGGCGCATGACGCAGGTCTACGACCTTTCCGATCCCGCGCATCCGCGCTTCATCCGCGACTTCGGGCTCGCAGGACAACAGCCGGGCGCGACCGGCGAAGTGCCCACCGAGCTGCACGGGCCGATCTCGACCGGACCGAAAGGCAACCGCGTCTATTTCGGCTACGGCACCAACAAGGGCGGCGTAATGCAGATCGTCGATCGCGAGAAGCTCCTCAACGGGCCGAAGGAGCCGACCGACGCCAACCTCAACTATCCGCAGGTCGGAAGGCTCGAGCTGCCGCCCACGAACGGCGCGCACACGACCTTTCCCATGCTGGGGATGGACGTCGCCGAATTCGCGAAGGACCGCGGCGGCAACAAGCGCGACTTCGCCCTCATCGTTGACGAGTCGCTGGTCAACGAATGCCAGGAGCCGCGCCAGATGGTGTGGATCGCCGACATCACCGCGGAGGCGAAGCCGTTCAACATCGCGAGCTGGACGGTGCCCGAGGCGAGCGGCGACTTCTGCGCGCGCGGCGGACGTTTCGGCGCGCACTCGTCCAACGAGAACATGACGCCGATCTACTACAAGCGGGTGGTGTTCGTGACCTGGTTCAACGCGGGCGTTCGCGCGCTCGACATTCGCGACCCGTACCATCCGAAGGAGATCGGCTACTACATCCCGGCGGTGAACGACAAGACCGACAAGCGCTGCGTCACGGTGAACGGCGCCGAGCGGTGCAAGGTGGCGATCCAGAGCAACAACGTCGAGGTCGACGACCGTGGATACATCTACGTCGCCGACCGCGCCAACACGGGGATGCACATCCTCGAGCTCACCGGCGAGGCGCGGAAGGCCGCGAACTTCTAGGCGAAGTTGCGAGGCGGTGGGCCAGCGCTGCGAAGCGCTGCGTCGCCGGATTCGGATCCTCGCGGCGCTTGACCAGCGTGATGGGCGCCCACAGGCGGGCCGCCCCCTTCAGGCGGCAGTAGAGGATGCTCGCGCGGTGCAGGTCGCGCATCGACCCCGGGACGATGCTCACTCCGAGCCCCGCGGCGACCAGCGTGACGTTGGTCACCATGCTGCCGACTTCGAATCCGACGTTGGGAGTGAAGCCGGCGCGATGGCAGGCATCGATCACGTCGGCGTAGAGGCCGGGAGCGCCGGGACGGCGCACGAAAATGAACGGCTCCTGCGCGAGCGATCGCAACGAGATCGGCGGCCCGTCGCCCGCACGTCCCTTGGCGAGCGGGTGGCTTGCGGGAATCGCGGCGAGCATCTCTTCGCGCAATAGCGGCTCGAACACCAGGTCGGCGGGGTGCAGGACGGGCGCGCGGATGATCCCGACGTCGGCCTTGCGCGCCGCCACCGCATCGGTGACTTCCGCCGCATTGCCTTCACGCACGCCGACCTCCACGCCGGGGTAGCTCACGCGGAACGCTCCCAGCACGCCAGGAGTGAACGGATGCGTGAGCGCCGAGCTCGTGAGGGATACGGTCAGCGCTCCCACGAGGCCCTGTGCGGTGCGGCTCGCCCGCGTCGCCGCGCGCTCGACGCGGCCCAGGATCTCGACCGCGTCCTGGTAGAAGGCCTCGCCGCCCGCCGTCAGCTCGACGCCGCGCGGAAGGCGCCTGAAGAGCGCGAATCCGAGCTCCTGCTCGAGGTCCTTGATCTGCTGGCTCAACGGCGGCTGCTGCAGGCCGAGGCGTTCGGCGGCGCGCGTCACGCCCTTGGCTTCGGCGACGGCGATGAAGTAGCGCAGGTGGCGCAGTTCCATGAGGCCTCCTCGATGTATAGCCAGATAGTATCGATCACATACGAGGCAGATATTTTACAGGTGGGAAGGCGGCTGTTAACTTGTCCTTGTTCTCGCGCGCCTTGCGGAGGGGAAAGGGATGAAGGTCGCACGCGCCGTCGTCGCCGTTTGCGCGGCAACCCTCGCGGCCACGAGCCTTGCGCAAGGCCGGGCCGCGAAGCCCGCTCACGACAACTTCTACTGGCTGGGTGAGTTCAACAAGGCGTCCACGGTGATGGTGGTGGAGCAGGGCATCGTGCCGCCGGCGCTCGGGGCGAAGATCGCGGGCGGAGTCGCCAGGGTAATCGAGGATGGCGAGAAGCCGGGCGCGAAGCGTCCCGGCGACTACCTGCAATACGAGCCGCTGCTGATCGCCTACGCGGGTCCCGATGCGACGCGCATGCACTCGGGGCGCAGCCGCCAGGACATCCTCGCGACCACGCGGCGGGTGATGTTGCGCGAGCGCGCGATCGAGCTCGCCGACGCGATGAACGTGGCCCGCGACAAGCTCGTCGCCCTGGCCGGGAAGCACGTCGATACCATCGTGCCCGCGTACACCAACGGCGTGCAGGCGCAGCCGATCACGTTCGGCCACTACCTCCTCGCGTTCGCCGCGGCGCTCGACCGCCACTACGACCGGCTGCGCGAGGCCTATGCGCGGCTCAATCTCAGCCCGATGGGCTCGGCCGCGCTCGGAACCTCGAGCTTTCCCGTCAACCGCCCGAGGCTCGCCGAGCTGCTCGGATTCGACGCCGTGGCGGAGAACTCCTACGACGCCAACCAGGTGGCGACCATCGATGTGGCGGGCGAGCTCGCCAACGACGCCGCCCTCATGGCGCTCACGCTGGGCGCGTTGGTGCAGGACATCCACACGCAATACCACCAGGTGTCGCCGTGGCTGCTGATCCAGGAGGGGGCTTTCACCCACCCGAGCAGCATCATGCCGCAGAAGCGCAACCCCACCATCCTCAACTCCCTGCGCCTGCAGGCAAGCACGGTCCTGGGCGAGGCGCAGCTCTTCGCGATCGAGTCGCACAACGTGACGCCGGGCATGCCCGACTACAAGCGGGAGGGCTCGCAGCGCACGCTCGAGGACGCCGCCGAGATGTTCCGCATGCTCTCGTTGCTCCTCGACAACCTCGTCGTGTCGAAGGAGCGGGCGCTCGACGAGGTGAACGCCGAGTATTCAACCACCACCGAACTTGCCGACGTTCTGCAGCGCGAGGCGGACGTGCCGTTTCGCGTGGGCCACCACTTCGCTTCCGAGCTGGTCGATTTCGGGCGCAAGAACGCGTTACGGCCCGCGCAGATCCCCTATGCGGAAGCGCAGCGCATCTACGCGGAGGCGGGGAAGAAGTTCGGGATGGAGAACGCGACGCTGCCACTGGCCGAAGCGCGCTTCCGCTCGTCGCTCTCGCCCGAGGGGATGGTGAACGCGAGCCGCGGCCTGGGCGGCCCGCAGCCCGCGGAAGTGAAGCGGATGTTCCAGGGAGAGACCAAACGCCTCGCGGGCGACCGCGTGTGGGCGGCGGACCGCCGTGAGCGGCTCGCGCAGTCCCAGGCGAAGCTCGACGCGGCCTTCAGGAAGCTGCTTCAACAATAACGACGGGTTCTACGACTACACGGGAGATGAAGATGAGGAGAGGAACGTTGTTGGCCCTGGCTGCCGCGGGACTTGGATCGGGATCCGCGTTGGCGGAAGTCGAGGACCCGGTGACGCTCTATGGGCGCGTCTACGTGATGTTCGACGTGGTCGAGGCGAAGGGCGGAGCGACGCCCCTGGTGCGCCGCAACCGCGTTTCGGACCAATCGTCGCTCGTCGGCATCAAGGGAAGCGAGACCCTTGGCCCCGACCTCAAAGGCTTCTTCCAACTCGAAACCGGATTCCCGCCCGATCAACAGAACGCCCAAGGGACCAACAACTTCGCGCAGCGCAACAGCGGCATCGGGCTCCAGAGCCGCTGGGGAAGCGTCCTGATGGGACGCTGGGACATGCCGTTCAAGATGTCGCAGGTCGCTCCGGTCGATCCGTTCACCGACCTGTCGATCGCCGACATCACCGGCACCGCGGTCAACCAGGGCAATTTCAGCAACCGCGAGCAGAACGTCGTCCAGTACTGGTCGCCAGAGGTCGGCGGCCTTGCGCTGAAGCTCGCCTATGCGGCCGACGAGGGAAAGACGGCCGCACGCGATCCCTACAAGTACGGCGCCTCGTTGGTGTGGTCGAAGGGCGAGTATTACCTGGCGTACGCCTACGAAAGGCACCACGACTACAGCGATGGGACCGCCACGGCCGGCGTGAGCCAGATCGGCAACGGCATCGCCGGCTATTTCCGCCTCTTCGGCGCCAAGCTCATGGCGCAGTACGGCACGTATACCAAGACCAACGCCACGAAGCAGAAGTCGTATGCGCTCGGCGTCGACTGGTTGTTCGGCGGTAACCATCACCTGCTCGCGCTCTACCAGAACTCGAAAGATGGCGGCGCGAACAACGCGCCGCAGCCGAGCTGCACCGCGTTGGGCCTGGGCTACCGCTACGACTTCAGCAAGCGCACGCGCTTCCAGGCGAATTCGGTGAAGGTGAACAACAAGGTCGGCAATCTGTGCAACTTCGGCGCGGGCACGCTCAACATCGGCGAAGGGCAGGATCCGCAGGGAATCGCCGCCGGATTCCGCCACGACTTCTGATCACTTCTTCGGAAACGGCTCGCCGGGATAGTAGAACCACACGGTGCGGATGAGGCCTGCCTCGACCTCGTAGACCGCGAGCGCCTCGAGCGGCGTCTCGCGGATGCCGATGACGCGCTCGTGGTCGATCACCTTGTTGCCGAGGACGATGCGCGCGAGGATCTCGGCGTGCAGCGAAGGCGAGCTGAAGCGGTCGCGGTATACCTCGCGCAGTTGCGCCATGCCACGGATCGCGGGCTCGGTCGCCGGCATGCGGTAGATCGTGACGTCGTCGGCGTACGTCGCCGCGAAGCGCTCGAGGTCGCGCGCGTTGTAGGCCTCCAGCTGCCGCTGGACGACATCGGCCGGGGTCATCGTCCTCTCCTGGTCAGCGCTCGACGCTCACCACGTGCGCCTGGATCTTGCCATCCACGGCGCCCTCGCCGAAGCGGCGCTCCACCGCGGCGGCGGCGACCTCGGTCGCACGGGCGAGGCCCGAGGCGTCGCGCGCCTCGATCTCGTTTCGCAGCGGCGTTCCCTGGCAGTACGCGAGCGCCGGGATCTTCGGCGACGGGGCGCGGCTGCGCGCGGTGACCGTCTCGATGCGCGGCGGCACCCTGAATCCAGCGCCGGAGATGTCGCGCTCGATCGTCGCGCGGTCGTGGTACCCGTGCGGCGTGCGGGCGAGGAAGCGCGGCGGGTCCTGCGGAAAGAGCGTGCCGAGCGCGGTGGTG
>Ga0209647_1004445_pt1 | contig 10556 bp, 10 predicted proteins | sample GraSoi_2013_60cm_FD_185827 | JGI IMG/M metagenome (GOLD analysis project Ga0209647, IMG submission 185827) | Grasslands soil microbial communities from the Angelo Coastal Reserve, California, USA - Sample 9_17_2013_60cm (SPAdes) (version 2) | ecosystem: Environmental > Terrestrial > Soil >...
TCACCCCGTGGCCGGCTGAAGTTGCGGCAGCTCTGACCTCGGACTGTGTCAAGCCGCCCACGCGCCTCATAGAGCTGTGGCGCATTCGAAAGTGACAGCATGGGGAGGGGTCCCTCGCGATGGGACCCACGCGAGGGACCCGCTCTTGGATCTCTCGTCTAATATGAGATGGGACCCACCAGCTGGGCGGTTACTCGACGGTCGCAGTTTCCTGCTTAGCTTTGTGTGCGCCAGAGTTCACCAGATTGTACTCGTGTTCAATTTTGCAGTCCGATAAGGGCAAGAAGGAGAAATGCATAGCGGTGTATTCCGGTCCACATTCGCGAAACGCCGAGCGATTCTGAAACGTCGCGAATTTTCGCTTGGTAAGGGGGAGGTCGTAAGTTCAATCCTTACCGGCAGCACCAGACATGCCGCAATATGCGCGCTTTTCGTGCTCGCGCTTTTCGTCATCGCACAAACGGAGCGACGCACGAACATGGCAAAAATTCGGGAACTTTGTTCGGCGGACACTCTCGATTGTCCGGCAACCGCTCGCTGATGTTCGCTTGCCTTCTTTCGAAAGCTGACAAATAGCGGACGTCTAGTGGTTCGCGGCTATCAGCGCCGATCGCAAGGACATCGACGGTCGGCATCGCTCCCGATTTTTCCGCTCAGCTTGTGCAGGCGATGGCGGGCTTTGGCAGACGCAGCGGCGGAGCCGCCGGGACGCGTCGCAGCAGCAGTTTCTCGCAACGCCGCAGCACGCTTGAGGGCTGCCGCGCTCGAGCCACGCCGCTGTTGACAGACTCAGCGCGCTCTCGCCAATTCGCGCCGGTTGCGACCCATCAGACGCGCGCCGATCGGAAGGCGGCAGATGGCCGCGGTGATCGCCCAGCTCAGCGTCAGCGAGCCGGTGAGCACGATCGCGGCCTTCGCGACGGCGAACAACGGCGCGTGGAGCAACATGTATTGCAGCCAGATCACGAAGACGTAGTGAACGAGGTAAATGCCGTAGGAGTTGTCCGCGAGGCTCTCGAATACCGGCCGATGCCGCCCGGCAAAGCGCAAGAAGGCCGCCGCCAGCGCGAAACACGCGCTTGCCGCGCACAGCACCAAGCCGAGGTTGGCGACAAGGCGCAGGCCCGGCACCAGCGTTCCCTGCACGACCAGTGCCGTGGGCCCCACCCAGAGCAGGAATGCGGCGGCGCTGCCGAGGAGCCAACGCGCCCATCGCCGCGCCAGCATTCCGTCTCCCTCGAGCAGGCCTCGCTCGAAGCCGTATGCTCCGACGCCGAGACCGGCGAAGAAGTAGACGGCGTATTGCGGCGCAAGGCTCGGTTGAAACGCGAACGGGCCGAATTGCATCCATCGCCAAGGCTCGAACACGGCGGCGAGCGGCAGATAGGCCAGCGCCGAGATGCTTACCAGCGCGATGAAGAACCGGCCGGGATGGCTGCCGGCCTTGGCCGACAGTTCGCCCAAGGCTTCGCCCGCGCGCGGGGCGAGCCAATAGAGCCCGACGGCCGCAAGGTTGAACACCAGCAGCAGCCACAAGAACCACATCGGCCCGCTCGGCCAGAACGGCAGCGCAATCCAGTGCGACCAGAACGCCGACCAGCTCGGGTCAACCGCGGTGACCCGATAGACCGGATAGTAGGCCACCGGCATCAGCACATAGAGCCCGATCACGAACGGCACGCCGAGGCGCAGGAAGCGGTCGTAGAGGAATTTCCTGCCGCCCTTGCGCGACAGGCCCGGCCAGACGAACAGGCCGGACAAAAAGAACAGCAGCTGCATCAGGTACGAATACTGGAACGCACAGAACAGGTCGAAGCCGAGCCAGCGCGCGCTATCGACGATCGGGTTCGCCCTCCAGCCATAAGGGGCAATATCGAAAGGGAGCGCAGCATCAGGCTGCGAGTTGATGTAGGCGATACATGAATGGAATGCCACCACCATGAGGATGGCAAAGCCGCGCAGGTTGCTCAGGGCCAGGCTCGACTTGGTCATGGTGCGGACTGCTATCGCATTTCCTCATACCGGCAAAGTACACCGCGATATCGCACCCGGTCTCGAGCAAGCAAACGTCCTGCGGCATTCTCCCATCGGTGCCATTATGCTTTAATTCGCCGTCCGTACAACGAGTGCCTGCCGGGCTCCGGCAAGAAACTCGCCGTCGCAACAAACCGGCTGATCGCGGCATTCACAGCTCCAGCTAACGGGTTGAGGCGCGCATGGGCGGCCATTCGAGCAACCGATGAGCGTGCGGGCCGAGCTTCTGCGTTTGGCCCTGCGCCTCTTGAAAAAGTGGCACAGTCGCAAGTACGTGCCGATTGCGACGGCTCGGCGCCGGCTCAAGCGCATCGAAACCTTCGTTCCACGCCCGCCGGCAGGGACGCAAACGACTGCGATCGACGCAGGCGGCGTCAATGCCGTGCGCGTCGCAGTGCGCCAAGCGCGCAGCGACCGCTGCGTTCTCTATTTCCACGGTGGCGCCTACGCCATCGGCACCGCGAAGCTGCTGCGAGATTTCACCTGGCGGATCGGCGCCGCCGCGCGCGCCCACGTGCTCTATTTCGATTATCGGCTCGCCCCCGAGCATCCGTTTCCGGCGGCGCTCGAGGATGCGGTCGCGGCCTATCGCTGGCTCGCCGGCCGTTTCGATGCCCGCAGGATCGCCTTCTTGGGGGATTCGGCGGGCGGCGGTCTGGCGCTGGCCACGCTCTATAAGCTACGCGATGAAGGTATAGCGTTGCCGGCCGCCGCGGTCGCGGTTTCGCCCTGGACCGACCTCGCGCTGACCGGCCCGTCGCTGCGGGCGAACGCGGCGGCCGACCCGATGCTCAACGTGGCGAACCTTCCGACGCTCGCGAACGACTACCTCGCTGGCGCCGATCCGCGCCATCACTATGCCTCTCCGCTCTACGGCGACGCGTCCGGGCTGCCGCCGATACTGATTCACGTCGGCAGCGACGAGATCCTGCGCGACGACTCCATCCGAATGGCCGAGAAATTGAAAGCGGCGGGATGCGACGTGGAAATCGAAGTGTGGCCGCGCATGCCGCACGCGTGGCACCTGTTTGCGCGCATCATACCGGAGGGCCGTCACGCGCTGGCGCGGATCGGCACGTTTCTGCAGCGAAGGCTCTGACGCTCGCCGCTGGGATGGCGGGCTAAGATTTGCTCGCGCGCGAATGCGGTGTTTTCGCTTTACGCAGCGTTACGAGCTAAGAAGCCAAACCACCTTCTCATGCACGCATGGTCCTTCGCCGTTTTCGCAAGGAAATTATCCTTGCAAGCTTTGCGGCAGAAGCGCAGGCCCCAATGGTGATGACAGACAAGACCGAACTTGCCACCACAGTATGAACAGCGGTTCTCCGACTTGGTCATGACGCGCTCCTCCGGCTGCAGGCATCGGCACGGCGGCGAATTTCGTTGACTCGTCTAGCTTCAACTCCATCAGCGCTGCGCGCTTGCCGGCAACGCAGCGCTGCGCTGGCGGTCAGGTAAGCACGCTGCATTGCTGCGAGATGTCCGCCGAATTAACGTTTCGCAATCAAGTCGGCGAACAGATCGTCCGTATCCCTCAAGGTGTCAGGCCGGGCGAGTTGCCGGTCGTGCTGCCGTCTCAAATGTGGGTGGAACTGGCTACGTACTCAGCGGCTGTGGGCGGAGCGGCGCGGCGTTTTCGAAACTGCGCTTCCTCGGCGTCATCGGCGCAAAACTCCGAGCAGAAGTGCTGCCCGGCGGACGTGCGCCAGACTTCCACGTAGCCATCGCGGGGGCGGAACGGCTCGCCGCAGAACATGCAGCAGCGCGGGCTGCCGTTCATGAGATACCTGCTGCTCGTGAGCATCGGAATCTCTCCACCAACTTGGGGTATCTCAATGGTGCGTCGCGATTCGTTAATGCTTGATTAACTTGCGCCTACGCGCCGCCAAGACGCTCGGAATGACGAACTGAGAGGATTGCTGCGCCCCGACACGCAACCCTTCGCGGCACGCACGAGTTTTGCAGCGCTTGTTGGCGTCTGACGCTCCCCGCCGCGTATGTGGCAAATTAACCACACCCGGACGAAATCCCGTCACGCCCGCGAATTTGGCCGTCATCGGGCCATGGTTTGCACCCCCAGTACGGGTCGGACATCGGTGGGGGGAGTACGAACGTGTCTTCCATCAACAGCACTTGGCGCGCGGGCAGCAGCGCACATCGCTTCTGTTGCCGTCCGCGCAAGGTCTCATCCTCAGGCATGCCGGTAGCGCTGCGGTTGCTCGCCGTGGCGCTGACTGCAGCGGCGCTGGCAGCCTGCGCGCAGCAGCCGCCCGTGATGACCAGCAGCCGTCCGGCCGTGCAGGAGGGCGCCCGCAAGACGGTCGCCCGGCATCGCGCGCCGTCGGTCGTCGCCAGATATCATGCGCAGCCGGCGAGCGAGCAACAGACCGGGGGCACGAAACGCGGGAACTATGGGCTTGCGAGCTTCTACAGCTACGACCCGCACACCGCGAGCGGCGAGAAGTTCGACAAGAACGAATTGACCGCCGCCCATCGGACATTGCCGTTCGGGACGCGGCTGCGCGTCACCGACGTCGATACCGGACGCTCGGTGACGGTGCGCGTCAACGACCGCGGCCCGTTCGTTCGCGGCCGCGTCGTGGACGTCTCGGCGTCCGCCGCCGAAACGCTCGGCATCACCGGAAAAGGCGTCGCGAAGGTCAAGGTCGACGTCGTCGAAGCCGGCGCAAAATAGCCTTCCTGCGAACCATCCCGAGGAAATACCGCGAGCGCGCGGCACGATATGAGGAGAGCGGCACGACGGCCACACGGCCGCCGCGCCGCCTCCTCATGAACAAGCCTGGACGGTCGCAGCCGAAGCGAAGCAAAAGCACGCGCTTAACGCGCGTCAAAGACGCGCGTGAACGCGCTTAAGCCACGCAGAACCGGCGCGCGCGAAGGCGCTGAAGACTACTGCGCCCGACGGCGCTTACGCAGATTGCGCAAGCGCGTCCACTTGGGGGCGTCTCCAAATTCCCCCGCGAGCCAGAGAATGAAACCACCGAACGCCAGAATAGCAATCTCCCCGAACATCAGAAGTAACAGCACCACCCACGTGGACTGATGCATCAAGCCGCCCCGTCGTTTTTGCGACCCCCATTTGTTGTGGTTGGGCGACATGGCAGCAGAAAATCGGTCCGGCACTGTGGGCCCGATTCAAATAAATGCAAAGCGTTGCAAAAATCTCACAGTTCTTGCTATGCGTCCTGGCAGCGAATGTGCCGCTGGATACCGTCGCCCGTGTCATCGAGCGGCGCGGTTGAGTCTCGCGCGCAAAAGGCTCATTCTCCGCCTCAGCCCACGGAAAGCAGACCGCCATGACCGTCGCACGCTTCCCCCAGCTCGCCCATTGGGGCGCCTTCACGGCCCTGGTCGAGGACGGACGTGTGGTCGGCTGCGAGCCGTTTGCACGCGACCCTGCGCCGTCGAACATGCTCGACGCCATCCCCGAGATGGTGCACTCGCCTTTACGCATCGCGCGGCCCGCCATCCGCGAAGGCTGGCGCGAGGGAAAGGAGCGCACCGGCGCCGACCGTTTCCGCGAGGTATCCTGGGAGGAAGCCCTCGCCGCCGTCGCCTCCGAGCTTGCGCGCGTGCGCGAAGCATTCGGTCATGCCGCGATTCTCGGCGGCTCCTATGGCTGGTCGTCGGCAGGCCGCGTCCATCATGCCCGCAGCCTGCTGCGGCGGTTTCTGTTCCTCGGCGGCGGCTGCGTCGACCAGGTCGCCAATTACAGCTTCGGCGCGGCGCAATACGTCCTGCCGCGGGTGATCGGCACCTTCCAGCCGGTGGTAGGCCAGGTCACCGACTGGTCCTCGATCGTCAAGCACGCGCGGCTGATCCTTGCCTTCGGCGGGCTCGCCACCAAGAACGGCCAAGTCACCTCCGGCGGCGCCGGCGCGCACACCATGGAGACGTGGCTGAGACGCGCGAAAGAGGCCGGCATCGAGTTCGTTTCCATCACCCCGCTCAGGTCCGATTCGCCCGACTTTCTCGGCGCACAATGGGTGCCTATCCGCCCCAATACCGACACCGCGCTGATGCTGGCGATGATGCACACGCTTCTCACCGAAGCGCGCTACGATACGGAGTTCGTCGCACGCTATTGCGTCGGCTTCGAGCCTTTCCGCCGCTACCTGCTCGGTCTCGATGATGCCATAGCGAAGGACGCGCAGTGGGCCGAGGCGATCACCGGGGTCGGCGCCGATACCATCCGCGAGCTCGCGCGCCGCGCGGCCGCCACCCGCAGCATGATCACTTGCGCGTGGTCGCTTCAGCGCGCGCACCATGGCGAGCAGCCCTATTGGGCTTCGATCGTGCTGGCGGCGATGCTGGGCGGCATCGGGCTACCCGGCGGCGGCTTCGGCTTCGGCCACGGCTCGACCAACGGCATCGGTGTGCCGCGCGTCGACGTGGCGGGACCCGAGGTGCCGCTGCCGCTCAACCCGGCGCGCGCCATGATTCCGGTGGCGCGCATCGCCGACATGCTCCTCGATCCGGGCGCGAGCTATGCCTTCAACGGCCGCCGCTATACCTTCCCGGATATTCGCCTGGTCTACTGGGCCGGCGGCAATCCCTTCCATCACCATCAGGATCTCAACCGCCTGCAGCGCGCCTGGCAGAAGCCGCAGACGGTGATCGTGCACGAGAGCTGGTGGACGCCGACCGCGCGCCATGCCGACATCGTGCTGCCGGCCACCACCACGCTCGAGCGCAACGACGTCGGAGGCTCGACCCGCGACACGTTCGTTCTCGCCATGCACCGCGCCATCGACCCGATCGGCGATGCGAAGAACGATTTCGATATTTTCCGCGCGCTGGCGCGGCATCTCGGCTACGAGAGCGCGTTCACCGAAGACCGCGACGAGATGGCTTGGTGCCAATGGGTCTACGATCAGGTGCGCGCGAGCGCCACCGCCAAGGGCGTCGCGCTCCCCGGCTTCCAGCAGTTCTGGGCCGAAGGCTTCGTTGAACTGCCGCCGTGCGAGCGCGATTACGTGCTGTTCGAAGATTTCCGCCGCGATCCGGAGCGCCATCCGCTCAAGACTCCGTCCGGGCGCATCGAGATCGTCTCCGAGGCGGTTGCCGGCTTCGACTATGCGGACTGCCCGCCTCACCCGACCTGGATTCCGCCGGCGGAGTGGCTCGGAAGCGCGGCCGCGCAACGATGGCCGATCCATCTGGTGACGCATCAGCCCGCGAGCCGCCTGCACGCCCAGATGGATCCCGGACCGGTGTCGCGCCGGCAGAAGGTTGCGGGTCGCGAGCCGGTGCGCATCAATCCGCAGGACGCGGCGCGGCGCGGCATTCACAACGGCGATATCGTGCGCCTGTTCAACCCCCGCGGCGCCTGTCTCGCCGGTGCCATAGTCGATGCCGACGTGATGCCAGGGGTGGTGGTGATGGCCACCGGCGCCTGGTTCGATCCGGCGGATGTGGCGGGCGAGCCCGAGCGGCACGGCAATCCCAACGTGCTCACCCTCGACATCGGGACGTCGCCGCTCGCGCAGGGAACGAGCGCGCTGACCGCGCTGGTCGAGATCGAGCGCTGGGACCAGCCGGCGCCGGCGGTTCGCGTGTTCACGCCGCCGATCGTTGCGGCCGCCGGCTAGAGGCGTCCACCTTACTGAACGCCCGCAGCGTGCAGGTATTGCAGATCGACGAAGCGCTCGGCCGCGGGCAGCGGCGGCTTGATCGTCTCGCCCTCGGCCATCAAGGCAATGACCTGTTCCATTCCTTTGAGGTTGATCTCGCCTAATTTGGGCAAGATGCCGCGCTCGGGTTCGAAGTAAAGCGCGAGCGTCAGTTTGGCGTTCGCCTCGGCGAAACCTGTCGTCTCGACGATGGTCTTGAGAACATCCTCGTGGTTGGCGGGATCGCGAATGAACTTGAACGCCGAGGACAGGGCGCGCACGTAACGCACGACGGTGTCTTTGTTGGCGGCCGCCCAGGAGCGCCGCGCCGCCGTGACGGTGTAGAGATATTCGGGGACGGCGTCGGTCGACAGCCCGAGCAACCGATAGCCCCGCCGCATTGCGACAAAGTCCTGGGGCTGGCCCAGCGGAACCGCATCACAATCGCCGGCGGTCAGACAGGAGAGGCGGTCGGGCGTTCCATCCACGAACCTGGTGCGAAAGTCCTCTTTCCGCAATCCGTTGAGGGCCAGGAGCTTGCGTATCGCGATCGTGATCGAACCGTTTTCCGCCGCGACGCCGATCAGTTTCCCCTTGAGGTCAGCATAGGTTTTATTCTCCGGCTTGGCGACGAGACTGTAGACCGGATTGTTGAATTCGGCGGCAATGGCGACGGCGTCGGAGCCAGCAAGCGCCGCCTGGATCAGAAACGGTGTTGCCACATGGCTGATGTCGGCCGTCCCGTCGTGCAGCGCCGCGATCAGCCGCTCGCCTCCGCCCGGAACAGGAAGCATGCTGAAATCCAAGCCTTCGCGGACGAAATAGCCTTCGCGCTCCGCAACGAGGAGCGGCAGCGCGAAGATACTGCGCAGCGCCGAATAGGCTTGGCCGTAGCGGAGCGGGATCGCTTGGGCGGAGGCGCCCTCACAGGCGCAAAAGCAAAGCAGCGCCGCGATGATGGCACGCATGAATGGTCACTCCATGCCGGTCGGCTGCGTCAGGGCTCGGCGTCGCCCGACCACCGGATCGCCTATCGCTTCGGCGCGAAGTCCTGATCGGGGAATGGCGATGCGTCCGGCGCCTTGATGACGATGAAGGGGTGATCGGTCGTCGCGTGGCAGGCATTGCATCCCTTGGTGAGGCTTTCATAGGCCTCATCGAATTGGCGCTGATAGCCGAGCTTGATCGCGAAATCGAGGAGCGTGAGGGGCTGCGTCACGGCAGCGTCGGCCAGGTCCGGCACCGGCAAGCCCTTGAAGCGAGGAACCGCCTTCGAGACGACGGCAAAGCCCTGCCGGAGTTCCTTGAGCATGTAGCCCGCGAGCGGCCAGTTTTCCGCTTTCCCCGCCAACCCAAGCTTGGTGTGGCGCGGCTGGATGAGCATGCTCATGAGGGCGGCCATCTGCGGATTGAACGGCGCAGGTTCAGCGTTCGCGTCCCCGAACGGGCTTTGCGCAACCGTGCGGCCCGACAATACGGCCAGAATGGCAAAAACGGTAAATGCGACGACCACCATCCCTGCAATGACGCGACCGCGCATGGCTTTCATTCTCCTCGTTCACTCTCCTGGGCGCTGCACGTCCACTGTGCCCACGATGACGCCGATCCCGGACCGCACCGACCCAGCGATTCACTTGGCAGCCATGCTCTCCAAAGTCGGGCAAGGCCGCCGTTCGGCCGGGATCTCGTAGGCTTGGTAATTGGTCTTGTCGACCACGGCCGTCTTCGCCATCACTTCCTTGGGCGCCGGCTGTTTGTGCAAGGTGCGGATCGCGATCTCGGCGCCGAGGCAGCCCTCGACCAGACCGTTGTAGTCGCCGCTGGCAAGCATCTCGCCCGCCTTGATGAAGTCGATGGCTTCCTTGCTTGCATTGATGCCGACGATCAGCGGCGGTTTTCCTTTCCCGTCCTTGAACGCCTCGATTGCGCCGAAGGCCATCGCATCGTTGGCCGCAAGTACGCCGTCGATCTGCTGCGCGGGATTCGCCTTGAGCATCGCCTTGAGCATGTCGGCGGCCGGCGGCCGGGCGTACATCGCGTTCTTCGAGAGCACAACTTTCACGTCCGGGAATTCCTTCAGCGCGTCCTTGAAGCCGCGCAGTCGGCCGACCGCGGTGGGAACGGTGTCGGGCCCCTCCAGAACGACGAGGTTGCCCTTGCCACCCATCGCCTTGAGCAACGCGCGGGCGGTGTCGAGCGCAATGCTGTAGTCGTCGGAACCGACGAACGCGACGATGTCGCCCGCGCTCAATCGATCACCGACATTGACCACGGGAACTCCGACCGCGTTGATCTTCTGCACCCAGGGCACCATTGCCTTGACGTCGACCGGGGTGAAGACGATCGCGTCGTGCTTGGCACGCAACGCCTCATCGACCAGAAATGTCTGTTGAGGGACGTTGTCGGGTGAAGTGGGTATGTAGTGGAACACCGTGACGCCGCGCGCCTTGGCCACGGCATCAGCGCCCGCGCGTACCGCCCGCGCGATCGGATTGCCGGCGCTCTTGGTGAAAACGCCGATGGTCTCGGCGTCAGCGGGCGGCCCCACGAATGACAACCCGCCGGCAATCGCGGCTGCTGCGAACCAAGTGCCCGGGCATTTCATCGCGGCACTCCCGAGTTCTGCGTCGTAAGTCGCGCAAATTTTGCAGCTCTATGGTGTATTCGGCCGCCAAAACCGGCCGGACATGAACTTAATACAAGTCGCACTATAAGGCACGTTTTCGTTGTTGGGAGGGCACGCCTGGGCGGGCGCGTCCGGCAACGCTGCCGGCGCGCGCTCCGTTGACCTCACCCGCCAGCGCAGGTCTGTCGCGACATTCCCACCCTGCATGAAGTCGATACAGGTCTTGCTGTAAGGAACATTCTCGTTGTCGGGGCAGGCTGCGG